>Ga0247679_1000207_pt1 | contig 15005 bp, 16 predicted proteins | sample CNK20_metaG_FD_182797 | JGI IMG/M metagenome (GOLD analysis project Ga0247679, IMG submission 182797) | Soil microbial communities from Purdue University Martell Research Forest, Indiana, United States - CNK20 | ecosystem: Environmental > Terrestrial > Soil > Temperate forest > Bulk soil...
GGGCGAGGCGGCACCGGAGCCTCCCGTCCGAGAGAGCGATATGAATAGCTATTGCGTGTATTGTGGGCACTGGCACTTCGGCGTCGCGATAGAACACTGCCCCCGGTGCAAGGGGCTAATCTTCAAGTGGCTGCCCACCAGTGAGTTGAGGCTCCTCCACAGTCGGAGCACGCTGAGGAACCTCTAAGAGTATGCGCCTCTCATTGACCTCCACCCCCGCCTTGCGTGCCCGCTCCTCGATAGCGAAGGCGTGCTCGCGCTCCTTCTCGCCGGGGAAGTACGTGCCGGGCATCTTCCACCCCCTGCGTATGCCCTCGCGCTGCTCCTCGGTTAGGCATTCAACTAGCTGTGACTTCGTTCGTCGGGCCATCTACTCCTCCAATGTGACAGTGTTGAAATGTAATAGGCGCTCGTTGGTGAATTGGTATGGGACCTTCTTCTTCTTGCACCACACCTCGCGCCCTTCGATGGTTTGCCACCACCAGCGTTTCCACTTCCGCTGTTCCTTGGTGGGTTCCAGTATGATCCCTCGCTTTAGTAGCACAGCCTTACTCGCGATTGCCATGTCGGCCTCCTCATCCCTAAGATGCGTCTTTGAGGGGAAAGGTTCCCCAAGTCGAGATAAAGGTGTACCCAGATGGGCATCTTTATCTTTATATAAAAAAGTCTCTCTCCTAGCTAAGGGGGGTAGGCACTTCTTTAGACTTAGGGAAGCTGGCGGTCCGACGCTTCAGGTAAAGAGGGTGCCCTAGCTATGCCATCCATTGAAGCCGGAGAGATTGGATTCGACGAAGCGTTCGCCGGGCTGCTCCCCAAGCAGACGGAGTTCCTCAAGTCCAATGCGCGCAATGCCGCCTACGTCGGGGGGCAGGGCGCGGGCAAGTCCGTCTCGCTTTGTATGTCAGCTATCCTCAACGCCCACGTGGACCCCAATGGGTTCTCCCTCATCGGTCGCCTTCATATGCCTTCGCTGAAGGACAGCACGATGAAAACCTTCCTTGAGTTGACGAAGGCGGAGTGGGGCGAGTGGCGACCCTCGGAGTCCCGCTTCTCGTGGAGCAACGGGCACCAGACCGTGTTCAAGCACCTCGACATGAGTGACCCAAAGATCGTGGGCCACATCAAGTCCATGAACCTCTCCGCCGCATATGTGGACGAGGCTACCGAGATTAGCGAGGAAATCTACTTCCTCCTCATCGGTCGCCTTCGCCGCAAGACCGCTCCCCGGCATCTAATCCGTTTGTCATCCAATCCCGCTGGACACGATTGGGTGTGGAGGCACTTCTTTGACCCGAATCGACTCGCCAAGTTTAGCGCAAATCATGGTGTCACGGCGGCGTCCACGGAGAACACCCACCTCCCCAAAGACTACATCGAGAATATGCTCGCCACCTACCCGCCAGACTGGGCCGACCGTTTTATCCACGGATACTTCAACGACTTCTCCGACCTCATCTACAAAGAGTTCTCCGAGCGAACCCACGTCTGGAATGTCAATAAGTCCCACCCTTACTTTATGGGGAGTAATGTGCCCCCTGACAATTGGCCAGTTATTGTCGGGGTTGATATTGGGTGCGGAACTGAAGGGGACCCGTGGGCTTTGGCTTTCATTGCTATTTCTCCTGATGGTAGGCTATTTCAATTTGATGAGCTATTTGGAGGTTCGCTCTTGGTCGAGGAAGTAGCCGACCAATACCACCGCATCATGGGCAATCGCTACCAAGAGGGGATGGCCTACGACTACGCCGACCGCCAGAGTGCGATGGAGTTGGCCGAGCATAACGTGATGGGTCAGGACGCGGTGAAGGATGTGCAGCCGGGCCTCTTCAAGTGCGCCCAGTACATGCACATCGACCAACGCCTCATCCACCCCTTCTCAGAAATTGTGGGCTCGTCGCGTTACTTTGTCGGGTCAAACTGCATCCAAACTATAAATGCGCTCTCATCGTACAAGTGGGCGAAAGACCGTTCGGGAAACAACACCAACGAACCCTCCCACGAGCACTCTCATTGCCCGGATGCTCTCCGTTACGCCATCCACACGTTCCGCCCCTTGCCCGAGAAAGTCCCCGTTCTGGCTACGTGGCAGAACCCACAATTGGACGAGATGTCCCGTATGTATTGGCGTGATGTAGAGCTACACAAACGGGACGGTGAGAAGGCGAACGGCGGGAAAAAGTGGCGGCGACCCGCCGGGATGAGATTCCAGCGGCCCAATTTTATGCTGCGTTAGCCATTCTGAGTGTTATGCTGAGAGGAGCGGAGGCCCCGACGATGAATTGGCACGAGGAAAAGGTCGCAAAACGACATGAACGGGAGATGAAAAAGCTCGAACGCGCCCTCGCGGTCCCCGTTTCGCGTGGCGAGGCCATTTCTCGGGAGAATATGCTCCTCCAAAACGTCGCATCGACCGCAATGGCCGTCGAGGCGCTCGAATCGCTCCTCGTCGAACGTGGAATCTTGAAAGATAACGAGATTTTGGACAAAATGGCGGCCCTAATGAAGGAAAAAGTGGCCCAAGTGCAGGCGGAGCAGGCCGCAGCGCCTACCGAGTCCCGAATTATCACGCCCGTTTAAACGGCACTCTATTAACTGTGGTTAACAAGGAGACAAAATGGCAATTAACATTAAAGGGACCATCGTTCAGGCCACCAAGCTCGCTGATGGCAACGTGCGCCTCGACTTCTGGATGACCAACGACGGCCTCAACTCGAATGGACAGTTGCGATTCGCCATGACCCTCACCTCTGCTGACTTCACCTCCTTCAACACCACGGTGAATGGTGGCAGCACGGGCGCGACCCTCTCTAAGGCATACGCCGAGGACGCCAACCGCAACGACTACCATCGCGGATTCATCGTATCGGTCTAACACAATGGCCAAACGGGTCCTGTTTGTCCTCAAGCAACGCCTAAACTATGGCACGTACAGCTATCGGGCTGGCTTCTCGTCGGGCCTTTTCAATAGCGCACAGTTTGCTGCGGACATGCTGACCGATAATGGCTTCGTCACCAAGCTCGTCGAGGTGATCGACAACAACGATATCGACCGCGAGGTCACTCTATTCAAACCGGATACCGTGATTATCGAGGCGCTGTGGGTGATCCCCGACAAGTTCAATGAGTTGCAGGCTCTCCACCCCACAGTCAAGTGGATCGTGCGCGTCCATAGCGAGGCTCCCTTCATGGCCCAAGAAGGCATAGCGATAGACTGGATCAGCCACTACGCCGCGAAGGACAATGTGTTCGTTGCGATGAATAGCTTAGAGGGATTCCGTGAGATTACCACAGTCTATCGAGTGAAGGCCCTCCCCCTCGCCAAGCTACTCTATCTGCCCACGTTCTACCCTGTCCCCGACCGCCACTTCATCCACAAACGCTTTCGGGGCCGCACCATCGACATAGCCTGCATGGGAGCCATCCGCCCCCTCAAGAATACTCTATTGCAGGCGATGGCCGCCCTTCGCTTCGCTGACAGCCGCAACCTAGACCTCGTGTTCCACATCAACGACACCCGCGTTGAGTCAGGGGGTGATCCAGTTCTCAAGAACCTATTGGCCCTATTCGACAGCACGCCCTACCAACTGGTGCGCCACCCGTGGATGTCCCACCAAGACTTCCTCGACTTCATAGTGGACATGGACCTCGGGATGCAAGTCTCCTTCAGCGAGACGTTCTCCATCATCGCCGCCGACACCGTAGCGATGGGCACCCCCATCGTCGGCTCCCCCTCTATCACATGGCTCACCTCCCTCTCACAGGCGGACCCCTTCACCGTCGATGACATCGAGGACGCGATGGATTCGGTAATCAACAACTTCCGCAACACCTCGGCCAACCATCGCAACCTAGTAGACTCAGCACGGGACGCGGAGAAAGCATGGCTCGCCACCATCTAAGCAAGGAGAATAGGTATGCCATCCACCAGCGACAAACAGCGCCGCTTCATGGGGGCCGAACTGGCCCGTCGCCGCGCCGGGAAAGCCACCAAGACCAAGATGAGCGAATCGCAGCTAAGCGACTTCGCATCAAAGGTAAAGAAGGTGAAGGGAGAAAGAGATGCCAGCCAACATAAGTAGTGGGCAAGGGTTTGGGATAACGAGGCCGGGCCGGGCGGAGGACCCCATCGTCAAGACTGCCGTGGGGGCCGCGTCGCGTGCGTCGAAAGCGGCCAAGATTAAGTCAGTGAAGGTCAAGATCAGCAAGAAAGGGTAGTCATGCTGGATGGCTTCCTGAAGTATAAGACAAAGCACTTGTCCAAGATTAACTCTATCCGTCGAGCCAAGTCGCAACCGGACATCCTCACCGTCCCTACTCTCGACAAGGCCTCCGTCCTATTCGTGACGGCGGCGGAGATGTGCAATGAGCCAGCGTCATGCTACAACTGCAAGTTCTATAACTATGGGAAAAGCTGCGGCCTCATCGGTGCCCTGCCCGTGGTGCGGAAATTTACATACGGTTCCCCTGATAAACCGATTGAATACTGGCCCTGCTGCGGAGCCCACGAGCACGGAACCCCGTCCTATGGAATCGAGGCTTTCCGCGCTGCGAACTCTCCATCGACTCTTGGCCTTCTCTGGATTAATGCTCCTCGGGTGGGGCAGGAACTCGGAGGTGCAAACTGTGGGGGCTGTAATGGTGGGGACGACTGTGATTATTTCATGGTGGATGGAGATGACAAGCGAGACGAGCCACACGGATTCTGCCGAGTCCTCCAGTCCAACGTAGCCAACGGGGACGTGTGCGCCGCGTGGAACGACGATGACCGCATCGAGTGGCAGGAAGCCCAAGCCATCATTAACAAGCAGGATGAAAAGGAATGACACATGGACCCTATATTGTGGATGATGCTATGCTCTACAGTGGAAGCCGCCGCCTCCGTTGTGATGGGATTAGGCTTATTCGTGTTGGCGGTGGTCGAGGTCAAGCGGGAGTTCAATGGCAAACGTAAACGAACGAGAAGGGTTAAAGGCACAGGTGGACCGGGAACATGGTGACATCCTCTCTGCTCCTAACGTGGTACTTGGTCCTTTTGTTGGACGCTGCTCTCGCTGCGGGCGGCCTGCTCACAGCTTGGTACTTTATGAGACAGTGGAACACCCCCTCACCGGCCCCGTCCCCCGCTACAAAGGAGAGTGCTGCTCATGGTAGACATGCCAATCGAGTCTCGACACAAGTACGGAATCGTTGACGAATGGGAGGAAGCGGGCGATGAATTTGCTACTGCTCTCGGTGGTGGTCGTGATGGGGGCCGCACTCGTGCTCCAAACGTGGCTGCATCACCAGCAGACGACGAAGTGGATGCGGAGTTTCTTAGACAAGCAGGGCGTCCCGATGCACATTATGGACGGTGAGCCCGAGCCCGCTCTCGTGAAGTCCGAACCAATCCCCCGCAGGCGCATCTCTGTCCCAACCCCCGGCGTGCCCTCGGCAGTCACATGGAGGAAACCACAGTGAACGCCATCCTTTTCAGCAAAGACGGTACTACCCGAACGGTGGAGAACGTCTCCATCGACACCTACATGGACATCCCCGTCTACATCGCGCCGGGACCGTTCTCCGACTGGCAGGCCAATGGCAATATCCCCTGCGGTCTGACTTACACGGTTGACCGCATCCGCTACAAAAAGCAAATCGAAAGCAAAGATTACGCTGTATTCGTGGAGGAGTAGTGGCAGACATTCCCCATGGCGCGATGGCAGCCGGAAGTGGTGGTGGCAGCGAAGGCACCGATACCAATGAGTCGGGCGCTACCACTACGGTCGAACCCGGCGATAGCGCCAACCAGTCCCTCATCCGTGGCCTCGGCGGGAAGGTCGCTGACTTTTTCAAAGGGGCCGATAAGCCTGTTCACAGTAAAACAGATAAGCCGAAGCCGCGTGACATACAACCGCTGTACAAGTTCGACGAGAAGCTCGATAAGCGTCTCCTCGGCCTCGCCGACTATTACTATCGCGAAGGTAGCTTCGAGAAGGTCCAATTCGCGCGCAAGTGGATGCGAAACGCTCTCATCTACCAAGGCTACCACGAGCTAGAGTGGTCAGAGATTAACGTCGCGTGGGACGTACTGTTACAGGACTCCGGTGACTATTCCTTCCCCAACAATTACTATCGAACGCTCATCTTGCATGGAGTGAGAGCATATGTCCAAAACGCACCGCTCATCGAGCCCGTCCCCACGAACAGTGACCAAGAGGCTGAGGCTGCTACGAAGGCGGCACGCACCGCACTCGAAATCATCAAAAAGACCAACAAGTATGACTACCTCCGAGTCATTGAGGCCATCTACCTACGACTCTTTGGCAATAGCTTTCGCTACACCTACTACTCGAAAGATACTCGTTACGGATATATCTCGACTCCCGTCTACACGGATGTCGATGTACTACTATCCCCCGGCAGCGTCGTCTGCCCCCAGCATGGTCCCTTGGAGGGGTCGTTTACCGCGTGCCCCGCTTGTGGCCTCCCGGTAGAGCAGAAGCCGCCCGTCGTCTCCACCGTCCCCACTGCCACCGGCACCGTTCGTTATCCCAAGGGTGAGATAGTCACCGAGGTCGTCAACCCGCTCGAAGTCTACATCAGGAGTTCCAGCTATGACCTTTTCCACGCTCCTTTTATTATTCGCAATCGTGTTGTTGATCGCCTCGCTCTACAGTCTCAGTACCCGAACATTAACCTCGCTCCCCGTGGGGACGAGGGCGGCGGGGAGGCCTACTCGACCGGGGGAGATTTGGGGCTCATCTATCTCCAATCCCTTGCCGACCTCCCCGGCGACCCGACGCAGTACGCGGCGTGGTACGAAAGGGCGACGGCAGCCGCGAAAGCGCTCCTAGTCGAGGCATGGCTCCGCCCCTCACAGTACTTTTTCGATTCCGAATTGAAGAGGAGATTCCCCGATGGGCTCTACATCGCCAAAACCGGCGACACCCTGCTCGAAGCACGCAACGCCAATATCGATGACCATTGGACGCATTACATATACATTCCAGTACCGGGACGTATCTGGGGAGACGGGGACGACGACATCATCCCCGAGCAACTCAAGCTCGATGAAACCGACCGTCTCATCATGCGGAACCAAGGTTACAATTCCGCTCCACTACTCGTAATCGATTCCCAACGGATCGATAAGAACGACATCCTCAACGACCCCTCCACCATCATTGAAGCGAAGTCGGCGGGTCGCCCTATCAAAGATTCCTTCTCCAAGATCGACGCCATGCCCCTCTCCAATGAGACGTGGCAATGGCGTGCCGCTCACTTAGCGGATATGCAATTCCACTCTCGCGTCTCTCCCTCTGCGGTCGGGCAGCATCAACCCGGCGTCAACACCTTCGGCGGACAGGAGAGCATGGCAGCCAAGTCGGACAACTCCCTGTTGCCCAACCTGATGCTATGGAAAACAAGCGACGAATCGTGGGCGCGGCAGGTGTTACAGCTTGCCGCTGAAAATTGGCTCGACGAGCGCGTCAACGCCGTCATGGGCATCAACGGGCGGTGGGAGTACGAGAAGCTAAAGGGTGCGGCCCTCAATATGGATAAGTTCGTTATCGAGAGTCGCGTCCTCCCCATCGACCCCGCCCAGCAGGAAGCGTTGTCGCAAGCGGTCGCCTCGGGCCTCCTCAATCCACAGGACCCCCGCGTTATGCGTAAGGCCCTCGAACTCTACCACCTCCCAACTGAGTTGGATACCTTCTACATGGACTCGAAGGTCCAGTGGAAGGAAATCGAGCAGATGAAGCAGACCATGACCCAGATAGTGCCGGTGATGATTAAGGACAACGACGCCGTTCACATCGATGTGTGTCGCGTGTGGCTGAATAGTGACGAAGCATCCACCAATCCCCAAATCACTCAACTGGTATTGCAGCACGCCCAGCTTCACATAATGAACATGTACAAGCAGCAGATGATGCAATCGGTCGTGGCCTCGGCTGGCCCTCAGCAGCAAGGGGGCGGCGCGGACGCTTCAGGTCAAAAGGGTGGACCCGGTGCCCCTCAAGGTGGCCCCAGTCAACCCGAAGGCCAAGGCGGGGGCAAGCCCCAAGCTGGCAAGAAGGGCGGGCAAGTTCCCCACGACCCGCAGAAGCGCCAAGCCCGCGCCGAGAAGGGACAAGTCGCCAAACCACACCGCCCGCAACCGCCCGCCGGTAATCAACACCATATACGGAGATTGACCTGACCCTCTCATCGGCTAATATGAAGGTAGCTATGCGGAAACTCTTTCTCATTCTCGCTCTCTTGACCACGCCCGCCGCCTATGCTCAAGGCTTCTTCTATAAGATCGACCCTCCTGCTCCCGACGCCACCATTCGTGTCTGTCCCATGACTCCCATCGGCCCCACTCCCAACCCCTGCACCAACCCGGCCCCCACCTTCTCCGACATGGCCCTCACCGTTCCCGCCCGTAATCCCGTCTCCCTCGGCCCCGACGGTGCCTATGCCTTCTGGATAGCCGCCGGGCAATACTTCATTCAGTACAGCGGCAGCACCTCCACCCGCACCGTCGTGTTCGAGTTCGGAGGCACAGGTGGTGGCGGCACCACTCCCTCATGGTTCCTCAACAATTCATTAGTGGGCACCGAACCCAACTACGACGTAATCCCCGGCACCAACGTCACCATCACAGCCACCAACGACCCCGGCGCTACCCGGGTCCACTACACCATCAACGCCAGCGGAGGCGGCGGCGGAAGTGGCATTACTCCTTGTAGTACGGGTGCAACCTTCTCCGCAAGCGCCCCTTGGACGGTTGAAGCCGCAAATACCCTAGTCCCGACCACCGCATCATTTAACCCCGGCGGCGGAGGCACTTGGCACCAATCAACCGGATGGATTCCCGTCAACGATGGCAACGCGGACCTTTGTAGTTCCCTTTTTCTAGTGCTTCCCGGCACTACTAATAACGCCCCCCTCATGGCAACCGCGAACTCTAACAACCGCACCGTTGCCTATTGGGGCCCTAACTTCGGCTTTCACATTGGCACTTGTATTGCCTTGACTGACGCAGGTTACCCCGGTATCTTTCCTTCCGATGGTGCTTGTATAGGAGCAGTAGGACATTTCGACTCCTTCTACAACACGACATGGAATAACACCAATCTGGCCAATAGTAACAATTGTGCCGACCAGCTTAACCCTCCTGAAGTAATATGTACTAATGGTAGTTCCGGCAAGGTGGGGCACCTCGGTGCAGGCTATCTCCAACTAACCGCTGGCACATTTTCTAGTATTGGTGGTTGTGGTGGCAGCAATGAAGGTACTACCGCTCCCGTCACCGACTCCACCACTAACACATGGGGAGCCACTATCACTGGAAGTGGCGGCTTTCATGTTCTAGCCTATTGCAATGGTACAAACTGGACAGTAGCAGCGAAGTGAGGACACATCTATGCGAAAATTGTTAATCCTATTGGCCCTTCTGATGGCCCCCGCCGCGTGGGCACAAAGTGGCTTCTTCTACAACCTCGACCCGCCCGCGCCCAATGCCACTCTCACCGTCTGCGTTCTCCCGTCGCCCGGTCCCGCGCCGAACCCTTGCACAGCTTCCCTCTCCGCTGCCGCCCTCTTCAGTGACAGCGGCCTCACCACCCCCGCTTCCAATCCTACCCAACTGGGCCCCGCTGGCACCTATGGCTTTTGGGTCGCTGCGGGTCAATATGTCGTACAGTTGAGTGGTTCCGTCTCCAAGTCTTTCGTTATCACAATGGGAGGTTCTGCTGGCGGGCCGGGCACCTTGCCCCGCCTCGACCAAGTTCTCGACCCTAACGTATCCAAGTCCTTTGATCTAGGCGCAACCGCCCTTTCATTTGGTAATGGGTCGTTAAGTCTCGCCGCCCTCACCTCCCCCCTCACCCTACCCTCCATCCAACTCTGCACGCCCAACATTAATGGACAAATCTGTTACGACTCCAACGTCAACAATAACAACTACCTCGGCTTCAACGGCACCTCACAAGTATTCGCGACCTTCCCGCCCACAGTGACATCGGGACACATTGCGGGATTCCTTAACAATACGGGTAACTTGACATTACAGGACCTTGGTCCCACCTCGGGCAATCCCGGCGACACCTTCATCACCGCCCAAATCACCAACGTCAGGGAAGGCGATTCCCTCTGCTGGGACGCCACCGCTTCCCCCGCTGCCACCTTTGTCAATTGTACCGAAGGCGTCCCCGTCAATACTCAGTCCGGCACCACCTACACCATCGACTGCGGTACTGACCGGGGCTCCTACCTTCTATTCACTTCATCGAGTCCTATCGCCGTCACCCTCCCCCAAGCTAGTAACGGGACCGCCTGTGACTCCAATTTCTTTACCTTCATCCGTACCATCAACGGCACCCTCACCGTCACCCCTACTGTCTCAACCATTGACGATGGCGGCGGCGCGGGGGCAACTCTTGTTATCTCCCCCGGCTACGGCACCTCTATCTTCTCCGACAACACTAACTACTCCGCCAAAGTGGGCCCCTATCGCGAGAACCCAAAGCCCCTGATGAACATCGAGGGCTTCGATGTGAACACCCTAGGTGCCTACCAGTGGCAGGCCACTAACAATGCTTCAACTGGAACTGTGCTGAACAAGATGATATGCGACGATGGCGCGGGCAAAGTCCAAACATGCGCCTTCGCGACCGCCGCCACCAACAACCCAGTTGGATCAGCGACGAATGGCGTCAAGGCCGCCCCCGGCACCACCGGCCTCACCGGCGTCTGTACTATTGGCTTCTGTTCCGTGATATTCGACAACTCAGCGACCGCCCTCCACTTTGCTCAACTCTCCACCACGGTGAACGGCGACCTCCACGACACCGGCTCTACTTCTCCTCCAACCAACGGCCAACCCTACTGGTTCGTGTTCAGCGGCAATGGGGGAGCAGGCACAGCCGCTATCATTCGTAACCTCTCCCCCTCCGAGCTAAACGCCGCCGCCATCAACGGTGGAGGTAAGACCACCATTCAAATTAATGGAACGGGAACGCAACCCGTAGCTAATTTTGTAAACGGCACGGGTATCACACTCTCCCCCGTCAATTCCGGCAACACCACTACTATCACCGTAAATGGAAGTAGTGGAGGGTATAGCACTCTCGAAAACAGCGGCACCGCCATTACTCAACGCGCAACTTTAAACTTCATTCCCTCTGGTAGTACCAACGTCACATGCGTAGACAACAGTGGCGCAACCCGTTCCGATTGCACCATTAGCGGCAACCCTGGACCACCATCTCCATCAGTTAACTACATAACAAGCTCATCGCCTAATTCGGGACTCATTTACGCCATCTTAAATGGAGATAATCTCTTCCGCGACGTGTTCTCCGCTACCGGGGGAGCTATCGCCGTCTCCATCCCTCAGGCCGGGCAAATTAGCTCCGCCGCATTCGTATCCAATCGTTTTAATGGTACGGCAACCAGTTGTACCAACTGCGGCATCACTGCGTTCTCGCAAAGCGCAGGGCACACCCTATTCATCTCCATCTCAGGTGAGTTTACCCCCACCGTAACCAGCGTCACCGACACCGCAGGCGACTCCTTTAATCTGCTTCAACCTGCCAAGGTCAACTTCAGCGGATTCAACGACAACCTATATGTCTACGTTGCGTACAACATAGCCGCCTCTGGCAGCAACACTGTTACAATTCACTTGAGCGGCAGCGCGGGTGCAATTGTGGTCCAAGCGAACGAATACACCGCCATGACCGTAGACCAAGCTACCAACGCTGGCCCCAGTGGTTCCGGCACTCCCTCCGCTACCGTCTCCGTGTCCAACATCAATTCCATCGCCATCGCCATCGAAGGTAAAGCAGGAGAAGGACTTCACTGCCCGACAGGTTGGAATGAACGCGGAACTTCTTCCTCTGAGAACTTCTGTGACCGCAACTTGAACTCAGTGGCATCGGTTACTTATACCTCCCCCGACCCCGACCCCAACGCCACCGCAATCAACCTAGCAAGCTACGGCGTCACGGGTGTCACCACCTTTGGTGCCGGGTGGCAAGTTACACTGGAAAACCAGAGTCCGAACTTCGTTACCCTTACTCCCACCGTCTCTACCGTCAACGGTCGCTCCACTCTTGTCATGGCTCCCAACGAAGTTTGCACGATCATGTCGGATGGAGCTAACTACAACGCCATTTGCAACTCCACTCCCAATATCACCAACGCCGCCATTCCCGGTGGAACAACCATCGTCTACGGTAAGGACTCTACAGCGCAAGTTGCGGCCATCACCGACACCACGATGGTCACGCCACCCACTGCTTCAATGTGGCGGTTCTCTGGCACCATCAACTGCACCACCACCAGTGCGGCGGCTACAGCCACGTTGAACTTGAAATACACAGATACGGCTTCTACTGCCCAAACCGTTAGTGTCACCGATACGTGTACCGCTCTTGTGACCACAGGTATCCCACAATTAGTTCAAGCGCTCCGCGCGAAGGCATCCACGGCAATCACTTGGGGTGTCACCATCGCCAACACGCCTACCTACGATGTTTCTGTAAGATTGGAGAAAATGTGAAGCGACTATTACTCCTTCTGCTGATTGCAACCTCCACCCGCGCCGCCTGTACTGGGAGCAGCCCGACGTGGACAACCACGCCCGACTCGGCTAGCGTGCAGACGTGCATAACGAACGCGACTGCCGGGGATACTATCAATATCTCTAGCGGGAGCGCATCGTGGGGCCTGCATAGCGTCGTATTGGCCAAGGCCCTCACCCTCAACGGCGCAGGCATCGGCGTCACTAATATCACCGTAACCGCCCACTCCACCTTCGACATCACCAAGCAAAGCGCCATCATCCGCATCAAGAACCTCACTTTCATCGCCGCCACCGGCGCGAACACCCTCCCCCACCCCATCACCATCAACGGTCCTTGGCCCACCGGGCAGCCCGTCATCTTCCAGAATGTAGCCTTCTCCGTGAACGACGACACCCCCATTGACAACTTCGTCGCGGGTGGCACCATCTTCTCCCACATCTCCTTCGCCAGCACCCACTACGGCGACTTCTTTATGACTGTGAAGGACCTCACCCACACGACCTCATGGACCACCGCTGACTCCCTCGGAATGAACGACTCCTCAGGACTGCTCAACGTCTATGTGGAAGATTCCACTTTCTCAGGTGGTGCGAATGGTGTATTCGACTGCGACGACAATTGCCGCATCGTTGTTCGCCACAATACATTCAGTGAATCCGGCGGGTTCAACTCTCACGGCCACGATAGCTCCCCCTACGGTATGCGCGAGTTCGAGATATACAACAACTCCTTCCTATTCCCTGACAAGTCCTGTGCTGCCGGGACCACCTCCCTCTCCAACATCGGCTCCTACGTATGGATACGCGGCGGCACCGGCGTCATCTATAACAACACTCTCGACCACCTCACCAGTATGTGCTGGGGCACCAAGGGCGAGTTCCGTATGAATAACCGTGGCGCGGAAGATGACCGCCCCGGTGGCATCTCATGCGCCGCCGACGTGTACCCCGTCAACCATCAACTCGGACAGAATAACAATGGTAGTGCCGACTTCACCGACCCCATCTGGTACTGGGGCAATGTAGGCAACGCCAGCGCCCCGCTACAAGCTGGGTCAGGATGGGCGTGGGGCAACCCCTGCGGCTTCGACTGGAACACATACTTCAAGTGGGGACGGGACGCACAGAATACTAGTCTCCCCCTCCCCATCACCCTCCCCTCCGGTGGCGGGAGCGTTAGTGCATTGGGTGGCACCCCGAAGCCGGGCTACACCGCCTTTACCTATCCGCACCCCCTCGTCGCGCCCTCGTCCTCGCCGCAGCTATCCTTCTCACCGAACTCGGTTGGCTTCGGCAACGTGACCGTCGCCGCCACCGCTAACCAAACCGTCACCATCTCCAATGTGGGGACGGCAACCGAGACATTCACCTCCATTGTGCTCACCCCTTCCGTATTCACCAACGGTAACACCGGCCTCGCAGGCCAGTGCGCCGCCTCGGGCACCATCCTCGCCGGAGCCAACTGCACGGTGAAGATAGTCTACCAGCCGGTCGCCGCCACCACCTCCAGCGGCACCCTTACCATGAACGGCACCGCGACCGCCGCCATCTCCGTCACCGGCACCGGCGTCAGTTCCATCTCAATCCCCGCCGCCCCCACCAGCTTGACAACTGGGGTCACGGGGTCAACCGTCAACTTGACATGGGTCGCCTCCACCGGCACCCCCACCGGCTACAACGTCCTCCGTGGCACCGTCACCGGGGGCCCCTATACCACCATCGCCACCCTCGGCGTCGCCACCTCCTACGCCGACACCTCCCGCCCCAATGGCACCTACTTCTACCGCGTGAACGCCTTCAATTCTGCTGGGACGAGTTCTAACTCCAACGAAGCAAGCGCTACCGTCTCTACCGCTTGCTCCCTCAACCTATCCCCATCGTTCCTCACTCTACCCAATACCACACTAGGAGCGACCTCCGCTTCCTCTCCCTTCACCCTCACCAATAACGGCACCGCCTCCTGTACTTCCGTTGTGGTGGCCAATCCAACCGGCACCAACGGTGCTGACTTCGCCCAGTCCAACGCCTGCCCCGGCACCATTGCTGTCCTCGGCACCTGCACCGTCAACGTAACCTTTACTCCCTCCCTTGTAGGAGTGGAGAACGCCGCTATCGTTGTCACTAGCAACGACCCCAACTCCCCCGACACGGAGCTATTACAGGGCACCGGCACCACAGCCATCAACGTCTCCCCCACTTCCATCTCTTTCGGTCGCACCAACCCTAACCACACTTCCAACTCCGTGACCGTCACCTTCACCAACACCAGCGGCGGCTCCGTCACCATCTCCGCAGCCATCACCGGCGGAGATAGCTCCCAGTTCACCAAAGGCACCGACACCTGCTCCGGCTCCATTGCCAACCTCGCCACCTGCACCACAGCCGTCACCTTCACCCCAACCACCACCGGCAACAAGGCAAGTAGCCTTGTTGCCGGTGGTGGTTGGGG
>Ga0247679_1000210_pt1 | contig 14896 bp, 12 predicted proteins | sample CNK20_metaG_FD_182797 | JGI IMG/M metagenome (GOLD analysis project Ga0247679, IMG submission 182797) | Soil microbial communities from Purdue University Martell Research Forest, Indiana, United States - CNK20 | ecosystem: Environmental > Terrestrial > Soil > Temperate forest > Bulk soil...
TACACCAAGGGTGGTAAGACGGGTCTCTTCGGTGGCGCCGGTGTCGGCAAGACAGTCTTGATCATGGAGCTCATCAACAACGTGGCTAAAGAGCACGGCGGCTTCTCCGTTTTCGCCGGCGTCGGCGAGCGGACGCGCGAAGGCAACGATCTCTGGCTCGAGTTCGCAGAGACCGGCGTCATCGTGCCGGGCGATCCGTCGAAGTCGAAAGCGGCGCTGATCTACGGACAGATGACCGAGCCGCCGGGAGCGCGCCTCCGCGTCGGTCTCACCGGCCTGACGGTCGCCGAGCACTTCCGCGATGCCGAAGGACAGGACGTTCTCCTGTTCATCGACAACATCTTCCGCTTCACGCAGGCAGGATCAGAAGTCTCGGCCCTCCTCGGCCGCATGCCCAGCGCCGTCGGTTACCAGCCGAACCTGGCGACGGAAATGGGCGAGTTGCAGGAGCGCATCACATCCACCAAGCGCGGGTCGATCACTTCCGTGCAGGCCATCTACGTTCCCGCGGACGATCTCACCGATCCTGCACCGGCAACGGCCTTCGCCCACCTCGACGCGACTTCGGTTCTCTCGCGTCAGATCGCCGAGCTTGGCATTTACCCGGCCGTCGATCCGCTTGCCTCGACTTCAAAGATCCTCGACCCCCGCATCCTCGGCGACGAGCACTACAACACCGCCCGCGCCGTCCAGGCCGTGCTGCAGAAGTACAAGGATCTGCAGGACATCATCGCCATCATGGGTATCGACGAGTTGTCGGAAGAGGATCGCGTCATCGTCAACCGGGCCCGCAAGATTCAGCGCTTCCTCTCGCAGCCCTTCCACGTTGCCGAGCAGTTCACCGGCATCAAGGGGCAGTACGTCAAGATCGCCGACACGATCAAAGGCTTCCGCGAGATCGTCGAGGGCAAGCACGACGACATTCCGGAGCAGGCCTTCCTGCTCATGGGAACGATCGAGCAGGTGCTCGAGCGCGCCGAACAGATGAAGAAGGAAGCGGCGTAAAGGAATCGAATGGCAGACGCGCTCCCAACCAAGCTCACTCTCACCGTCGTCACGCGCGAACGGAAGATCGTCGAAGTCGACGTCGATGAAGTCGTGCTGCCGGCGAGCGACGGTGAGATCGGCGTGCTGCCCGGGCATACGCCGCTGCTGACGACGCTGAAGATCGGTGAGATGCGTTATCGCACCGGAACCGTGTTCCACCGGATGGTGCTTTCGTGGGGCTTCGCCGAGGTGTTGCCTGCCCGCGTCATTGTGCTGGCGGAACGTGGCATTCTCGCCTCGGAAATCGATCCCGCGGCAGCCGAGGCCGAGCGCGCGGCGGCGGAAAAGGAACTGCAGTACCTTTCGTCCCACGATCCGGAATTCCAGCTCGTCGAGGCTCGTCTTGAAGAATCGATCGCGATGATCGGGATTGGCCGCGAACCCCACTGACATGGACTCCTGGCTCGAGAGCTTCGCCAAAACGAACTTTCGACGTAGCAGCGACACGGCGCACGATCTCAAGACGCCGTTGAACGTCGCCGTGCTCAACCTCGAGTTGCTCCGCATGCGCGTCTCGAAGCTTGCGGGAGGCGACGACGAGAAGGTCAACGCGTACGCTCGATCGATCGAACTGGAACTCCGCCGCATGGCGCGAATCTTCGACGCCTTCTTCGTCCTTTCCACTCCTCCGAAAAGCGACGAGGAGCTGACGACGCTCGATCTCTGCGCGCTTTGCGCCGAGGCGGCGGCGGACGCGTCAATTGAGCTGGCTGCCGTCGATGGGCCGTTTCCTCTATCTGGTCATGAATCCAGAATTCGACAAGCCTTCACGTTGTTTTTTGAGGGAGCCGAGCGGGTCTTTCGTCGAGAGGACCGGCAGGCATCGGTCGAGAAGAGTGCAGAATCGTTCTCTCTCGCCATTTTCGGAAATCCGGCAGCCGAGGACTTCGAAATGACGAAGATCTTCAAGTTCTACTACACCGACGCGCTCGGTAACCCCGATCTCTCGCTGGCATCTGCCAGACTCATCGTGGAGACCTACGGCGGTGAGCTGAACGCTGCCGAGGAACGTGATAAGGTCGTGATCCGTCTGTCCTTCCCGGGTAAACCATGAAAAAAGTATTGATCGTTGATGATGATCGCGCCACGAGTGCCGGAATGGCCGACGTGGTCGAAGACTGGGGTTACGAGGCGGAGGTCGCCGACACTGTCAAAGCCGGCTGGAGCTCCATTTCGAAGATGGTCCCCGACGTCGCGATCGTTGACCTGAAACTCCCCGACGGCTCCGGTCTCGACCTTCTGCACCGGATCAAAGAAACCTATCCCGACGTCTCTGTCGTCATCCTCACGGGCCACGCCACCGTCGATTCCGCGGTCAAAGCGCTCAAGGTGGGCGCCGAAGACTACGTCACGAAGCCGGTCGACCTCCCGCGCTTGCAGGTCATCCTCAAGACCGTCGAAGACAAGCAGCAGATGAAGCAGGAGATCCTCGAGCTTCGTCGTCAGCTCCAGAAGATGGGAGCGCTGGGACATCTCGTCGGCAAGTCGCCGAGGATGCAGAAGCTCTTCGAAGAGATCGAGATGGTGGCGAACACCGACGCGAACGTCTTCATCGTCGGCGAGTCTGGCTCGGGCAAGGAAGTCGTTGCCAACACGATTCACTCTCTCTCGCGCCGGCGGCTCAAGCCGTTCATCGCCTTCAACTGCGGCGCCATCTCGCCGACGCTCATCGAGTCCGAGATCTTCGGTCACGAAAAAGGCGCATTCACGAACGCGATCAAGCGGCGCGAAGGCTACTTCGAGGTCGCCAAAGGCGGCACGGTCTTTCTCGACGAGATCACCGAGATGCCGATCGAGCTGCAGGTGAAGCTCCTGCGCGTGCTCGAGGAAGGAAAGTTCCGGCGCGTCGGCGGCAACGAAGAGATTTACATCGAGGCGCGCGTCATCGCCGCATCCAACCGCGATCCGCAAAAGGCGATCATCGACGGCAAGATGCGCGAGGATCTTTACTACCGCCTCAACGTCTTCCCCATCGAAGTGCCGCCGCTTCGCGAGCGCCTCGAAGACATCCCCCTGTTCTCACACTTCTTCCTGCAGAAGCTGAACGAGACCGAAGAGAAGAAGGTGGAGACGATCGAAACGGACTTCATCGAAGCGCTGCAGCAGTACGAGTGGCCAGGCAACGTTCGCGAGCTGCGCAACGTGATCAACCGCGCCTTCATCATGGCTCGCGGCAGCAGCCTGACCCTCGAATGTCTTCCTGACAAGCTCCTCGGCGCCCGCAAGCGCCGTTCTAAGGAAGGCGTGATGATTCCCCTGGGCCAGCCGATGGAAGAAGTCGAGCGGATCGTCATTGAAGAGACGCTGAACATGACCGACGGCGACCGCCGCAAGACCGCCGAGATCCTGGGCATCTCGTACAAGACGCTCTACAACAAGACGAAGAAGTACAAAGCCGTCGGTGGCGCCGACGAGGACGAAGAAGAGTAGGCCGATACGCTCGACGGCGTTAGTTGGCCACGCCACATCGACCATTTGGCGCCGAAACTCCACGTCTCGTAGCGGTTTTTGGCCTTCCAGACCTCCGGTGCTATCGTCCGCGCCTCAGACCACTCCGCCGCCTCACGTACGCGTGCGCATGATGCGCGCGCGAGGAATTCCGGCGTCGGCGTGGAAGTTTGGGGCGTTCCGCAATGGCCAAAAACCTCGTCATCGTCGAGTCTCCCGCAAAAGCGAAGACGATCAACAAGTTCATCGGTAGCGACTACATCGTCAAAGCCTCGGTCGGTCACGTCCGCGATCTGCCCAAGAGCGAGCTAGGTGTCGACGAAGATACTTTCGAGCCGACGTACGAAGTTCTCGAAGGAAAAGAGAAGGTCGTCAGCGAGCTGCGTGCAGCCGCAAAGAAAGCCACGACCGTCTTCATCGCGTCGGACCCTGATCGCGAGGGAGAGGCGATCGGCTGGCACGTGATGAAGCTACTCGGCGGCGATGCCACGAAAGTTCGCCGCATCCTTTTCCACGAAATCACGAAGAACGCGGTCCGCAAGGCAATCGATCAGCCGGGCGAGATCGACATGAACAAGGTCAATGCGCAGCAGGCCCGGCGCGTCCTCGACCGTCTGGTCGGCTACAAGCTCTCTCCCCTGCTCTGGGACAAAGTGCGGCGCGGACTTTCTGCCGGCCGCGTGCAATCGGTTGCACTAAAGATGATCGTCGACCGCGAAGAGTCGATCAAAGCGTTCGTCCCCGAGGAGTATTGGAGCTTCGCGGCGAAACTGGCCGCCGGCATGCCGCCGCAGTTCATCGCCAAGCTGACGAAGATCGACGGGAAGAAAGCAGACGTCGACAACGAGGAACAGGCCCGCAAGATCGAAGCAGCTCTGAAGTCGGGTACGTTTGCAGTCGAAGCGATTGCGCGAAAAGAGAAGAAGCAGACCGCGGCGGCGCCGTTCATCACGTCAACGCTGCAGCGCACAGCGTACAACCGCTTCAAATATCCCGTGAAGCGCACGATGCAGATTGCGCAGAAGCTCTACGAAGGCAAAGAGCTTGGGGCGTTCGGGCATGTCGGCCTGATCACCTACATGCGTACCGACTCGGTCCGCATCAGCGAAGATGCCATCACGGAAGTGAGACAATATATCGGCACAAAATACGGCGCTGATATCCTTCCAGAAAAGCCAAACGTTTATCGTGTCAAGAAAGCTGCACAGGCGCAAGAGGCCCACGAGGCCGTCCGTCCGACATCGCTCGAACACGAGCCCGACGCGATCAAGGATCACCTCACCCGCGAGGAGTACAACCTCTACAAGCTGATCTGGGACCGCTTCGTAGCCTCTCAGATGAAGCCCGCTCTCTTCGACGTCACCGATGTCGATATCCGCAACGGTGCGTACACGCTCCGCGCTTCCGGTGAAGTGCAGAAGTTTGCCGGCTTCCTGGCCGTCTTCCAGGATGCATCGGTCGATGGCGCGGATGACGACGACGAGAAGCCGGAGAACTCCAAAGCGCTCCCGGCGATGAACGAGGGCGAAGTGCTCTCGCTCGTGAATCTCGACACGAAACAGAACTTCACACAGCCCCCCGCCCGCTACACGGAAGCAACGCTCGTGAAGGCTCTGGAAGAGAACGGCATCGGCCGTCCGTCGACGTACGGCTCGATCATGACCACGATCCAGACGCGCGACTACACCTACAAGGATGACGGCAAGTTCTTTCCGACGCAGCTCGGCATGCTCGTCACGAAACTGCTCAAAGCTTCCTTCGGCGACATCATCGACGAAGGTTACACGGCGGAGCTGGAGGGGAAGCTCGACGAGATCGAAGAGGGCAAGGTCGAGTGGCACGAGGCGATGAGAGACTTCTCGCTGAAGTTCAGCAAGGATCTCGCCCGCGCCGGCAAAGAGATGGTCGAGGTGAAGCGCACCGGCGTCGAGACCGACGAGATCTGCGAGAAATGCGGCTCTCCGATGGCCATCAAGTTCGGCCGCTTCGGCGAGTTCCTGGCGTGCTCGAACTATCCTGAGTGCAAGAACACGAAAGAAACGGCGCGCGGCGATGTGGCGGAGACACCCGAGGGCGAGGCGATCGTCTGCGACAAGTGCGGCAAGCCGATGCAGCTCAAGCGCTCGCGCTTTGGGCAATTCTATGCCTGCACCGGTTATCCGGACTGCAAGAACACCAAAGACCCGCGTTTGCTCAAAGCGAATATCCCGAACGAGCCGCAGCCGCCTTGCGAGAACTGCGGCAAGGAGATGGTTCTCAAGAGCGGCCGTTACGGCCCGTTCTACTCCTGCTCCGGCTATCCGGACTGCAAGACCATCCGCAAGATCGGCGGCGGGAAAGGCACACCTCCGAAGCCGACCGGCGTCTCCTGCCCCACCTGCAAGGAAGGCGAGCTGGTCGAGCGCCGTTCGCGGCGCGGCATCTTCTTCTCGTGCTCACGCTATCCCAAGTGCGACTTCGCCCTGAACAATCGCCCGGTACCGCGCCCTTGCCCGAAATGCGCCGCCCCCTATCTCCTCGAGAAGGAAACGAAGCGCGAGGGCCACATCGAGTATTGCAACAACCCCGAGTGCGATTATCGGGCGGCGATCGCCGCAAGGCCGAACGCAGCGAACGAATAGCAGTCGCTTTAATCCACACGCATTTGCTGTGTGTTATCGCGCGCCATTAGCCGCACATTAGCGGTTAATATTCACGGCGATTTCGCGATCGCGATTTCGTGAGCATTTTCTGCACGTAACTGATACCTATTAACGTGCTGTCCTGCCGCGCTACACTCCGCTCACGGAGGTCCTTCCATGACGCGCTTTTCCTCTCGAACACGCCGAATCCTCGGCGCGCTGTCCTTCTTCATCGCCACGACTGCGGTGGCGCAACCAGCGCTGGTCTCCGACCGCGTCATCCTGCGTCAGGTTCTCCAGGCGATGCCCAAAGGGGGCGACCTGCACAATCACCTCTCCGGCTCCATCTACGCCGAGTCGTATCTCCGATTCGCGGCCGCGGACGGGATCTGCGTCGATTCCGTCAAGCTGACCATTACGCAGTGCGCTACGCCCGACCAACTCGCTGCTGATCCTGCCCATGCCTCGGCCATCGTGCCCGCGGCCACTCTGTTCGCACCGTACTCCTCGCTCTACGGACAGATGCTCGATTCACTTTCGATGCGGCAATTCCGGTCGGGGATCGAGTCGGGGCACGATCACTTCTTCAACACGTTCGGCAAGTTCAGCCCGGTCTCTCGCGCACACGTTCCGGAGATGCTGACTGAGGATGTCTGGCGCCTGGCCAGCGAGAACGTCGACTACGTCGAAACGATCTTCGCGCCCGACTTCGGCAAAGCACGCGACCTGATGAAGGCCACTACTCCGGGCCAGAGCATGGCGGACGCGCGCGCTGCAATCATGCAGAGCGGACAGATTCCGCCGATCATCGCCGCCGCCCGGGCTGTGATCGACGACGCCGAGGCGCACATGCGCACGAATCTCAACTGCGGAACGGCGAAGGCGCTGCCGGGTTGCGAGTCGACCGTTCGCTATCTGTACGAGTTGCACCGTGGCGTTCCGCTGCAGCAGCTCTTCGCGGAGATGGTTGTCGGCTACGAACTGGCCAGCGCTGACTCGCGCGTTGTCGGGCTCAATCCTGTGATGGCCGAGGATAGCTACATCTCGATGCACGACTTCGACGAACAGATGCGCATGTTCGCGTTTTTTCATCAGCTCTACCCGGCTATTCACCTCACGACGCACGCGGGCGAGCTCACGCCGGGTCTGGTGCCGCCTGAAGGGCTTCGCAACCACATTCGCGACTCGGTCGTGATCGCCGGCGCGCAGCGGATCGGCCATGGAGTCGATGTCTCGTACGAAGACGATGCTGCCGGACTGCTGTCGATCATGGCCACCCGTCATGTCGCCGTCGAAGTCTGCCTCACCAGCAACGACGTTATCCTGGGTGTTTCAGGCAAAGCGCATCCGCTCCATCTTTACCTCGCAGCGGGGGTTCCGGTCGCACTCGCGACGGACGATCCGGGCGTCTCACGCGATGACATGACGAATCAGTACATGCGCGCCGTGCAGGACCAGGGTATCGACTACCCAGCGCTCAAGCGGCTGGCGCGCAACAGCCTCGAGTACTCGTTCGCCGAGGGTGACTCGCTCTGGATCAATCACAAGTACGACGAAGTCGCCGAGCCGTGTGCAAAAGACAGCGGCGCAGCGAAGACATCGGAAACGTGCTCCATGTTTCTTGCGAAAAAACACGAAAGCGCGCATCGAGTGGAGGCTGGAACAGCGCCTCCGCCAGTTCGAAGCGTCATGGAAGTGACGCCAGGAACGAGGTTACTGGAGGCGTGATCAGGCCGTAGTCGATGAGGAAGGTGTCATGGCCGTTCGTCGATGCGATCCTCTCGTGTTGGACAGCGGTGCCATTGGCCGCCATCGCTGACTCGACGCGCTCGACGTCGCCGACCGGAAAGAGCCAGTCGGTGTCGAACGAGACGAGAAGCGTGCGGCCACGCCACTTGGCAAAGGCTTCCTGTAACGAACCGTACTTCTCTTCGAGATCCATCTCATCCATCGCTGCCTGAACGCGGATATATGAGTTGGCGTCGTACTGCGCGGCGAACTTCCGTCCCTGATGCTCGAAGTAGGAGTCGATCTCGAACTGCCGCGTGTTGCCGCGCCGGCGCCTGCCGAATTTCGACTGCAGCGCCTGGGCGGAAAGATAGGTCATGTGGCCCACCATTCGCGCAACCTGCAACCCGCGCAGCGGTTCGGGATGATCGTAGTAATCGCCGCCGTTGAAGCGGGCGTCGCTCTCGATCATCTTGCGCCCGATCACGTGCCACGCCACTCCCTGCACGGGGACCGCCGCGCCCGCGGCCATGGTGATGATCGAATCCATCAGCTCGGGATAGAGAGCGGCCCACATCAGAACCTGCATTCCGCCAAGCGATCCGCCGGCGACAGCACGAAGGCGTGTGATGCCCAGCCGGTCGAGAAGAACCTTCTGCGAATGCACCATGTCCTCGATCGTCGGCCAGGGGAACCGCGATCCATACGCTCGCCCATTCGCCGGGTCGATGGACGATGGTGCCGTCGTTCCGAAACAGGACCCGGGAAGGTTCGCGCAGATGACGAAGTACTTCCCGAGGTCGATCCCCTTCCCGTATCCGATGAGGCCATCCCACCATCCCGGCTTCTCATCGGGATCATCGCGGTATCTGCCGGCGGCATGCGCGCTGGCCGAGAGCGCATGGCAGACGAGAATGGCATTCGATCGATCGGCATTCAGCTCGCCGAACGTTTCGTAGCGGATGGTGAAGGGAGCGATGGTCTGGCCGTGGACGAAGCGGAACCCTTCGTCCAGCAGGACATCCTTCGGCGGCGCGGCGATGAACGAGTCGGGCATCAGGACCGCGAAGGATCTCACTCCTGACGCTCGCGCTTCAACTGTCCTTCGTAAATCCGGCGTACCTCATCGATCGTGGAGATCTGATCGACCGTTTTGTCGTCGCGAAGATGGGCAATGCGAGGGAATCGAAGGGCGAAGCCGGACTTGTGACGCGCCGACTCCTGAATCCGATCAAACGCGATCTCGAGGACGATGGTCGGCTCGACCACGTGCACCGGTCCATGCCTCGATGTCGTCGTAGCCTGGAAGTGCTTGGTCAGCATCTCGATTTCCGCATCGGTAAGGCCCGAGTACGCCTTGCCGATGTTGACCAGCTCATTGTCGCGGCGAACGGCGAAGGTGACATCGGACAGCACCGAGCGGCGCTTGCCGTGCCCGTACTCCGCGGCGGTGACGACGCAATCGAGCGTCGCCAGCGCCTTCTTGTATTTCAGCCACGACTTGCCGCGGCGGCCGGGCGTGTAAACCGAATCCGGAGCTTTGACGACGAGTCCTTCGTTTGCTCGTGCGCGTGCCGCGTCAAACAGTTCGTCGACGTGGGCGGCTTCGCGAACCTCTGTTTGATTAGTGAACCGAATCGACGCGGGCCCACTGCTGAGAAGCTCGCGCAAGCGGGCGAGCCGATCGCGCAGCGGCGTTTCAAGAAGAACTTCGCCGTCGATGAAGAGCAGATCGAACGCAAAGAAGACGACCGGTGCATCGCGCAACAGAGCGTCGGAGACTTTGCGCCGCCCGAGCCGTTTCTGAATCGTGGCGAATGGCAGAACGCGATCGGAGAACGCCACGATCTCGCCGTCCAGAACAGCCTCCCGGCCGAGAGCACGCCCTGCCGACTCGATCTCCGGGAAACGATGCGTCACATCGTCGAGCGTCCGCGAGTAGATCCGCACTTCGCCGGCACTGGCGTGAATCTGAGCACGGACGCCGTCGTACTTGTCGTCCGCGAAGGCTCCCGCGCCGAGCATGGCCACGATCTCTTCGGGATCCTCCTCCGGCTGGGCGAGCATGAAAGCAAACGGGTGGAACAGATTCATCTGCGCGCTGTCGAGCGCATCTGCGCGCGCCAGAAGCGCGGCGGCGCCGATGTCCCCGGTAAGCATGTTGGCCCGCCTGACCGAGGCCAGCGGACGATGGAATGCCTTGGCGATCGCGGATTCCACGAGCCCTTCCTGGAGTCCGATGCGAAACTCGCGAAGGAGGATCTTCACGACGTAGCGAACGCCGTCCCGGTCAAGCTTTCGAAGCAGCGTCACGAGGAGGTTCTTCTTGTCGATGGCGCCCGGCGTCGCTGCCAGCAAATCGAACGTCTCGCCTGCTTCCGATAGGGTCACGGAACGGCTCGGATCGACAGGAAACAACGCCGCTGCCGTGTCGCCAGCATCACCGTATTCCGACCAGGAACGCCAGACCTCATCCGTCGCCAGGCCAGTCACCTCGACGAGCGCATCGCTCAGTGCCGCGCCGCCGACTCCTGCGGCTCGCTGGTCCTTGCGCGGAAACGGCGAGCCCGAAAAGAAAACGGCGGCCCGCTCGAGTGATGCGTCATCGAGCGAGACGAAGTAATCGGCAAGGAGACGTTCCTTCTCCGACTTCTTCGTCGTCGCGGCAATGGCGTTGGCAGTGTTGCAGAAGTCGGAAAGCATGTCTTGAATTGGAGTCGATTAGCGGTCGGGGGTCGGTAGTGTGACAGCCGACACCGATCTCTACTGGCGAATCTCTACACTCACTGCCACCGGGACCTCGCGGCCTCGCAACCGCGAACCGCGATATATGATCCCGCCGCAAATATCGCACCCCCGAGGTATGAGATGAAAACGAAAGTTACAGTGGTCGGCGGCGGCAATGTCGGTGCCACAGTTGCGCAGGGAATCGCACTCAAAGAGCTCGCCGATGTCATCGTCGTCGACATCGTCGAAGGCGTCCCCCAGGGGAAAACCCTCGACTTGATGGAGACCGCGCCCGTCGAGAACTACGACTCCATCCTCCGCGGCTCGAACAGCTACGACGAGACCGCCGGCTCCGACGTCGTCGTGATCACGGCCGGGTTGCCGCGCAAGCCGGGCATGTCGCGCGATGACCTGCTCTGGAAGAACGAAGAGATCGTGGCCGGTGTCACCCGCGAGGTTGCCAGGCGCTCGCCCAACAGCATCCTGGTAATCGTTTCGAACCCGCTCGACGCGATGTGCGAAGTTGCCCGGCGCGTCTCCGGCTTTCCCCGCGAGCGTGTGATCGGCATGGCCGGCGTTCTCGACTCCGCACGCATGCGCGCCTTCATCGCCATGGAACTGAACGTCTCCGTCGAAAATACCCACGCCTTCGTCCTCGGCGGACACGGCGACACGATGGTTCCGCTGCCGCGCTACTCGACGGTCGCCGGCATCCCCATCACTGAGCTGATCTCGAAAGAGCGCATCGACGCGATCGTCGAGCGCACACGCACAGGTGGCGCGGAGATCGTCAACCTGCTGAAGACCTCGGCCTGGTACGCGCCAGGCGCAGCAACGGTCGAGATGGTCGAAGCGATCCTCAAAGACAAGCGCAAGATCCTGCCGTGCGCGGCCTATCTCACCGGCGAGTACGGATTCAACAACCTCTACGTCGGCGTGCCGGTGAAGCTTGGCCGGAACGGTATCGAGCAGATCATCGAGATCACGCTGACGCCGGACGAGAAGGCCGCGCTGCAGAAATCGGCGGATGCGGTGCGGGAGTTGTTCGATACGCTGAAGACAACCGCAGCCTAGTCGTTCGGATGCATGCGCACGATGAACCCATCGTTCACTCGCAGCAACTCGACCGTCAGCTGATCGGCGACGAAGACGAGCATGTCTCTCTTCGCGACCCACGTCTTCTTGGCGCCCGCTTTTTCGAGCGTGGCCATGAAAGCGTCTCCGGTCTTCTGGCTGATTTTCTGCGGCTTCTCTAACATGATGAATCTCCTAACTCCTTTTATCCTCTCCGCCCGCTCCCCCAAACCTATCGAGATTTGTTTCCGCTGATCGCTCGGACGTTGCTACGCGCACGCGTCGCCTGCACTTTCTGTTTTTCGCCTCTGAAGCGCACGCTGGTGTGTGGCTCCAGCTCCAGCACGTGATCGATGTATTCGCGGATCGCGCTCCTCACCACTCCCTCGCGCGTCGCTTCGTCGCGCACAGCGCGAAACACTGCGAGGTCTTCTGATGTTGACTCAGGTAACGTGACGATGAATCGAGAAGTGCTGTCCCCCTCATGTTCGAGAAGCGTTTCGATCGCCTCGCGGATCACGCCGCCTTTGAACTTGGAGTGCTTCGCGCAGTACTTTTCGAGCTCCTCCGCGAGGGCTACAGGCACCTCGACCACCAATTGCTTGATGTCCTTCTTTCGCACGGTAACAGGCGATTATAGATTTTTCTAGAAAATGTGCAACCGATGTTGGGCAGTCCATGTTTCCCAGTTCGCTGCGCGCTTCTTCTCAGCTACGATTGGTTACCCCCCATGAAAAAACTTGTCATTGATATCGAAACGGTTGGAACGCCGTGGGAAGAGCTCGACGCCTACGTTCGCGAGTACCTCATCAAAGGGCTCAACGATGGCGACGCCGAGGAGACGCGGCGTGCTGGCGGGCTCTCGCCGTTTCGCGGACGCATCATCGCCATCGGCGTAATCAACATCGAAGACGGTCGCTCCTGCGCGATGTACGAAGTCCCCGGACAAACGCAGCTCGCAGTCGAGAAAAGCGGTTCGCGGACGTACATGTCCGGCAGTGAGAAGCAGATCCTGGAGAAATTCTGGGAGTTCTTCGACAGCGATTCGCGCTTCATCACCTTCAACGGCCGACAGTTCGACGGGCCGTTCCTGATGATCCGCTCGGCGATCAACGGCATCGTCCCGAAACGCGATCTCGTCGGTTACCGTTACGGCTACCATCCGAACTGCGACCTTCGCGAAGTACTCAACTTCTTCGGCACGACGAACGCGCGTCAATTCAAATTCAATCTCGATCTGGCCTGCAAAGTATTCGGGGTCGAGACGTCGAAAGGTGAAGGTCTCGACGGACGTTCGGTCGAGACGTGGTATCGCGCCGGGCGGCATCGGGAGATCGCCGACTACTGTCTCGATGACGTCCGCGCGACAGCCGAGTTGTACGAGAAAGTGGCGCCATCGCTGCTCATCTTCAACAAAGAATTCCGTGATGCGGAAGAGCGTGCGGCCAGGACGCGGCGCGAGATCGAGGCGCAACCTTCACTGCCGATGACCTTCATCGAGTCGGTGACGAAGACATCGATCGAGCTCTCCGCGTCGCTTGATGGACCCGAGCAGGTAGCTGTCGTCAGCGGATCGCATCAGGCCATCGTGCTCGAGAAATTGATCGGGACGGGCGAGCCGGAAGAAGAGATTCCGTCCGGCGCCTGATCGCGTGACAAAATGCACGCGTGAGAGTCTTTCGGGCCAGGGTCTTCACGCCCATTGCTGATCCCTTCGCCACGAATCCGGCGAAGTCCTACAAGTACTACGACGATGGTTTTCTGGCTATCGACGGCGAGCGCATCGTCGGAATCGGCGACTGGCGCGACGTACCGCGGCAGAGCTCCAGCCTGACGCAACTGGGACGTGACATCGTCATTGCGCCGGGATTCGTCGATACCCATCTTCACGCGCCGCAGCTCGAGATGATCGGATCGTACGGCGGCGATCTGCTCGAGTGGCTGAACCGCTACACGTTTCCGACCGAGGCGAAGTTCCGGGATCCGGTCCACGCGGCGATGGTGGCTCGCATCTTCTTCGAGGAGCTGCTTCGCAACGGAACGCTTTGCGCGCTCATCTTCTCGACGATTCACGAAGAAGCTACCGACATCTTTTTCGCGGAAGCGGAGCGGCGCGGGTTCCGGGCAATCATCGGCAAGACGATGATGGACCGCAACGCGCCGGACTCGCTGCTGGAGACGGCGCGCGACTCCTACGAACAGAGCCGGGCACTCCTGCAGAAATGGCATAAGCGTGGTTTGCTCCGCTACGCCATCACGCCGCGCTTCGCGCCGACGTCGACGCCGGAACTGCTCGAGGCCGCCGGCCAGCTCAAGCGCGAGTTCCCGGACGCCTACGTTCACACGCACATTTCCGAGAACCGCAACGAAGTGCAATGGGTCCACGACCTCTTCCCTGAGGCCGAGTACGCCGATGTCTACGACCGCTACGGCCTGCTCGACGAGCGGACGGTGCTCGCGCACGGCGTCTATCTCAGTGAAGAAGAGCTGGAGCTGCTGGCGCGCCGCGGATCCCGCATCGCTCACTGCCCGAACTCCAACCTCTTCCTCGGCAGCGGTCTTTTCCGCCTGCACCATACGCTCGAAGCAGGTGTCGCCGTCGGTCTCGGCACGGACATCGGAGCGGGAACGACGCCGTCGATGTTCACGACGATGGCCGATGCGTACAAGGTCCAGCAGGTTCAGGGCGTCTCGCTGAGCCCGATCCAGCTCTGGTACCTGGCCACGCTCGGTGGGGCACGCGCCCTCTCCCTCGGCGATGAGTGCGGCAGTCTCGAACCAGAGAAATCCGCCGACTTCGTGATGCTCGATCTGAAGTCGACGCCGCTGGTGGAGCTGCGTAGCGAGCGAGCGTCATCCGTCGAAGACCTCCTTGCCGGCCTGATCTTCACGGGCGACGACCGCGTCGTCCGCGAATGCTGGATCGGGGGACAGATGGTGGCATCGCGGAGTTAGGTTAGGTCGCCTCGGCAGCGAGACACCGGCGCTCCGGAGCCCAAGTAACTGGCTATCAACGAGTTACAACTTCCAGGAAAGCAGCGGTCTGACCCTCTGCCGCCCGGAACGACCGATTCGAGCATCTTCTCTTTGCTACGTAGCATCTTTGGATTGCTACGGAGAAACTTTTCTTTCCTACGGAGGATCTTTTTTTTCCTCCGTAGAAACTTTTTATTGCTCCGTAGGATCTTTTCTTTCCTACGTAGCATCTTTGGATTCCTACGTAGCATCTTTTTTCCCCTACGGAGAAGCTT
>Ga0247679_1000211_pt1 | contig 14850 bp, 19 predicted proteins | sample CNK20_metaG_FD_182797 | JGI IMG/M metagenome (GOLD analysis project Ga0247679, IMG submission 182797) | Soil microbial communities from Purdue University Martell Research Forest, Indiana, United States - CNK20 | ecosystem: Environmental > Terrestrial > Soil > Temperate forest > Bulk soil...
GCAGCTCCGGCCGCTTCTTCCACCGAGCGAGCGAACGCCGGCTTATCCCCAGTTCGGCGGCAATGTCCTCATCCCGCTTTCGATCTTCCCACAGAAGGGCCGCAGCGCAATTGTAGAGCTCCCAGTAGCGGTGCTTGGCCATGCTACTCCAGGCCCCGCGCTGCACGTGCCCGGCGTCGGTTGCTCTCCCGGATCGCTTCGCGGCCGGCCTCTGTCTTCGGCCCTGTAGAAGCGCCTCCATGGAGTCGACACCGCCGTTTACCGGGCATGGGCTCGCACCTGCACGGGCGCCCGTTTCGCCGTCGAGCTCCGCACCGACCCCGCTCCGACTTCGGCCGATTCCACTCTCGCCATTCGTGCTTGCCGGTCTCCGGATTGAGGACGCCGCGAAGCTTGCCCTGTTGGATCAACTCCAGATCCCGGAGGAGGTTTCCAATTTGGGCCGCCGTCATGTGTGACCAGGTAAGCCGTCTGCGTTTTAACTTCGCCGGTTCATCCAACTTCATCCAACTTTCCCAAACCTCAATTCGCGCGCGCGCCATGGCGCCGGAAAATGCCGGGTGACTAGCCCGCCGCCCGGCGCCAATGTGAGGAAAGGAGAGAAGTCATTCGTTGCGTGCCTCCTCGCTGTCAGTCCCGCTAATCGAGGTGTGGACCTCGCGGCCTGGGATTGGATTTAGGTTCACCGAGAGTCCAGAGCTGATCACTCTGCCGAAGTCTCAATAGGACGTTGAGATTCTTCGGTATCCGGATCCAGCGACCCATACCGACGATCGCCTTGTCTTCTAACGTTGCGGTCTTGTCGAGCGCGAGATTGAGGCCGGTTTCCCATTGGGAAGTTAGGGATTCCATGGCGGCGCACTCATCAGGGGTCGCTATCGATGCCCACTCGGATCCAGCGCCGATTCCGTTTGAAATGTCGCGATTCAGCTCGTAGACCGCGTTCCGGCGTGCCTCTGCCCCCCAAGCCGCGATCGATGCCGATTCGACAGCTTTGAGCGCCTTCTCCGCGTTGGCCTGTGCTCTCGCAAGCGCGTTGTTTAGTTCCGAAACCTCTCGGTCACAGCTCTTCAAGATGGAGTCGGCTCTTTCACGCAATAACCTCCACGTCGAGTAGACCTCCCATGCCAGTTGATGAGCGCCCGTATTGATCAACATGGACGCGGCCTGAAATGCGTTGAGATCGCCCTTCCTGCCCGCTTCATTGAGTTCGGCGGGAGCTTTCCTTAAACGCTCTTTGAGCGAGCGCACTCGGTCAAGGACGCTTGTGCCCCCATGGCTTGTATCACTCATCTGCCAAACCTTTCTCCACGGCCGCGAAGACTACCACGGCCGTGGAATGTTGTGGACGCACCCGGACCGGCCTAAGAATTCGGCCCATTTGATATCCTTCTCTCTCTCAATGCGCAGCTCTTCGTCACGCTGAGCGCGCTCGGCATCCTCCTTGCGCTGCTTAGCTTCGGTTCTGTTGCGCATGATCTGTTCGAATGCTTTATGCGTCTGCTCCACTTCCGCAAGGAGCTCGTCGAACGCGGATTTACCCTGCGAGTCGATCGCAGTGCGAATCGCACCTTCGTTTTGCGGATTGCCTACGAAACCCTCGTACTCCGCCCGTCTGCGGAGCTGCTCCGCTAACCATGTATCCGCATCGGATCCATGGGCAACGGACGGCACGTAGGCGCCCTTTTTGATGGCCGCCTCCCGAATGGCTTGCTCAATACCAAGTTCTGATGCAGGGCCGGCCATGCTACCCCTCCGCTTCCGGCTTCTCGTGGAAGTCGATCAAGCGTTTTGCAGCCTCACGGGATATCCACGTCTCTCCGTCTTTCTCATTCGGATCGTCGGCTACCAGCCGGGCAAACCGCGCCTCACTGCCGGTTACCTCCGCGACAGTGGCGAAGATGGCAACGTGGTCACCATGCGCCAACTGAGTCACGTCGAAATTGCCGTGCTCGTCCTTCTTCGCCTCTCGCATTACGGGGAGCTGTCTTTTGCCTTTTCGTGCTCGTGCGTCCATTTTCGATATCCTTTCGAAGTGTGTTGAAAGTGCGTCAGCGTAGAGTGAGACGGCTTTCCCGGGCAGTCGGTCGGTTGGCAGCCGGTCGTTTTCGGCGGAGCTGACTTCCGCCGCTTACTTTGTCGCGTCCTGTCTCCGCCCGGCCTTCATCGGGCGTCATCCACGGCCCGCCAACGGCCATGGAAATGCGGTGGTATAGATCGTCCCGCTTCCCTTGCAGCGCCGGCACCCGCGAATTATTGAATCCCACTTGCCGAGTGTCGGACGTGTCGAAGTCCGGTAGTAGTTGGCAGTCGAGCGTTTCAGCAACAAGCCCTTGAGCGGGCAAGATGTTGTGTTCCCAGCCGGCGCGATTGGCTTCCTCGTAATTGCTGAAAACCCGCTGATCGGATGAGAGCCCAATTACCATCGGGTCGATCCCAAACCCGGCGCAAATTCTCGAGACGGCTTCGCCCCTAGTAGAAGTCAAGCTCATCTTGTCGGGCTCGAATTGCGGGATCGTCACGTCAAGCGGGAGATTGGAGAGAAAGAGCTTCCCCGCGCCGTCACCCGCGAATTCGTCCGCCCACAACCGCTTCACCGTTTCGGCCTGCTCCTTCGTGACCGGATCGGCGCCCTCTTTCGGCGAGAGGATGACACCGGGTATCCCGCGATTGCGGAGCATGGCCGACTCGTACGTGCCGGCCTCGTTCTCGGTGCAGATCTCCCTGAGAGAGCCGGAAAACGACCCGAGCCCGGTTCGCTGGTTGAACGGATTGACCAGGCCATTCTTAAAGTGAACGACCTCGCTGGTCGCGTAATCATAGAACCGCCCATCCACTCGGTAACGGAAAGCGGAAATGAAGAGCGAGCCGTCTGCCGGCCATATTGGAGTCATCATCCAATGAGGAACCCACCAAACTTCCACCACCTTCCGCGCGGACGATCGAACTTTCACCCAGTAAGCGCTTCCACCGACGGCCATTGAGAGAAGCGTCGCGCCCCACATGTCATTACAGCTCCAATGCGGGTTTGGCCGCTTTATCAGCTTCGTTAGAGGGTGATCGGTGACCACGCTATATCGGCCCGGTTTGCCGCCTGGCTCTTCGACCACGAGCGGCGCCTGCGCGAATTGGTTCGCCTGCCAACTCAGGAGCGCGTAAACGACCGAGTTCTCCCACAGGTTTCCGACCTCGCGCCGGTAATCGTATTGGCTACCTGGAAGAGTGCGATTCCAAGAGATCGAGGGCGCGCCGGCTCCGCCTGGAGCGGGGAACCACAATTTGAGAGCCCGTTTTATGCGATCGCTTATTGAAGACTTCATGTGAGATTCCGTGATTTACCGAGCATCCGTTAGATCGCTGAAACCTTCCCCTGAACATTTCGCGATAGTCCGTTAGTGCCGAAGATCCCCGACGCCGGACGCCTTCTGAGCGGTCACCTGATCGAGCGCTTGGAGATTCTCCTGCCCGGACTGGACTTCCATTCGGTGACGAGCTCCCCACATCGAAATTGAGCCAATTAGCCGATTCGATGCCTCTGGATCGCTAGAATAGATATCCCGCACTTCTTGCTCAATCTCCCGAAAGAGATCGCCGGCCGCCGGCCCGACCGGAATCGGGATCACGCGACCGTTCTGCAGCGGCTTCGCTCTCAGCATCTCGCGAATGCTCTCCGCGCCCATCAGCCTCACGCGGGCTTCGTTTTCGATAAGCGCCGCCACATCGTCCATTGCCTCCCGTATCGCGAGATGCACCAGCTCGAATCCCTTCCGGAAAGCTGCTGGGTCGCTCCTACATAGCTCTTGCAGGAAGTCCATTAGGGCGCGCTCTGCCGGCGCGATCGACTGCTCATCTGACATCGATAATCTCCCCACATACAGCACGTTTGACAACGCGTGAATTGCGGGCGTAGAATGTGCCCATGGTTGAACTCACGATCTGCCCTCGGTGTGGCGTCGCGTCCGCAGAAGCCTCCGGCAAGTGCCCGGACTGCGGAACCATGATCGACCCCTCAAAATCAATCTTCGTTTGGTCATGTCCTGCCTGCAGTAAACCGGTAGCCGAGGGGCTGATGTTTTGCCCCCACTGCGGATTTACGAAACCTAGAATCTCCGACCATATGAGGCGGCACGGGGAGGCGCTGAACTGGCCCATGATAGGGTTCGGCGCCCTCTGCTTGCTCGTTTCGATTATTGGTATCGGAGTCGCGCTGTTCGTCTTGTTTCACCGCTAGTTCACGTCCACGTCACCCGGCATCCTAAATCGCCCTCCATCCGGCGCGAACCCTGAACCTCTGCCGCCTCCCATCCCCAGCTTTTCAAGCGCCGCCGCCATGCGATTCAATGCGGCAGTATTCCTGTCCATGCTCGCACCACTGTTGACGCCCGCCGTTCGCGAGTACGGCCCCGCCGCCGAGTCTCCCCAAAACGCATTACTCGCCTGCTCTTGGCCGCCGCCCATAAAGCCAAGATCGCGCCGCCACGGAGCCGCCGCACCCACAAAACGGGCTGCCATCTGCATCTGATTGAAGCGTCCAAAACCTCTCACGCGGTTCGTCGAGATCGATCCAATCCAGTCCGGACCGCCCTGCGAGAGACTTCCAACAGCGGTATGTCCGGAGGTAGACAATGCGGCGGCTCGCGACGTCCAGCGGAGTTCGTCTTCCTCGCTCAACATGCCCGCCGCTCGCTGTCGATCAATCCATGCGTTTATATCTCCAGCCTCGGAAATCTCGCCGCGCGCAATGTCGAGCTGCTGTCCGGCCACCGCACCAGGTCTGTACGGCGCGACCATTTGCCGAGCGAGATCGGCACGAGCTCGCGTCAAGGGGATGTCATATCCGGTCGCCAAGCGCTGCGAAAGAGCCGCCCCCGCCGCGGACCGTCGCCCCGCCACGGCCTCGGCATATTCAACCGATTCGGTCAATCCCATCTCGCGCAGTTCGTCAACGCGCCGCGCGTACCGTTCTGCGGCGGCCGTGCCCGAACCTCGCGCTTTCAGACTCGCTATGCTTAGCTCTTGACCGAATTGCATTGTCCGGCCTTCTCGGAAGCCCGCGCGCGCTCGTGCATACTCCAAGGATTCGGCCCCCCCTGGCAGGGCCGCGAGTGTGCTCATCTGATCCTGGTAAATGGATGCCGATACCGCGCCCTGGTCGTAAGGAAGTGTGCTTGCGAACTGGAGTCTTCGGCGCTGTCCCCGCACCGTCGCGCTCGTGAACATGAGATCGCCGGTATTTACCGAGGATTGCAGCCGGTCATTTTGAATTCGCAGGAAGAGGCTGGTATCTGCGGGCCCGTACTGACCTAGAATGTCCGCAATATTGCCTCCTGTCTCCGGTAAGGTGCCAAAGATCGGAGAGACGCGCTGCGATGCTGCCGATACCCCTGGATTTCCAAATATGGAAGCCAATCGCCTGGTGTACGCTTCTCCGATCTGCTCCCTACCCGCGCCGGAAATCCATTTAATAGCGCCAATTGCGCCCTCGAAATGCCCGCGTACTCCTGCTCCATCTCTCCTGTAAATCTCTGCGGCACGCTCAAGCTCGGCGCTTCCGGGAGAATACACGCGTCCGGTATCCGACCGAAGGTAAGGATCGATTCCTCCCGCTATGAGACCCGCGTTCACACTGGCAAAAGCCTTTGCGAGTTCGGGGGAGGCTGTTTCGCTGAATCGAAGACTTGCGGGTAGCCCGGTACGATTTGCGAGCCTCTGCATTTCCTCGAACCGACTGAGTCGCCCTTGAAATCCATACCCGCTGCTCATTCCCGAGAACGCGCCGCCCTGCCCCTTCAGAATGCCCAGAATATCAGTCTGGTTTTGCATCGGAGCGCCGAGCCACTTGCCGACCGCGCCGCCTACCTCTGCGCCCCCCATGGCTAGAAGTGTCGCAAGGATCGGGCTGCCTGTAAGGAGACCGAGCCCAGCTCCAATGAGACCGCCGCCCAGCCGGTAGCCAGTGCCCATAGCTTCCATGGGCATTGCGTCTACCGTTCCGCCTGCTCGAATGGCGGCGGACTGCAAGTAAGCGCTTCCCGCAATCGCATCAACTCCCACGTACCCGAATCCCGCCCCCGTCGCGGCGAGCCGGTTGTACATCGCGGGAGTCAGTCTTGAAAAGTTCGCTATGTTGGAAGCGCTTTGAGAGGATGCCGAAGCCATCGCATTCGAGACCGTATAGGGGTTGTAGGCCGCACCGCTCTGCGCTGACTGAATTAGCGATACCTGAATCGCGTTCGGATTGATCGCGGCGGCCGGCGGAACTGAGGGAGGAGCGCCGGACCCGCCGAGACCGAGTGCGGCATTAACCTGCGTTTGTGCGCTTGCGCTCAAATCAGAGTACGTGACCCCACCGCGCCCGACTCTGAAGTTCATCTGACTTGCGGCGGATTGCGAAGCGGGCGTTGGTCCGGCCGGCGGTGCCGATGTTGCGCTTTGGTGGAGGCCGGCAGTCGTGTTCGAAGGAACCCCGCCCGTCGAGGGGTTGGTGACATAGCTGGGTGCGCCCGATCCGACGTTGGGCGCGTTGTACTGGACGTTCGCCAGCTTCTCCGCGACCGCGAGCACCTTCTGATACGCCGCTTCCGCCATATTCAACTTCTGGACAATGGCGTCGATGTTTTTTACGGTCTCGTGCGTTGTGGCCATGGTTTCAACCCCTATCGATTAGATCGGCCTGCTGTGCGGGTTTTTGCTTGCATCATCCGGGAACCAAACGATCATGCGCGGAGCGAGTACTCGACCTCCAACCTTTTCCGGCTCTATCGGGCGGCGCGCAAACTCAACATCCTGGTGACAGTTGGTACAGGTCATCTGCAACGATACGGCGCCCTCGACCTTCACCATGAAACGTCCGCACCCTGGACAGAACAGTCTGACTTTCGCGCTCGGCATGCTCGCTCCCCTTGCCCGAAATGTCTGCAATTGCAGACATTGGCGCCGCCCAGTGGGACGGAAAGTAATTCCTCTTATCTCACATCAGCTCGCATCGTCTCCCTCGATGCCGGCTGAGTTCGTCGGAGATGCCTTCCCGCTCGATATCCGCCCTACAAGAGATTTTGCTCAAATCTCCGAACTCTGACGCGGGCTTCCGTTATCGCTTCCTCTGCACTCCCTGAGTACAACACGTCTATTCGCCGCCGGGAAGAGAGCGCGCCTTGTTCCTTGCTTTCGATCCCTTGCCTTCGCTTCATTTCAAGCCCGTAAAACGTGAATGGCGGCCACCGATCGGACGTGACAAGCAGGTCCGGTATTCCTCGATCCGTCTCCTCGATCGCTACGAAAAACCACCGTCTACACCCTTTGCAGAAAACCCGCCTCTGCTGTCTATCTGTTTCCAGAACGGTCAGGCCGTCGAACCGGAGCGCTTCCACCACGGCATTCTGCAAGTCGCGTTCCAGGACATCGACGCGCCGGGTTGGGCGCCCTGGGTCCATTCCGGGGATCTTCAGCACGTAGCTATTCGCGTGACGTGGTTTCACTCATCCCCTTCGGATATCCCGGCCTCACGAACGGGCGCATCAACCAGCCGGGCCAAAAACTCCCTTGACCACTCGCTCGCCTCTTCCGCGTCCTCCGGATCACCCTTCTTGTCGAGTGGACAATTAAGGCGATCGAAGAGCGCATACACGCGACTGCTGAAAAGTTGCCCCCGTCGACATTTCAGATTCTTGATCGCTTCAATTTCTACCAACAGGCCAAATATCGAGTCGACCACCACAGTAGAGCCCCGGTCTTTGTCCGTCTTGCGGGCGTGATTCCAAATGCGGATGTGACAACCGAGATTGCCTTGATCGGCCATCCTCCTGACAGAATCCTTAGCGAGCTTTTCGTTTAGCCATCGCCATTCGGAGATTGCGGTCTCTTTGGCCTCCGGACAAAAATTGGGTGAACAACCAACCCCGTTCCCGGGAACGGATTCTTTGTTTGTAATCTCTGTTGTAATCTCTGTTACATTAGAGTTTGACGGGTTCCCCGTGAATGGTTTGACGGGTTCCCCGTGAATGGTTTGACGGGTTCCCCGTGAATGGGATTTATCCCCCACGCTCATTGACGGGTTCCCCGTGAATAGGGCGTTCCCACGCTCATTGACGGGTTCCCCGTGAATGGTTTGACGGGTTCCCCGTGAATGGAATCTTATGGCCTCTGTTAACGCGTCTCGATTGATTCGGTAATGGACCGTCGGCGCACCCTTGACGTGCTTCTTACAGGTTGTGACAATGCCAAGCCCTTCGAGCTTTTTCCGGCAGCGAAGGACTGAGTCGTTCTCCACGCCAATCTCTTCGCTCCATTCGCGATAGTTTTTATGTATCCATCCCTCCTGATCTCTCCCCTCCTTGCCGGTCCAATAGATGAGTTGCGAGAGGAAATAGGCAGAGTGGAGGTCCCCGCCGAACATAGCGATCAGGACCGGTGAAACAACAACAAGGGTAGAGTTGCCGGTTTCGGACTTGATCAAGTCCAATACCTCGGCCTGGAATTCACTCTTAGATGGCACCTCCAAGTCGCCATTCACCCCGCACCGGTCCTTAGCTCGGAATCAGTGCGTGGGTCTCTGCTTCCGTTGTCGTGTGGCTGATTTTCACACTCACGCCGCTTCGCTTCGGCCGCAAGCTCGCGCACCCTGCCCCACCAGGCCACAAGGGTTGGAGGGGGTTTGGTTGCAGCTCTGGTTTCAGGTAAAGCGGTTGGCATGTTCGATCAGCCGGAAAACAAAGAAACCTCTGACCGTCGCTAGGGTGGAAGTAGCGAAAAGCCAGAGGTTTAGTTGTTGTCTACGGATCGAGCAGGTGTCTACGCCAGGAGCTTAGTTGAGACCGGGCCAATGGTACTGTCTAAGCAAGATCGATCCGGACAGTGGGAAAATGTGGGTTCGTGGTTCCACCCATGAACGCGGTTGATCATAAGCATACTTCACAATCAGGAGAATTATCTCCTGCGTCAGAAATATTTTCACCTGTTTTTTTCTCTTGCTCGACTACCTTGATCAGCTCGCCTACGCGGCCCCGCCTTGCCCTTCCGGCCGCTCGGTTTCCACACCTCACAGTACAAAACTTGCCGGCAGATTGTCGCGCGTCGTCGCGGTGGATGAGGTAAACAGAGCCGCACTCCTCACATCTGCGCAGGTCTTGGAACGCCGATTGGATATCGTCAATGGCAGTGATCAGCGCCCGGAGGATCGCTCGAATCACGGTGACTACCGAATCGTCGACACCAATATAGCGACGAACCGTGAGGCTTTCGAGTGGGATCATCTCGTCAGGCTCGCCCCTTACGATCAACTGCAATTGGCCTCCCTCAGTCTCCGTAATTACTGCACGCTCGACCGGCGAATCCCCATACTGATTAAGGAGGTTCGTAAGGTGCCCGACGTCCGACCGCTTTACAGCGCGTGCGGCATACAGACTCGTCAATATCTGCTGAGCGGAACTCACCACTTCTTGCAACGGGTACAACTCAGAGTCCGGAACCGACATCATCACGGACCGCGTGCCGCGATATGCACCGTGGAGGTGCCCATACCCGAAGAGCCGCAACTCCTCCAGGTCATTGGCGTCGAGCTGGAGAACGTGCGTTAGAATCGGGCGGTTCGCATCCTTGCCAGTTAACAGGGCCAATCGGATTCGCCTTTCTACGGTGCGAACGCCTACGCTGCGAGCGCGTGCGTCACCCTCACGCTCACCTCACCGCTAACTGTTACGACCACCTCGATAGGCGTAACAGTTAAGGCCTTTCCGAACATGGAGGAGCGGAGTCGTATCCTGTATTCGTGCGCCACCCTAGTAGAGCCGCCGCGCGCTCCCGCCCGGCCACCGAAGAAGTTCCGCTTTGCGATCGGCTCCGAGCTGGGGGTAATGCTCTCCACCAGGGCCGATATGAGATCGTGTTTTTCTGCCGGCGTGATTTGCGGGCTCGCTAGGACCGTGGAGAGATCGGCGAGAGCCTTCCGGATGAGAAAGACATCCGCAACATCATGATTGACGGCCTGGACCGCGCCGGCCGCTTTCGCCATCTCCTCAAGGACTCGGCTCGTGCGATCGCGCTCCGCCTTGATCTCCCCGAAGGTCGCAAAGAATGGCTCCGTGCTCGCACCCGCCGCAAGCGCCCCTTCCATGGCCCCTACCAGGCGCTTTTCGCGGGCGTCGAGATCAGAAATTCTTGATGTGAGTCGCTTGTGCTCGGCGGCGTCGTATTTCGGTCCGTCGCATGATCGATACGCGGACAGCGCCGCATCGATCATACAGGCCCCGGCCTCCGCCATGCCCGGAATCGTTCGGCCGCTTTCGTCCCGCCCGCCATTGGCGACAACGAAGACCGCATGCCGCACAAGGTCCTCGATCTTATTTCCGTCGTGGTGGGAATTGTAGGCGCAGGTTGCGGCTCCGACCCGCCCAACGGTCGAGCTTTCGGCGCAGTGGTAATAGAAATCAGCGGCGCCGTTCGGACGGTGGACGGTATGGCCACGCATCCGCGCACCACAGGCCGGGCAGCGCACGAGATTGCCGAGAACGTGCTTTCTGTCGCGTCTCCCGCTGTTCTCCGCGCGAGAGCGGCCTATCTTCGCGTTGACGGCCTCCCATAGCTCCTCCGTGACAATCGCCGGGCATGGCAGCAGCTCCCATTCGCTTTGGGGCAGATTCGTCCGGATCGTGCGTCGCACCGGCTTGCCGTCGCATACCTCGCCGGTCTTCACCCTTCGCGTAGCCGTCTTTCCGTAGGCAGCCAGGCCCTTGTAAATCGGGGCTAAGAGGAGTCGACGCACCTGCGTCACAGACCACCAATCCATATTGCCCGGTGAGCGGACGCCCTGCTCGTGAAGGTAGTAACAGATGGACCGTAGTGACGCGCCGGCATGGTAGCGCGCGAATATTTCCGCGACAATGCGCGCCTGGTCGGGCACGATCGCATACTCTCCGGCCTCCAGCTCGGGGTAAAGCCCTAGAATCGCGTCGGCATGGGTCTTCGCATGGAGCCCGTACTGTTGGATGCTCCGCGCTACCTGTTTCTTCTGATCACGCGCGCGGGCTCGCTTGCCGGCCTTCATTCGCTTGACGATGCTGGAATGATCGATTTGAGCGAACGACCCCGACACATGGAGCATGAACGCGTTCTCTTCCGTCACCTCGCCAATGTCGCACAGGAAGAGGCGCGCGCCGGCAAGCAGCAACCTCTCGTGAATGGTCAGGGTAACGATCAGGCGGCGTCCGAGCCGGGCGGGGTTGTATGCAATCAGGATATCGGCCTCGCCCGTCTCCAGCAGATCGAGGGCGCGCTCTATCCCGGGCCGGGGGTATAGAGTGCCGCTCACCCCATCATCCGCGCAAACCTCGACGACCGCGGCGCCGATCGTCTCAGCGACCCGCCGGCAGTCATGCTCCTGAAGATCCGCGCCCGTTCCGAGTTCGGCCTGGTCGTCTGTGCTTGTGCGAACATAGAGGACGGCGCGAGGAGTGACTGCGAAGGGGTTTTGGGGCATGGCTGGAATGCGCTCCTAAACGCAATGGAATTGTGATTATCTCGCGTACGACTGGCAGCAGTGCCCGGTTTGGCTGTCTGCAATTGCAGACATTGGGCGCGCCCGGTGACGGCTGGATCGGCGAGTCCCAGGGCTGCTATTTGCCCAGCCGCCGCGCCCTACGTTTGCTCCTACACCGGGCAGACGCTTCGCGCATACAGAATGACGCCGGATTCGCCTGCGGGCCTTGTGGCGCGATTTTGAGCGTGAGAAGAGTCGAGCCCATTAAACCGCCGGGCCTTCGGTCGCTTTTGTCGGACGGCCGCGCTTGTTCGCCTTGCGGTAGCGATCGAACTCCGTTCGGTGAATGAGCTTAACATCGGCCTTGACTGCGGCCTCCAATCGACCGCGCTCTATGGCGTTGTGAATGGCGGCAGTCGTTATCCCTGCTTCCTCTGCGGCCTCAGCGACGGTCAACCAATCGTCGAGCGAAGGTATCGGTTTAGTCATGCTAAACAGTGTACCTGAAAAAAGTTTTAAGAAATACACTGAATAAGTAGATTTCGGATACCCCACCTGTCATAATGTGTATGTCTGAAAACAATTAAAGGCCCGCCGAGTGCTACTAACACTCAACGGGCCGGGTGAGCAAATCGCGAAGACCGCTCACCCATAGTCTACCGCTAAAAGGAGCTATGGAAGGTGCCAGTCAAAGCAGTGAAAACAAGAATAGCGAGCAGCAAGGACCCCCTGATACCCCGCGCTGTGATGGAAGAATTCCGGGCGCGGTACACGCAGGAGGAGAAGGACGCCTGGACGTTCGCGGAGACAATGCGCCAATGTATCCGGTTCGTGTTTGAATGGGCGCGCGGTCGCGAATGGCCCGAGGGCCGGCCGTACTTCGGCCTCGACGTAGACCCGCTTCTCTACCACGCGGAATCGCTGGAGATCGAAAGCGGTTGGGACGCGGCCAGGCCGGTATACGCCGAAGCGCTCGCAAGGGCCGGCGTCGAGCACCTATTGGGCGGCATGAACAGCTCGGCGGAATCCTTGCCGCTGCAGTCGGCAGGTGGTTCCACGGACAGATACTCGGAAGGAGGCGAGCCCGAATGACCTATATCATGAACACGCCCGAAATCGGGGCGGCGGAAAACACCCTGATCGAAGCCCGGAGGGTGCTTGATGAATTCGAGACGGCGGTTTTCGCAATGGCGCCGGAGCAGAGGGAAGCGATTCAAGGCGAGTTGAACCACCTGCGCGGCGTAGCCGGTGCCGCGCTGATCAACTACTTCCGGACGGTGGAAGCCGCCGCGATCTGCAAGTACCTCCCGCATGTCGGGCTCGGTCCGGAGCTGCTGCAAATGGTACGAGATCAGCGGCAGAATGCCGACCGCGCGGCCTGACCATACCGCCCGGCTGGAGATCGAAGAGTAATCGGCCCTCCAGCCGGGCTTATCATTGAAGCCGAATGTCAGATTATGTTAGAAATCGATTGCTCGCCATACCCCATGGAAGACGCTTCGAAACGACACCAAACGACACCAAAAGCGGGTACCGGCGGCCTGGAATGTCTGCAATTGCAGACAAAGGAGCCTTAGAAGATGACTCAGCAGATGTTCGCAACACAGAAGAATCGGGGAATGACGCGCACGATCGGCGCAATTGCGCTCGCATCGATGGCCCGCGCCTCGATGGAGACGACGGCAGCCGCGCCGGAAGTGCCGATAGAGCCGGGAGCGACACTGACGGCCGGGGAGGTCGATCTCCGAATAGTGCGTCTCTGGCTCCATGGCAAGAGCCCGCAGACGCAGAGGGCCTATCGACGCCACTCCGCGGAGTTTCGATCCTTTACCGGGAAGGACCTCGCGTCCGTCACGCTCGACGACCTGCAGGCGTTCGATACGAGCCTCCAGCGGCCCGGCCTTTGCGTCAGCTCACGCGCCCGCGCCCTTGCCGCCGTAAAATCGCTCCTCTCGTTCGGGCAGAAGATCGGCGCCCTACAATTCAACGTCGGCGCCGCGCTGGAGTTACCCTCCGTCCCTAACGACCTCGCGCAGCGGATTCTCGACGAGTCGACCATGGCGCGAATCCTCGCCTTGGAGGAGTGCCCGCGCGATCGAGCGCTGCTGCTGACACTCTACGCAAGTGGCGGGCGGGTTTCGGAGATATCCGGCCTGCGGTGGGGTCACGTCTCCGCCAATGGAGACGCCGGGCAGCTCACTCTGCATGGGAAGGGCGGGAAGACTCGGAACGTCCTCCTTCCGTCGCGGGCATGGTCTGTCCTCCTAGATATCCGACCCGAAGACGCCGGCGAATCGGACCCTGTTTTCCGAAGCCGCAAGCATGGAGGAGCGATCGGCACCGCCCGCATATGGCGGATCGTGAAGGAGGCCGCTTCACGCGCCGGAGCTGGTGAAAGTGTGTCGCCACATTGGTTCCGACACGCCCACGCCTCCCATGCGCTGGACCGCGGCGCGCCGGCACATCTGGTGCAGACGACGCTCGGTCATGCCTCGTTGGCCACTACGAGCCGATATGCGCACGCCCGGCCGAACGACTCGAGCGGTCGATACCTCGCCGTTTGAGGCCGCCGCCCCTTTTTGGGGTTGATCCGGATGAACTTCCGCAAAACCAGGCCCGTCAGACCTCTTCCCTGTGTGGAGCAGTCTGGTGGGCCGTGCTTTTTCACACAGAGATTCGCCTGCGGTCTTCCTGGAGCGAGTGTCGCGGTGAAAGGTTGAGTGTATGCAATTGCAGACATTGGAGGCGGGCTCTCACTTGATTGCCGGCGTGGAACGTCGCCGGTTTGCCGCCCGAATGGCTTCCCTGCCCTCCGGAGAGCGCGGCCCGGTGGAGAGTCCTCCGTGGAGTGCGCACCGACTGCGACCCTCGATGCAACCGCGACGGCAGGAGCTGCCCGCCCGCGTCTTCGCGCCGCATCGTGGACGCTTTCGGGTACGAGCTTTCTCCCGCTGCTCGGCGCGGTCCGCAAGAGCTCGCAGCTCCGCCGCCGTCATGTCGCCGAGTGTGACGTTGTGAACGTGTTCCCGGTCCGCATCGATCATGGTCTATGTTCCAACCCGGTCCAACTCCGTCCAACTTGCGACAGACGAAAGGTGAGCAAAAGTGAGCATTTCTGTGACGATTTACCGCGAAAGGTGCTTGCGTTCGTAGTACCGCCTGAGTTTGTCTGCCTTCCACGGGTGCCTGCTGTAGTACGTGCTTCTTGCTTCGGATATGCGTTGATCGATCCGAGCCCGCAGATCCTCCCGCAGCTCCGGCCGCTTCTTCCACCGAGCGAGCGAACGCCGGCTTATCCCCAGTTCGGCGGCAATGTCCTCATCCCGCTTTCGATCTTCCCACAGAAGGGCCGCAGCGCAATTGTAGAGCTCCCAGTA
>Ga0247679_1000213_pt1 | contig 14793 bp, 20 predicted proteins | sample CNK20_metaG_FD_182797 | JGI IMG/M metagenome (GOLD analysis project Ga0247679, IMG submission 182797) | Soil microbial communities from Purdue University Martell Research Forest, Indiana, United States - CNK20 | ecosystem: Environmental > Terrestrial > Soil > Temperate forest > Bulk soil...
ACGCTCGCGATGCGTTCCGGCTCGTCGTAGTTGATGAATGTCAGCATGCGACGAGCGACACATACCGCGCGATCCTCGACTACTTCGCGCCGGCGAAGGTGTTAGGCGTCACCGCCACGCCGGACCGCGGCGACGGCGTCGGACTGCGCGCGGTATTCGACTCGGTCGCCTATCGCTTCGAGCTGCGCGACGGCATCAAGGCCGGATGGCTTGCGCCGCTCGAAGTGCGAGCCGTCGAAGTGAAGTCGCTCGACCTCTCGAAGGTCAAAGTGCGCGCCGGCGACCTCGCCGCCGACGAGCTCGAAGCCGAGCTGCTTCGCGATGCCGTACTGCACGAGATTGCGGGCCCGCTCGCCGAGCTCTCCGCCGGCCGGCAAACGCTCGCGTTCACTGTCGGCGTCGCCCAGGCGCACGCCCTCGCCGACGTGCTGCGCGCCCGTGGCGTCGCCGCAGCCGCAGTCGACGGCGCCATGTCCGACGCCATGCGCGCGAAGGTTCTCGCCGACTATCGCGCCAAGCGCGTCACCGTCGTGTGCAACGCGATGCTTTGGACGGAAGGCTTCGACGACCCGGCGACGGCTTGCATCGCGCTTGTGCGGCCGACTGGCACGCGCGCTCTCATCGCGCAGATGATAGGCCGCGGCACGCGCACTGCGCCCGGCAAGACGTCGTGTCTTGTGCTCGACTTCGTGCCAGGTCGCATGTCGCGCATGCGGCTCGCGAGCCCGCGCGACGTGCTCGACGGCGACGACCTGCCCGTCGAGACCAAACAGGACAAGGCCGAGCGAAAAGAGAAAGAGCAGCTGCTACTCGCGCTCGAGCGCCGGCGCTGGATTCGCGAGGTTGGCGTCGTGTATGCGGCTCCGCACCTCGACGTCGCCGAGCTGCTCGAAGCACTCGGCGTGAGCGGCGCCGCAGCGAGCCGCAGCGAGGTCGGGCTCGGCCTCGGCTCGCTGGCCTCTCCGCGCCAGGTCGAAGCGCTACGTGCCGCCGGCTTCGAGGTCGCCGACGAGCTCGACAAGCGCGCCGCGATGCTGTTGTTCGGCGTGCTCTCGAAGCGACGCGCCGCAGGCTTATGCTCAATCAAGCAGGCGCGCGCGCTCAAGCGTCACGGCTTCGACGACGAGCTCAGCGCCGCGCAGGCAAGCCGCGTCCTCGATGCGCTGGCGGCGTCGCGATGGCGCATGCCGCCGACCGCTCGAGCGCAGCTGATGGCCGACGTGCGGCGCGAGTCTCGGCCGTCGAGCAGCTCCATCGTGTAGTAGGGCCACCGGTCGACGGTCGCGTAGTCGTATGCCGCTGCCAGCGGCAGCCGCAAAGCTAGCCGTAACCCCCTACTCGGCAGGAGGCGAAAAGGGAACTGTCAGCCGCCCTCGGCCAGCGGTCGCTAATCGTCGTTTGCGCTCACTGACCCGGCGCGACGAGGTCAGCCGAGCGCCCGAGCTCGCGCCGAGCGTCGGCGAGCTGCGCCTCGAGCGTCACGACCTTCGCCTCGAGCTCCGCGACCTTCGCCAGCAAAGCGGCTCGCTCGTTGAGAAGCCATTTATCGTAGGCGCTGGGAGAGCCATAATCGATCTGCATGTGGCTCGGGAGCTTACGCGAGCCTAGAAGGGGGGAGCTGTTCGACACGAGCTCGAAGCCCTTCCCGCGGAGGGAGCGAAAGCCAGGTCGCCCGCTGCCCCCTGTCCTAGGCGTCTTCGGGAAAGGCACCTATCAGCCTCTCTGAGCCGGCGAAGGTCCGAGATGCTGCCGTGCAGCTTCGAGCCGTCCTATCGCCGGCAGCCAGCCAGCAGCAGACCTCTGCGGCTCGCCTGGATTCATCCTCCGACCTCTCGAGGCTGCTGGGACCGGGTCCGGGCCGCAAGCCCGGGCTCGGGCCCGGCAGCGCCGGTGAACAACACTACCGTTCCGTTCCGTTGACGATTTTTGGCGAAAAGCTCAATGGTTTCACCGAAAGCTCGCCCGCATAGGGGGAACCTATCTCCCGCTATAGGGGGAACCTATCTCCCGCTATAGGGGGAACCTATCGTCACGCTCATTTAGGCGTCCTAAGGCGGCGACGTTTGGCCGCGCTTCTGCGCCCCGCATCGGAGCTGTCGAGCTCGATCTTGCCGGCTTCGAGCAGGAAGCTGCGAGCGCGCGCATGCGTGTTGCCGAGCGTGTAAGCGTCGGCGTCGACGCGCTGCAGGAATGCGGGACCGTCTGTGTCGTCGTGCGTCCATCGCTCGAGCACACGACCGATGAGCGACGATGGCAGATGCGCAGCGCTAAATAGCTCCGCCCACTGCTCGAGGGTGAACTCGACGGCGCCGTTGATGTACAGGTCGCGGGCTTGTCGACGCAGCTCGCGCATAACGAGCATCGATGCCGTCGCTTGCGCGCTGTGATCCGCGGGACGGCCAACCATCGGCGGCAGCTCCACGATTGGCACGAGGCGCTTGTGCTCGGGTTTGTTCGGCAGCTGAAACCCGTAGTGCGGAAGCAGTATCGTGCCGAGCACGATCTCGAGCTGCGACTTGCGCCGCCCGACCGCTGGTATGTCGCGCACTGCTAGCAGGTTGCCGCGCGAGCCATCTGGCAGCGAAAGCCAGCAGCACGCTTGCGCATGCACGATCGCTCGCGCCTCTTGCGTGAGCTTGTTGCTATTGCCGATTCCGAGCTGGTCGGCGAGGCCATCCCAGCCGCCATCGATTTTGATGGCGCGTGCATCGGTGATGCCTGCCATCACGCGCTCGAAGCCAGTCATGATCTCCCACCGCAAAATGCGATGCGCGGTGATGCTGCCGAGCAGGCTGGCACCGCGTTGCACGAGCTTTGAGAGCTCCGCGACGGTATCGTCCGGCAGCGCCGGCAGGGTCGTCGCCTGATTCGAAACCTCTGCGATGACCGGCACGGTGCTCCCAAACCGCAGCGTCCGCTGGCCGCGGCTCGTCTCGGACGCGAACGCCTTCGAGTGCGCGGTGATGACGTCCTCGTGCACGCTCTGGACGAGCGCCGGAGAGCTCCGAACCTCATCCATCCATAGGGCTTTGACGAGCGCCATAAGCCCCGGCGCCGAGCGCTTTTCGAGTCGCCATAGTCGCCAGGGATCTTTGCTTGGGTCGTCTTTCGCCAACCACTCCGCGGCTTTCTGCTTGCCCGTGCGACCGCAGGCTTTCAGACAGCCGATAAAGGCCTTGTTGAGCGCTGCCGCGAAGTCTCGAGCCGCGGCGACTCGCTCATCGATGGTCGTGAGTGTCGTCCCATACGGCACGACGACCGGCTCCATTACGCTGCGCAGGAGGCGGATGCGCTGCATTGCGGCGGTCGCGAGTGCGTCGCACTCGTACGCTTGCGCTGTCCGCTCCTGCGCTGCAGCAATCACGCCCTGCGCGACATCGCGCAGGATCGCGTATGTGGACTCCGGTCTAGTGGTTTCGCTCGCCTCTGTGACTTCGCCCGCGGCGACCGACTCGATGAGCTCGACAGCTCGAATCCCGTCTAGGATGAAATCGAACGCGGGTTCCTCAGGGTCCCAGTCTCGCGGCAGAAGCTCGCGCAGCTTGTCCGGTGCGCTTCGCATCAATCTGTATCCCGTGGGTTATTGATGGCATACGGATTGCCACGGTCGTCAGTGGGCGGCTTTTGGCTCTCCTTCTTCTCCTTCTTCTTCTTCTCTGCATCGCGCTTGAGTGCGTCTCTTCGCGCGATCACCGCGGTCCCCTGGCTCGGGTCGCGGCGAAATCGATGCCCGTCGAACAACAGCGAGCTCCATGCTGGTTGCCCGGCGCGCTGCTTCACCGTGGCAAACACAACTTGGCGTGGCGCCGATGCCTCCTTCGGCATGCTCAGCGCGACTGTCAGACTGTCGGCGGAGTATTCGATCTCGCCGGACTCTTTGCCAAGTCCGATGAGCTGCTCGGCGCCGAGCACAAATCGGTCGCTCACCACGCCCTCCGCGTCCGTGAGTCTGAGCTCTGCCGCATCGACGGCGGCGAGGCCCGAGACGCGACCATAGTTCTCGCGCGCGACGCTCGATACGAGTAGCACTGTTGCGTCGTAGCGCGCGCCGACCTCGCGAGCGATATACGCCGCTCGCCCGATGCGCTCGCGCAGTTCCTGCCGTGTGTCCTTCTCGGGCCCGATGAGCTGTAGGAAGTCTAGGACCAGCAGCAGCGGTCCCGTAGGGTGGACATTGCGCGCGGCGCGAACGCAGTCGTGCATGCGCGATGCCGCCCATCCCATCGCGTCGCCCATCTCGAGGTAGATGTTGAGCTTCGAGAGCGCCGCCATCCCGTGCTCGCGTATCCGCGCGCGAGTCTCCGGATTGCGAGCCGCACCGCCGCCCGTATACAGCTCCGACCATCCGACCTTGCCGTCGACCTCGGCTGCGAGCCGCATGGCGACCTGAAAAGCGTCGAGCTCGAGCCCCGCGTAGATCACCGCGCCGCCCTCCCTCGCCGTGTGCAGCGCGAACTGCAGCGCCCACATGCTCTTGCCGACGCCGGTGCCGCTCACCAGAAGATGGCAGCCCGGCCAGAAGCCGCCGCCGGGAAGCTGCGCGTTGAAGTCCGGCCACGGCGTCGCGAGCGGCTTTTCGCGCTCTTCCGCGCGCGCATCCATCCTGTCGAATGCCGCGGCGAGCACGGTGCTCAGCGAGCGCATGCTGCCTAGCAGCATCTTGTCGCCGAGCTGGACTATCTCGTTGCGGACGTCATCCGGCAGCTGCTTCGACTCGTCGAGTCTGCGCAGCACGTTGAGCGCCTTCGAGATGTTATCGACTGGGTTCTCGCCGTTGCTCATTTCACCCCTGCATTGTTGCCGGCTCGCTACATCGCGTAAGCGCACACCGGATGCCCAACGCTACACGTGGGCATTTGATGTGTCGAACGAGTGCACCGGTGCACTTGTGCACCGGAAAACCAGTGCTCGAAGGCGTGGCCGGGCTCTGCAGCCAAAAGCTGCGGAGCCCGGCCGCGGCTTCGAGGCGCTCGGCCATCAACCTGCCTTGCGCGACTTCGCCGGCTTCTTCGGCGCTTCCTCCGGTGCGTCCATGGCGCCCAGGCCGAGCTCGGCTTCGTAGGCGTTGATGCCGCGCTCGAGCATCAGCCGGTACATCGCCGGCAGGCTCGTCAGGAACGGCCGTAGGTGTGGCTGCTCGCGCAGCAGGTGCTCGATCACGCGCTCCGTGCGCTCCATGAAGCCCTCTTCTACGCGGATGCTGGTCTGCTTCGTCTTCGGTCTGACTGGTGATGCCACGAAAGACGGCTACCCCCATTGTGTCGGCAAGTCAACTCTGTGCAGTGTCACCAGCTCTTGCTGGACACCGCTTGACCGCGATCGCGGGCTCGCTCAAGCTAGAAGTGTCTGAGAGCGCAAATAAACATTTGCGACTACTGAGACCACCGAAAGAGGCCCGCTTGACGAAGTACAGATCGCGAACCTCGGGAAATACAGCCCTCGCAACGCGTCCCGCTGAGACGCTTGTAGTTTCGAGCCTAGAGTCTGTGGACTCTAAGGCGCGCGACTACGCCGAACACGACGTCGCACATCGCACGCAGCACGAGTACGCCAAGCTGTGGAGGCAGTTCGGCGAGTGGTGCGCAGCGCACCGTCTGTCGACGTTGCCGTGCTCGGCGGCGACGCTCGTCAGGTACATCACCGACCGCGCTGCGAGCGGCGTCCGGCCGTCGTCGTTGCAGGTCGCCATCGCGGCGATACGGCGGCAGCATCTCGACGCAGGCTTAGTCGCTCCGCACGACCATCCGATGTTTCAGCGCGTCTGGCGCGGAATCCGGCGCACGCATGGCGTGGCTCAGCGTCGTGTTGCGCCGGCCGTCGTCGACGAGCTCCGGTTGATGGTCGACACGCTGCCGCGTGACACCGTGCGAGGGCTGCGCGATCGCGCGATGCTTGTCTGCGGCCTGGCCGGTGCCTTCCGCCGAAGTGAACTAGTCGGGCTCAATCTCGACGACGTCGTCTTCCAGCCCAGCGGTCTGCACATCGTCGTGCGCTCCAGCAAAACGGACCAGGAAGGCGCTTCAGTTTTAGTGGGCTTGCCTGCCGGCCTCATCGCGGAGACGTGCCCAGTGCGGACGCTGAAAGCCTGGCTCGAAGCGTCGTCGCGTAGGTATGGCGATGCGCTGTTTTGCAGCGTCGACCGCTACGGCCACGTGCGAGGGCGGCGACTCCATGGACACAACGTCGCTAGCCTCGTGAAGCGCGCCGCGAAAGCCGCAGGCCTCGACCCGCAGCTGCGCAGCGGACACAGCCTCCGCAGCGGTTTAGCGACGTCGGCTGCGCGGGCCGGTAAGGACGACCGAGCGATCATGGAGCAAGGCAGGTGGTCGAGCCGAGCCATGGTCGACCGCTACGTGCGCGAGGCTCGGCTTCTCAGCGAAGACAACGCAGCCGCAGGGATTGGCCTATGAGAGAGTGCAAAGCGTGCGGGTCTACACTGCCTGACTTCACGAGCGGCTATGCCAGCAAGAAGCTGCGCAAGCTGCTGTCGGAGATACCAGAGCGTCCCGAGAAGCCTGGCGAAGACTACGACCAGCGCCGCGGCGGCGAAGCCAGCTGGAATAGCTCGAAGCTCAGCTACGCACGCGTGGTGCTCGGCGCGCTCGCAGACGATGCAGATGGCTACTGCACCGGATGCGCGCCATCCATGCAGGCGCACTCGGAGCGCGAGTAGACCCGTGTCAGTCAAGCTCGGCGACGACGGCGTGCCGATCGTTCCGCTCGACGACGCCGGAGAAAACTGGCTCGCGACGGTGCGTCTCGAGAAGCTTCGCTCGCGTGGCTGGACAGGCAGCTTCGGAGAGTGGGCGCTGCTGCACACGTTGCTCGGCGGCGACCCGCTCGAGCAGACGCCGCCGCTCACTTCGGCAGCAGGCTATAATCTGCCGGAGTGAGCCAGGGGGGCCCGCATGCCACGGAAGCAGGAGCATCCATACGAGGGTTTCGTCGTCGGCTACGCGCGGCTCGACCGGACACCGCGCGCCGTCGCGCTGCGCATGCGCCGGCCGCTCGCGCGACCGCCCGGGCGCTACCGCGCTCCGCTTCGCGAGCTTAGTTCGCGAGACGCCGACCTTGTGATTCACGACGTGCGCGTCGTGGGCGCGGCCTGCTTGTGCGGATGGCGCTCGCTGCTCTGCGTCGGGCTCGGTCCGGCTCTGTGGGAGCGCTCCGTGATGCGCGTCTCGCCGCGAGCTGACGCCGTTCTCTCCGCCCTGTGGGCTGAGCATGCGGCCGTCTTCGGGGCGCGAGCCGCCAAGCGCTAGTGCGGATCGTCCGTGCTAGAGCGCGCAGACTAGAGCCAGGAAACCATAGTCATAACGCCGTACTAGGCCAGCGCTGCAAGCTCGCAAATCTGCAGTGCTGCAGGCCTAAAAGCCTGCGGCGCTGCAGATTTGTGGAACTGCAATGCCGCTGTGGTGCAGTGTCGCACGCCATGATCATCACGCTGTCAGGAGCCAAGGGCGGCACCGGCAAGAGCACGCTCGCCGTGCATCTCGGTGCTGAATGGGCGGCGCGCGGTAAGCGCGTGCTCGTCGTCGACGCTGACCCGCAGGGTACGGCCATCACGTGGGGTGAGGTCCGCGCCTCGAGCGGACGCGACAAGCCGACGGTCATACCGACCGGCGACAACGTGCGGCAGGCTGTCGCCGAGCTCGCGCCCGGCTTCGACGTCGTGCTCATCGACACCGCAGGCCGGCAGTCGAAGCGACTCGTCGGAGCGCTCTCCGTCTCGCACCTCGCGCTCATGCCCTGCCAGCCCTCGGGCCCTGACATCTGGGCTCTGCAGGGCTCGCTCGAGACAGTGCGCGAGGTGCAGGAGCTGCGGCCCGAGCTGCGCGCTGCCATCGTCGTCAACGGCGAGACGCGCACGAAGCTGTCAGCCCAAGCACGGCAGGCCCTCGAGGACCTCGGCGTGCCCGTGATCGGGTCGCTCAATCGCCGCACGGCAATCGGCGAGGCGACGACTGCCGGCGACGGCATCACTGAGCGCGAGCCGCGCGGCGCCGCAGCCCTCGAGGTGCGCTCTGTGCTCGACGCCGTCGAGGCGTACATGGGCGGCAGGAGCGCAGCTGATGTCGCCTAAGAACGTCCCGAACTTCGCGCCGAGGCTGAGCGGAGCTGCGCAACTCGCCAAACTCGCCGAACTCGAGGATCGCGCAGAATCCCGCGGAAACGCGGTCGCAGGAGCCGCCCTCGATGAGCCTGCAAGCTCGCAAGCTCACGAGCCTGCAGGCTTGCAGACGCACGAAGCTGCAGAGCCGCAGCCCCGCAAGCCTGCAGCGTCGCGAGCACGCGCCTCGAGCGCCTCGCGCAGCGGAACGCAGGCCACGCCCTACGTCCGCACCGATGGCCAGCAGACCCGCTCGACGACGCTGCACCTCGAGCTCGACCTGCATCAAGAGCTGCGGATGGAAGCCGCTCGCCGGGGCGTGCACATGAGCGCCATCGTCAACGACGTGCTGCGGCAGTGGGCCCGACGGGCGAAGCGCTGAGCATGCCGACCCACCTCTGCGGGAGCGATGCATACAAACACCGCATCGCTTGCACGTAAGGCCTCGCAGCCTTAATAGATCTGCATCGCTGTGCGGCTGCCAGACAACCAGCGCCAAACCAAAACACGGGAAGAGACATGACAGTAAACCGTGAGGCCAACGCGCCAGCCTAAAGGCACCTGCATCCTACTTTCGTGTGTTATCGCCGCCGCGACATGCTGTGCGACGGCCCCCAGAGACCGCCCGATGCTTGGCAGCATCGAAGTCCGAATCGTTGCCAAGCTCCAGTCGAGCGACGGAAGCGAAGCCGACGACGCCGTCGCACCTGCGCGACGTGCCAAGCGTCGAGCGCCGGCACCGCGCTCGTCACCTCGACGGCGACAACGTTAGCGCCGGGGTAAGGTGGGGCGGACGGCTGCCGTGTGCAGGCGTCCGCCCCATGCTAGATTCTAGTATGGCCAAAACAACAAGCCTGATTCTAGGTCCGCACTTCGAGGCCTACATTCAGCAGAAGATCGAGAGCGGCGCCTATGCCACGGCAGCCGAGGTCATCCGCGAGGCGCTTCGCGACCACGAACGCGAAGACCAGAAGGCCCGCGAGCTCGACAGCGAGCTCGACAAGGCGCTCGCGAGCGGTCGCGCAAAGCCCGGCGTGTGGAAGCGATTGAAGACGAAGCACGGCATCAAGTGACCGTTCACTACAAGAAGCGCGCGGAGCGTGCGCTCGACAAGATCGCTGCGTACACACTCAAAGAGTGGGGACCCGAGCAGCGCGACCGCTACATGGCGGTGCTCGAGCATGCCTGCGAGGTGCTCATTCCGCGCCGCGCGCACTTGGCTCGGCAGTCGCACCGCGCCGACCTGCGCATGCTGCGATGCGAACACCACGTCATCTACTTCCGGAAGGTCGGCAAAGACTTCGAGATTGTGCACGTGCTGCACGAGCGCCAGCTACCGCGCAAGCACCTCTGAGAGCGCCGATGGACCGCGAGCAGCTACTCGACGCCCAGGTGCAGGATCTCGCTGGCCGCTGGCTCGGCGTTTGGTGCGTGCCGCCGTGCACCCATCTGTCCTACATGCCGTTCAAGCTGCTCGCGCGAACGCGCGGACACATGAAGCTGCGCGAGGTCCTACCGCGGCTGCGTTGCCAAGGTTGCGGCGGTCGGCCGGCGAGGGCTGCCGTTGTCGACGACCCGCGCTCCGCCTACTGCACCACGGAGCCGGTCGCGGTCTTGCCCTGACCGCACCGGCAGTCGCAAACCCCTATTTGCGACCGCTAGCCCCGGCGCTCCGCGGGCTGTGCTGCAGCGACGTACTGTTTGCAGCCGCATCCGCCGACCTGACATGCCCAGCCGTGTCGCTCTAAGCGATGCCCGCAAGTCGCGCACGGGTCGTAAGCGCGCACGCGGTCGGCATCGTCCAGCGCATTGGCGACGAGTTCGGCATACAGAGCGTTAGGCTCGCGCCCTCTCGCACGCGCCAGGTCAATCACACGCTGCTCGAGCTCAGGCGGTAGCTGTAGGGCCATGCTCGGAAGCATGAGGCTCGCCGGCTCTAGCGCGCAAGCCCGGACAGCTCAACAGCTCGCCACGTCGAGCCACGCCAGCATGCGACCGCGGAGCATCCACACCGCGCGCGTGCTCGCCGGACCGAAGTACACGAGCAGCTCGAGCGCACCGCCGAGCTCGAGCACAGCCCGCTTGTCGTCGTAGTCGCGTAGTCGCATGGACCTGCATCGGCGCGCGCGTTGCGTTGTTGCTCATGCGCTCGAGCGCGCAGGCCGCAACCCGTTGGGGTAGGGCTTCGCGAAGTTGAAGCACATCTCGTTGTCGGTGTTCTCGCCGAAGCCCGCGCTAGATGCCTCGCCGCCGCCGGCGAGCATGCGAAGCAGCCGATAGGCTGTTGTTCTGCGCTCTGCAGACGTCGCACCGGCTCGAGCTACCGAGCGGCATGCGACCGCACATGACGCACAGACCCGACTCGCGCCGGCGCTCGCGCAGCACCTGCCGCACGGCGGCGACCCGGGTTCGGCAGCGCGCGCAGCGGACCGTCGAACGTCGACACAGCGCGCAGCGGTAGGAGTTAGCGCCCATGCTGGCCAGTCTGCCGCTCGAGCCGCTCGAAGCGCAATGCCGGCGCCCCATTGACACGCCGGCAGCGTGCCAATACACGCCGGCATGTCAGTCACCCGCTATGACGTCGCCGAGCTCGGCGCCATCGAGACAACGCCGCAGGGATTCATCCGCGCGCCGGCCTATCTGACTCGCGCCGGCGTGCTCGACTATCGGCGCCCCGACGGCACCGTCCGTCGCGAACTGCGCCCACCTTCCGCCGTCTTCAATGCCGACTCGCTCGCGACGCTCGCGGCCGCTCCGTTGACCGACTTGCATCCGGCCGAAATGGTGTCGCCGAAGAACGTGCGCAAGCTGGCGATCGGCCACGTGAGCGACGACGTGCGACAGGATGGCCAGCACGTCGCCGCGCGCGTGACAGTGCAGGATGCCGACGCTATCGCGGCCGTGCAGGCCGGCGACCGACGAGAGCTCTCGTGCGGATACACGTGCGAGCTCGACGAAACCCCCGGCACGCACAACGGCCAGCACTACGACGCCGTGCAGCGCAACATCCGATACAACCATGTCGGCATCGGCCCAAAGAACTGGGGCCGTGCAGGCAGCTCCGTCGCGCTCCGCATCGACGCCGCCGACAGTCGCGACACACCCGAGGTGATGCGCCTCGATGCTTCAGACGCCGTCGCTGCAAGCCGCCTCAATGCCCCGCCCAGCGACGCGCCGGCGCCCGATGCGACGGACGACGAGCTCGACGCCGTGCTCGCCGAGCGGGATGCGCTGCGCGCCCAGGTCGCCGCGCTCGAGCAAGCGCTCGCCGACATTGGCGAGCAAGACGCGCTACTCGCCGAGCGCGATGCGCTGCGCATCCAGGTCGCCGCGCTGCGCACTCAGCTCGAGCAGTCGCGGACCGATGCTGCCGACCGCGTCGACGACCTGGTGCAAGCGCGCGCCGTGCTGCTCGCGCAGGTTCGACGCGTGCTCGACGCCGACGACTGCCAACAGCTCGACAGGACGTGGAGCGCGCGCCGGATTCACGAGCGCGTGTTGCAGCGCTTCGACCGCAAGCTCGATGTGAGCCGCGAAAGCGACGACTACGTGCGCAGTCGCTTCGACGCCATCATCGCCCGGCAAGACGCCGACGCTGAGCGCGCACGACAGCGCTCGAGCAGCTCCGTCGCGCATTCTCATCACGACGCCGACGACGTGCACGCGATCCTCGATGGCCGCACGCACGTCGAGCAAGCACCGCGCAAATACGCACCGGAGCCTTGGCGCCTGCCACTCGCCGCGAACTACGACCGCCTACGCTGAGAGGACCCTCGACCTATGCAGACATCGGGATATGGCTGGCTCGACCAGCCCATCGCCATCCATGGCCAGCGCATCGAAGGCTATCCGAGTGCGCACGCGACCGGCCGCGCCATCACTGCGCCGATTAACGTCGGCGTGCTCGCGATCTACGACAATGCCGTGCAGGCCGAGCCGCGTGCCATCGTCGCGCCGGCGAGCTCGGCCGACGTGACGACACTCGAGAGCGTCGTCGGGCTCGTGCGGTGGGACGCCACCTATCCCGAGCCTCCATATCGCATCAACGCACTCGTGCCCGTCATGCGCCGCGGACGCATCGCCATCGTCGCCGAAACCGCGCTCGCAGCCGAAACTAACCCCTTCGTGCGCTTCACGGTCGGCGGTGTCGGCACGCTGCTCGGCGCGCTGCGCAACAACGACGACGGAGGCAAGGCCGTCGCAGCGCCTTACCTCCGCGTCATCGTCGGTGCTGCCGTCGGCAAGCCCGCGATCGTCGAGGTGGCGCTCTAATGTCCGACTCTCTCGCATCGCTGCTCTGGCTGCGACCCGAGAGAGGTTACGCGCGCGTGCGCGAGTTTCGCGAGCTCGTAATTGCGCGCCTTGACGGCCGCGAGCCGCGCACGCTCGACGACCGCAGCGACGACTACGTCGAAGCGCTATTCGACCATCTCGTGCACCACCGCCAACGGCTCTACAGCCCGCAGCCCGACTAAGCGAACCATGCCCACCAAGACCAAGCCGCAAACCCGACTCGACGCCGACGTGGCAGCTCGCACCGCACTGCTCGAGCGCGCGCGCATCGTACTGCCGACACTCACCGCCGATGCGAAGACCGACCGCGAGATACACGAAGCCGTGCTGCATCACATGCAGCCGACGCTCGACCTGCGCGGCAAGAGCGACGCCTACGTGCGAAGCTACTTCGATGCGATGGCACCGCACCCCACCATGCCGCGGCTCGAGCAGCCGAAAAAGCCCGGCGCATCTAGCACCGCGCCTAAGCAGGATGCGCGAGACTACGTCGACGACAACGACGTCGCCGCGATCCTCGCCGGCAAGCTACCCGCAAGCATGGGCCCGCAGCCACGCCTCGACGCCATCGACCCGAACGACGTGCACGCCATCCTCGCTGGCGCTCGCCACAATGAGCGCGTCTTCGATCCCGAATGGGCGAAGCCGCTCGACTCATCGCGGGGAGAGCCCGCCGCTGCGCGCACCGCGCCGCATGTAGCTCCGCCGCAGCGCGTCGACGCCGGCGCCAACCACGACGTGCACGCCATCCTCGAAGGCCGGCACGCGCCGCCGCAGTGGCCGCAGCGCGTCTATGTAGCCCCACCGTGGACGCAGCCGCTCGCCGCGTCGCGGGACAAGCCCCGTGCGGACGCCTCGAGCTCGAGTGCGTATCGGATGCCATGGCGCGCGCCGCTGGCATCGTCGAAGCGGCGATAAGATTTCCCTTCACTGAGTGTATGTGTGTGTGTGGTCCATTGAACGCCGGGGGCCCTCTACAGCGGAGTGGACGGGCCCTCGGCGGCGCCTTCCGCTTCGCAGCCGAGCGCAAACGTAAGACAGCTGAAATACGGGTTTCCGCACATACGCGCGCGCGTAGGCGGCGCGCCGTGTGCGGAAACCCTCAGTCGCCACTGATGGCAGCACCGTAGCCGTCGTGAGCTCGCGCGCCTGGCTCCGCAGTGCGAGCCTCAGCGGAGCCACTGCGGAGCCAGGACGCAAAACGCTGCCCGAACTCTGCGCCAGGCTGCGGCACCACCGCGCCCCGTGGGTAGGCCTCGCAGCACGTCTTCGTGATCGTCCACCGATGCTCGGCGTCGAGGTAGCCGACGACGTCGAACTCGTATTCGAACCCCTCGCGCTGCACTGGCTCGAGCCCGACCTCGCGTGGCTGCTTCACCATGCGCCCGGCTCGGTTCGGCGCCTCGACCATCTCGTATGCCTTGCGCGAGCGCATCGTCGCGACCACATGGCCGGGGTACTGCAGAATGAGGTCGAACAAGTGCGCGTGCTCTGGACTAACAGTTTTCCACGCGGCGAACTCGTTACCTGACTCACTGTTGCGCGCCATCGCCGCGACCATCTCGAGCGCCCCCTGCTCGCCCATCCACTCGTGCGAGAGCGAGTCGATGATTACAGCGTCGATGTTGGCCTTCGCCGCCGCTTCGAGCGCCTCACAGTAGGTCCGCGGCGAGTGGTTCGGCAGCACGGCGACGCCGAACTCGACGCCCTTGCCTGACTGTTTGCGCGACTTGCCGCGCTCCGAGTCGACGAGCCCTATGCGCTGACACCCAAGCCCCGCAGCTATGCGCAGCGCGCTATATGTCTTGCCGCTGCCAGGCGGCCCAATGAGCGCGACACGCGCGTGCGACTGCGCCCTGCGGGCTTGCACAAATGAGATGGCCATACGATCGTAGTGTGACGGAATCAGTGCACTCCGTCGATCCCCGCCGGCCATGGAACTGCGCCCATACCAGCACGAAGCAGTCGCCGCGATAGCTCGCGAGCACGAGCGCGTGCGCTCTACTCTTCTCGTGCTCGCGACCGGGCTCGGAAAAACGGTTACGTTTGCCGCGATAGCGCGCGACCTCGCCGCACACGGCGGCCGGACACTCGTGCTCGCCCACCGCGCCGAGCTGCTCGAGCAGGCTGCGGCGACCCTACGCAAGCTCGGCCTGCGCGCCGGCATCGAGCAAGCTGCGCGCAGCGTCGGACCGCTCGAGCAGCCCGACGCCATCGTCGCGAGCGTCCAGACGCTGCAACGCGGCCGGCTCGCCGCATACGCTCGCGATGCGTTCCGGCTCGTCGTAGTTGATGAATGTCAGCATGCGACGAGCGACACATACCGCGCGATCCTCGACTACTTCGCGCCGGCGAAGGTGTTAGGCGTCACCGCCACGCCGGACCACAAC
>Ga0247679_1000216_pt1 | contig 14614 bp, 17 predicted proteins | sample CNK20_metaG_FD_182797 | JGI IMG/M metagenome (GOLD analysis project Ga0247679, IMG submission 182797) | Soil microbial communities from Purdue University Martell Research Forest, Indiana, United States - CNK20 | ecosystem: Environmental > Terrestrial > Soil > Temperate forest > Bulk soil...
CCTCGGATGGCACTGCCGTACCCTTCCGAGGTAAGCATGTATTCGGACGAGGCGTTCGCAGCGATCAGAAATATTCCGCAGCCGTTTCAGTTCGATCTCGAAATTGGATGGTTCGACGGTCGCCGCGCCTTTCGTGTGAAGTGTGAAGACGTGGTGCTCGAAACGGGCTTCGCGTGAGAGACCGCCCCTTCCTCCCCGCCAACGAATCCCCGCGGCCTTATAGCGAGATCAGGGCGGAACGCTTGGGATCGGACCCCGCGCAGCGCATGCGGGAATCGCTTCGCGCGCAAATCCGCATGCTTGAAGCTGAAGCGCTGGGGGCTTCGACCGAGGCCGAACGCCAGTCCCGGCAATGCGAGGCGGAAGCGCTGCGGTGCAGGCTTGACGGACGATAGGGGGTTGATGTGACCAATCCATTCGGGAAGGCAGCGCCTCCCCCTCCGCCTGCGCCGACGCCGATGGCGCCGCCGCCGCTTCCCGACCTGAATTCGCCGCAGAACCTCGCCGCGCAAAAGCTTGCAGCGGCGAGGGCGAACTCGGCGGGGCGAGCGGCAACGCAACTCACGACATCGGCGATGGCCGGCGCGACGCTCGCGGGCGCGGCCGGCGGGGCGTATAGCGGTGCAAAGACGGGAAGCAGGTAATGCGCGCACCGAACAAGCCCGCGACTGATCCGCTGCTCGCCGCTCTCATCGAGAAGCTGCCGGCGGCAGGCTCGACATGGGGCGCAGCCGAGCGCGAGGCGTGGCTGAAGATGATGTCGATGGCGTTCAATGTGGTCTACCAGGGCGCGCCGGCAGAGGTGCCGCAGTTCCTTGTGCCCGCCACTGCGCAAGTCGATCTCTCGCCGAGCAGCTTCTCGCTTGTCTCGGAAGGTGAGACTTTCGCCAAGTTCACCCCGCACACCTATTGGATTGACAAAGCGGGCATTGCCCGCGGTCCCGGCGGCAAGCAGATTGCCGGATCGGAAGTCATCGGCACCATCTACGACCTGCGCGGCGAGCACGGTGACCTCGGCTCCATCCAATGGGCGGACGGCAAGACCGGGGTGAGTGGGCTGCAACTGGACATCGCGGCGGCGTGACATGATCGTTAAGGGATTTGGCGAGGTCGGACACAGGCTGCTGGTCGAAATGCCCTTCGTGCTGATGCGGTATGATTACGACGGTGGCCGCCGCGCGGATGGGCTTTGCGGTGCCGCGCCGAGGCTGTACGTCCTGGTCGGCAGCGAGGAGCAGGACTGCGTTGAAGCCATCCCGATCGCGTGGGCGGCTGCGCAAGCGCTCGCGCCTGAGACTATGGAACGCCTTGCGTTGCAGCTCAGAAGGCTCCGCGGCGCAGAACCTCCTCGCGGAGGCGATTGATGCGCCAGCGCGTCAGGGAAATCGTCGCGCTCGGGGACCAGCTTTTCAGCCGGCGCTACCCCGTCATGTCCCAGTGGCAGACGCAGGCTGAGAATTTTCACGTCATGCGCGCCGACTTCACCCGGCGCCGTTACTTCTCCGAGGAGTTCGGTTCGTACCTCATGAGCGGGCGGCCGGCGCGATGCTGCCGCGACCTCATGAACTCGTTCTCGACCATGCTGCGCCGGGACCAGTGGTTTCACGCTAAGACGGACTCCGAAAAGGTCAACGAGGACCGTGACGCCAAGATATGGCTCGATTGGGCATCGCAGACGATGCGCCGGGCGATGTATGACAAGCGCACCGGGTTCGTGCGCGCGGCCAAGATCACCGACGGTGATTTCTGCGCGTTCGGTAATGCGGTCATCACCCGCGAGGTCGTCGACTACTCGCATTTTCTCTATCGCAACTGGCATTTGCGCGATGTGGCCTGGGAACAGGACGTGCGCGGTGTCATCGACTCGGTGCATTTCGACTGGAAGCCCTACGCCGGCCAACTCATGCAGAAGTTCGGCAAGAGCACGTCTGGCACCATCGATCCCCGTGTCCTCGACATGGCGAAGGACCCCAAGCAGAAGCTCTCCGAAATCCAGTGCCGGCGCTTCCTGTGCCGAGCCGACGAATACGACCTTCCGTCACAGGCGACCAAGGGCAAGTCCTACGTCTCAGTCTATGTCGACGTGCAGCATGAGACCATCCTCGAAGAGGTGGCACTGCGCACATGGCCGGTGACCATCCCGCGATGGGAGTTCGGCGGCTCGATGTTCGGGGACCAGTACGGCTATTCGCCGCCCGTGGTCTACGGCCTGCCGGATTCGCGCATGTACCAGCAGATGATGCTGTCCATGCTCACGGCATCGGAGATGGCGACCTATCCGGCGATGATCGCGGTCGGCGAGGCGATCAACGGGGCGATCAACCTCTACGCTGCCGGCATCACGCAGACCGATGCGGATTACGACGAGCGCACCGGGGAAGTGCTCCGTCCCATCACCACGCAGTTCGAAGGCATCCGCTGGGGCGCCGAGCAGATGGAGCGGCTGGAAGCAGCCTTGGATGACTCCTTCCTGCTATCCAAGATCAGACTGCCTGAAATTCAAAAGGACATGACGGCCTACGAGGCATCGAAGCTTTACGAGCAATTCATCCGGGAATCGCTGCCGCTGTTCGAGCCGGTGAATGACGAATACAACATGCACCTGGTCGACGGCACGTTTCAGGATTGCCTCAATCTCGGCATGTTCGGCTCGGTCGATGACATGCCGCAAGTTCTGCGGGGCAGGGATATCTCGTGGCAGTTCGACACGCCAATCACCCAGGCGGTCGAGGCGGGGCTGACGAAATCGTTCGAGGCCACCATTCAGGCGGTCGTCCAGGGCGCCCAGGTCGATCCGACCGTGAGGATGAACGTCGACTGGAACACGGCCACGCGCGACGCGGTGACCGGTACGGGCGCGCGGGCGAAGTGGCTCTACCCCGAGGACCAAGTCAAGAAGATGCAGGACCAGGAGCGCGAGCGCCAAGCCGCGCAACAGGCCGCAGAGCAGATGGCCCAGCACGCCGACATGGCGACGCGGGTCGGTAACGCAGCGGAATCCGCCGGCAAGGCCGCGGGGGCGCTGCAAGAGGCGGGGATGATGTGAAGTCTCCCCGCAAACCTCCGCCCCGCTGTCCGTGGGACCCCGTCGACCTCGAACTCCACGAACTCTCCGCCATCAAGGCGGTCGCCAACACCATGCCGCTCGCATGGGCGGCCCTTGAGAAGATCACCGGCGTCGACCGCATGTCGTTTGCGGCGGGCGGCGAAGAGGGCCGAAGGGCCACAGACTTTGCCGAGGGCAAGCGCTGGGTGGGCAACACGTTGCGCTTGGTGCGTGACATGAAACTGCCCTCGCGGCCGATCGGCCCGCCCCCTGATGAGCCGCGTCCCGCATAGGGGACAATTCAACAATAGCCGCCGTTCTGCCCTCCCCACGGAATGGCTGTGCCGCGGCTTGCGTTAACTAGAGGTGATTGATGGTTGATCCGACCCCGGCACCTGCGCCGGCTGCGACCCCTATTGCTCCATCGTCGGCGCCGGCTCCCGCTCCGGCCCAACCAACCCCGGCACCTGCGCCGGCTTCGGCTCCGGCGCCGACGACCCTCGCAACACTCGATCCCGCTGCGCCGCCGCTGTCGAATGCGCCTCTTGCGCCGGCATCGTTCCCCGACAACTGGCGCGATCTGATCGCAGGCGAGGACAAGGGCTTCGCCGAACGGCTCAAGCGGTTTGCCTCGCCCAACGACCTCGCAAAGTCCTATCGCGAGATCGAAGGCAAGATGTCGTCTGGCGAACTGCGGGCTCCGCCCAAGCCGCTGCCAGCCAACGCGACCGACGAGCAGAAGGCGCAATGGAGGCAAGCGAACGGCCTGCCCGACAAGCCGGAGGGCTATGTCGAGAAACTGGCGCTCCCCAACGGGGTCGTGATCGGCGAGGCCGACAAGCCGCTGGTCGGCGACTTCGCCAAGCGCGCGATGGAAAAGGGCTGGTCGCAAACGGCCTTCAACGAGGCCGTTGGCTGGTTCTACGAGGCGCAGGCCGAAGTCGAGGGGCGGCGCGCCGAGAATGATGTCGTGGCCCGCACGCAGAACCAGACCTCGCTCATGAGCGAGTGGGGGCCGGGCGACTACAAGGTCAACATGAATGCCGTCGGCTCGCTGCTCGCCGGCATGCCGGAGGACTTCAAGGTGGCGCTGCTCACCGCCCGCACCGCGGACGGCCAGATGCTCGGCGACACAGTGGCATTCAACAAATGGGCGGCGGCACATGCGCGCGACTTCAATCCGGCGGCGACTGTTGTTGCTCCAACTGAACTCAACGCACCGAAGGCCATCGCTGATGAAATGGCCGAGCTCGAAGCCTTGATGGGTCGCGCGCAGAAAGACCCGGAAGCCAAGCGCCAGTATTATGGCGACGACGGCAAGCCTGGTCTCGATGCACGGTATCGGCTTCTTGTTGAGACACAGCAGAAGATGGCCGCGCGCGGACGCGCCGCGTGATTAGGTCCGAAGTGGACAAGGCGCGCGCTCGTCGGCCGTTTCGCGCGAGCGAGTACAACGCGATTTTGAACAGAATCGCCGCGCACGGATCGGCTTCTGTGCAGGAGAATATCCGAGAACGCGGCTTTATTGCGCGCTGTAAGAAGCGGCGCAAGAAAAGACCTGCGTAGTTTTTCGCGCCTACCCGGACAACCCGCATCGCGGCTCCGGCGCGGCGCACTCACCCGCCAACGTAACGCCCCGCAAGGCCAAGTGACGGCCCGGCATCAGCCGGCAACCCGCTCGCACGCTCACGCGGACAACCCGAACGAAGGCCCGTCAATGCTCAGATAATGGAGCATTCCCGTGGCTGATACCGCTTTCCAGGTTCAATACCGGAAAGAGGCGATCATGGGCTTCGAATACGGCATGTCCGATCTGCGGACTGCCGTGACCACGGAAGCCGTCATCAAGGGCAACCAAGCAATCTTCCTTGTTGCGGATTCCGGCGGTGCCTCCGCCTCCAACCGTGGCGTCAACGGCCTCATCCCGGCCCGCGCCGACGATCTCCAGCAGTACACGGCGACCCTGGTCGAATGGCACGACCTCGTCCGCCGCACCTCGTTCAACCTGTTCGCTTCGCAGGGCGACGGTCGTCGCATCATGCAGAAGACGACCAGGAACGTGATGAACCGCAAGGTCGACCTCGACATCATGTCGGCCCTGCAGACGGGAACGCAGTTCATCGGCACCTCGGCGGTGACGATGACCCTCGCTCTCGCCCTTCGCGCCAAAACCGTCCTCTCGTTGAATCAGGTTCCGATCAACGAGGCCGACAACATGTTCGCGGTCATCTCGCCAGCGGCCATGTCGTTCCTCGAACAGGTCAAGGAGTTCAACTCCGCGCCGTTCGTGGACGTGAAGCCGCTCAACGCTCCGGCCAACCGGTTCCGGCGCTGGGCCGGCTTCAACTGGATCGAGCATCCGCTCGTTCCCGGCGTCGGCACCTCCGCCGAGACGCTGTTCTTCTATCACCGCGACGCCATCGGCCATGCGGTGAATACCGGCGAAATGCAGGCCCTCGCCGGCTATCACGAAGAGCAGGATTACTCCTGGGCTCGCACCACCTGTTTCATGGGCTCCGTCCTTCTGCAGAACCGCGGTGTGGTTCAGTGCAGGCACGATGGCTCCGCCTATGTGACCACGGCGTAAGGGGGGCGGACACATGGCTTACAATCCTGGTTATGTCGACGCCAACAAGATCGCCACCAACGCCAACTACGTCTCCGGCGCGGGCCTGTTCAAGGTCTTCGACACCGTCGAATCGGGCGTCACCTTCTGGGTCTATCTCACCAGCGATTCCCTCGCTGCGACCCAGGTGTCAGGTTACGTCACCGACGCGACGGCAAAGCGCCTCAAGGTCGGCGACATCGTGGACGTGTTCTCGGGCACGTTCGCATCGCAGGCCGCCACAGCCACCACGGGCCTCGCGCTCGGGGCGGTGACGTTCCCGGCGACCGTCGGTCTCTCCTCGCTGTTCACGTCCCAGCCGCAATACCAGCGGATGATCGTGACGACGGTGACGGCCGGCACCACCACCACGTCCGGTGTCGGAACGTGGTCGGCGGCGGAACCTGCGGTGATCGGGCTCGGCAATCTGCCGCGCAACCTGATCGACTGCGGCGACTTCACCACGAATCCCTGGCAGTTGGGCACCTCGTTCAATGGCAGCTCCACCACTCCGGCGCTGACGGCTGATCGGTTTGTCGCAAATGCCGGCGGTTCGCAGGTGTGGACCGCGGGACGTACCTCGAACACCACGATCGCGGGCTTCTCCGCCGCGTATGTGTGGGGCCGATCCGTCGGCGACACGCACACCGTCGGCCAGTCCTTCGGTCAGGTGATCGAAAGTGTGGACTCGGTGCGCGTGCAGGGCTTGCCCATCTCGCTGTCGTGGTATGTGGCTTCGGACGCAAACTTCGCAGCGGGCGCTTCGGGCGGCACCTACACCGCGACCATCGTGTCCGGGACGGGTCTGAACGAGTCGAGCGGCAAGATGTTCTCGGGTGCGTGGTCCGGTATGACCACGATCGCCACCCAGGCCTACACGCCGACATCGACGATGGCCCGCATCGGGCCGCTCGGGGGCACGGTGCCCACGGGCGCGAGCCAGTTGGGCGTGATGTTCTCTTACGTCCCGACCACAGCGGCGACCTCTCCCGGCCTCACCGCCGGGGCGCACGAGAGCCTGCAGTTCATGGGCATCCAACTCGAAGCCGGGGGCACCACCCCGTTCGAGCATACGGAGGTCGCCGAGGTGGTCAATATCGCCACCCGGTATCTGCAGGTGATCAACGAGCCCACGTCCAGCGTCATGGTTGGCGTCGCCGGTTACAACGGCGCGACCTCCACCGCGCAGGTCCACATCCCGCTGGCATCGCCGATGCGGCAGGCCCCGACCGTGACGTTCACGCCCGGCGGCTTTGCCATCATCGACCTCGCCAACACCGCCCACACCATCTCGTCTGGTGGTCTGGTCGGTGCGACGACGGGAGCGGTGACGCTCAACGTCACGGCGGCCACCACGATGTCGTCCGGCAACAGCGGTGCGCCTGCGTTCCTGCAGGGACGCTCGACCAACTCGGGCATCATCATTCTCAACGCCGACTACTGACGGCGTGGCCCTGGGGCATCCGTGCCCCAGGGTTTCTTGGCTCAGGGGACACATGCAAATCGAAGTTTCGGACCAGGCGCGAAACGTCGCCTCGCTGCTCAACAATGTCGGGCTCGCTGCCGCGGGGGATGGTGGTGACGGGCTCGAAGCCGGGGTCGCCATGATACGGCGCTCCATTGCCCTCAATCCCCTCGATCTCAATCTGCGCATGAACCTCGCGTCGTTGCTGATGCAGCGCGACGCGGACGATGAGGTCGAGGAAATCTGCCTGTTCACCCTCAAGCACAACGAGAACGCCGCAGGCGCGTGGTCGGTGCTCGGGGTGATCCACACCCATCGCGGTCAGATCGACGATGCCACGGCCTGCTTCAAGAAGGCGTGGGACATCGAGCCGACCGGTCAGCACACGTTCGACCTCGCCGCCGCCTACCTGCGTGCGGGGGATTTCGAGCGGGGCCTGCCGCTCTACGAGCATCGCCACCTGATCCTACCCAAAACGGGACCGACGCCGAATGCGCCGGTCTGGAAGGGCGAGAAGGTTGATCATCTCGCGGTCTACTCCGACCAGGGATATGGCGACGTGATGCTGTTCTCCCGGTTCCTGCCGTGGGCCAAGGAACAGTGCGGGAAGGTCACGCTCTACACCGACCCGGCCACGGTGCCGCTGCTCTATAACTTCCGCTCGATCATCGACGTGGAGTCGGTCTACTCGACGGAAACCAAGTTCGGCGCACAGATTGCGCTCGCAAGCATTCCGCTGGTCTACGGACTGCGGATGCACAATATCCCTCCAGATTCCGGGCTGCTGAGCCCGTCCGCCACGGATGGGCGCCTCGTCAGCCCCGGTCTCAAGATCGGCATCGCCTGGCAGGGCAACCGTCGCTTTCCCGCCGACGTGGTGCGCTCGATCCCGTTCAAGGAATTCCTCCCCCTCGCGGCTGATCCCCGCAACACCATCTATAGCCTGCAGTGCGGCCACGATGCCGGAATCATCGCCAAGCTCCGGACTGGCCGCATCATCCGCGACATGACGCCCGACATCGAAGGCGAATGGTCGCACACCGCGGCGGTCATCAAGAATCTCGACCTCGTGGTGTGCTCGTGCACCGGCATCGCGCATCTCGCGGGTGCCTTGGGCGTGCCGTGCTTCGTCATGGTACCGCGGTTCGGTTATTGGCTCTGGTTCCATGGCCGCGACGACACGCCATGGTATCCGCACACGCAATTGTTCCGGCAGACCAAGGTCGGGCAATGGTCCGACGTGATGACGCGGGTCCTCGCGGCAATCGAGATGATGCACAAGCGGCGCTCCTTGGTCGCGATGCTCAATCGCGGTTATGGGGCGTCATCTCCGGTCGTCCAGCAGTACGAGCCGGAAGTCGCAGCGGTGCTGCGCAAGGTGCTGCGCAAGGGGGATTGTTTCATCGACGTGGGCGCGGCGGCCGGCATTCATACGGTGGCGGCATCCGATCTCGTGGGGGATGAAGGCCGCGTGATCGCATGCGAGCCCGGCGAGCAGAACTTGCCGAAACTGCGGCAGAACATCGGGGATAGGAAAAACGTGGAGATCGTCGAGGCGCCGCTCTCGAATGCCGCGGACGACGTGACGCTCTACATCAACTCGGACAACGAGAACAATTCGCTGTGGGACCCTGGGGAATTTCCGGGGCCGGCGAATATCAAGTCGCGGGAGAATCCACGGCCGGTGACGATGCGGGCGACGACGCTTGATGCGATCGCAGGCAATCGAGTTGTTCCAACCCGCCTCATCAAGATCGATACCGAGGGTGCGGAACAGACTATCCTTGAGGGTGCGGCCGACCTTCTGTCGCGCTCAGACAGGCCGCCCTACATCGTCGCCGAGCTTCACGAGTTTGGCCTCAACAAACTCGGGCACAGCCAAAAGTCCCTTCGGACATTCATGTCCGGGCACGGTTATAGCACCTATATCCTCAAGCCCGACGGCTCTCGCCCGGTGCTCGTCGATGAAAAGCAGGGCATCACGTTCGACCGCGACGGCTGCGTTCTCAACATGCTGTTCTCGACGCGCGAGGCGATCGATGAGGCGTGGGGTGTTGAGGCCGATGAGGTCGATCAATGGGCGGGGGTGGCGGCATGAAGATCGCCCTCGGCTGGCAAGTCTCTTCGTATTTCGGATGGGGGGTCTACGGCCTCAACATCGCCCTCGAATGGGCGAACGACCCCACAATCGAAGCCTCGGGGTGCATCGGCAAACTCGATGACATCGTGGTCGACAACCTTCGGCGCCGCGTTCTGGTGCCGTTCATGCGTCGTAGTTTGCAACCGGTCGCCCGCGCCGCAATCGCCATCGACGCGCTCGGCAACGAATGCGGGGGCAGTCGCGACACCAAGGCCCTTCATGCGGCGATCTTCTTCGAGTTGCCGCTGTCGTCCACGGCGATCGAGCGCGCGAAGCGGTATGAGACCATCATCGCCGGTTCGACGTGGAACGCCAATGTGCTGCGTAGTCACGGGCTCACCAACGTCGAGACCATCTTCCAGGGCGTCGACCGCTCGCTGTTCCACTGGGCACCCAAGCGTGACCTCTACCCCGGCAAGTTTTTGATCTTCTCCGGCGGCAAAGCGGAGCCTCGCAAGGGGCAGGACCTCGTCGTCAAGGCGTTCCGCATCTTCGCCGAGAAGCACAAGGACGCCATGCTGGTGACGGCATGGCATTCGCCCTGGCCGCAACTCGCCAAGGGTATGGACCTCGACCTCTCGAAATTCGCCGACCGCGTCATCGACGTGGGCGCTGTGCCGAACGGCCAGATGGCGCCGATCTATCGCGAGTGCGACGTGGCGCTATTCCCGAACCGAGCCGAAGGCGGGACGAACCTCGTCGCGATGGAATGCATCGCCTGCGGTGTGCCGACCATCGTGTCGAGCAACACCGGCCACCTCGACCTGCTCGATGTGCCGGGCGTGATGGGTTTGCAGATCGGCCGGCCCCCGCTCGGAGAATGGTCGGAATGGGGCGAATGCGACGTGGACGAGATTGTCCACGAACTGGAGACGGCATACCGCAATCACGGCGGCGTCCGAGTGACGGACCCGATGGGGCCGCGTTTCCATTGGTCGACGGCTGCACGGCAGATCGCTGACCTCGTCAGGAATCATCAACCACAGAAGGAAGTCGCGTAATGGCGTCAAAAGACGATGCGGGATTTCTCATCCGTTCTCTGGGGCGGACCCATGCCATTGCCGATCAATGGCCTCCAAAGATCACTGAAATCGAAGGTCAAATTCTCTTCATGGATTGGGCTTCTCTACGCAAGCAGGTCGAGTTCGTCCGTGAGAACGTAAATCTTGCGCAAGCGATGATCGAAAGAATTGATCGCAAAGATCAGCAAGATGTGAGCGAATTGACCACGATTCTTGAGGATACGGAGAGGGCTCGCCGCATTGCGCAACTATTCAATAGGTTGGCCGATGCTGAGGTGGTGTCGTGACATTCAAGTCAGCGGCCGACGCCGCCCGTGAAATTCTCAACCGCCCGTTACCGGGGGAATACAGGGCAACACATACCACGACCAAGCCCAGCGGTGGCGGGCCACGCATAACATGGCGCGAGGCGGTCGCTATTACCGACGGTGAAATCGACAAGGTGGAGCCGTTTACGGTGAGTTTGCCCACATTCGGGGACGTGGCGTCTCCGTCTCTGCGAGCGGCTATCCGCCGGGATGTTGAAAGATCCAATGCATGGCAATTGAAAGTCTAAAAACACGGGACATGCGCAGGGACAGGATTGAGATGGTTGCGTGCGCAATCGCGCGGCAGCTCACGGGACTCGACCCAGATATGTGCGTTCTTCCGAACGCACACCCGATGATCGCCTGTCTTGAAAGAGGGAACCGTCCCCTTCCATGTGAAGTGCCGCTATGGACCTACTTCGCGAGCGCCGCATTCGCGGCTCTCGAAGAAATGTATGAAACTGTTTAACCAAGGAACTCAGTATGGCGGAAGCAGCCAAGAAACTCCCCGTTGACGCCGAGGTTGTGCGGATCGTGCCGCCGCTGGCGCAGAACCGCTGGAACCTCAAGGAGCACGCGAACCCCGGCCATTGGGTGTGCGTGCCGGCCGACACCGAGGTCGCGGACTTGCTGGAGCCTGGGTTCTGGGCGAACCACGCGCAGCGCATGCGGCCTAACTCGACCCTCGAAGTGCATTGGGATGACAGCAGTCGTTTCATTCTGCTTTATGTCGTTTCGGCCGGCCGCAACTGGGCCGATGTCGATTTGATGTTTGAGCACAAGATCAAGAGCCATGCACGGCCGTCTCAGACGCATCGGTACGAGGCCAAATATAACGGCCCGGTCGATCTCTGGCGCATCACGAACCTGTCGAACGGCTCCGTGCTCAAGGCGGGCTTCGCGACCGAGGAAGACGCCCGCAAATTCCTCGCCGAGCATCTGAAGAAGTTCTGATGGCGCGCTGCGTCCCCTGCGAAGGCACCGGGCGCATCCCGCAGGCACTCGATCCGCCGCCGTGGGATGGGGCTTATCGGCTCGTGAAGTGCGAGGCGTGCGACGGCGTTGGTGCGGTGGCTGACGCGGCCACGACTCCGATGAATCAATGGGCGCAGAACCAGCTTACTGTGGCTCCGTATTGTGAGCGGGCAATCGCGGCTTCCCCCAAGCGTGTGCCGCAAGAGTCCCATGATGCCGATGGGCGTCTCATTATCGATTGGCGGCCCTGATGAGTGCAGTTGAAAACGGCGACCATCGCCGCGTTTCCGACAGTGTGGTGCACAAGCTCGCATCCCTGCTGATGGAAGCCAAGCGCGGCAACGTCGATGCGGTGTGCGTCATCACCGTGGGCGCTGACGGCAAGCCGCGAGCGCACTTTGCCGGGGAGGGCGACCTCATCCCCTCGGTCAATCTCGGGCTCGATATCTTCAAGGCGACCATCATGGCCCAGGTCGTGGGGGCGCCGGGGGCCGTGGAATTGCGGTCGGGGATCGTACTGCCGGGCGGATGAGTAGAAGTCTTCGACGCGCCACGGATGCCTACTGGGCGGCATGTACGGCCGATCAGGAGTGGCTTGCGTGCTGTGCCATCAAGCTATTTGGCGGGCGCGATGGCTATCGCGATGAAACGCTACGAACACGTATAGCGCGCTTGCTACGCAAGTTCGCCTGTTGGGTGGAGGGCTGACATGGCCGGCAAGGTATCGAAGGCGGATGTCGATTATGGTCCCGGCCAGCCGCATTGCGGCATGTGCGACCACTTCATCGACAATGACGAAGGTGAGGGCGATGACGAGGCCGGCACCTGCGAGATCGTGATGGGCAAGATTCGCGAGGATGCGTGGTGCAAACTCTATAAGTCGCGCCGCCAGCCGACCCTTGCTGAAGGGCCATACGAATGACCGACAAACTTACGCTGTACCGCGGCGCGCTCTCCTATCTCCAGGAGCGCACCATCGCGTCGCTCTCGGAAGCGCGCGAACCGGTGCGCGTCCTGAACGATATCTACGACCAGGAAGTCGCCTATTGCCTGGAGCGCGAGTTCTGGAATTTCACCTACCGTGCAATTCAACTGGACGCGGACAGCAACTTCACGCCGTCGTTCGGCTACAACTTCGCGTTCCTCATCCCGACCGATTGGATTCGCACGCGGCGCATATCGGCGACACCGGAGATGCTGGAGCCGATCACCCGCATTTCCGAGGAGGCGGGATATTGGTTCTGTGATCTCACCCCGCTTTATATCCAGTACAACTCGAATGATCCCCAATACGGGATGAATCTCGGCAAGTGGCCGCCGACGTTCGCCGACTATGTCGAGGTCAGGCTGGCCCGGCGCGCGGCGGGGCGCATCACCAGCAAGGCCGAACTGCTGACCGGCCCCGATAGCCTCATCAAGCAGGAATACAACGCAAGGCGCGTTGCCGCCGCGAACTGCGCCATGAACGAGGCGGTGGCGTTTGCCCCGATGTGCTCGTGGGCGAAGTCGCGCCGCTACCCCGGCCCGAACGCCGACAACCCGACCGGCCCGACGCTCATCCCGTAAATGGCCCGCGTCAACGCACCACTTCTCGCGTTCAATCGGGGCGAGGTCTCAAAGACCGCGCTTGCGAGGCTCGACCTCGCCAAGTTGCAACTCGCCGCCGAGAGCCAGGTCAACTGGCTGCCCACGGTGATGGGCGGCATGATGCTGCGGCCCGGCCTCAACAACGTGGGCGAGGTTGCCGGCGATAGTGCGTGTCAACTGATCGATTTCGTTTACGCCAAGGATGACACCGCGCTGCTCGAATTGACCGCAGGCTCGATGCGGGTGTGGATCAACGATGTGCTACTGTCGCGCGTCGCGGTGTCGACGGCGGTGCTCGATCCCAACATGTCCGGCTCTGGCGGCCACTGGGACACGAGCGACACCACGGCCGGATGCACGGCGACCGTGACCGGCGGTGTTGCGACACTTACCGCGTCCGCGCGTGGCGGCATCGCCCGTATCAAACAGACGCTATCGATTGCGGGCGGCGACCAGAACAAGGAGCACGGGCTGCGGGTGGTGGTGACCAACGGCCCCGTCACCATCCGTGTGGGGTCGTCCGACGGCCTGCAGGACTATATGACCTCGGCGGAGATCGACACCGGGACTCATTCCCTGGTGTTCACCCCGTCCGGGGCGAATGCTTATCTGCAGATCGAGTCGACCGACACCTGGAACAAATATCTGACCTCGGTTTCGATCGAGGCGGCGGGCGTCGTGAGCGTGCCGACCCCGTGGAATGCCCCGGTTCTGTCGACGCTGCGCTGGCACCAGTCGAACGACATCGTTTATGTCGCGCAATATGGCGGCCAGCAGTACAAGATCGAGCGCCGCGGCACCCGGCCCGGCGCGCGGGGCTGGTCGGTCGTCATCTACAAGTCGAACACCGGCCCCTTCCTCAATCTGCCGACGGTGGCAAACCTGATACTCACGCCCTCGGTCTACGAGGGCAACGGCACACTCACGGCCTCGCGGCCGTTCTTCCAGTCCGGCCATGCCGGCGCGCTGTTCCGCTTGTTCACGGCGGGCCAGGCGAACAAGACGGTGCTCGGTGCGCTCGGCGCTTTTACCGACCCGGTGAGGATTTCCGGTGTCGGCAGTGTTCGCAAGCTGTTTTGGACCGTGGCAGGGACGTATTCCGGAACGCTCACCCTGCAGCAATCCTTCGTGGGTCCGACCTCGGGCTTTGCCCCAATCCAGACTACGACAGGCACCGGATCCACGGCCTATGACGACACGGGTGGTCCGCTCAACAATAACGTGGTTTGCTGGCTGCGGGTCGGCTTCGTCAACTCCGGCGATTATGTGAGTGGATCGGCGACGGTGAGTTTCACCGACGGAACCGGTTCCGTCGTCGGATCGACAACGGCGGGGGCGTGCGCTGCCGGGGGTCAATACGGCATCTGTCGGGTCACGGGTTATACATCGCCCACATCCGTCACCATCGAGGTGCTGTCCTACGGCGCCCTCAACGGGGGCGGGGCATTTTCCACGCTTGCCGGGAC
>Ga0247679_1000219_pt1 | contig 14444 bp, 15 predicted proteins | sample CNK20_metaG_FD_182797 | JGI IMG/M metagenome (GOLD analysis project Ga0247679, IMG submission 182797) | Soil microbial communities from Purdue University Martell Research Forest, Indiana, United States - CNK20 | ecosystem: Environmental > Terrestrial > Soil > Temperate forest > Bulk soil...
ACTGGGTTCCCATCGAGGCCATCGCCAAGACGCTGCAAATTTGCTTGGAGGTCCGCGCCAAGATCATCGAGGACCTGGACCGGACCACGGGCATTTCTGACATCATGCGGGGCACCTCAGACGCCCGCGAGACCATGGGCGGCCAACGGCTCAAGAGCAACAACAGCTCAACCCGGGTTCGCGAACGTCAGGACGAAATGGCCCGCTTCGCCCGCGATACGATCTGTATCATGGGCGAGATCATTTCAGAGCATTATGCGCCGGAGACGCTAATCCAGGTTTCCGGGGCGATGTACGATGAAGGGCTTGACCCTCCTGCTTTACCGGTTCAGGCTTCAAATTCCCCCCTAATGGGTCATAACGGGGGGCCACCCTTGCAATCCGCGCCAGGCATGTCGCAGCCCGCGCCGATGCCCCCGCCGCAAAATGGCCAGCCCGGAGCGGCACTTGCCGTCCCTCAGGCGGCGGGGATGCCTTTACCTGAAACACCTGAGCAGAAGCAGCAGCGCAAGATGCAAATGATTGCCGAAGCAATTGCGCTGCTCCGACAGGACAAGCTTCGGGGCTTCAGGATCGACATCGAGACGGATTCGACCGTTCAGGGCGATGCCGAGCAGGAGAAGGCCCAGCGCATCGAGTTTTTAACGGCGACCACGAAATTCATCGAGACCGCAGCCCAAGTTACTCAACTGGTCCCCGAGTTCGCGCCCTTAGCCGCGAAAATGCTGGGATTTGGTGTCCGGGGCTTCAGGGTCGGCCGGGATCTTGAAAGTGCGATCGAGGACTTCTGCGACAAGGCAGAGCAGGACGCCAAGGAACGTGCGGCCAATCCGCAACAGACACCAAGTCCCGAAATGATAAAGGCCCAGACCGAACAGATGAAGGTTCAGGGCGAGTTGGCGCGGCAGAAAATCGAGAATGAGGGCGAAGCCGCCAACTCAGCCGCTAATATGCGCATGAAAGAAATCGACTTCGAGATGGAAAAGCTCCGCGTCCGCATGGCCGAAATCAAGCTAGAGGAAACCCGCATCCAGGTCAGCGGCAAGGCGGCCGAAGCAGAAGGCGAAGCCGGTTCAACCAAGGGCTTTGGAATTCATCCGGTGATTGCTGGAGAGCACATTGTAAAGGCGGCGCAGGCAATCGACTTGGCCTCCCGGCGTAATGCAGCCCCGAAACGGATTGTCCGTGGGCCTGACGGTCGGGCTTCTCATGTCATCACGGAATTCGCGGAGCAATAAATGCGCAAGCAAATGGGAGAAATAATGATTGACCATCGCGCCTCTCCCGGATTGCCCGAGGAGATCGCGCGCTGGGCTGGTTACGACCCGAGATTTTGCCGGGAAGGCAAGGTCTATATGCAGAAAACCATGACATGCGCCCACTGCCGAGGCGCTGTTGTGCCGAACATCTTTCGTACCCGTGAACGACATTCGTGTGCCAAGTGCTCCCATCACTACATCTGTGATGCTTGCGCATATGAAATGACCCTGCCGGATTATGTCCACACTCCCTTTGAGAAAAAGGTGGATATCGTCAAGCAAGGCTCTCCCCAGAAGCTACTTTTCCCTTAACCCCCAGGAGCATGAACTATGTCCAAGCGGCTTTTCCAGGTTTCTTCCTTCACCCCGACCCAGCAGGCCGATGGCGTGCTTTCAGCCGGTACCTTCGCAGCCCTCAAGGCGGGCTCGGCGACCGATATTTTGAAGATCGGCAAGGTATTGCTTGAGGGTCAGGCATCATCGTCCGCCGTGACCGCGACCTGTCTGGCACGATCTTCAACACTCGCAATCACCCCGACGGCTCTGGCATTGCCGAATTCGGATGCCACGGTGAACATCGCGGCTACGGTGGCCACTACACTACCTGTCGCCATGGTCGCGGCTGCAACCCCTCCGAACCGCTCGCCGGCCGTTACCATTGCGCGGCTGAATCTGACCTTCAACGCCTTTGGCGGGATCATCCAGTGGCAGACCAATCCCGGTTCTGAAGAGGAATGGGTGTCGGTCGGTGTTGCCACGACCTCGAACTCGGAAACGGTTTTGTCATCGGCCAACGTCGGCGCGGCTGGTTTAATCGGCGCGAACATCTTCTACGAGGTTCTGTAATGCATGGGTAGCGCCGTCGCAGGAATTATCGATGCCAGCGGCGGCCTCCGCGTGGTCGTAACGGAGCATTGGCGAATGTTTCATCATGTCGGGCGCGGCGAACGATTGTTTATCGTGCCTGATCTTGAAGTGCAGGAGCCGCTTTCCATGGCCCAGGCCGCTCCAATTATCGAGATTGTTAAAAAGCACATTGCAGACATAGGAGCACGACATGGGTAGCGTTACCGTCACTTTCGATTTTACCACAGATGCCCAAGGATTTGTTGCAACGCCCGGCGGCCCTAATACCGTGCTTTCCTACGACTCCGGTTCGCTCAAGAGCCGCGTCTTCGGTAAGAATATCAGTGAACAATTCACCAATGATTGGCGGCTGGAGACCACATTTGAAGGGCTTGGCGTTCCTCCCGGCTCGACGGTCACCGGAATCACATCGGCCTCGATACAGTCAAAATGCACCGAGTTCAGTCATGGGGCGCATTCAACCCGAGGCCCTGCCGCGATTGGAAGCGGCGTTATTTTCTTTAATGCATGGCTTTCCCTGGAACAGACTTTTCGGGGTGTCGATGCGGATTGGATGACATCCCCTGGAACCGACGTAACCGGATTGTCTCTCCCGTCAGACCTTCTGGTGTCCATCGACATTCAGAACAAGCTCGACACCGGCGCGTCGGATAGCGCGGCCGTGTCGCTCAATCAGGATCAATTAACTTTCACAATCCTTTACGAGTGATCGTTGCGCATAAATGACGCAGGTCTTTCTAACCACCGCGTCAGTCTCGCCTTGGACCGTTCCGGGTGATTTCGCTTATGCCGGGCACACCGTTCATGTCTTGGGTTCTGGCGGTTCCGGCGGTGTTGGGTCGACGGGCGCTAATCCCAAGGGCGGCGGCGGCGGCGGCGGCGGCGGCATTAATCTTCTTACCTATAGTTCAGGTTCGTTTGGGGCCAATGTCCCGTTTTTCGTGGCTCCCGCCAATGAAACGGCTGTTGGCGCTTCATGCTGGCAATCGGCAGATGGCCTATCTGGCTACTTAGGAATAAATGGAGCCGCAGCCTCGGGCTCTACGGGGGGCTCCGGCGGTAGCGTTCTAAACCTTGGGTCACCGCCGGTCACTTATTCTTCAAGTGGTAATGTTGGCGGAAATGGTGGTACGCCGGCCGCAACCAACAGGGGTGGCGCCGGCGGCGGCGGCGCGGGTGGACCTAACGGCGCGGGCGCGGCGGGAGGCGCACCAGCAAGCACAGGCGGTGCTGGTGGCGGCGGTTCTGATGGAGGTTCGGCGGGCGCCGCTGGATCGGGGGGCGCGTTCGGTGCTGGAGGTAATGGCGTCGGCGGAACGGGCGGCGGCGCGACTTCCGGCGCAGCAGGCACGGCTGGCACAGGCGGCGGCGGCGCGGGTACTACTGCGGTAGCATCCGGCTCTGCCGGAACGGGCGGCGCGGGCTCTGCACACACCACAAGCGGTCCTTGGGATTCAACGCATGGCCCCGGCGCCGGTGGTGGCGGCGGCGGGCAGGTTACCGGGTCCGGCACAGGCGAAACCTCTAATGGAGGCAACGGCGCTCTTTATGGCGGTGGCGGCGGCGGCTGCGGCGGCCTTCGCGGCTCGGGCACACAAACAATTGGCGCGGGTCAAGACGGCCTTATCGTCATCACCTATACGCCGGCGGCAGCCGGAAATCCGTTTTTCCAAACCGACTGGAGCAAACCGCAACAACCGCCACCGGCCAAAGATCAATCCAATTGGGCACTTAATACCAATCTCTTCACGAATCCCATTCCGTTCGGTCCATATGACTGGAACAAGCCATTTGCGGTCAGGCTTTCCAAGCCATTCGATCAGCAGCCGGACTACCCGAATTTCTTTCCCAACCCGATTCCGTTTGCCCAATTCGACTGGTCGAAGCCGTTCAGGCTTGCGGGATTGCCGCCGCAACTTTTGCCGCTCAACATCAATTTGTTCACGGGCTTTGTGGCTGCGCCGTTTAGTCCGGTCGATTGGTCGCGGCCATTTGCAATTCGAACACTTCCCCCAGTCACGTTACAGCGCAATGTCAATATCTTTTCGGAAGTTCCTTTTGCTCAGTATGACTGGTCCGTTTCATTCCGAACGCCGGATTTCCTGGTTACCACGATTGTTCGCAATCCGAATATCTTCTCGGAAGTGCCTTTTAGCCAAGATGATTGGTCGGTCACGTTCCGAACGCCGGATTTTCAGAACTGGAGCCAGCCATATAATCCAAATCTGTTCGCGGTAATTGCTCAAAATCCATTTGCTCAACTTGACTGGTCAAAGCCGGTTAATATCGCGCCGTTCGTGCCTCCACAGATTTCGGTCAACACCAATTTGTTGACGAACCCGATTCCGTTTGGACCTTTTGATTGGTCGAAAACATCAGGTTTTGAAGCCTCAAATCCGCATCCTATCGTTTACAATCAAAACCTGTTCACGGTCGTTACCGTCACGGCGCCATTTACGCAGAATGATTTCTCGAAACCGTTCTTCCCGATCCCGGCCGCGCCGCAATCGCAAGCGCTCAATATCAACCTGTTTTCGAATCACGTTCCGTTCGCGTTGTATGATTGGTCGAAGCCACTCGCTGTTAAACTATCAACGCCATTCGCGCAGCAGCCGAACTATCCGGATTTTTATACCAGTCCCATTCCGTTTGCCCAATACGACTGGTCAAAGCCGCAGAAACTCCAAGCTGCCAAGGAACAACCAAGCCAGAGCCTCAATCTTCAACTCTTTGCCAATCCTATCCCGTTCGCACTTTATGACTGGTCGAAACCGGCCAAGCTGACGCCCGCACTTTATCCGCTTACTCAACAATTCTCGCTGGTCCTGACGGCGAATCTCGGGCCGTTCAATCAGACGCAATGGCCCAAAACGGTAGCAGTCTCCAGCTCTGCGCCAGCGATATCGACCAATATCAATCTGCTCACAGCGCCGGTTACTACGCCCTTTAGTCCGGTCGATTGGTCGAAACCGTTCTTTCCGCGCAACCAGATCGATGCGACACGCTCGACCAATCTGGAGTTATTCACAAACCCGATTCCGTTCGCACAATATGACTGGAGCAAGCCGCAGCGGTTGACCGGCGTTCTTTTCCCGATCACGGAACCGCCGAATCTCAATCTGTTAACGGCGCCCGTCGCGCCGCCATTTATCCCGGTCGATTACTCGAAACCCTACACGATCAGGCCGGATCGCGGCGTTCAGGTCAGCGTCAATCCAAACCTCTATAAGAACGCGATCCCGTTCTTCAATCAGCCTTCAACGGTAACCTTTCCTATCAGGTTCACAGTTCCTCCATCCCTTATCGGTTTCCAGCTTCTTAAAATCCCGCCTGCGGTTGTCACGATCGATACCCACGATTGGGTCAAGAAAAAGCGCAAGAAGCCCGACCTAATAGCGCGGGAATTGGCAGAGAAGGCCGCCCGTCGCGCCGCGCTGGAAGAGGCTGTCTATGGGCGGCCAGAAATTCCCGAATCCACGCCCGTCCTGGAGTCATTGCCGGCCGTTCCGGTTGATGTATCCGAACTGGCCAAGACGATTGCGGCGGCACAATCCGCTCATTATCAGGCCATCCGTTCCAAAGAAGAGCAGGACGAGGAAGCCGATCTAGAGGCTATTTTGAGGGATATCCTATGATAGCGCTTCTAATCTCGTTCGGTCTAATCCTGCTTCTTTATCTGGTCTTGCGCCAAATCCCGGACCAACCAAGCCAACTTGGTACTAACATTGGAGAATAAACTGAAATGACCGAGCGTCTTTGCAAGGCCTGCGGAAAATGGCATGATCTCGACAAGCCGTGGCCTTGTGCATTGCGGTTGAGGCGCTTTAGCACTCAAAAAATGCCCAGTGTCATCTCGGACAACATGGAGCCGACAAAGCACCACGCCACAGGCCGGATGATCTCCAGCAAGCGGGAGTTTTCCAGGGAAACGAGAACGGCGGGCTGTATTGAACTCGGGGACGAACCGATCAGGCAGCGGGCGCCGCTACAGCTGGATCGACGGGCGCGACGGGAGGCGATACGGGAGGCGATTTACCATCTGAAGAATCGATCTTGATCGGCCTGCCTTCATCGTCTGTTTCGCCGGTCGCCACGCCATCGATATAATCGGCAAGTGCCTGAAGGGCATGCCATTGGGCCGTGATAGCTCGCTGAATTCCGCCCGTGGAGGTCAAATCCTCCGGGGAATGAGTCCAGTTGTGATCTTTTGCGGTGTTGTGAAGAACGTCGTTGGCAGATGTTGCTTTGGCCATGGGGATATCCTCCGGGGTGAGAATAGGGAAGTCGCGAGGAGTCAAATCGTTCCGCATTGGAAAATAACCGCCATTTATGCTATCTACGTGAACCATGAGCGAATTAGCCGACGCCCTTACGAATGAAGCCGCCAATGGCGGGGTTGCGCCGGCAGAAATTCCGGCGGAAGGCGCAGACTCGGGAGGGGAGAACAGCCCCCAACCTTCCTCTCCCGAGAAGCCGCTTACCCTTCGGGAACAGATCAATAAAAGCTTCGATACCGTCCGCACCGAGGAAGCCAAGCGCGTTCGAGACGCGGCTACAGGCAAATTCGTCAAGCCGGAGACTGAAAAGCCAGAGGCGGAAACTCCCGCTTCGAAAGAAATCCCCAAGCCCGAACAGAACGCGCAACCCGAGGCGTCAAAACCCGCCGGGCCGCCCTCTGGATGGTCCAAGGAAGCCCAAGCCCTTTGGGATCAATTACCCCCGGCGGTCAAGGCGGATGCGGTCAGACGCGAAGCCGAAGTCGCCAAGGGTTTCGATGAATACAGAACTAAAACCGCTCAACTCCAGGAAATCACGCAAGCCCTCGATCCGATCCGGCCGATCCTTCAGCAGAACGGCATTCAATCGGACGCAGCAGCCGTCAAACAGTTGTTGCAATGGGAAGGTTCATTCAGAAACCCGGCCACACGGGTTCAGGCGTTCCACGATCTTGCAAGAACCTACGGGGTTGATCTCAATTCACTGGTCCAAAATCCGACCCAGGCACCTTCATCGGTGCAGGACATTCCCGAGCCTCTTCGGCCGGTCATCGACCAATTCGGCAATATCGTTCAGAAGGTTGACAATCTTGAGGCCCGGCTTCAACGCGCGGATCAGGATCGCATCTCCGCTGAACTGACCGCTTTCGCCAAGGACAAGCCGCACTTTGAAAAGGTGCGCGTGATCATGGGGCAACTCATGTCATCCGGCATTGTTTCAGTAAATGATCTGGAGGGCGCCTATCAGAAGGCGACCGCACTTCACCCGGAAGTATCAGCGGCGATAGAAGCGGAAAAGGTTGCGAAAGCAGCCGCCGAATTAGCGAAAACCAACGCCGAAAAAGCTCAACGCGCCCGTCAGGCCGCGATCTCGCCCGGTCAACGCTCCCCCAACGGGGCAGTGACCAACGGGACCACACCGGCAAAACGCAGCAGCGTCAAGGAAAGCGTCCTCGCATCGATAGCGGAGCTTAGGGAAGGACAGCGGGCCTAACCCAAAAGGGGTTAAGCAATGGCCTTTCCAAATCTTTCTGAAATCGTGACGACCACCCTTCGGAACCGAACGGGTGAACTTGCCGACAACATGAGCCGTAACAATGCTCTGTTGGCCCGTCTCAATCGAAGGGGCAAAATCAAGACCTTCTCGGGCGGCCGTACCATTGTCCAGGAACTGAACTACGCCAATAACCAGACCTTCCAATGGTACTCCGGTTACCAGACCCTCAACATCGCCCCGTCGCAGACGTTTTCTGCGGCCGAATATCCGATCCGTCAATCGGCGGTAGCCGTCTCGATCTCCGGTCTGGAAGAACTCCAGAATTCCGGTGAAGAAGCGATTATCGACCTGTTGGAAAGCCGGATCGAGAACGCCGAAGATACCTTCATGAATGGCATGAGCCAGGGCATCTACGGCGACGGCACAGTAACTGGCTCCGTGAATGGTCTCCAACTCCTCGTCTCCTCATCTCCTTCGACTGGTATCGTTGGAGGCATCGACCGGGCCACCTGGACGTTCTGGCAAAATCAGGTCTATCAGGCACTCACAACCGGCGGCGCGGTCGCAAGTGCTGCGAACATCCAGCAGTACATGGATTCGATCTGGGTGACGCTGGTTCGGGGACGAGACAGCCCCGACCTGATCGTGGCGGACAACAACTTCTACAAGCTTTACTGGCAGTCGCTTCAGGCCATCCAGCGCATTGCGAGCGAGAACGGCTCCGGTGAGCATGGGGCCTTGGGCTTCCAATCGTTGAAGTACAACACTGCAGACGTTGTTCTCGATGGTGGTTTCCAGGGTTTCTCGACCGATCCGTTCCCCGGTGAAGTCTCGACCTCGGTAACCGGCCTCGGCGGTGCGCCTGCGAATACCATGTACTTCCTCAACACCAAATACCTGCACTGGCGCCCCCATGCCCGTCGAAACATGGTACCGCTCGATCCTGACCGCTTCTCGGTGAACCAGGATGCGATGGTCAAGCTGATGGGCTGGGCCGGCAACATGACACTTTCAAACGCCTTCCTTCAGGGCGTGTTGATCAACACCTAAAGGAGAAAAAGATCATGGTTGCCTATGCTGCACAATCTATCGAAGGCGTTGACGTTACTGGTATCTACAACATCTACAACCAGGCGTCGGCTGTCTCTTCGACCAACTCCCCGGATTATCCGGCGCTTCCGTTCAAGCTCGGCACGCAAATTGTCGCAACTGACGGATCGCGCTGGATATTCGCGGACACAACCACGACCATCACCAACGGAATGACGGTTGCGATCAACTCCACTTTCCGCGTCACAGCGGTGGGTGGGGCGGGTGCCGCGACGGCTGTTCCGGAAGGTCTCGCGATGCAAATCGGGTTCTATCAGAACACGACTTCACTCACGACCGGACAGGCGGCGTGGTTCATGATCCAGGGCGTTCCGACAATTCTTGTCGCATCGGCCGGGATCAGTGTTCCGCTATACACGCTTGATACTGCGGGGGCTCTGACAGGCGCGACCAATACGGTTTCGCATTATCAGGTTTCCGGGGTGACCTGTGTAGTGACAGCCTCGGGATCAACGGCTTCGCTGACTTCGACGGTGGCGAATTCGGTCTCAGTTCGCAAGCCGCTTGCAGGCGCATAATGCTGATCTACGCCTCCTCATCTCGGGATTATTTCCTGGAGCATGGGGAGGCGTTTATCTGCTCTGCAAAACAACACGGGCACGATGTTCTGGTCGATCACACAGACGATTTTGCTCATCTAAGACCGAAGTTTCGTTCTGAAGCAATGCTGGCTCTCAATCTCCGATATCTGAGATTGCCGGATTTGCTGGATCGGGAAGTGCTGATGCTGGATATCGATTCAATCATCAACCGCCCGATCAAGAAGATCGATTGCGATCTGGCGCTGTTCTTCCGTCCATGGCTGAACACCGATGAACTCAGGATATTGATGACCGCTTCCTACTGGACACCAAAGGCAAGATCGTTTGCCGAATGCATCAGGCAGAAAATTCTTCGCAATGACAATCGCTGGTTTGACGATCAAAGAATCGTCTGGGAGACGTTTCAGCAAATCGGACACTTCTTCAACATAGCAAAGCTGGACCGGAATTTCGCCTGCTACACGTTCGACCGCGAGGCTCCGATCTGGACTTGTAAAGGTCCAATGAGAAAAACCGACACATTCTATCTTGAGCGTCGCCATGCTTATCAGTGAAGATTATCGCGCGCAGAATGCGGAGCTGCACAAAAGCCCGAAATTCGGGGTGGGTGGTGCGAAGTGGGCGCTGCATGTCATTGGCATTGCGCGGCAGAATAGCTGCAAAACCATTCTCGATTATGGATGTGGCAAGGGAACTTTGAAAAAGGCTTTACCGCTCTGGGAAGTTCTGGAATACGACCCGGCGATCGAGGGCAAGCAGGAAGCGCAGACGGCTGACATGGTGGTTTGCACTGATGTTCTGGAGCATATCGAGCCGGAATTTCTCGACGGAGTTCTGGATCATCTTTGCAATGTCACCGGAAAAGTTCTGTTCTTCTGCATCTCCACCAAACTAGCCAAGAACCACAAACTGCCGGACGGGAGAAATCCTCATCTGTCATTTCATGATTCGGACTGGTGGAAAGCCAAACTCTCCAGGTCTTTCAATATCACCGACTGGAATATCGGCCAGAACGCCTGCTATGGCGAGGCTTTGCCGATCAGGGAAATCGGGCAGATCACTTCTATTCCAGCGATGGATGATATCCGCCGGAACGAGAATGTTCGGCGCAATTCAAGGCTTATCAAGAAGCGCGTTCTGGACGGCATAGAGCCGCACGATCTGACCGCAAATCTTGTCTGCTTTGGACCATCCCTGAAAACCACATGGCCGTTGCTGATCGGTAAACAGGACATCTATTGCGTGGGCGCCGCGCACGACTTCCTGATCGAAAGGGGAGTGATCCCCTATGCCTCCATCGATTGCGATCCGAGAGCAAGAATTGTCGATCAGATCACGCCGCATAGAAGCGTCCGCTATTGGTTGGCCTCGTGTGTCGATCCTTCATATTTGAGAAAACTCAGGGATCACGATGTCGCACTGTTCCACCTGCACAACGGGCCGGCATCGGCTGATTTCGTGTGGCAACTGGAGCCCGAGGCGTGGCTCCTGGTAGGAGGCGGCAGTGTCGGACTCCGTACTATTTCGCTGCTTTATGCGCGCGGTTATCGTCATTTTTCGATCCATGGCATGGATTCTTCTTACGCTGCTGAAAATCAATATGCAGGTGAGCACGTTCCGCAAAAGCCCAAGGACATTCTCAATGTCCGGTGCGGAGAAAAATGGTTCAGGACCAATCCATCCCTAGTCGATTATGCGAGGCAGTTTCTGCAGGACCTTCGCTTGTGGGAGGGAAGTTCGTTCGAGTTTCACGGGGAGGGGTTATTGCAGGAGATGGTGAAGTGCTCAAAATCTTCATAGGCTATGACGACCGCCAGCCGGTTTCCTATAACGTGCTTCATGCCTCGATCATGAAACATGCGAGCATTCCCGTTTCGATCACGCCATTGGTTCTTTCGACACTACCGATGAAACGGCGCGGGCTGACCCCGTTCACCTATTCGCGTTTCATCTGTCCGTATCTTTGCGGGTTCAAAGGCAAGTCTATCTTTCTCGACGCCGATATTCTTCTTCGTTCAGACATCGCGGAATTGGCCGAAATCGCACCTGATACCTGCGATGTATCTGTCGTGAAGAACAAGCTTCGCTTCGAATGGTCCTCGGTGATGGTGTTCAACAATGAACTTTGCCGTCAATTGTCACCTGAAGCGATAGATGACGAAAGATACAACCCGCTCGGTTTAGGCTGGGCCGAACAGATCGGGGAACTTCCGACCGAATGGAACCATCTGGTCGGATACGACACGCCAAACCCCAACGCGAGACTTGTCCATTTTACCCAAGGCGTTCCGGCTTGGCCGGAGACAGCTTCTTGTGAACATGCGGGGGAATGGCGCGCGACCATGCTGGAATTGGTACAGGCCAAACCATGGTCAGAGATCATGGGCAACTCGGTTCATGCCAAGCCGGTGCTTGACAGATTGAATGCAGCTTAACGGGAGAACAACATGAGCGACACCTTTACGGAATTTCGACCCGCCACGGGAATGGACCGGGCTTCGCTGGATTCGCAAGGCTATGGAATGGTCACCTATGGCCCAACCGACGATAAGCTGATTGTCGGCTTCTACAAGCGCGCGGTGCTCAATCAGGCGCGCTCGAGGAGCGAAGGCCGTCCAATTCATGAGGGGCGGGATTTCGTCAAGATACAGCATCCCGGCGAAACCCTGAACGTGGTTGATCGTCCCGTTCAGGACAACGACAAGCAACGTTGGCCCAGACAGTGGCACAGCTATCAGCAGGGCGTGAGACAGACCCCGGACGGTGTGCCGATCAGCTTGTTATTCCCCGCAAAGCCTGAAATCGAAACCATGCTTCGCGGATACAACATCCACACCATTGAGCAATTGGCAGGACTTTCAGGCGAAGCCATCTCGACGGTTGGCATGGGCGCGCAGGAATGGGTCAACGCGGCCCAGCGCTACATGGAGCGCGCCAACAAGGGCGTGAACCATCATCAGTTCGAGAAGGCTTTGGCTGAGAAAGATCAGCGCATTGTCACGCTGGAACGACAGGTCGCGGAAGTCACTGCGTTGGTTCGCCAGCAGCAGCCAAAACCCAACCCCCAAGACTATGATTTCCAGACGGCGCAGATCAACAATACGCATCAGAGCGTGGATCAGCCTTACACGCCTCCGGGCGCCGAGTTCGTGCAGGACTTGTCTGGCATGACGACCGAACCGAAACGCCGCGGATGGCCCAAGGGCAAGCCGCGCGGACCACGCAATCCACAACACTAGGAGAATGGAATGACCAAAGCAGCAGATATGATGGGCTTGGGCTTCTCGTGGCCGCAGGCACAGGCGGAAGGTTTTTCGAGCGTGGCCATTACGGCGGCTGGTTCGGCCAGCACCAATGCCACGGTCTGCGACAATCAGAATGACGTGTTCATCATGACCGCGACCGGCGCAGATGGCATTCGCATGAACGCATCTGTTCCGCTGTTATCTCCGATATATGTCGTGAATACATCGGGCTCGAGCGGTCTCGTTTATCCGGCAACAGGCGGCAACTTCAACGGCGGATCGACGGATGCGGCGATAACGCTCGCCACGCATACGTCGATGCTCATCATGCGTGTTTCGACCACGGTATGGATATCGAATCTAACGGCGTGATGATATGGCGCAGCAGAACCTGTTACAAATTGTGCAGGCTGTCACCGGCGAATTGGGCTTGGTGCAGCCTTCTGTTGTGACAGGTGCAACCGACCTTCAAACAGTTCAGCTCTACAATCTTGTAAATCGCGAAGGCGACAACCTCAAGCGGATGCACAACTGGACGCAGTTGCAGACGCTATTCACGCTGAATGTCGGGGCGCCCGTAGTGACGACCGGCAACCTGATCCTAGGCTCGGCGGTGATTTCGAATATTCCGACGACGGCCGCGATCACGGCGGGAACCTTTGTGGTGACTGGATCGAGCATCCCGGTAGCGGCGCGAGTGCTTTCGGTCGATAGTTCAACGCAGATCACCATGGACATGGTGGCGACCGCAACGGTTACCGGGACTGCACTGACATTCGGGAAAGACACTTATCCTGAGAATGCGGACTTTGATCGTTTCCTGAACGGCACGGCGTGGGATCGCACCAACCGATGGGCGCTGCTTGGTCCCGACAGTCCGCAACTCGATGAATATCATCGCTCGGGAATTGTTACGACCGGACCTCGGAGACATTTCCGGCAAACTGGCAACCTGACGGCAGGCACTTATCGGCTCTGGCCTCCACCCCAAACCATCGACACCCCGTTCCAGATCGCATGGGAATATCTTTCGCTCAATTGGGTGAGAAATGTTGCTGGCACCTTAAAGGCCAGTATGACGGCGGACGATGACGTTCCCATTCTCGACAGTCAGGCGCTTGTTCTAGGTGTCAAGTGGAGGTTCTTGCAAGCCAAGGGCATTCCGACCGCAGCCTCGATGCAGACCGAATACCTAGACTATGTTTCTCAACTCATAGCCAGAGATGGAGGAGCGCCAACTCTGACGATGGGCCGGAAGTGGAATCCGTATCTGCTTGGTCCGTTTAATGTGCAGGATGGCAATTGGCCGGGGACGGTATGAGAGCGACCTTAGCCAAGGAAATGAACCCCAAAACCCGCAATCCCCTGATGGCGGGAACGGGACAATCGTTTCCAATGTCTATCCCGGCTTCCGTCAAAGGTTGGGATCAGATTTCTTCGCTTGCCAACATGGACCCGGACCACGCGGTTCAACTCGACAACTGGATTCCACGTCCCGGCTATCTCGAGGTCAGACGCGGTTCTCGTTCATGGGCTTCCGGGGTTGGGACTTCATCCTCTCCCGTCGAAACCATCATGGCCTACAACTCTCCCAACCTGAACAATTCAAAGCTGTTCGCGATTGGTGGAGGGGCAATCTATGACGTGACCGCTGGTGGAGTGGCCTTGATCACCACGGAAACCGGACTGTCAAGCAATCGCTGGCAATACTGCAATTTCACCAATGCGGCCGTTCATGCGTGGCTTGTAGCTGGAAACGGTGTCGATCATCCACGGATTTACGATGGATCGGTCTGGGCGCAAATGACGCTGACGGGGGTTACTCCTGAAGATGTGGCGTCATGGACATCCTGGAAAGGGCGGCTGTGGTGTACGTTATCAAACTCAACGCTTGTCGGCTACCTCGGCAACAGCGCGATTTCAGGGGC
>Ga0247679_1000222_pt1 | contig 14348 bp, 15 predicted proteins | sample CNK20_metaG_FD_182797 | JGI IMG/M metagenome (GOLD analysis project Ga0247679, IMG submission 182797) | Soil microbial communities from Purdue University Martell Research Forest, Indiana, United States - CNK20 | ecosystem: Environmental > Terrestrial > Soil > Temperate forest > Bulk soil...
CGGATTGTTCCACGCCGACGCGGCCGGTGACGATTTCAGCTTTATGGTAATTCTCGCCTTTGATGGCGCACCCCGCCAAGCGTCGGAGCATCGCTATTTGGCCGATGTGCGTAAGCGAATCAGCGATCGGCCCTTGGAATAGTGCGGCTGCGGTCTCATGCATCTCGTTGCCCGAGGCGAGATAATCGTCGAACTTTTTCAGCGACGCGAAGAAACGGTCCACTTCTTTCTCCCACGGTAGCGGATGCGAATCCTTCCACACTTGATTTCCCGAGACGATGCTTAGCGCCCAATCGTAGAGGTCACCCAGATGGGCGAGAATCTCTGCAGGCGTGCGGCCCCTTTCGCCGGTGGAATAATTCGCGAAGAATTCCGGCGCACTCCGCAGCGCCTTGCCGCCACGGTACGCCGCCGTCGCGAGCGTGTGGCGCAGTAGCGCAAGTTCCTCCACACCGATCTTTTTTACTTCAGGCATGCCTGGGAACTCCTTCTGGCGAAAGCTACTGCTTCGCGTAGACGCGGACGTAATCGACGAGCATCTGTTGCGGAAACTGAGTGGTCGCATCGGGCGAACCCGGCCAATTCCCGCCAACCGCAACATTCAAAATGATGAAGAAGGGATGATCGAAAACCCAGGTGCCGTTGGCGGGCCAGTTCGCTTTGTTGAAAGTCGCATAATTGTTCGAGTCCACGTAGAAACGGATTTGCGTCGGTTCCCACTCGACCGCGTAAATGTGAAACTCATCGGCGAAGTTCGCGTTGTTAGGCAACGCCGCCGTGGACGTTTCGTCGGACGTCGGTGCGGTGGAGCTGGGTCCATGCAACGAGCCGTGAGCCATCGCCGGTTCGCGGCCGATATTTTCCATGATGTCGATTTCGCCGCACTTGGGCCAGCCGTTCGCCGCGATGTCGTTCCCAAGCATCCAGAACGCAGGCCACATTCCCTGCCCCGCGGGGATTTTGATGCGCGCTTCGAAGCGGCCGTATGCTTGTGCGAAAAGGTTCTGCGTTTTCAGACGAGCCGAAGTGTAATCGCGTGAAATTCCGTCGCTGCCGGTAAATGTTTCCCTTTGCGCGGTGATGACAAGGTTGCCGCTCTTGATCTGCGTATTCACGGCACGGTTGGTGTAAGTTTCCAGTTCGCTGTTGCCCCAACCGCCGCCGCCGAGGTCGTAGGTCCACTTGGAAGTGTCGGGAGTGGAGCCATCCGCACCGCTAAACTCATCGCTCCATGCGAGTACAAAACCTGTGGAGGGAGGAATCGGCGGGGGAACCATGACGCCGCCGCCGCAGCTTAGGGGAAACGCTGCAAGAGCGAAGACGAAAAGTACCGGTAAGGACTTGAGCCTACGCAAGGTTTAGTGCGCGCTTGAACGAACCTTTTTCGTTGTCGATCTTCTTTTGCAACTGAAGGATTGCATACAACACCGCTTCGGGACGCGGCGGGCAGCCCGGCACATATACATCGACCGGAATCACTTGATTGCAGCCTTGCACAATCGCGTAGTTGTTGAAGACGCCGCCCGAAGTCGCGCATGCGCCCATCGAAATCACCCATTTCGGTTCGGGCATTTGATCGTAAAGCTGGCGAATCACCGGCGCCATTTTCTGCGAAAGGCGTCCCGCAACAATCATCAAATCCGCCTGCCGGGGAGAGGGGCGAAATACTTCGGCGCCGAATCGCGCCACGTCAAACCGCGCCGCTGCCATGGACATCATTTCAATCGCGCAGCAGGCCAATCCGAATCCGAGCGGCCAGATGGAACTGCGGCGAGCCCAGTTTACGGCCTTGTCGAGCGTCGTGAAGATAATTCCTTCGTCTTCCAGCAGCTTGCCGAAGTCTTCCGGTTTGGTCAGCGTGATGTGCTTGCCCAGGGTTGCGCTCATCTAGCCCTCATCGCACTAATTCTCGCACAACCAGAAAGGCCACACAAATCCTCTGCTTGCTTCCTGAAACATTTGCCCGAGCGGGCTGCTACAAGATGCTTGAGATTCTCGACCAACGGTTAATAGCCTCGGAATCGGTAGGGATTTTTGTCGTCGGTGCGTTTTTTGGGCCGATGGCGGAACCTTCCAAGCAACTCCGGAAAGAGCCGCCAAGCCAATGCGCCGTCTAGCGGAGGAACCGGGATCAAATTGAAAATTGCGAACATGAGACTCAGGTAGCCCCAGATTCCCAAGCCAACATTCAGTGCATCGAACTTCGAATAGCCAAATATGGAAAGCCAAACAACGATCGGAATCGCTACCAGCGATTGAGCAACGATCCCGGCCCAAGCGATGACTGCGCGATCATACTGGGAATACGGCTGCTCAAAAGACACTAGCCCTAGTATCGGATAGAGCCTGATCCAGTTGACCCTGCACCCTTTTCGCTGTGCTGCAACCATATGACCGCACTCGTGCAGCAAAATCACGCCATAGTAGGAAAACAGCGCCACTAACAATTCCCAGGGTCGTTCAAGCGCGCCAATGAGAAACAATCCACCGATCGCGAGGACGGACCAGTGCGCATAAACCTTCACATACCGGATTTCGATCACTTCCACAAAGCTGTTCATTTGGGCTTTGCTGATTTGACCCGCGTTGCGTTCGTATCAAATCAATTTTCCGACACACCCGTAGGAACAGAGAAAAAATCGTATTTCTCGGAACTTATGAGGCAAGACGGCTCACTGCCGCTTAGTTCCCTAGACCCAACAGCTGCCCTGGTTCCCCGCCCCACTCGCGCGGATCAGCGTCCGCGATCGACTGGGTGAATGTCCAGATGTGACCGGCAAGATCCTCGACGTTGTATTGCCGTTCCCCGTAGGGGTAATCCGCAGGCTCGCGAACCACTCGCGCTCCACGTTGTCGCGCGTGCGCACAATGGCTATGAACATCCTCAACTCGAACCATCACGTATCCACGGGATTCATTTCCGCCGCGTGGCTCCATAAGCACGACAGCCCCGTCACCAACGTTGAGCTGTGCGCGATGGCTCCCCATTCCGATCCGCAACGTGAAACCGAACGTGTCGCAAAGCCATTCCACAGCCTTTTGAACGTCGGGATAGACAAGTTGGGGAATCACGGTGCATCTTGGAACCGATCGATTCGACAACATTTTCGCTCCTTCAGACTTTCAGCACGACTTTTCCGAACTGCGCGCCAGATTCCAGATATTCATGCGCCGCGCGGCACTCCGAAAGTGGAAAAACTTTGTCGACGACCGGCTTCAACTTCCCCGCCACCACTAGCTTCAACACCGTAGCAAATTCCCCCTTCGTGCCCATGTACGAACCCAAAATCGAAAGCTGCCGCACGAACAGAAATCGGAGGTCGATTTTGGCGTCGTAGCCGGTCGTAGCGCCGCACGTCACGATCCGCCCGCCGGGAGCAAGGCTCGCGACGCTGTCTTCCCATGTGGCCGTGCCGACATGTTCGAATACCACGTCAACGCCGCGCTTGGAAGTCATTTTCCTCACCGCGTCCCGAATCTTTTCCTTGTGATGATGAATCGTCTCATCGGCGCCGAGCTGTCTCGCCTTTGCCAGTTTTTCATCGGAGCCTGCCGTTGCAATCACGCGGCACCCGAAAAATTTGGCAATTTGGATCGCTGCCGAGCCGACACCGCTCCCGGCGCCGAGCACCAGCACGTGCTCTCCCGGCGCCAGCTCCGCGCGCCCCACCAACATGTGCCACGCCGTCTGAAATACCAGCGGTACGGCGGCGGCTTCCTCAAAGCTCAGATTCTCCGGATACGGAAAGCAATTCACCTCCGGGCACCGAACAAATTCCGCGCAACCTCCATCGAGAATGTAGCCGAGATTGCTGAACTCTCGGCACTTGTTGTCCTGTCCGGCTAGGCACTTGGCACAGTGCCCACAGCTCACGCCGGGGGCAAGAAGGACTTTTTGTCCGACGCTGACCCGTTTCACGTCGGGGCCAACTTTGGCCACTTCACCGGCGATGTCGCTGCCCGGAATATGCGGCAGCGGGATTGGCACGCCGGGCAATCCGCCGCGCACCCACAAATCCAAATGATTCAGGGCGCAGGCCTTCACCCGCACCAGAACATCTCGCGCGCCAAGCCGCGGTTCCGCCGTTTCTGTAAACTTCAGCACTTCCGCCCCGCCATGTTTTTCAAAAACAATCGCCTTCATCCCCAAACACCTCTCCACATTGAGCGCGGCAATCCTAATTCGGCGCACGACAACTGTCCACTGGCGTTCACGTTGACAGGACGGATGGCGCGCCGTAGGCTGCCTTCATGGACATTTTCGAAGAAATCGTCCGCATGCGGCGTGCGGGACAGCGCGGCGCTCTCGCCACGATTGTCCACACCAACGGCTCCATCCCGAGTTTTGAAAGCTCGCGCATGCTTGTCCGCGAAGATGGCGGAATTGTCGGCACGATTGGCGGAGGCTGCGTGGAAGCAGACGTGTGGGCCGCTGCCCGCGAAGTGATGGAACGCGAAGCGCCTCGCAAAATGATCTTTAACTTGAATAACGAAGCGAGTTTCGACAATGGCCTCATTTGCGGCGGCACGCTCGAGGTCTTCGTCGAGCCAATCCTTCCCCAGCCGATCGCGTATCTCTTCGGCGGCGGCCACGTTTCGATGGCCGTCGCAAAAGCCGCCAGTGCCGCGGGATTTGGCATCGTCGTCGTTGACGATCGCGAACAATTCGCCAATCGCGACCGTTTTCCGATGGCCGACCAAGTCTTCACCAATTTCGAAGGCGCGTTCGCGCAGCTCCGACCGAATGCATCGTCCTATCTAATCATCGTCACGCGCGGCCACAAGGAAGACATGCGCGTGCTTTCATGGGCCGTGCGCACGGACGCGCGCTACATCGGCATGATTGGCAGCAAACGCAAAGTGCTCTCCACGTACAAAGCGCTTGAAGCCGACGGCTTCAAGCCTGAAGAATTCGACCGCGTATTCGCGCCGATGGGCCTCGAAGTCGGCGCGCTCTCGCCGGAAGAGATTGCCGTCAGCATCACAGCCGAGCTCGTCGCCGTGCGGCGCAACGCGGGGTCCATCGCACACAAAAAGCTCCAACGCGAGCACCAAAAAGTCGCAGCTTCGCGCTGATTTTTGCATTTTGTCGTTCCGGGTTACCAGGATCGTCCAATGCTCGCCGCCGTAATTTTGTCGGGCGGTGCTTCGCGCCGCATGGGCTCGCCAAAAGCTCTGCTTCCGTATCAGGGCCGCCCGTTCCTTGAGCACCTGCTGGACATTGTCGAACATCCGCGAATCGGCGTTCGTCGCGTGGTACTCGGCCCCGATGCGGAGGCCGTCTCCGCGAGAGTGTCGCTCACGAAAGACGAAGTCGTGATCAACACCGAATGGGAACGCGGTCAAATCAGCTCGATACAAGCGGCGATTCGTTCGCTCCCGCCGCACACGGACGGTATTGTTCTTTGCCCGGTTGACCATCCACTGGTCAGCGCCGCGCTCGTGGGCGATCTGATTGAAGCCTTCGAGAAAAACCGTCCGGCCATAGCGCTGCCTATTTACGAAGGCCGTCGCGGCCATCCCGTAATTTTCGCCGCCCGTTTGTATGATGAACTGTTGCATGCGCCTGAGGACAAAGGAGCGCGGGCCGTCGTCTGGGCGCATGCCAACGAAATCTGCGAAGTAGCCACCAACGAAGAGGGTTGCGTTCTAAACCTGAACGACCCGGAAGCCTTTTTGAGAATTACGAACCCTTAGCGCGTCTTCAACAGAGCCTTCACCGCATCCGCAGCCAAAATCGCTCCGTGCCGGGTCTCTTCCGGCAACCCTCCGAGCCCCGCGGCAATTGTGTCGGCTGCAACGCTGTGCGCTTCTTTGAGTGAAATCCCGCTGATCCGCTCCGTCACCCAGGACGCGCAGGCAATCGCCGTTGTACAGCCTCTGCACAAAAATCGCGCTTCGCGGATCTGTCCGCCCTCCACACGCAGGGCAAGCTGCAACACGTCACCACAAACCGGATTCGTGACTTCCACACGATGCGTCGCTCTATCGAGGTCGCCCGAGTTGCGCGGATTCCGAAAATGCTCCAGCACCGCCTCTGAAAACGCAGCCATTACTTCATCTTCGCCGGCAAATACTTTTTGTCAATCGACGCGATCACCACATAATTGGGGTCCACCATCTCCGTCAAATGCAGCTTGCACACCTTCGAACACAACTCGTACGCGTCGAGCTCCGACAGTCCGTAATCAGCGTGAACCCAATGGATCAGCTCCGTCACCGCGATCCGAACGGCGTCGTCCACCGGGCGGTAGATTCCCGTCGTCATCAACGTCGTTTCGTTTTCCAGCCGTGGCCAATCGATCTTCTTTTTCTTCAGCAAATCAATTCGCAGCCGCGCCTTCATCGGCACTTCGACGGCGCTCCCCGCAACTTCTCCGTCGCCCATGGCAGCATGTCCATCGCCAAAATAAAATAATGCGCCGGCCACGTTCACAGGCAAATAGAGCGTGTTGCCTTTGCTCACTTCCGGCGCATCCATATTTCCGCCAAACTCCGCCGGCACGATCGAACTCCTCGCCTCACCATTTGCCGGCGCCACGCCGATACATCCCAAAAACGGATGCATCGGAAAACTCACTTTGAATTTCGAGTCCTGCGCTTCGAACGTCGCCGTATTTTTCGCGTGGTCGATCGGGTAATACCAGATTCTGTTTTCGAGCGGGTTTGCTTCCAGTACCGGCGTGTAGTGCGTATTGTTGACGGCGCCAAAGCCCGGCGAAAACGTACCCACGCCCTGATTGCCGTCCACTTGCAAATCCAGAAGTTTTACGACCAGCGTGTCGCCAGGCTCCGCGCCATCAATAAAAAACGGCCCCGTCAGCGGATTGTCGCCCTTTATCATCGAAAACGTGTCGCCCGGTTTTTGCAGCGCATTGCCAAAGCAGTCCAGTGAATTTGCGTCCAAGATATTTCCCGGCTTCAAATGCGCCACCGGCGGCGCAACGCCAAACACGTACTTCACGTTGTCAATCGTTCCGTGAAAATGCACGACTTCTTCGCCCGCAGGCTTTGCAGTTTCCTGTGCTGCAAGCGGCGCAACGCCCATCGTCAGCAAAATCAGCCATCGCAGCTTCATAGTTTTCCTCAAGAGAAATTTCTTCGCGCCAAGTCCAACACACCGCGCCCGCACAGTCAACTCGCCGTGCTCTGCTATCCTGTTTACGTCAAGGATTCGAATATGCGTATCGTCTCGCTCGCGCCCAACGCGACTTCCATTCTTTGCGCCCTCGGCGCGCGCTCTTCGCTTGTCGGCGTGACTCGCTGGTGCCCTGATGTCGCACCCGTAAAGCATCTGCCTCAATTCGGCGATTGTTGGAAGCTTGAATCCGTCCCACGAATCCTCAAGCTCAAACCGGACTTGGTGATCGGTTCTGTTCCCTTCAAAACGGAAACACTGGGCAAACTCCTTGAGAACCCTCTTCGTTTCCTTGCGCTCAATCCGCGAAGCCTCGCGGATATCGAATCCGACATTCGCGTCGTCGCCGGACTCGTCGGCCGCCGGTCTGCCGCGCCACTCGTCATCAGCAAGATGCGCCATTCGTTCGCAAAGTTCCGCCAAACAGCACGCGGCAAGCGAGCCTTGCGCGTCTACTCCGAAGCCTGGCCCAATCCCCGCATCGCTTCCCCACCGTGGGTCGCCGAACTTGTCGCCATCGCTGGGGGCGAGATGGTTGTTCCTCCCGGCCAAAGAGTCTTCGACGAACAAATCGCGCGGGCCAATCCGGACGCAATCATCCTCGCATGGGCCGCCGCTGGAGATCGCGCAAAACCCGCCGGGGCTTATGCCGTGGAGCGGTGGAGCAATATTGCCGCAATTCGCAACCGCTGCGTCTTTGTCGTACGCGATGAACTTCTCAACACGCCCGCCCCCATTCTCACGCGCGGCGCCGGTGAACTGGCCAAGCTGTTCGGAAAATGCCGCGCGCAATCGGAGAGTCCCTCGTGAGAACCGTCGTCGTCGCCGTTATCGAGCGCACCGACCGCCGGTTACTCATCGGCCAGCGCCGCAAGCACGACTCCTCTCCCCTCAAATGGGAGTTTCCCGGTGGAAAAATGGAAGAAGGAGAAACCGCCGAAACGGCTCTTGCTCGCGAACTTCGCGAAGAGCTTCGCGCCGCGCTCGTCAAATCGGTCGAACTCGGGCGAGTTCAACACAAATATCCAGACCGCGGCGAGCCCCTCGAAATCCGCTTCTTCGCTGCCGCAATCGCCAACGACGTCGTCGAACCCGTCGCCTTCGAACAAATCGCCTGGGTCCTGCCGCGGGAACTCAGTCAGTACGATTTCCTCGCCGCCAACCGCCAACTCATCGCTCAACTCGCCACTGGCCGCATCAAACCTGCCGAACTACTTGAAGGCTAAAACAGAAAAGGGCGGCCTCAGCCGCCCCTTCCTTGATTCTCTTCAATTTCTTACGAAGCCACCGGATTCCACTTCTCGGGATTGATCCCCAGTTCTGTAATCGCCTTCTCGACGCCCGATGCTTCGATCTTTCCATCGAGCGCCAGTTCGTGCAGCGTCGCCAGCGTGATGAACTTCGCGTCCACCTCGAAGAAATCACGCAACGACGCGCGCCCTTCGCTGCGGCCGAACCCGTCTGTGCCGAGCGTCGCCATCCGCCGCGGCATCCACTTGCTGATCATGTTCGGCAGCGTTTTCAAATAATCCGTCGCCGCCACAATCACGCCCGGCGCTTCGCCGACGCATTGCGTCACATACGGCACGTGCGGCTTCTCCGTCGGATGCAGCCGGTTCCAGCGTTCCACTTCGATACCGTCCGTGTAAAGCGCCTTATAACTCGTCACGCTCCACACGTCCGCTGCCACGCTAAACTTCTGCTCCAAAATTTCCTGCGCTCGCAGAGCTTCGTTCAGAATCGCGCCACTGCCAAAAAGCTGTGCCCGCAATTTCGATTTCTTGTTCGAAGCCGCACGGAATTTGTACATGCCCTTCAAGATTCCTTCGCGCGCCCCCGCCGGCATCGCCGGCATCACGTACGGCTCGTTCATCACCGTGATGTAGTAGAAGATGTTCTCGCCGTCTTTGTACATCCGCTTGATACCGTCCTGCAGAATCACAGCGATTTCATACGCATACGCCGGGTCATAGGCTCGAAGGTTCGGCACCGGCAGCGCCAGGATGTGGCTGTTCCCGTCCTGGTGCTGCAAACCTTCGCCGCTTAGCGTCGTCCGCCCGCTCGTGCCGCCGAGCATGAATCCGCGCGTCCTCATGTCCGCCGCGGCCCAGACAAAATCCCCGATCCGCTGGAATCCGAACATCGAGTAATAAATAAAAAACGGAATCGTATTGATTCCGTTTGTCGAGTATGCCGTTCCCGCCGCGATAAACGATGCCATCGATCCCGCTTCCGTAATTCCCTCTTCCAGGATCTGTCCGTCCTTCGCTTCCTTGTAATAGAGCAGCGTATTGACGTCCACCGGTTCGTATTTCTGCCCAACGCTCGAATAAATTCCCACGGTACGGAAGAGCGACTCCATACCAAACGTCCGCGCCTCGTCCGGAACAATCGGCACCACGAGCTTCCCAATCTCCGGGTCCTTCAGCATCTTGCGTAACATGCCGACAAATGCCATCGTCGTCGACACTTCACGCCCTTCGCTGCCGTCGTGAAATTCCTTGAACAGTTCTTCGTTGTCCGTCGTAATCGGCTTCGACCGCACCGCGCGCGCCGGTGTGTATCCGCCGAGCGTCTCGCGTCGCGCCCGTAAATACTGAATTTCCGGGCTGTCTTCCGCAGGCCGGTAGAACGGCACCTCGATGCAATCCTGATCGTTTAGCGGAATTCCAAATCGCGACCGAAATTCCTTCAGCTCGTCTTCATTCAATTTTTTCTGCTGGTGCGTGACGTTCTTTCCTTCGCCCGCCTCGCCCAACCCGTATCCCTTGATTGTCCTCGCCAAAATAACGGTCGGCCCGCCCTTATGGTCAACCGCCGCCTTATACGCCGCGTACACCTTCTTCGGATCGTGCCCGCCCAAGCGCAGTCTCCGCAACGCCTCATCCGGCAGCGGTTCCACAAGTTTCAGCAGTCGCGGATCGTGTCCAAAAAAATGTTCGCGAACATACGCGCCCGACGAAACCACCAGCTTCTGGTATTCGCCATCCACCAGCTCGCCCATGCGCTTGACGAGCAACCCTTCCGAATCCCGCTCCAGAATCGGATCCCACTCGCAGCCCCACAACACTTTAATAACGTTCCATTTCGCGCCGCGGAAAGCCGATTCCAGTTCCTGAATAATCTGCCCGTTGCCGCGCACCGGACCGTCCAGCCGCTGCAAGTTGCAGTTGATCACGAAAATCAGATTGTCCAGCTTCTCGCGCGAGGCCAGCGTAATCGCGCCGAGCGATTCCGGCTCGTCGGTCTCACCATCTCCGAGGAACGCCCACACCTTCGCGTCCGTTGCCGGTTTCATCCCGCGGTTTTCCAGATACCGCTGGAAACGTGCCTGATAAATCGCCATCAACGGGCTCAAGCCCATGGAAACCGTTGGGAATTCCCAGAAGTCCGGCATCAGCCACGGATGCGGATAAGACGAAAGCCCGCCGCCGGGTTTCAATTCACGTCGGAAATTTTCCAGCTTCTCCTTGCTCAGTCGCCCTTCCATGAACGCACGCGCATACATCCCCGGCGCTGCGTGGCCCTGAAAATAAATCGTGTCCCCTTCGAATGCTTCACTGCGGCCCCGCCAGAAATGGTTGAACCCAATTTCATAAAGCGTCGCCGCGGAAGCGAACGTCGAAATGTGCCCGCCGATGTTGTGCTCTTCGCGATTCGCGCGCACAACCATCGCGAGTGCGTTCCACCGAATCAGCGACTTGATCCGCCGCTCCAGTTCCTGGTCCCCCGGAAACAGCGGCTCCAGCCGCAGCGGAATCGTATTCGTATAGGGCGTATTCGCGGTGAAGGGGAGGTCAATTCCGTTCACCGTCGCGTGCGCGCGCAGCCGTTCCAAAATTTCTCGCGCTACATCCGGCCCGCTCGCCTCGAGCACAGAATCGAGCGATTCAAACCACTCTTGAATCTCTACATCCTCCACATGATGGGTCTGCGTAGACGTCTGGTTGTCCATTTCCGAGCGTGTCTCCTGGGATTCTTCGCCAAACTGGGAATGTGCCGTCGCCATGCACTCCTCCGGCAATTTCGCTTTGCTCACAACTTTCTAGAATACACTCCCGCGCGCCCATCTGCACGGTGGAATCACGACCGCGGGGTAACCGATTCAGCGCCAGAGCGTCGGTCGAAAATCTTGTGCCACGAATACAAGATTACGCCGACTACGAATGCCGGCGGCCATACCGAAAACATCTCGCTCCAAATTGCCGCCAATCCACGCGAAGAAAAGAACGCCGCGCCTATCGGCGACACCAGAATCGGCCTCCACGGCAGGAAATAGCGCGTGGGGTCAAACGGAGAAAAAAATGCGATGCCAAGTCCTCCATTCGTCATCGCATCGAGCACGCCATGCGAAGCAGTAATCAAGAAAAAGAGCGCGCTCCGCCCAATTTTCTGGAGCCAGCCCTCGCCGAACCAGCTTCCCACAACACTTCCAGTCGCGGCCGCGAACAAAATCGAATGCGTCATCCCGCGATGTCCCCACAAATCCCCATAGCGCACGCCGAATGAAAATCCAATTACATCTACATCCGGTAACGCCGAACAAACCAGCGCAGCCGCCCAAAATCGCCAATCGCCTCGCAATCGCGGCCCAGCCGCCTGTCCCAACGCTGCCCCAAAGAGAAAATGTGTCGGAATGCTCGGCATCTTCGTCAGCTAAATCGTCCTTCCTCCATCCAACACCAGCACATGCCCCGTCAAAAACTTCGCGCTAACCAAATACGACACCGCCTCCGCAATATCTTCAGGCGTCCCCGTTTTCTTCAGCGGCGCTAACTTCACAAATTCCTGCTCCCACTCCGGTGGATCGCCCGCCATCGTAATCGTCCCCGGCGCAATTGCGTTCACCCGCGCTTCCGGCGCCAGCGCCTTCGCCAGCGTCTTCGTCAGCATAATCATCCCCGCCTTCGAAACCGAATGCGCAATGTATCCCGGCCAACCTAAGATTCCGCCCGTATCCGCGAAATTGACGATCACTCCATTCGAACGCCGCAACCACGGCGCTGCCGCCTGCGCCAAAAAGAACGGCCCCTTCACATTCGTATCCAGCGAAGCATCCCAAATCTCTTCCGTGGTCGAAATCACGCTCGAGGGCAAAAAACTCGCCGCGCTGTTCACCAACACATCAATTCGCCCAAATTCATGCGCCACACGCTGTACCAACGCGCGAATCTCCCCGACGCTCGTCAACTCGGCCCGCATCGCCACCGCGCGCCGTCCCAGCTTTTCAATCTCCGCAACAACTTCCGTCGCCTCCGCATCCGAGCCGCGATAGTGCACCGCAACGTCCGCGCCTTCGCCAGCCAAGCGCAACGCTACTGCCCGCCCCAGCCGCTTCCCTGCCCCCGTCACCAACGCCACCTTGCCGCTAAATTTCGTTTCCATCGCCCAAACTTAACACACTCTCTCAACTCCCCTTATAATCTCCATTCATCCAGGAGCCGCCATGAACCTCGACCTTCTCGCCATTGCCGCCCATCCCGACGACGTTGAACTCACCAGCGGCGGCACTCTCCTCAAAATGGCGCAAGCCGGCTACAAAACCGGCATCCTCGACCTCACCGCCGGCGAACTGGGCACGCTCGGCACTCCGGAAACGCGCGCCAAGGAAGCCGCGCTCGCCGCAAAAATCCTTAAAGTAAAATACCGCGGAACACTCGGCGTGCCCGACTCCGATGTGCACGCTTCCCGCGCTCACAAACTCCGCCTCGCCGCTGCCATCCGGGAACTCCGCCCTCGCACTGTCATCGTTCCCTATTGGGAGGCCCGCCACCCCGACCATTACAACGCATCCGCTCTCTGCTACGAAGGCTGTTTCCTCGCTGGTCTCAAGCAACTCCCCATCACCGGCGAACCGTTCCGCCCCCACAAAATCCTTTACTCCACCGCCTTCAGCACGGCTCGTCCCACGTTCGTCGTGGACATCACCGCCCAATTCTCCCTGCGCCACAAAGCCATCCGCGCCTTCCACTCGCAATTTGCCGGCGCCACCAGGAAGCGCAAAGTCTTCCTCGCCATTGACCGCCTCGAAGACGAAATGAATCAGCTCGCCCGCCATTACGGCGAAATGATCGGCGTCCGCTATGGCGAACCCTTCCTGCAAAAAGAAATGATGAAAGTAAACGACGTCGTGGAAATGGAAGTCAGGTCTGTGTAGGGGCCGACTTCTAAGTCGGCCTTTTTCCGAGGCGAGTCTGGCTAATCATCCTGCGCCGGCAAATACCCCGGCAAATTCTGTCCGCCCGGGACGCGGTCCACCCTTACCTTAATCAGCGCTTCGCTCTCCGCGCCACTCTTCCGCAGCACAGCCATCGTCGCCAACGCTTCGGTATAGACCCTCGTCACCAGAAAGATCTCTCCGGTTTTTTCTTGCTTCCAAAGCTGTCCAATCTGGATTTTTGCGACGGGCATAGCCATTTCGACTTTAGTGGCGCACGGCAGGGGTGTCAACCGCCTCTTTCCGCCCCGGTACCCACCCAACACGTTCAATTCGTCTTCCGCCAAGAAACCTTCCCCCGCTTCTCATCATCCTACTAGTTGCGAACATCTCCGGCTGCTCGCTCGCGCCGGGTGTATACTTCGCTTCTGGGGAGGAACCCACCATGTCAGCTATCCTTCGCCGCTCCCTCAAGTTAACCCTCGCTGCGGCCCTTGCACTGGTAGCGGCTTACCTGCCGGTTTACGCTCAATCCGCTGGCCAAGACCCGCAGCCCCCGGCCCCAGCTCAGCAGCCCGCCGCCGACGCTCCCAAGCCGGACGCCGCCAAAACAGACGCCACGAAGACGGATTCCGCCAAGCAAGACCCGACGCAAACCGACAAGCAAAAGCCGGACGTCAAAAAGCCCGCCTCCGAAGTGCCCCGCGACGCTCCCGTCCAGCAGCAGGACACCGTTCACCCCAAGAATTCCAAGCAGGACGTTGAAGCCATTGGCAATCGCAAACTCGGCGGCTTCAACATGCACTCGCTCGAAACCGACATCGCCATCGGAAAGCAGTACGCCCAGGAAGTCGAACGCTCCTCAAAGCTTATCGATGACCCCATCGTCGTCGAATACGTCAATCGCGTCGGCCAGAATCTCGTTCGCAATTCCGACGCCCGCGTTCCCTTCACCATCAAAGTCATCGATTCCGACGAAGTCAACGCCTTCGCCCTTCCCGGCGGCTTTTTCTATGTCAACAGCGGCTTGATTCTCCGCGCCACCGAAGAAGC
>Ga0247679_1000224_pt1 | contig 14304 bp, 13 predicted proteins | sample CNK20_metaG_FD_182797 | JGI IMG/M metagenome (GOLD analysis project Ga0247679, IMG submission 182797) | Soil microbial communities from Purdue University Martell Research Forest, Indiana, United States - CNK20 | ecosystem: Environmental > Terrestrial > Soil > Temperate forest > Bulk soil...
CCGCCGGAATGTCCCGCCGCGTCATCGGCGTCGCGCGTTTTTCCTCTCCTCAGCTCGAAAAGCAGCTCAACTCCTGGAACGTCGAAACCATCCGCTGCGACTTGCTTGACCGCCGTGCTCTCTCCGCTCTTCCCGACGTGCCCAATATCATCTACATGGCTGGAATGAAATTCGGCTCCACCGGCCAGGAATCCCTCACCTGGGCGATGAACAGTTTTCTTCCCGGTCTCGTCTGTGAACGATTCCCCCAAAGCCGCATCGCCGCCTTCTCCACCGGAAATGTCTACGGCCTTTCTCCCGCGACGAATGCCGGCTCGCGCGAAACTGATTCGCTCAATCCCGTCGGCGAATACGCCATGAGCTGCCTCGGCCGTGAGCGCATGTTCGAACACTTCAGCCGCACTCTCTCGATTCCCGTGTCCATCATCCGTCTGAATTACGCCACCGAACTTCGTTACGGCGTCCTCGTCGATATCGCGCAGCGCGTTTTCTCCGGCAACCCGGTTTCCCTGTCCATGGGCTATCTCAATGCCATCTGGCAAGGTGACGCCAACGCTATGAGCTTGCAATCTCTCGCCTTCGCCTCCTTGCCACCTTTCGTAATCAACATTGCTGGCGCGGAACTTCTGAGTGTCCGCGAAATGGCCGAACAATTCGCCGTTCGCTTTCAGAAGCCCGTCCAATTCGAAGGCGTCGAAGCGCCCGACGCCCTTCTCAGTAATTCGCAGAAGTCGCGTCAACATTTCGGTCCGCCGCGCGTCTCGCTCGAGAAAATGCTCGATTGGATCGCAGACTGGACCATTCGCGGCGGCGAAACGCTGGCCAAGCCAACGCATTTCGAAAATCGCGCCGGCCGTTTTTAATAGCTAGCCGTTTCTTGAATTTATAGTTGTCATTCCGAGAGCGCTTTGTGCCGTCGGAATCTGCTTTTTGCAACGTAAGCCGCAAGAAAGGGTTAGCCTAAAGCATGCCCTCACCAATTAATCCCAAAGTTCTGCAACTTCTCACGCAAGGCACCGTCATCCCCGCTCATCCCCTCGCCCTCAACGCAAACCGCCATCTCGACGAACGCCGCCAGCGCGCACTCGCTCGCTACTACATCGCCGCCGGTGCGGGTGGCCTCGCCATCGGCGTTCACACCACGCAATTCGCTATTCGCGATCCGCAAATCGGCCTTTTCAAACCCGTCCTGGCACTCGCCGCTGAAGAAATGGATCGTTACGATCGCGACCGTCCCGTTCCGCTCATTCGCATCGGCGGAATCTGTGGTGACACGCCCCAAGCTGTTCGCGAAGCCACGCTCCTGGCCGATCTTCGCTACCACGCCGGCCTGCTCAGCCTCGCCGCACTTTCTCACGCCACCGACGCAGCGCTCCTCGCCCATTGCCGCGCCGTCGCACAAATTCTTCCCATCGTCGGCTTCTACTTGCAACCCGCGGTCGGCGGTCGCGCTCTCTCCTACAAATTCTGGCGCGAGTTCGCCGAAATCGAAAATGTCGCCGCCATCAAAATCGCTCCCTTCAATCGCTACCAAAGTCTTGACGTCGTCCGCGCCGTCGCCGAATCTGGCCGCGACATTCCGCTCTACACCGGCAACGACGACAACGTCGTAATGGACCTGCTCACTCCTTACGTTCTCTTTGTCAACGGCAAGCAAGTCGAACGCCGCATCGTCGGCGGCCTTCTCGGCCATTGGTCCGTCTGGACTCGCAAAGCCGTCGAACTCCTCGATGAATGTCACGCGACGATTCGCGCGAACGCCGCCATTCCGCCAGCCCTTCTCCGCAAAAGCATCGAAGTCACCGATTCCAACGCCGCCTTTTTCGACGCCCCCAATCATTTTTCCGGCTGCATCGCCGGCCTCCACGAAGTTCTCCGCCGCCAGGGCCTCCTCGAAGGCATTTGGTGTCTCAACCCCAACGAAGCCCTCAGCCCCGGCCAGTCCGAAGAAATCTCTCGCGTCTACACCGCCTACCCCCACCTCCACGACGACGCATTCGTCCACCAGCACCGCGACGCCTGGCTCACCCGGTAGCGTAGCCACTCTTGGTTGCGCTCCTACGATCTCAATCCAACCACGCAGCGCAACTCTCAATCGGCTCAACAAACTGATTTTGGAGTGCGGCGACTAGACCCACCTTTTACGGTGTAATCGACGCTCAGATCATTCCTTAATCCACTCAACACTGACATGTGTCACTGTGACGGCGGTCTTTGCCGTCGGAATCTGCTTTTCCTTCCAACACTATCGCCCTTATTTAAATCGAATGAATAATGCTAAACTCCCGCTCGTTCACGGAGGCCGCCGCATGTCCCCAAAACGATTCGCTCTTTCATTCCTCTGGTTCGCATTCGCCGCCGCTCCTGTCCTCGCGCAATCCGCCCCCGACGCCACCGTCCACGTCGACATCACTCCCTCTGACCAACTCAATTCCTTCGACCCTGACTCCGCCCTCGGCAGCTCTCTCGACGTCCTCTCCCATCGCGATATCGACCGCGTTCACACTCCCCACATCGTTCAGGAATCTCTCTCCGCCGGCTGGGGTCCCATCACCTATCGCAACAATTCCGAACTTCGCATGGCCGCTTGGCACTGGAATCCCGAAGGCGCTTGGAGCGACGCCGCTCACCAAAACGGCTACTTCACCGGCAGCACCAATTTAAAATCTCCCATCCGCTACATTCTTTCCTACGCACTCCCGCATCGCGGCTTCGCCACCAGCGGCGACCGTCCCGTCCAGGGCCCGAATCTCCTCTACTGGAAAAGCAATCCCTACCTCGCCAGCAAATTCACCGGCGAATCCGATTCGCTCCACCCGCAGTGGGTCATCGCCGACTTCGGCGCCGAAAAACCAATCAACGCCGCGCGCGTTCAATGGGCCTCGCCATTCGCGGTTTCATTTCAAGTTGAATATTGGGTCGGCACCGGCGCGCTGGATTTCGACGGCGGCCCCAAAGGTGAATGGAAAACTTTCGATTCAGGAAAAATTACTCATGCAAAAGGCGGCACCGCAACTCTAAAGCTCGCCGCATCGCCGGTCTCCGCGCGCTACGTCCGCCTATTAATGTCCGAATCCTCCAACACGTGCGACGAACACGACACAACCGATCCCCGCAACTGCGTCGGCTACGCCATCCAGCAAATCGAACTCGGCACAATCGACGCGAGCAAGAATTTCGCTCCCGTTGCAAAAACGCCGTCCGAACCCGCGACCACCTACACCGCTTCCTCCATCGATCCCTGGCATTCCGCCGAAGACGCGCGCGACGGCGGCGACTACCAGCACACTGGCTTCGATCTTTTCTTCACCAGCGGCCTCACCAACAATCTTCCCGCCATGATTCCCGTCACCATGCTCTACGGCACGCCCGACGATGCCGCCGCGCAAATCGCTTACATCGAAAAGCGTGGCTACCCGATCAGCTACATCGAAATGGGAGAAGAGCCCGACGGAAAACACGCCATGCCCGAAGATTACGCCGCCCTTTACATCCAGTGGGCCGACGCCATCCACAAAGTCGATCCAAAGTTAAGACTCGGCGGCCCTATCTTCGAAGGCGTCAACAAAGACATCACACTCTGGCCTGACGCAAAAGGCCGCGTTTCCTGGATGGGCCGCTTCGTCGCCTATCTAAAAGACCGCAATCATCTCGCGGATCTCGCCTTCGTCTCCTTCGAGCACTATCCCTTCGAACCGTGCACCATCACCTGGAAAGATCTCTACCGCGAACCGCAACTCATGAAAGGAATCCTGCAAGTCTGGCGCGACGACGGCGTTCCGCAAAACGTCCCACTCATGGTCACGGAAAATCATCTCTCCTGGCAGCTCACCGGACCGATGACCACCATCTTCGCCGCGCTCTGGCTCGCCGACAATGTCGGCTCATTCTTTGAAGGGGGCGGCGCCGCGTTTTATCATTCGCCCATTCAGCCGCAAACCGTCAACAACACTTGCCTCGGCTGGTCGTCGTGGTCCAATTTCGTCTCCAACGAAAACTACGAAATCAAAGGTTATACCTCGCCCTATTACGCCGCCCACATGATCAATCTCGAATGGGTTTTACATCACTCCGGCGTTCACCAAATGTTTCCCGCCTCCACCGACCTCAAAGACGCTGAAGGCAATCTCCTCGTCACCGTCTACGCCGTCCACCGCCCCGACGGAAACTGGTCCCTAATGCTGGTCAACCGCGACGAAAACAACGTACACACCGTCCGCGTCGCCTTCGAAAACGCAACCGAAAAACACTCCTCCTTCTTCTCTGGAAATGTTTCCTGGACCAGCTTCGGCAGCGATCAATACGTTTGGATCAACGACGGCCCCAACAGCCACCCCGACCCCAGTCTCCCCCCCTCGGCCAAGTCCCTCGACGCCAACCCCCAAACAATCTTCACTCTGCCCAAAGCCTCCATCACCGTCCTCCGCGGCAAAGTCACCAACTAGCCTCGCATCGGCGTTCCATTATTTCGCAGACGATGCTTCAAAGTGGACGGGCGTCTCGTTGACGCTCGTGCGAGCGGATGTTACGCTCCTCAACGCTCACGCACGCATGCGCGCCGTTGACCTGATCCGAAAAAAACGCGACTCCGGGGAACACTCGAGAGAAGAAATTAACTTTCTGATCTCCGGCTACACGCGCGGGGAAATTCCCGATTATCAAATGTCCGCTTGGCTTATGGCCGCCTGGATTCGCGGGCTGAACAACGCGGAACGCGCTTCGCTCACCGAAGCGATGCTCTATTCCGGCGAAGTTGTTGATCTCTCCGACCTGCCCGGGAAAAAGGTAGACAAACATTCTACCGGCGGAGTCGGTGACAAAACTTCTTTGATCCTCGCGCCCATCGTCGCCGCCGGCGGGATCAACGTTCCGATGATCAGCGGGCGCGGACTCGGCCACACCGGCGGCACGCTCGACAAACTCGAATCCATTCCCGGATTCAACACTTCGCTTTCCCTCCAGGAATTTCGCCGCGTTCTCAAACAATGTGGAATGGCCCTGATTGGCCAGACCGCGGAAATTGCTCCGGCGGACAAGAAAATCTACGCGCTGCGCGATGCCACTTCCACCGTCGAAAATATCGGCTTGATTTGCGCGTCCATCATGAGCAAAAAACTTGCCGAAGGAATTGACGCGCTGGTACTGGATGTGAAGACCGGGTCCGGCGCGTTCATGCAGAGGGAGGAAGATTCGGTGATGTTGGCGGAAGTGATGGTGGATACCGCGATGCGCATGGGGAAAAAGGCGGTTGCGCTGATTACGGACATGGATCAGCCGCTTGGAAAACTTGCCGGCCACTCGAGCGAAGTGATCGAAAGTATTGAAGTTCTGAAAGGCCGCGGGCCAAAAGATTTGTGCGATTTGAGTCTGGAACTATCCGCATGGATGTTTTATCTGGGTGAGCGGACGGCATCGCTCGACGACGGTCGAAGACTCGCCGAAACAATGATCGCCAGCGGACAAGCGCTGGAAAAATTCCGGCAGGGAATTACGTTGCAGGGCGGCGACCCGCGCGTCATCGACGATTACGGTGTGCTGCCTGCGGCGAGCCACAAGCTGGATGTGACGGCGGCAACGTCGGGATATTTGGCTGCGACGAATTGCATGGAGTTTGGAATTGCGCTGGCGATGCTGGGCGGCGGGCGCGAGACGAAGGAAGACAAAATAGATCACGGCGTTGGGCTGGAGTTTCACAGGCGGATTGGCGACCGCGTTGAAAAGGCCGAACCGCTCGTCACGATCCACTACAATTCGGCGGCGAAACTCGAAGAAGCGAAAGCACGAATCGCCTCAGCGTTTACTTTCAGCGAAATCAAAACAGCAGAAACGAAATTAATCCGGCGTTTGGTTGGCGTTTAGCCGTTTGATTTGCGTTTGATTTGTCGGAAGGAGCCAGCATGGGACGTTTCACGGGAATCCTCGGCATCGGCGTGATCCTGGGTCTCGCGTGGCTTTTTTCCACCGACCGCAAGGCAATCAAACTGAAGACGGTTCTTTGGGGGTTTGGACTGCAATTTGCGCTTGGAATTTTTGTGCTGAAGTCGAGCATTGGCGGAAAAGTGTTCGGATTCCTCGGAAACGGCGCAAACAAACTGTTGAGTTATTCCTACGCCGGTTCGTCGTTTGTGTTCGGCGATCTCGGCTTGCCGAAAGAAATTTCGCGACTCGGATTTTCGTTTGCGTTCCAGGTTCTGCCCACAATTATTTTTATTGCCGCGTTTTTCGCCGTGCTGTATCACATCGGCGTGATGCAGTTGATTATTCGCGGCGCGGCCTGGTTGATGCAACGGGTGATGGGAGCGAGCGGCGCAGAATCGTTGAATGTTGCGGCCAGCATCTTCATGGGCCAGACGGAAGCGCCGCTGACGATTCGTCCTTTCATTCCGAAGCTGACGAAATCGGAATTGATGACGGTGATGACGAGCGGCATGGCGCACATTTCCGGCGGAATGATGGCCGGCTACATTCAGGTTGGTGGCGCGGATCCAAAAAATCTGCTGACAGCGGTAATCATGACCGCACCGGGCACGCTGCTGATGGCGAAGATGCTGGTGCCGGAAACGGAAGTGCCGCTGACCGCGGGCCGAGTGGAAATGCCGGAGATGGAAAAGGAATCCAATGTTCTTGGTGCAATTGCGCGCGGCACAAGCGACGGTTTGCATCTGGCTTTAAATGTCGGGGCGATGCTGATTACGTTTATCGCGCTGCTGGCGTTGCTGAACGCGATCATGGGCGGCATTCACGGCCTTCCGCACATGGGCTGGTTTCCCGAAAGTTTGCAGACGATTTTCGGTTGGGTCTTCGCGCCGATTGCCTGGCTCATCGGTGTGCCGTGGAGCGATGCCTCGAAAATCGGCGATTTGCTGGGCACCCGGATGGTTCTCAATGAATTTATTGCGTTTGGAAAACTCGGCACGATGAAGGCTGCGCTCGATCCGCGGACGTTCGCGATTGCCACGTTTGCGCTGTGCGGTTTTGCGAATTTCAGCTCTATCGGAATTCAAATCGGCGGAATCGGCGCGCTTGCGCCGGAGCGGCGAAGCGATCTTGCGAAATTCGGTATCCGGGCAATGCTGGCAGGCACGATGGCGAATCTTTTGTCGGCGGCGATCGTAGGAATTTTGTCGTGAATGCGAAGAAAAACTCTGCGAGAGAATCTTCCGGTGAATTTGAGCGAGCGGAAGCCGCCGCGAAGTTTATTTACAAGCAGACGAAGTTGCGTCCGAAGATTGCGCTGGTGCTCGGTTCGGGGCTTGGTGCGTTTGCCGATGAATTTTCCGGAGCGAAGAAAATTCAGTACGCGAAGATTCCGCATTTTCCGCAGTCGACGGCGATTGGGCATGCCGGGAAGCTGGTGCTTGGGAAAGTGGATGGCGTGGAAGTTGCGGGGATGCAAGGACGCGTACATCTTTATGAAGGATATTCGCCGCAGCAGGTGGTGTTTCCGATTCGCGTGTTTGCGCGGATGGGCGTGAAGGCAGTGATTTTGACGAATGCGGCAGGCGGAATTAATTTGAATTATTCCGCGGGTGCGCTCGTCGCGATTCGTGACCATATTAATTTGCAGGGCGTGAATCCTTTGATCGGGCCGAATGACAACCGGTTCGGCGTGCGTTTTCCGGATATGACGCGAGCGTACGATTCGGAGTTCCGCAACTTTGTTGCGGACGCCGGGAAAAGATTGAAAATGAATCTACACGAAGGTGTTTACCTCGCTCTTTCCGGCCCGAACTATGAAACGCCTGCTGAAATTCATTCTTTCCGGGCGCTGGGCGCGGACCTGGTGGGAATGTCCACGGTGCCGGAAGTTCTGGCGGCGAGGCACGCGGGAATTCGCGTACTGGGAATTTCGTGTGTGACGAACATGGCAGCCGGTGTGACTGGCGAATCGCTGACTGCGGAAGAAGTATTCGAGACCGGCGCGCGGGTGAAGAACGAATTCATCGCACTGCTGAAAGCAGTGATTCCGAAGATTGCGGAGGCGATTGCTTGAGCGAATACGATGCATTGATTGCGGCGGCGAAACAGTCGCGGGAGAACGCCCATGCGGCATACTCGAATTTCCGCGTGGGGGCGGCGCTGCGCGCGACGTCGGGCCGAATTTTCGGTGGCTGCAACGTGGAGAACGCGACGTACGGTCTGACCGTTTGCGCGGAGCGCGTGGCGATTTTCAAAGCGATCAGCGAAGGTGAGCGCGGATTTGACGCGATTGCCGTCGTGACGGATACGGATTCGCTTACGCCGCCTTGCGGTGCGTGCCGGCAACTCATTTGGGAATTTTGCGGCGACGTGCCGGTGATCCTTGCCAACCTAAAAGGAAAGACGGAAGTGGTAGCGATGAAGATGTTGTTTCCGAAGCCGTTTGATGCGGCGAATTTGTAGTGTTATTGCTCTCTTCAGACAATGAGAAAGCCCGAAGAGACCGAACTCGAGCCAATGCCCAAGACGGTACGCAAGGAAACGCGAACAATCTCTGCAGACGGTAAGACCATGACGGTGGAGTCGGTGCGGGGAGCCGACGCTGATTGTGATGGTCTTCGAACAGAAATAGCGAGTGCGCGGTAATAATTGCGAGAAGGTAAAGTTCTGGAGCGCGAAGGCGCGGTGGAACAAGAAGCAAGCAACAAAAAGAGAATCGAAGTGGCCGCCTTGGACCGGGCGGCCATGTTTTTCGCTAGCATCAGGCGAGGCGCTGTAACGCTGTGTTGCTTACGGGTACTCTACGCGCCTTCTTTTTCGACAACCACTCGTGGAGATCTGGCCGGATTGCTGAAGTTCCCGAGCAGCTGACCCACTCGCTGGTCGATCGCTTCCGTATACCAAAGCGGCGCATAGCGCTGCAACAATTCCCGCATGTCTCGGATCAGCTGCGTCATCTCGTCTACCTGGTTCGGTGTCACAGGTTTGGCTGGCGGCCAGTTTGTTAGGTTGCGCGGATCCATTGATCCCTCGGTAAGCACGGCATGCAGCGTGCCAGGTGGTCTCGACGGCGAAAGGACTTCCCTGGGAAGACACAGGCACACGTTGCGGCGATATCGTTCTTGCCGTTTGCGGCGGGAGTATAAGGCGGCCCGGAAATACAAACTGTATACTATTGAACAGTAGCACTGCACCAAACACCGAGGGAGTAGCGAGCCCCGGGAAGGGTTATGTGACAGCTGGGTCTCATCGATTACGACGGCCAGATCCACATCAATAGGTCCCTCCTGAACGCTGTCCTGCACGACGAATAATTCAAACTTCGTTCGGTACGGAAATCGCCGCTAAGTCTTGGTAAGTTCTCTAACGGGAGAAGTCAATTCAAATGGAAGGTAACGGCGTTATTTAGTGGAACGCCAGAGTGCCATCGGACCAGTACGGCACTTTGATTGGGACAGTCCGCAGCGGCGGCAGCCCTTTGTTCAGCGGACTATCCGGTTTGTCAGGGTCCGGAAACCAGATAGACGTGGAAGAAATGGGTGCGTTCGAATCATTGGCATCCAATTCAGCTGGATCCTTCATCGGCAGGAAAAACATCACGTGGCATAAATTGTGCGTCTGGCCCAAATGGCTTAGGTATGCATCCTTGGACATCATATAGCTCATTGCCCCCGGCTCCACCGGCGGAATCTCCTTCTTCGCATACGCCTCCTGAACACCCGCGATGCGCTCTTTCACTGAGGTCACTCCGGCCAACGTCATCTGCGTCAGCTTGCGATAAATCGGCAGGATCGACCGCACCGCCGCTGGATTAAGGCAAATCGCCCCTTTCTGCTTCGGGCTCCAAACGTCATAAAAGTCGATGCTGGCTGTCCATGACGGCCCCGCCATGCACACAAAACCGTTCGTACCTTTGACCGCTGTTTCCCACCCTTTGGGCGTCAGCACCAGAATAGACGCACCCTTGGAAATGCCCTCCGGAGCGGCGCTTCGCGCCAGCGCGATTGCCGCATCCCGATCCATTAAATACTGCGAAAGTGGCAGCATTTTCGGATAGGGCCTCTCTTCCTCCTGCGCTCGCGCGCTCGCGGTCGTGCTCAGCAAACTCAAGAGCGCAAGCGCTCCCGCTGCAACTCTCGCTGCAATCGTTTCAAATCGCATCATGTTCATTTTTGTTTCCTCCCTGCAGAAGGATAAGCCTGCAATTGCGCAAGGCTAGACTTGCTCAGACCCGCCGCAACCGAAGGTCCAAACCCAAACCCCGTCATTTGCAGTGGCTTACGGCGGCGTTGTTCTGCCGGAAGTATGAGTTTCTGGATGACTCTCGCGAGAATAGTGTCTCACGTCAGTTTTTGCATCTCGGTAATCGTCTGCCCTCTAGGATTCGGGCGTCGTTCTGTGTGCCGGACGGTCGTAGCCTTGCCGCCAAGCGACGGCACCCATCTGCCACTCAAAACTCCGGCCAAGGTCCCGGTAAGTCCGCTTCCCGTACATGTGGATTCTGCTGATCGGCACTTGTCCGAGTACTGCGTTTACCAAGACTTACCAATTCACTAACAATTTCGCCGCTCTGCGGTGTCTAATAAGCGGATACCGACATGCGTCTTCGGTTCTTTTCATTGTTTGCGCTAGGGACCGTGTTGCTCACGGCGCAAGAACAAAAACAGGTCTCTACTTGTTGTGAACCTGAGTCTGCAAAGGTTTCCCAGGCACAAACAAAGGCTCTAGTGAAAAAGACAGAGCCGATTAACGCGCCGTGCTGTGCGGATATGCTTCACATCAACGGCACAATCGTCCTGGAGATTTCGGTTGATCGTGGAGGAGATGTAACCTGCGTGCAGATGGTTTCCGGTCATCCACTAATCATTGGCGTTGCGATTGATTCCGTGAGGCGGTGGAAGTTTCAGCCATACAGCTCTAAAGGAACCCAGAGGAGTTTTTGCGGGCAGGTTGCCATCCGGTTTCGAGCAAATGAGCACGGTGTGAAATATAAATTCTCTAGCCTTGCGCCAGGGTTCCGGAGCGATAACGGACTTTATTACGAGCAGCACCTGACACCGTCCTTCGCGCCGATGTCGAGCGACCAGCTATGATAGGGGTACGTTTGCTCAAAACAGTTCTAAGGCGATTGGCCTTGGTCTTTCTTGCTATTTTGGTCCTTTTCTGGGCAGCGACCTTAGTTAACTGTGCCTTCGGGTTCTTCGAAAGTGGTCTGGCAGGGGCCCGCCACGCTCTGCTTCGCCATACATCACAAATCTATTTTGACCACCAAGGGCAACTCAGGTTCCGTCAGCATTCGGCTGCTCTACAATACGGAATAATCGGACTGCTTACATTGTTGCTTGGGTTTGTGAACAGGGGGATGCTGTCGAAACTCTATACTTCTCTTCGTCAAGGACTCCGAACCAGATTCAACACACCCAACTAGCAGTAAGTCGGCTTATCGTACATGTGGAATCCTTGATCGGCACTTGTCCGGTTTCGGCAGCGTTAATCAGGCACTTCGGGTGTTAGTCCGCAAAAACGGCGTATTATTGACCGGTATGGACGGAAGAGTAAAAGCGTTCCTAACTGTGGCGTTGGTAGTTGCGTTCTCTATTTGCGCCTTGTCGAAGACTCAACTTCATGACTCTTCCCAAAAAACATCGGACCTTAAGTTGACGGTCATTCCCGAAAAAAAAATCTTCACTTTGCACGAAAGCGTATACACGCGGGTCGAGTTTAGGAATTTGGGACCCAAGATTTACTGTTTTCCGAAACCTTCGCGGGACTGCACTAATGATTTTCCCGGTTCCGCTGTGACCACGGGTCGGCCAGTTGCGAACAACGGAGATTTTGAACAATTCATTTGCCATTACGATAGAGGCGGCCCTCGGTGGGCCTCAAATCCGGAGTCGGAGATAAAGCAGCATTGGGTTATGTTGGCATCAAACGAGGTGTATCTAAGCGATAGAGCAGAAGCCAAAGTTGGCCTAAATTTGCTGGGCGAATGGCGGCTCGAGACAACGTATTCGCCACCTACAGGAGCGTTTAATCCCGCAGCGGTAAAGAAAAACCTTATATCGATGGCGAAGCGCGCAGGCTGCATTTTGCCGCAAGCAGCAATTGAGAGCGAACCCGTTACAATTCAGGTGGTTGACGCAGCAAACAGAGACTAGCAAACCTAGCAAGCGATTCCCCGTCTAAGTCCCGATAAGTCGCGAAACCGGACAACTGGTTTTTTGACGATTTCACTTCTACGGTAAGCGTTAATCGGGACTTACTACGCTTATAGTGGAGTGGTCCTTCGTGACGAACTGCATGGAATGACGCCGGCTAAATAAGGACCGATACTCATCCTCCGGAAGGCGCTTGCAGGGCGGATAATTGCGCGTTTGAAGCAACAGGGGAAAATGAGGCGCGACCCATTGGCGGCAATCTACTACGAAACCCATGTCACCGGTCATGTCAACGTCTCCTGCATAGAACAATCGATAAGAGTGTTTTTTGCCCGCGTCTCTTATGGTTACGATTGCGGAAAATCTGTTCCCTAAGATTTCTCCCTCCACAGGGGCCCCGTTTAGCTCAATCCTTAACCGTTTGTCCAAAGTGAAATATGTGACCCTGCTAGAAAGCACCAGCCAGCCGATTGCTAGCGCAATCAGAAAAACCGTCAGGGCAGCGAGCAGAAACCGTCTTTTTGCCATCCTAGATAATTAGATACCAGCCCGACAAGAATTGTTCCCCCGGTTTTGTTGGAAGTGTTTGGCCGTTCAGTAATGTCAAGTCCCGATTAGCCGCGTTACCGGACAACTCCTTTTCTTGACGATTTCACTTCTACGGTAAGCGCGTTTACCGGGACCTGACGAACGAAATCGCTTCTCGCTCCAGAAGACGATAGAATCGGCCAGGGTTATGGCCAGAATCCGTACACTTGTGACCTTCAATTGAACATGAGTCAGGATCGTTGAGAAAATGCCCCCCGAAACTCCGCCAGAAAATTCTTTCGAGCCTACTCTGACGCCAAAACGGGCAGTCCTGGTTGGGCATCTTGTCATCAGCCTGCCTGTGGTCATCATCATGGGCTTGGTGTCGCTCTTCGGATACATTCTGCGAGGTCAGAATGGGGCCATGATTGGAGCGGCTTTAGGTTTCGTAGTGGCATGGCTATGGTGGTCAACATTCGTTCCTCGCTGGAGAGAATGGGCAAGGAACCGGGGGGCCGATGAGGAACGAACTCAGTCTCTCGCGGAACGAAGCCTTTTGGTCTGGCCCAAAGGCTCAATCCTTGAGAAGACAGAAATCCGGCCTCGTAAGAAATCCTGAAAACCACTTGTCCGGCAACGGCGTTTACCAGGACTCAGCGTAGATTTCAATGTTTAGAGCGCCCGCCCGGGCTCTAGCCATCTGCAGTAAGTCTTCATCTGGGCGATGAATCCTGCGCGGTCTACATGATATTTTGTGTGCTTGAGGGTGGCCCCTGACCTGGCTACGACCCAAACACTGTCCTCATCAGGCGCTACAGCCGAGGAGGCAATATCCTCCCAAAGAAATACCCTTTTGCGCAGCCCTAGCCATTTCTTTTCATAAATTCCAGTCTTCGAGACACCCAAATCGGCTGGCCACTGTGATGCGCAGAAAATTGCCAGGCCGAGCAACAAGACGCCCACCCACCACTCTCGCCTGAGTTCTTTGGACAAGGCTACAGCCCCGGCGCCATAAGCCATGCCAATTATCGCGGCACCGAGGAGGATTCTGAGCCCACGAGGCGCACGATACAGCGTTGTCGCGCCTGTTCGTTTGGCTCGTTCAGCCAATGCCTCCAGAGCGAACAGATGTACTGCGAGCAAGGCACATAGGATGGTGAGCGAACTGGGCATCGCGTTACCGGTTTTTTGACGATTTCACTTCTACGGTAAGCGTTTATCAGGACTTGGCACGCGATGAGGTGGTGTCTTGATTGCGGCGCCCGGACTCCCCAACGTCCGGTGTATCTCGGAGCGCATCGACGACCATCTTTTGAACGGCCTGGAGCGCGTCAATCTCTGACATCGCGGGCTTGAAGCATAGCCGTTTGATTGTTCGGGGCAGCAATAACTTGAAACTTTCCCATTCGGAGAAACTATCCGTGATTTTCTTGACCGCGTGCTCAGGAACGAATCGACCGAACATCCGAGTCAACATTCGCTTGTAAAGCCATCTAAATATCATTGTCCACTCTGGGACCTGCTCACCTCGGTCGTGAGCGCGAATTTACCATGTTGAGTTTTTCTATGTGCTTGATAAGTTCTATAAAGGAAGAAGTCAAGAAAAAACACATCTCCTTCGGCCGGAATTTTTCTTGCTTCTCAGCCCACTCGATCGAGCAAGTTCTGTTCTGACCTACCGCGCTATGTGCTCGGTTGT
>Ga0247679_1000229_pt1 | contig 13873 bp, 25 predicted proteins | sample CNK20_metaG_FD_182797 | JGI IMG/M metagenome (GOLD analysis project Ga0247679, IMG submission 182797) | Soil microbial communities from Purdue University Martell Research Forest, Indiana, United States - CNK20 | ecosystem: Environmental > Terrestrial > Soil > Temperate forest > Bulk soil...
GACAATCCTGTCAAAAACAGGTTGCCATTGACAGTCTCTGCCCTGTTGAAAAAACGTGTGTTTTGGCGTCCAAATTGGATCTTTGCCATCACTTGATGCCCGATAATCGCGACCGCTGAAACTATATGGCACCCAGCACTCGACGTCCGCCGCGGCGGCGATGTGCCCCAAGGCAGACTCGCAGCAGATGACCAGATCAAGCTCGCGGATGAGGGAAACCGTATCCGATACGTCTCGGATATGCTGGGTCATGTCGCGCATGATCGGCGCGCAGGCAGCGCCTTCATGCATGTCCTTGGAGCGCTCGCCGACCTGCAGCGAATAAAGCTGGATGCCCGGCACCTTGTAGAGATCAAGGAAGAACTCGATCGGGATCGAGCGGTGCTTGTTGATGTCGTTCAGCGGCGAGCCGTGCCACGCGATTCCGATGTGCAACTTACGGTCGGTAATCTTCCAATTGCAAGGAATTTGTAGACGAGGAATTCTGACCTGTTTGGCGTTACGAATCTCGTCATCCGAAAGTCCAAGTGCATGAGGCAGACTCACAAAACTGGTCCAGGCATCTGCAGCTGGGAAAGGACATGGTGATGGAATGAGATTGAGATTCGGTATGTGGATAAACACGTGCTGAAACAGTCGAAGTAGTTCGGGTTGGATACGCGCGTGCACGTACTTCGAACGCTTGCATAGAGGTTCCACAAAGCGGGCAAAAGAAAGTGTGTCCCCCAAACCTTGATCCAGGCATAGATACACCGTCCGGTTCGGCTCCCCATCCCACTTCGGGTAGGGATACTGGATGAATTCCTTGAGCTTGTACTTGAAGCGCGACTCGAAGTGCTTGAAGCCCTCCTGGAACCTGCGGCCGAACAGCAGCGCAAAAGCCAGCGCCATCTGAGTCACGGGATCGCCGCCGTTGATGGCGTAGGCTTTACGCGCGTACTCGATCGACTTTTCCTGCTGGAACAGAATGCCGTAGATGCAGGAGAGATTGATCCAGGCCGATGCGTGGTCGCGATCGCCGAGCATTTCACCGACTTCCGTCGCCTGATGCGAGTAGATCTTCGCTTCCTCGAACTGGCCTATGCAATGCAGGCGCCATCCGAGATTGGTCAGGATCTTGGCTTTGAGCTTGTTGTCGGGATTGCACTCCAGCGCGCGGCGGAAGCAGGCGACCGCCGAGTGCATGTGCTCCAGGTCGCCGTTGTTGTTCCCGGACTGGAAGAACGCTTCGGCCCAGGTCGGGTCGATCATGCAGGACGATGCGAACAGCGAGTACGCCTGCTGCAGGTGCGTCGGATTGCTCTTGTCGTTTATGTTGACGACAGCCTTGTTGAAGAAATCTATCGCCGTCTTGCGATCACCCATGCTCCAATACCCTCTCCACAGCTCTCTGAATTTGCGTGATCGTAAACTCGCTGCCCTTGCGGGTGCGATAGCCCTTGGCGTGCAGTTCCTTAACGACGACGGCCGGCTTGATACCGGCCGACCGCATGCGCGCGGCTTCCCGGATCACTTCCTGCTCCTCCGGAACCTCCTCCAGACGCGCCTCGCGGCCGGATCCAACCACACGGTAGCCGTAGGGGGGCGAGCCGCCAGTATGCCCGTTGCGCTCGCGCTTGCAGCGGCGGCCGTCGGTCATGCGCTCGGCGATCCGGCCGCGCTCGAACTCGGCAAACGCCGAGAGCATCGTAAAGAAAAGCTTTGCGATTCCGTTCTGATTGACCGGATCGGTGCCGAAATCAAGCAGGATCAGGCTGATCTTGCGCTCGGCGAGACGTTCCACCGTCACGAGCGCATCCGACGCCGAGCGGAACACGCGATCGAGCTTGGAAGCGCAGATCACGTCACCCGCCGCCGCCTCGGACAGCATCTTCGCGCCCGCAGGGCGTTCCAGCAGCGGGATCGAGCCGCTCACGCCGGCGTCGGTGTAGGCGATCACCTCGAACGGGTCGACGCCGCGCATCTGCGCGAGCGCGCGGATCTTGCGCTCCTGCTCCTGCAGCGACGTCGTGCCATCGGCGGCCTGCTCGTCGGTCGAAACTCTGGAATAAGCGAGAATCATAACCGTCCTCCCGGTAGTTTTCCAAACTACACGAGAGCCTCCGCGGTGTCAAGAACGTCAACACATTCCGCGACGCGCTGTCCCAATCGCGCCTCGAACGAGTACAGGCTGCGCAGCTTGTAGGTATCCGCCACGCGCCAGAATACCCCCTCGGGCTTGGTGGTGTCGCAGACAATCTCCGGCTTGTAGCCGACGGCAAGGCACGCCAGCTCGGCCAGTTGCTTGAAGCTCGTCGGCACCCCGGTCCCAAGGTTGAGAACCTCTCCCGGCTTGAGCTGGTTCATGGTCGCGAATACCGCGGCGACCGCGTCGTCGATGTGGACGAAGTCGCGTACCTGATCACCCGAGCCCCAGATCGTCAGGGGATCCTCGCGATACGCCGCGCGCTGGATGATCGACGTGAAGGGGTAATCCAGCGACTGATCCACGCCGTACCCCGAAAACGGCCGGTAGATCACGACATCGAGACCATAGTGCTTCGCTGCGTACTGGGCGAGATACTCGCCTGTCAGCTTCGACCATCCATACGTCATGTCAGGGAAAGCGATGCGCGTGGTGTCGAAGTTGGTCAGTGTCTCGATCATCTTCATGTGCTGCGTGCGCGATTGCAGCTCGATCGGGTACACGGCGGATGACGAGAAATAAATGACTTTCGGGTGATTTTTTGCGCGTACCACCCAGTTGAAGAAGTCGCTGTCGATCGCGAGATCGGTCGCTACCGCGAGCGGATCGCCCTCGATCTTGAGCCGGCCGCCGACCACCGCGGCGCAGTGGATGATCAGATCGAAATCGTTGGGCGAGGAACATTTCACCATGTCACGCAGGTCTGCAGTGACCCATTTGTGCGGCGGCTCCTGCTTCCAGTGCTTCCACTCGGAAAGTGGCAGGCCGGATGACATGTTGTCCCAGCCGGTAACGTGCCAGCCCTCTGTGAGGAGACGTTGGACCACGTGTCTTCCGACGAAGCCGGCGAAGCCAGTCACGAGAGCTTTCATCATGAAATACCCATTTCCTCAGAAAGTAGCGACATTTTAGGTTTCTGCAGGAATTCCCACGCCTGCCTGGTCCAGATCGCATCTTCGAGCGCCTGGTGTTTCTTCGTCGGATCCTGCCTGGGAAGTTCTGGATTGCCAAGGCTGTCGCACAACTGCTTCACATCACGACAGTACCTCGGCCAGCCTTTTGGAAGATTTATCATGATCCCAAACAACTGGCAGAGCACGACCCAATCGTAATCGGCGTAGTACGCCCATATCTCGGGTTTGTCGCCCATGAACGCGATCAAGTCTGATGCGATGGTACGAGGCGTTTTCACCACAGCTGACCCCGCCCACGGCGGCGTGAGGCTTGGTCGCACATGCTCAGCGAGCCATTCCGTTGCTCCCGACAGCACATACGCTCCGGCAGTCTCAGCGTAATACTGAGCGCCGTCCTCGGCGACGACGCCGATCGAAATCAGCTTTATCGTTCTGCCATCCTCGTAGAACTCGGTATCGAACCAGAAGCGCATGCACCTACTCCACAGGAGGCAGAACGGAATGGTCGAAGTGCCAGTCGGCTTCGAAGGGTTGAAACTCGTTGGTCTTGAGGCCGTAGAATATAACGCCGGGGGTCAGCGCCGTCAGCCGGATCCTGCGGTAGGCAATCCCCGCCGGGACTGTGATGGCGATGATGCCCTGGCGCGCCTCGGGCTCCATCATCGGGTCGTTGCTGTAGCCTGAGTACGTGTCTTCGACCAGAACCTGACCGCCGTTTGCGCCGCCCGAGACCAGGAGCTGGCAGGGGCCCGAGACGCGAACTTCCATGGTCGGAGGATCGACGAGAAGCCCTTTGGTAGAGCAGAATATCTCTGCGTGTGTCGGGGCCTTCCAGGCGAAGGGACCGAGCCCCTGATGCCAGTGCAGCTTCCAGTCTCCGCTGTACCAGCCCCCCACGAGACCAATCTGGTGGGGGAAGTACGTGAAGACGCCGTGCGCTTCGGGCATGGCGTATGGGATTGCGACGCCCCATCCCTGCCTGCGGCGGCGCTCGGTGCGGAGCTGGAATTTCTCGAATACCTCCTCGCTGCGGCGGGCTTCGACAGGGCCCGTGGCGATCGTCAGGCCCTGCTCGGCGAGCGGAGGCGTCTGGCCGATCATCTCGACCGGGCTTGGGGTGAGAGCCAGCGAGGCGAGGCCACAGGAAGCGAGAACCTTGTCGTTACCCCAGTCGGCGCAGAGGTTGTTCTCACTGGCTCCGAACGCCCAGAATGTTCCGATGTCCATGCCGGTCAGATGCGCGAAGGTGCGGCGGTTCTCCAGCGTGTGGCCGGTGCGCATGTGGTTGAGCGCGAGGCGCGCAGCGCCACAGGTCATGATCTGCACGCCCCAGCCCAGGTTGTGCATGATGGCATAGTCTGGTCGCTGGATCAGGACGCGGTCGACGTAGGCGCGCGGGGACACGGCGCCGACGGACAGGCCATCGCGAGCGCCCAGCTCGAACAGTTCCATCGTGCGCTCGAACCAGCCGGGTTGCAGGAGCACGTCGGACTCGCACAGGCCGATATGCGTGTAGTTCGATCTCGACTGGAGCATCGTGGTGAGCGCGTAGGCGACTGCCGCGTCCGGGCCGCCGCGGATGCCGGAGCAAAGCATGCCGCAGGCCGTCGCGTTACCTGTCTGCGCGAAAACGCGGCCTTCTTCGGTCGCACTGCCGTCTATCCAAAAAAGGTCGAAATCGCTGATCGGCGAGCACCCATCTAGAAAATTGCGCATCGTCCTGCTGCTGAGATCAACGCGATCCTTGGTGAGAAAAGCGATTGCGACTTTCATTTCATCACCGTCTCGATGTCGTCGGTCCAGGCAATAAGCGCGTGCGCCGCGTTGGCCGGGAACCAATCCGCCCTGATCAGCTCCTGTGCGATCGAACTGACGTGGTCCATCAGCGTAATGCCCAGATTGTTGGTGCCATCCAGCAGGTCAGCGAAGCGGACGATGTGTTCCATTCCGAACATCTCGGCCTTGAGATCGGCCATCAAATTGTGCGGGTTGCGCGACTGCCAGGCGTAGGGGCGGCCGAAGTGGACGTGCAAGTTACGGTCGCGCATCACGCGCCGGCAGATGAGGCTTGCGAAGATGTCATCGTATCTCCCAAGATTTGGGAGCATGCACATCGCAGGCGCCAGTTCGCGGATGAATGCGGTGTTCTGGCTGTTGAACACGGTCTTGATCGAGGGATCGACGACAACACCGGCAGTCCCAAGCTCATTTACACTGAAGACAGCAGGATGCGCGCACATGCGCGTCACGGCATGGATATCCGGATCGCCCAGGCACAAACCGGCTGCGACGCCGACCTTAGCGCCGACGACATGCTGGACGTGGCTGGTTCCGGTTACTTCGTGAGGAATGCCACGATGCGGCACCTGCGGGATGAGCAGCGCGCCGGGGTCGAACCATTCGCCGGTGCTGATGGCGCGCAGACCGTTGAATGGATGATGAAGGACCGAGACGAAGTCGTCGAAGTACGACTCGTTCATCGGGACGTTATCATCGTCATGGTGGATGACGATGTCAGCACCCCATTTTAAGGCTTCGAGCGTCGCGATGTTGCGGCGCTGGATGCAGTTCCACCCGATCGGGTCGGAACACGCGTACTTCAGCGATTTCTGGCGTTCCACAGACAAATAATACGCATTTCCACCCAACTTATTGACAAAATCGGCGCATTGCGGCTCGGGGGTCTTGAGGTCTCCAGCGACGAAGATCGCGACGTCGCGGTCGTGGGCGTGCAGGAGTTCGAGTACCTTCGGCACGTGAATCGTCGTTGTGGCAATGGCGACCTTGGGTTCTGTCACTTTTCCACCTTGGTTGGGGCGCTCGGAGGAAATTGCGCCGCCCACTGCTCCAGCACGTACACGATCATCAGCGAGAGCGGCTGGCGGCGCGCGACGGCGAGCTGCTTCAGCCGCTTCCTGAGATCACGCGGCAGGCGGATGGATGTCGGCTGGGAGAGCTTCTCGCGCATACGGCTAGTCGGCTAATTCCCAGTCGGTCGCAAGCAGGTCGGCCTGAGAACAGACCCACCCCGGCTGCCACTGCTTCGCGCCGGTCCACATCGCAATGTAGGGCTGACTATCGAGCGGCTGGCCTTCGCCGATCCACTTCGCAGTGCGATCGTTCACTTTGCGCTCAGTGCCTTGCGTGTTGTACGGCGGCAGCTGCAGGCGCGACATGTACACGACGAACATTCCTTTGCCGTTCCATCCAGCCCGGCGCACCTTGATGCCGTTCTTCATCGCGTTCACGGCCCAGCCGATATCGTTCATGCGGGAATCCTTCTGGAGAAAAGGAATCGGCGGCTCCCCAGGGGGACTAAGGAGCCGCCGTACGCGCCGTGGGGGTCGGGGGGACTTGGGCGGCGCGCGTGTAGTACCTAGCGCTACGCGAGGGGGACGTCAAGAGGGGTTGAAAATAAAAGTGGCGTCGCGGGCCTGGAGTTGAACCGGGCGACCTTCTCGGCATTGCTGCCGAGACGCTCTCCACTGAGCTACCGCGACATAAAATCAGCCCATGAGACGAAGGTCTCCTGTAATCGGCTTCGCCGCCGCTTTCGAGCATGGACCTATGCCAACGGCCGTGACGACGGGTGTTCCATCAAACGCCGGAGGCATTACGTGTTCGCTCTCGACGACCATGGCGCATGGCAATCCGGCCATGCGCGCCTTGTAGTAGACGTCGCAAAGCTCGCGCTCGTCCTTGCAGGACAGCACAACTTTAGTGCCGCCATCCGCAAGGTAGGCGCTGACAAATTCTGATGGAGCTGTAAGGAAAGAATCGAGAAACGCGTGGCCGGCCTGAGATGCGGCCTTGCCTGCAGTCATTGACAGGTCCTGGCGGACGACTGCGTAGAGGATCGGATCAGCAATCTATAACACGGTTGGCGCTCCCTCTGGGATTCGAACCCAGAACCTGTGGACTTAGAAACCACCGCTCGGCCGTTGAGCTAAGGGAGCATAGTTCCATTGTCAAGGGGAGAAAAGGGCCTGTCTGAAATCGGAGGAAAAGACGAGGCCAAGTCAAGGGAGGAAGCGTCCGTAGAGGGACGCCTCAGCAGCCCATTTGCGGCGCTGCTGAGATCGTTACAGGCAGGGAAACCGGGTCCATACCTACCTGGAATTCGTTGATACGATTAGCCCGGAGGCGGGGCGGGAGGAGGCGTGCGGTCGTCCAGTTCCTTCGCAGCTGCTGCAACGGCCTTGAGGCTCTCGGCCGCAGCCTTGGAGCTGTCGGCGGTCGCGCGCACCTGCGCCTGGAGCTGGTCAAGGACTTCCTGATCTTCCTTCGAGATCGGGCCCGGATTGTTCTGGAGCTTCTCGATAAGCGCCTTCATGGCGTCGACGTCGCTGGCCACGCCGGCAACAGAACCGGAGAGGTCGCCGAGCGATCCGCTGATGGCACTGACAGAGTCGTTCAGTTCGGTAAGAGCAGCGCGCTGGGCGTCGGCCCAGTCCGAGATTGCAGACATGAGGTTCTCCATTTTGCGATCGAGTTGGGTAATCTTCTGGACGAGGGTCGCGAACGTCTGTTCCACCCGCCGCACCGCGGCGTCGTTGCGGTCGAGGAGGCGAAGGGCGTGAACCAACAGGTCGTTGGTGCGCTCCGTCTTCTGGAGCGTACGAAGGTACATGCGTTCTTCGTGGGGGTCCATCATGGCGGTATACACTCTGCGGAACCAGAGCGCCAGTGGCGTCAGGGACGGTTTCACGGCCACGCGGGCTCGCCGCGGAGGACGCGGACGGTGGCGTCGCGGGCGTCGGCGGCTTTTGTTCCTTTAGGGTATTCGTAAAAGAGATCCATCGTTTCTTTTGGCCAGTTGTGACAGAAGACATCATCTATCCGATGCAGCACGTGACCGAGTATGCAGCCGACAGTACCACAGTCGGTGTATGCCCCGATACGCGGCATGTAGAACTTATCAGGAATGAACTTCTTAGGATCTGGCCGACCGTTGAAAACATCATACGCTTTGCTGACGTCCCTATCGACATCGACGATCTTGCCGGCGTCATACTGATCCACGAACCAGGCGAGCGCGTCGAATTCTTCCTGGGTGAAGCCGAGTGTTTTCGGGGTCTTGTAGGTTTGGCGGATGGGGAGGGTGCCGTGCATGGTTTATCTCCGGATGACGCTACGTACCAAAGCCTGTCTTTAGCATTTTCGCATACTCAGCGCGCTCGGCGAGAATCCTAGGCTCAAAAGCAGCTTCGGCCCAGCCCGTTCCATCGATCGTGATCGGCCAGTTGCGTGGAGGTATTGGCGCGATATCATAGATCGATCTACCATCGACATAGATCGTAAGACCGTCGGGATAGTCTGCCGCTTTTAGATCTATACACTGCCACATCAATCGATCTCCTGATCTTCCAGCGCGCGGTTTATGGCGGCCTGTCTGATGTACTTGGTGCGCGATGTTCCATTATCATGCGCCGCTTGGCTGACTAAACGCAAGTCTTCGGGGGAGAAGCGGATCTTGAGCTGCTCGGTGAGTTTGGACGGATATGTTCCTTTGAGGGGGCGGGGCATTCAGCGTTTCGCTCCTGGTTTCAGCAGGCCGCCTTCTCTCGGATACTTTTTACCACAGAAGGGGCAGAAGGTCGCTTCCATCAAGGGCGGCTTCTTTCCCTTCTTGATTTTAGTTATTACGAGCATGGCGCGAGGTGTTTTAGCGAGCATGTTGAATTCTAGAGTGCCATTGTACTCGGCCAAGCGTTTATTGATGTTGGTGAAGCATTTGCACATGTGGAAGTCCGAGTTTGGTGTTTGGAGCCGGGCGCGCGCTGCCTGGTGCTCGGCGTTTGGCGACTTGTAACAGGTATAGGTGTAGTTTTTTAGGCTACGGGTTGTCAACGGGATTTTTTAAAAATTTTTTATCGAGCGGTACGTGCAAGGTAGCCTTCTTTAAATCGGCGATTGGGCCGTTGGGTTGTGTTAAAATAGTCGATGCAACCTCGGTTGTTACTGAACGGTACCGGGCAAAAGCTTGTGTGCACCGCAGCAATTGGCAAAAATAACGCTCTTGTAAGAGCGTTAGTGCGGTATGCGTGGAGTACAGCGTTAGCTACTGTGGCTGTAGGACTAGGCGGCGTTACCTGGTGTCGTAACCAGGTGCTCGGTGCTTGGATGCAGTGCAACGAGACTTGCGCCCGGCGCCTGGTCTCCGGCAAAATAACGGCGCTAGCGCGCGCAATGGGTGCTCGCTGCTACGAGGTGCTCGGTGCGAAATTAAATGACTAAACCTTCGTTGCGTGAAGTGATTCGCTCATTGGCGCCGAGCGGACGCGCTGAGCTTATGGTTATCCTGGGGCGTAACATTGCCTCTCCAAGCGTCAGCCAATGGCTTGTCGGAAAGCGGCGCGTGCCCCCATGGGCCGTGGATAGAATGCGCGCTAGGCTACAGGCAATGGACGCGGTGCTCGTAGCGTCAAAGAGCGGCGACCGCAGCGTGCTCCTAAGCCGACACTGGCGCGCCTACCACGCAAGACGAGCAAGAGAACGCGACGAGCAAGCCAAAAAAGAAAAGGGCGAGATATAATCTCGCCCCAACATTCCAAGACCTATCAACAGAATACTAATCTTGCTCAAGAGCACGTCGCGCAACCGACATCGCTTCGTGACGAGTCGAATAGCATCCTTCGTGCGCAATAACGACACCGTCAAAATTGCGAATCCTGACATGCCATCCGCGCATCCATGCAACGAATGCCCGTCTTATGATTGATATTCGTGGTTCCCATGCCGTAGTCAATTCCGATGCTCATTTCCCTAACTCCCCATACTAAGCGGTTCAATATCGACCGCGATGTGATTTGTACTCGCTACATATCGTTGGTGTCAAGACAAATAGAGCAGACCATCATCACCACGATGCAAATCGATTTCGTGATAGCGATTTGCCTTAGCGGTAAGCGCATCACCGATATCATCAAGATACCGATCCCAAAAACCTACACCATGATGATTGCGCGTGTACCAGAAATCGCGGCCGGCTGCAGCGCTATCATAAGCATAATACGCCTTGCTCTTGGTTTCCGAGTATTCAATAGCCTGATCAATGAGCGCTGCATTATCCGCCTGGAACCTAGCGCAATCCTCGCGGATAACCCGCCACGCATCGGGCGACAATTCCGCAACGCTAGCCTCTTGCAGGTCCTCATCTTCCAGATGTCCCGTCGAAGTGAAAAACATAGCTTCGATATATCCTTGCGTGAAGCTATCGAGCGCTCCAAACTTCATCGCTGCTTCATGTGTTCCATGATCAAGAATGAATTCAGGCATTGCCGTTACTCCCCTAAAAATTCCAAGGCTTGGCACCGAGTTCCAAGGCAATGGCGCGCGCTTCGCGCTTGCCCGAAACCGGGAATTCAAGTCCAAGAATTTGCAGATACTTCCGCTTTTTCGTGGCGTAGTAGTACGCCTTAAGCGTGACGATTGTTTCCCAGATCATTTTGGCTCTCCCGTGTTGTCAACAATCAATACGTACTCGTTACATAATAAGGTGTCAATCCCCCTTGTAGATTTTATGAACCAAAACGTGCTTGTCGGTATTGTACCAATCCGACTCGGCGCATCGGTAAATATGCCACTCTCCTTTCGGCCACGCGCCGCGCTTGATGCGATTTTTCACGCCGCGAGTAGTTTTCAAGTCCTTACAGATGCAGGTCCAATCACTTCCGCAACGATTACTTTCGTGTTTCGCGTATAACATTTTACTTTCCCCCTAATGCGTTAACCCGCGCCATCACGTCCAGAGCTTCCTGACGCGTTGCAGCTGGCGCGCGGCCTAGTCCAATCGTTCCATTGGCATTGCGCCAAGTCCACCCCGACTCCTCGATCTGCCAATCATCCTTGGCCGCATTCGAAGTCCAGGGAACCGCGCCGTAAAGGCTGGCTGACATTCCCGTCTTGATATTCCGCCAGCGTCTTGCTGGTATCACCTCAATAACTCGCATTTGGTTCCCCTTAGCGTCGATATGGTTCATCAAGCCATTGACCGAATGGCCATGTCGCCTTTGTCGAATAGCAGTGTTCTTTATCTGCTATCTCGCCTTCTCCGTTAAACTCCGTTGCGTTGTACCACTCCAAATCGGTACGATACTGCGGCGCGTAATACTTGCCGTTAGGCGCCATGCGCCGCGCCCATTGCGGCACATGCTCTGCTGTGTAGCGATGGACATACTGCGCTTTCGCTTGCTCGAATGTAATTGGCCTTGGCATTTGGTTCCCCTCTCGTGTTGTCAACAATCAATACGTACTTGTTACATACCGACATGTCAATCATAATTTTACGATTGATCCATCTTTTAACCGCACTGTGAATTCCACAGCATTGCCATTGGTAATAATTCCCAGCTGGGACGCGAAGCTTTCGATCTGCATCGCGTGCAATGTTGCGCCCTTTTGTCGCAGAATGATCGACATGGCATAAAGCACACCGGAACAACCGGCCAAGCCAATCATGCCTTCCAGAGCGAGCATTGCATCGGAACCTTCCGAGAAATAGGGCTTGCGCATTTTCCTTTCTCCGCGTTATCCACAATCCCAACAGCGTCAATTAATACGTTACCCACAATAAATGTTTCGCCCGGTTCCCGGCACATAGACCTCACAAATTCGTGAACTACAGCAGACTACTGCCGTTCACGGTTTCGTGATTAGACAATTTGATATGTACTCGTTACATATTCAAACGTTGGAACAAAGGAGCGAGCAAATGCCTAGATTTAAAGTGTGGGGAGATCGAACAATGAAAAGCAAGATCGTCATTAATATCGAGCACAACGCCGTCGGCTATTGGTATTCGATTTCCAAGAAAGGAACGGGATTCGAAACCAAACCAGAGCAACTGGCGCTAATTATCAGCCGACTCGTGTCTGACGAAATCATTGCCAAGTTTGGAGAGTCCAAATGAGCCGCACCAAACGCGAATGGGAAGCCACGTCCCGCATGGTGGCACAACTCACAGCGGCCGGTATCTCCTACGAAGACGCTTGGCAGCTGCGCCGCATATCCATGACCCTTCAACGATGGTTTGAGGGCGAGTGTGGTAATTCGGACACATATGGGTCGTGGTGCATCGTTCGAGGCGCCAAGCACAGGGCCGTAGGAAGCTCACAGGCGAGCTTTGCCCATGACGACGATGGAACGCCCTTCCTCGAACGAATCGCGCACCAGGAACCGCCCAGGACCACCTACGAGGCCATTCCTGACCGGGAAAGGGGGGCTAGGCTTCGTCTGGCAAAAATCATGGCCAAGTACCCCGCCCTGAAAACCTTCATCCAGGGCGATCCCAGGGGCTGCGCGCTGTATGTGCTCCGCGAAGGGGATATCCCGGAGGGGGCAGACGTGTCCTCGTGCTACACGCGCGGGATTGCGGTGCACCAATGATCATGACCATTCCCGGCGTAACCGTATCACTGGACGAAACCGGCGACGTGCCGCGTCTTGTGGTCACGATCCCCAAAGGCACGAAACTGCCGGCCGCATTCGTGCGGCTTTGCCACGACACTGCCGGAAACCGTGGCGCAACCATCGAATGGAAGGCCGCATGATCGCGGCTCTTTTCATCGAACCCAACGGCGTTAGGCGATGATGGCGGATGCTTCCACGCCGCGATTGCCGCCGTGCGCCGCTATGGCGGCGTGCTCGAACATCCGGCCGACAGCAAGGCTTGGGAGGCGTTCCACCTCGCAAAGCCTTCGCGCGCTGGCGGCTGGATCAAAGCGGATAACGCAGGCGGGTCGACCTGCTACGTCGAGCGGGGATTTTACGGCCACATGGCGCGCAAACCTACGTGGCTGTACGCCGTCAACTGTGAACTGCCGGAATTGCGGTGGGGGCGCGGCGCGCAACGGCTGCACCCTGTCGCGCTCGCTAGGCACGGCTACGCGAAAGCACGCCGCATCGGCATGGTTGCCATGGTCGGCGGCAAGGATAAGGAGCGCATTCGCAACGCAACGCCAGTCGAGTTTCGCGATCTTCTGATTTCAATCGCAACAACAGGAAACACCATCAAATAGGAGAAAGCGAAGTGACCAGTCGGAAAAAGTATAAATTCACAATAATCCCGCCAGAAGGAACTCCAATGGAAATAGACGAACGCGCCGAACCAATCCTGCACGACAACTACCCGGTATTTGTAAGCTATTGGTACCTCGCCGACGGAAAACCGATTCGAAGCGATATCACCGGAACAGTGTCCCAGCTAAAGCAGGATATACGCGCGTCTGAAATACGCCGCTGCGCGGCAGTTAAGCGCGGACTGCTCTAAAACGCGCGTCACCGGCGTCACCGCATGTTCCAAAAAGCGGTGACGCGAAATTGTCCTTTGTTTTCAGCGCTGTCTTTACTGTCACCACTGTCACCACAATACCATATAGATGGAAAATAGGAGAATATGGAATTAATACATATAGGAATAATTACATATAGAGTAGGGGGGATTCATATATAGTATGAACTCATATGTGGTGACGGCAAGTACAGGTGACAAACGCTCGTAAGCCTTTGGAACATAACGGCTTTTAGCGATGGAACCACTGGTGACACATGCGGTGACGCGCCTCTAGAGGTGACAAGAAACGTCACCGCACATGTAAACGTTCCATCATTTTGTTGTCACACGCCTATAGCGCCACACGCGCGCCGTTCCAATCCTCTGTTGGTACCTCTCAAATCCAAGCTTGATCAGTATCCTCGCCACCCTGGTTTGCGCTGTTTGATTTATGTCCCGAGCGCCAAGCCCTAAAATTCCGTGGCTCATGATGTCGCACAG
>Ga0247679_1000234_pt1 | contig 13759 bp, 29 predicted proteins | sample CNK20_metaG_FD_182797 | JGI IMG/M metagenome (GOLD analysis project Ga0247679, IMG submission 182797) | Soil microbial communities from Purdue University Martell Research Forest, Indiana, United States - CNK20 | ecosystem: Environmental > Terrestrial > Soil > Temperate forest > Bulk soil...
ATCAGCGTTCCCGTTTCCACGGTGACCGCGAGGATTCCCCACAGTGCGCCGGCGCGGAACACGGCCAGGTCAAATCCTGCTATGGCGAGCATCAGGATCGTGAGCATGGGTGTACCTCCTGCGGATCTTGTGAGTGAGGTGCGCGATTTTTGAGGATCGCGGCGATGATGGCGAGTATCAGGATGGCGGGAAGAGGCATGTGTGCGTGTCCTCCTCCTCTTTCCGGTCCCGCCAGACGTGCACGGCGAGGGGAATCCACAGGCCGCCGGTGAGGGCACCAGCGGTGGCGATCATGAGTGCCAGTTCCATGGCCTAGTCCTCTGTGTTGGCGTCTTCGATGGCCTGGGCGAACATGCGGGCGGCGTCGTGACTGTCGAACTGAACAGGGATGTGCACCCCGTTGACCATTACGCCGGCGTGGCCGGTGTTGCCCCAGCTGGTGATGACGTAGACACGGTTGCCGCGATGCCCGTTGACTGCCTGCCAGCTGGTGTAGAAAATCCCGTTGTCTGGGCGGGTCCACTGCAGGGTGACGGGCCGGTACGTTTCGGTTTCGTCATCGGGGTTGGGCCGGGCTGGGATGTAGTTGAATCCGCTGACTGAGATGGCACCTGGCCAGTCACGGCTGTCGGGGTAGACCATGGTTCCGTCGCCACGGTCCTGGGGGGTGGCGGGCTGTGCGGTGTAACGGGTCATGGCTGGTCCTTTCCGATGGGTGCCCGGCCGCGTGTCTCCCACGTGCTGCCGTTGAATACCTGCGTTTCGACGTGGGGGGTGCGCGACATGGGGTCGGTGCCGGGCAGTGACTTGTCACCACGGGTGTGCACGGTTACGGTGAACTGTTCCGCCAGGTCCGGGTAGAGCGCGGTGTCTTGTATGACGTAGTGGTCACCGAAGTACGGGCCGGTGCCCAGTGCTGCGGTGTAGGAGAGGTGCCGTATCGGCGCGTTGCCGGTGCCACGGTCAGACATGTGATCCCTTCTTTCTGGTCCGCAGGTTCATGACCCCCCACCCCCGGGGGGATGGGGGGAGAATCAGCCGGCGGGCTAGTCCATCCGGTCGAACGTGTAGAGGGATGTGCCGTGCCCTGCCCGCCAGAGGTAGACGGTGAGCGCGACGATGACGGGCCCGAGCACTGCGGCCATGAGAATGAGGTAGCCGGTCATGATGTCCTCCTAGAACGGGGGGTAGAAGCCGTCGGCCGGGTAGGACTTGCCAAGCTCTTCGAAGCCGCGCATGATCAGCGCGCCGAGCTTGCGGAGCAGGTTACGGAGCATCGTTCAGGTTTCCTTACGGTGATCGGTGAACGGGGGGAGGAGAAGGCGGTGCGGCTGGTCGCGGGCCGGCTCGTCGGCGAGAGGCAGGACCCCGGAGATTTCAAGCTCATGCAGTGCTAGCCACTGCATGCCTTCCGGGGTGCGTTCGTAGGGGAATGAGCCCGCGTTGTCGGGATACTGGCCGTCTTGCCATGGCCAGTAGGGATGGGTGACGGGGTACTCGTTTTCTGGCATGGTCCCTTCTCTCTGCGCTGACTGAACATTGACCCGTACCCCCCGTGGACTCTTGGCAGCCGGGGGGGTACGGGGTGGATGAACGGTCAGAGCTTGCGGTACCAGGACCAGCCGGCGAGCACCAGGTCGAACATGAGGCCCATGACGATGGGGGCCATGGGGAACACGACCAGGATGCGGCCCAGGCCGATGGCGTGCAGGAACCACACGGCGAGGAACGTGTTGGCGATCGTGACGGTGAGCATGTACATGCGGTTGCGGTTGCGCTTGGCGGCGCGGATGTCCTCGGCGCGCTGCCGGTCAGCGGCGACGGCGGCCATGGTCTGGGACACCTCGTTCATCACGTCGGCGACGAGCGTGGCGCGCTGCGAGGAGGAGATACGGCCGGAGCGGACGGTGCGGACGGCGGTGCGGGCGGTGCTGGTCATGTCTTCTCTCATCTCTCGGTATCTACTGCGTTGACTTCTGACCTGACGGTATACCTAGTTGATGGTTGTGAGGTAGTGGGCTAGCCCGTCGGTGCCGGTGAAACGCTGCCCGCCGGGATGGTAGCTGTCGGGTACGGCGAACAGGTTCGGGGACCATGCGCCGATGGCACGGGCCACCCTGGTGGCGTAGACGGGGAAGCTTGCCGGCGATCCGTTCATGTCCTGTTCCCGGGTAAGCGCCCGGTCGATGCGGGTGAGGACGGACACCATGATGCGTGCTTCCCGGAGGCCGGTGAAGTGGCGTTGCTTGTAGCCGGCTTCCCACCCGTACCAGTGATCATCTCCGTCGCTGGCCTGGGCGTCGATTACCAGGTCTTGCAGTTCGTTGGCCTGGTAGTCGGGGTCACCGGAGTAGAAGTATCCGGGGGAGTTGAGTTCCCCGTCGGGCCGCATGATGACGGCGTGGAGGGTGCACCTGATCAGGTTCGAGCCCTGCCAGGTACGCTCCGCGTTCACCGTGAACCGTATGTCCGGCTTGTGTTTGGTCATGTCATCCCCTTCAGAGGGTGTCCCGGTACTGTTCGTCTTCCATGCGGTCCAGCCCGTTGAGACTGACCCCCGTGTACTCGGCGAGATGCCCACGGCACAGCAGCATCTCCGCGTCGTCGTCGTCTTCCGGCTCAACGTCACTGTTGATGTCCTGGCACCACGGGCACGGGTCCCCGGACGGCGCGGTCCACCATTCGGGGTCGTCGGGGGAGGGAAGGTTGCCGGCTCCGTCGTCCACGTAGTGGGGGGTGTAGCCGTCGCTGTCATGCATCGTGTGTTCGATGCTGTGGTCATCCCAGGTCATCGGTCGATGCGCCACCTTTCGGTTTCGTAGCTGTGACTGTTGCCGGCCCAGAGGGTGAACGGGCCGGCGGGCGCGGGTTTCCCGGTTTCATGGGTGGCCACCATGGCATCCCTGATTACCCGGTCTGGGATGCCGGCGAGTGACAGGGCGGTGAAGGTCTGGGAGGCTGTCAGCTGCATCATGACTGCTCCCCTTCCATCCATACGGGTGTGTTGCGGTCGACGGTGACAGCACCGTTGGTGATCAGGATGGAACGGGTCATCATGGCACGTTCCCGGAATCCTGCTGCCTCACTGGCCGCTAGGGTGTCCTGGTAGGTGGCACGGTCATAGCGGGGGTTGGCAGCACGAGCCGGCGCGTTCACATTCGAACGGGTAAGCGGAGGAGTGACCCGCTGACCGCCGGCTAGATCCTCCGGCTTAGGCCGGTAAATGGTGGACGTGCCACCATGCCGGCGGTTGGCGTTGGTGTCCATCCTGCTGCCACGGCCAGCACCGTCAACCATCACACCAGCGAGGGGGGTATAGGTGCCGGTGCTGCCAGCCTCGGCAGGTCCCCCGGGCATCGCCACTGGCGCGTTGCTGACCAGCGGTGCGCTGATACGCGGTGACTTGGCTTGAACAGGCTTAGCCTGCCTGAACTTAGGGTGACGTGATGTTTTCCCCTTAACACGGGGTGCGGACGGACCGTGAAGCTTGCTTCCCATACTCATAACGGATCACCTTCTCTCATCTGCAGTCGGAAACACGGGGTGCGGACTCTTCCCGGATAGTGCAGCGCGGGCATAGCGCAACGGAGCGTTACCCATGGCATGCACTCACCTAGGGGACATCTGTCACCCCGTGTTTTCCTCGTGACCAGCGCGCCATCTGACGGCTGTTACCCGTTGCCAAACCATGCACAGTGACCCGCTTAACCCGTAATGCAGCATCACCACTGAAGGGATGCCATCACGGGGGATGCGGATATGCAGCATGGTTCGCTAGTAAACGCTGGCCTAGTCCCTTGGTTTAGCTCATTTAGCCGTTACTCACACACACCGTGCACCCGTAGCATCCCAATCTCGATTAGCCAACGTTGCCAGCTGGCATCCGTCCCAATCTCGTCTAGGTTGCCGGGCATCGCATGGTGTGAGCTTTCACTGTTTCTTGGTTCAAATTCCCTGAGAGTGCCAGCTGTTATGCCTACTAGGTAACCCACCCAAGGGTGGCCCGTTCAGAATCCCCCAATACAGGGTTGCTACGCCTGTTTTCTGGACTGACATCCTGCCCACTGTCTCTAGCTGGCATGTTTCCCGCGCAACAGTGCGCATCGTTCCTGATACCTAGAGCCCACAAGCAGAACCGTCCAACACGGGGACGCTTCATGTTCGCTGGTCTCGCCAGACACCCTAACCAGGGCACCACCCCTGAGGCTTACTACTGGCATACCCCGGACCGCCCACCCAACCAAGGAACCAAACCAAGGTGAGCGCATCCAAGCCGCGTCATAGCGGATCTCAAATCTCCCGTACCACGTACCCGCATCACCACACTAAGCAGGGACAACAGACCATTACCCAGTGCGGTAACCGATGCGGGCCGTATAGCCGGCCGGTTACGCCGTCTGCGTTTCCTCCCGCCGCACCCAGGGCCACCCAGGGGGGAGCGTGTACGCAGATACACGCGGCTTTAGTTGTCCCCCAGGGAAGAGAGCGACGCTCGCAATCTGTACCCCTGGGAGGGATACAACCCCACCCCCCAAACCGGGGAGCGTTGACCAATCACCACTAGGTATACCTCACCGGGGGCAGAACAAACCACCACCCAACCCAAAACCCAATGTGATCTACATCACACCCCCCAACCAACCCGAACAGTTCAGTCAGCCAACTAACTAACAACCCCCCCCTGTTTGGCCAGCCTCCCCACCCATCTGCGCTGCATGCGCGCATCACGCACGGGTGCGCACGTGAGAAAACCCTTGGTTGGTAAACGTTCCTTACTTTCCAGCTGGGACTACAGCATGTAGTAGTGACCGGCTGGTTACGCCACTGTTTTCGACGGTCCGGCCTGCGTTCGATTCTGCGTTCTAACCCTGTCTGCGTTCTGCGTTTGCCCAGGTCAGACAGAAGTGCCTCTGTACGGCCCGGAGAGCGATTCTGAGGCACTTTCAACCCGGGGGGTACCCGTTACCCTACCCCCCCTAGTTCGGGGATTTCCGCCCTAATGTCCGGTTCACTGTAAGGCCAGGTCAGACACCCTAATTCGAACACATGACCACTAAACCAATCCACAAATCGAATACCCGGCAGTAACAAGCCACTGACCAGCCACAACCCCATCGAACACACCCCTAAACCAGCCCACCATGGTCTATAACAGTTGCGAACCTATCGAACACACCCAACCCACCCCTCGAAACTACGTACGGTAACCAGGGGTGCCAGGAAACACGGGCCCAGACCCGTACTCACCAGTAACATATCACTCTCCGTACAACCAAGGGTTGACCACCCCCCGCATGACCACCCCCAACCCCCAGGCAGTCCCCCTACACACCCCCTCCCACCACCCCCCGCAACCCCCCTCCCCCAACCACACACCGTGCACCTGCCACCGTGCACACCCGCCCACCGTGGACAGACCACCCCCCGTGGACACCAGCCGGCCCCATTCGAACACACTCGGATGATTCGAACACAAATTCGAAAATTCACAGAATCCCGGCAAGTGCCCAGATTTGCTAGGGGTATTTTTTTGGTGGGGTTGGGGGGTTTACCAGCTGGTTTGGGTTTGGTGGGGGGTGTGGGTGGCCCAGTCGATGATGGGGGTTCCGCATTCGCAGTGGTGGGGGATGGTGGTGTGTTTTAGGCAGGGGGTGCAGAGTTGGTGTTCGTGGAGTTGGGTTGCGGTGCAGGTGTAGAGGATGGTTGCGGTGTTTTTGGGGGTGAGGGGGTTTTGGCAGTGGGGGCATTGTTTGGGGGTGGGTTTGTTAAGTTTCATCTTGTTTGGGTGGGTTGGGGCAGCAGTGTGAGTGGTGGTTGCTGTGGTAGTCACGTTCGCAGCGGTTTATGTGGTTGACGGGTTCTCCGCATTGGGTGCATTTGGGGTTTTCTGGGAGGCGCATTTTATGGTTCTCCGTAGTAGGTGATTGTGCCGCCGGTGATGGGGGTGTGGGCGGCGTGGATGGGGTTCCAGCATTGGGGGCAGTTGGCTCCGAGGTGTTCGGTGAGGGTCCATTGGTAGAGGTCCCAGTGGGTGGTGCAGAGGGTGAGGGTGCCGTGGTTTTGGCAGCGGGGGCAGGTCCAGGCGATGAGGTGGGCGGGGGTTTGGCAGGGGTTGATGGTTTTCTGGTAGTTGCATTGGGTCATGGGATGGCCTGGATGATGAGTTCGTCTACGTGCTGGCGTCCGTGGGGGGTGTCCATGCTGAGGGACCCTTGGTGTTGGACTTGTTCGATGGTGTCGGCGTGTTCTTGGCAGTAGGGGTGGATGATGATGGTGTTGGGGAGTGAGCCTAGTGCAGCCCATGCCACTGGCTGCTGGGGGCAGTTTTTCCAGTGGCACAGGCTGCTGTTTAGTTCTGTTGTGCCCATTTGCTGAGGAGTTCAGCGTAGGCACGCTGGTGTTTGGGTGTGGGCTGGGAGATGTTTTTTTCCCAGCGGTGGATGGTCCTTGGGTTGACGCCGAGTTGCTGTGCTGTTTCCGCCTGGCTGTATCCGGCTGTGCGGCGGATTCGGCGGCGTTCCTCGGGCGGGGGGAGGTTCACCGGGTTTTCTGGGGGACAGGATAGTTTTCGGGGAGCCCCCCGGCTGGGATTTGCAGTTTGGCGAGTTTCTCGCCGCGTGTCCAGGCGTTCCATCCTCGGATAAGCCAGAACACCTGGTAGGGGGCGGTGTTGGGCTTGCGGCGGAGCCGGACTTTCACTCTGGTGAGGATCTGGTCGGTTTCGTCCTGGGACCCGTAGGCGAGCCGGTCGAAGTAGCTGTTGATGCTGGCGGGGTTGCAGTCGTACCGGACGGACAGCAGCCAGTAGGTGAATTCGAGGGCTCCCCGGTTCCCGACGAGTCCCCAGGGATCATCCCATTGCTTGGTTTCGGTGAGGGTCCCGGTGATCCCTGCCGCGTACTTGGGCCATGCTTCGGCGAGTTCCGCCCGGCTGAACCGGGTGGAGGACCAGTGGGCGAGTCCCCCGGCGTTGCGGGCGCTGCCTTGTGCGGCTTTCTCCCAGACGAGGATCTTGCGGAGGAGCGGTTCTGCGTGGCTGCTGTTGATGACCCCGCTGATGTGGAGGTCATCCGCGAATTTCTGCTTGGATGAGTCGTTCATGGTGGCGCGGGCCTGGGGGCGTACTCCCCGGGTGACCCGGCAGCGGATGCTGACCCCGCTCATGATGACTGCGGAGAGGGTGTGCTGCCCGCCGGCGATGTGCCCGTTCCAGTCGAATGTGATGCCGGCTTCCCCGTTTTCTTCCCACCGGCCGCTTTCCATGTCACGGGCTAGTTCAGTGACACGACGGGTGCGGATGGGACGGTTCTGCTTGTTCTGTTCGAGGTACTGTTCCGCAACAGCGGGGGTGATTTCCTCGTTGACATGCGTTACGAGTGGTGTTCTCATCTTTTCCGTTTCTTTCTTCCGCTAGGATCACCACACACTAACCCTCAACCAAGGGTTTGTCAACAGTATGTCTGGGGGGTGTCGTGAGGTTGTCAGCTGCAGGGTTCACCGGCACCCGCAAGGGACTCACCTGGAAGCAGCGCGGCAGCCTCTGGCTGCTCCTCGAACGCACCCGCCCTGCATGGCTGCATCACGGGGACTGCCAGGGCGCGGACGTGGAAGCCCATGAACTTGCGGGGAGACTGAGGATCAGGCGGATCGTGCATCCCCCGGCGGACAGGAAACTCCGCGCGTTCTGCCCGTCAGTGCCAGGCATGGACGGCCTGGAACGCACCCCGTTGCCTTACCTGAAACGGGACAGGGTGATCGTGGACGAAACCGGATGGCTGATCGCCTGCCCTGAGGGGATGGAACGGAAACAGGGTTCCGGCACCTGGTACACGATTGATTACGCACGGTCAAAGGAGCGGATGGTGGTGTTCGTGTGGCCAGACGGAACAATAGAGATTGACGGATGGCGCGACGCCCTGTAAGATTCGGGTTCAGGTACGGCAGGCAAGGGAAAGCGGCGAAAGGGAAAACAGACCATGATGGACATGACAATCCGCGTGAGCAAGACGGAACTGCTCGCGAAACTGCGCGAGAACCAGGCGAAGCACCGGGAAACGTTCGAGGCTGCGCTCGCCGGGTACGCCGCCGAAGCAAGGAAGCTGCTGAAGGAGCACCTGAAGGCGCTCAGCGACGGGCGCACCCCGAAGATCAGCATCATCATCGACCGTCCCGAGGATCATTCGAGAGATTATTCGAGAGTTATCGGGATGCTTGAAATGCACCTGGGTGATGAGTTCGAACTGGACGAGACCAGTTACGCGCAGTATGTGGATGATGACTGGTCGTGGAAGCGGCAGTGGCTCAAGTTGAGCAGCGCGTACGCTCCGGAGTCCGTGACGAAGAACTACACGGTCGGCGGATGAAACTTCCCCCGCCCGGCAGCGCGACAGCACTGATGCAGGGGTGCGTCTGCCCGGTGCTGGACAACAACCACGGCAAATGGGCACCGTTCCCCCCTGACGGCTGGTGGACCGACCCGGACTGTCCCGTTCACCAGCCGGCACCGAAAGAAGAGGATGCCAGTGAACCCGGAATGGAAAGCTGACGAAGAAGCAGACGCCGCTTACCTTCGTCTCACGGACAGGGAAGTGGCTGTCACCGCTGATCTCGGCACCCCGATGGTCCATATCGATTATGCGGCGGACGGCACGATCATCGGGGTGGAGTTCATCGGCCTCAGGCAGCATATCGCCTGGTAAGGCAAGGTACGGCAGGTACGGCGAGGTTTCGTTAGGCAGGGCGAGGCAGGGCAAGGTTAGGTTAGGCGAGGCAGGTGAGGTAAGGAATGTTTGATCGGACAAAAAGAAGCGAACTGTTTCTCCGCGCGTCAACGAATTTTCACGGTGAAAACCTGTACTACGAGAATGCGGAGACAGCGGATGTCCAGGTGACGAACCTGGCCCGCGACCTGGCAGTTCACGACTGGGCGTGGCTGTCGCCGTTCATCATCTGGCTGCGCAGCGAAGCGCAGATCAGGACGATGAGCATCGCCCTGGCTGCTGAGGCGGTGCACGAGAGACTGGGCTCGGGCCTGCACGGCAGCGAAGGCGGCAGCATCACGAACAGGCAGCTGATCAGCAGTGTCCTCCAGCGCCCCGACGAACCAGCCGAAGCGGTTTCATACTGGGTGAACCACTGGGGCAGGTCAATCCCGAAGCCGGTGAAAAGAGGCGTCGCTGACGCCGTGACCCGCATGTACAGCCAAAGGCAGGCATTGCGCTGGGACAAGCCAGGTGACCCGGTGCGCATGGGTGACGTCATCGAACTGGTCCACCCGAAAATGCGCAGCATCACCGCATCCGCTGACGGCAGCACGGTCACCGACAAGGTGCAAGGGGCACTGTACAGGCACCTGATCACCGTCCGTCATGACCGTGACGGCTACGTTCCTGATCCTGTGCTGGGCGCGGTCAGGCAGCGTGACGAGCTGAACCGGATGAGCCCTCAGGCACGGCATGAGTTCGCGTTCAAGGCGCTGGACGGGAAGCCGGAACTGGACGGGTTCAAGGTGGCGATGGCGGGTTCCTGGGAGTGGGCCAGGTCATGGATGGGAGAACAATGAGCAGCGGACGGCGTGCCCTCGATGACGAGGAAAAGCGGGAGATCATCGAACGGCTCTACCAGCTGTGGACCCGGCATCCCGCGATGCGTCTCGGGCAGCTGATCGGCAACGTTTACCACTCAAATGACCGGGGCGGGCTGCACCTGTACTACGAGGAAGACTTCCCGCTGCTGGACAGCCTGGAAATCGCGTACGGTGCGCTGCCGTCACGGATGGAGGTGAAAAATGAGCCGGCTGTCTGACCGGGAGCAATGGGAACTTGTCCTCCCCGAAATGGGTTACATGGCGACCCTGCGGAACCTGCGTAACTTCGACAAGGCGGGGCTGAAGGAAACGCACCGCAAGCAGGTCGGCATCCGTCTCGCCGACCCACGGGAGGTGGAGAACTCCCGTCAGCTCCCGTTCCGGTTCTGGGCCGCGTACATGAACAGCAGCGCGTACTGGCAGCGGTATCTCGGGCAGGCGCTTGACCACTCCACCCGCAACGTGCCGGTGCTGCCGGGACGCACCCTCGTCCTCATCGACACGTCCGGTTCCATGTCGGTGCCGATGTCCACGCCCCGTCCCCGGGGGAACAGGACAGTGCGGGCGATGAACGCCGCGACGGGGCAGACGGAGGACCGGGAGCCGAAGGTGCCGCAGCGGGTGGAGGCCGCAGCCCTGTTCGGGCTGGCGTTCGCGCTGAAGAACGCCGGGAATGTGGATGTTTTCGGTTTCGCGGACGGTCAGATGGCGGTGACGGGGCTGATCAACAGCGGGAAGAGCCTGCTGGAGATCACCAGCTTGTTCACCGCCCAGGTTGGCCGGGTCGGTCACGGCACCCAGATTCGCCGGGCGGTCAATGACTGTTACAGCGGGCATGACAGGATCATGCTGTTCTCTGACTGCCAGGCGCAGGACAGCTACGGGGCGGGCGGTGATGTGTTCTCGGCGGTGCCGCAGAACAGGCACTGCTTCGCATGGAACCTGGCTGGTTACAGCAAGTCAGCGGTGATCCCGGGGAGTACCCGCCATGAACTCGGCGGGCTGGCTGACAGTTCGTTCCAGCTGATTCCCACGCTGGAGCGCGGTTCACTGGAAGCGTGGCCCTGGCAGTAAAAACAGGTACGGTACGGCAGGTTCGGTTAGGCTGGGTTCGGCCAGGCAGGGTCACGCAAGGTACGGTGCGGCAGGTAAGGCGGGGCAAGGTCAGTCAGGGTCCGTCAGGGTGCGGCAGGTTAGGTTCGGCTGGGTCCGGCTCGGCAGTTCACGGTTCGGCTGGGCAGGTGAGGTACGGCAGGTCAAGGTACGGCTGGGCATGGCAGGTCCGGTGAGGTTAGGCTGGGCAGGGTCAGGTAAGGCAAGGCATGGCAGGCAAGGCACGGCTTCGTGTGTCAGGGCATGGTACGGCAAGGCAGTCAGGGTTACGCCTGGCACGGTCCGGCATGGTTCGGCAGGTTTGGCGTGGTGAGGTCAAGGCACGGCGTGGCCAGGTAAGGTACGGCAGGCATCGCCTGGTGTGGTATGGCACGGTATGGCCTGGCAAGGCAGGTATGGCCTGGCACGGCAGGGCAGGGTAAGACTGCGGTAAGGCCGGCGAAAGCAGTCTCGTATTCCTTCCGGGGGTGCGAGACTGTTTTCTGTGAGCGTTCCGTTCGGGAACTTCGCGGGGCTCCCCTGGAACCCCAATGACGTTGACGAAAACGATGACGATCTGATAGAATGGGATCGTGATGAAAGAAAATGGAAATGCAGGTGCACCGTCGGGGCCGCCGGCTCCCGGTGCCGGCATGTGCGCTGGAAAATGGACCAGGAAGACGTGCCCGTATCCGGGGAGTACCTGTGAACCTCGGTAACTTCAACAACGTCGTCTACCCCGGCGGTTTCCTCGCCGTCTACCTGACGATGACCGTCCTGAACATCAGGGGACAGCAGCTCGCCGCAGCGACCGCCGGCATCACGATGATCATCATCTTCATGTTCGGTGATGTCGTCAACGTCATCGTGTACCTGCATGACCGTAACTGGGCGCAGGCCGCATTCTGGGTGGCCGTGTTCATCGCGAACCTGCTCATCCTGCGGTTCCTGCAGAAGAACGGGAAGCTCCGCAGGACACGGGAACTGCTCGGCGCGAAATCACGGGCGCTGCGTGAGAAACTGGAGAAGAAAATGCGTGATGCGGCACCTCATCCCGCCCCGGTCCCTGTCAGGGTGCGGTCATGAGAGAAACCAGGAAGATACCCGTGCAGGTGACAGCCAGCGAATGGGAAACCGACTACCACTGTGACAAGTGCGGGAAGAAGATCGACCCGGCTGACTGGGCTGGTGACACCGCTCATGAGCTGGCTGTCTGGCTGGACATGGAGCAGTGCGTGAACTTCTTCAGGCGAAGGGACTACTGTCCCGTCTGCGTGACAGCCATCTGGGCGGGAATCAACGAGCTGATCAGCGCGGACCCGGAAGCGGAAAGAGACCAGGACTATGACTGAAAAATGCGATTACCGGGTCCGCTGGTCAGAAGAAGACAAGCAGTGGGCGGCAACCGCCGATCAGTACCCGTCCTTGTCCTGGCTTGCCGGTAACCCGCTGGAAGCACTCGCGATGCTGATGGAACTTCTCCTCGGCATCACGCTGGACAGGCAGGCAGGAAATGACTGACTGGGACGACGTGACAGGCTGGGACCTTGACGTTCCCGTAACCGTGTGCCTCACCCACATGCGGTTCGTCCCGTGCCGCGCCGATGACGGCAACTGTGCTTTCTCGGAGGATGAAGAAGATGCGGCGGCAGTCCTGGCCTATCAGATGGGCTAGGAACAGGGAACTTCTCCGCTACCTGACCACCTGGATGCTCCCCGTTTTCGCTGCAGGGGCGATCACCGCCGTAGCCCGCATCAACTGGGGCTGGCAGATAGGCATCTACCTTGCGATGGTGATGGCAGCACGGTGGGCCTGGCAACTGGAATACGACTTCCGCGCAATGTACCGGCATGCCCTCATGCACGCTGACCTGGACGCGGCAGCGGGCATGCCCGTCAGCGAAACCCGGTACGTGGCGCTGCGCCACAAACGGCCACGGTACCCCGGCGTATGGGCTGTCGTTGTTTACGACGAGGACAGCATCCGCATGTACCAGGGACTCGGGAAGACCCCCAGCCCCCCCGGGAAAGCAGAAACCGCAAGGTTCGCCCGGCAAACAGGGTGAGAAAAGTAGCCTGAACCCCCCAGGGCAGGCTACTTTTTGTTTTATGCCAGCTGTTATTCCTGAGCATGCCGCGCTCCGCACCCGGCTGCGCGACAACGCTGATGATGCACTGAAACTGAACGACCGCCTTGAAACGGTTATCGCGGTGAAAACCACCGTATCGTCCACTGGAACCTTCCACGGGAAAGTTGACCATTCCCAGCCGCCGTGGAACGCTGCCGCCGCCGACGCGATCCTTGACCTGCACGCCTGGTCACGGGAAGCGGAAGCACTCAGCAGGATGCACCTGTCCCTGCCCGCCCGCCCCAGAGGGTTTTCTTCCGGGAACACGGCGAAAGCGCTGGAAAGCCTGCTGCGGCTTGCTGAGGGCCTTGATGACATGCTGGTCCGGGATAATGTTTCCTGGCTGTCCAGGTGGTCCCGGCGGGCATCCGGGGTGCTGGGCGAAACAGAGAATGCCCGTCGTCTCCCCCGGATGGTGGGGGAAACGGCCCGTCCGTGCCCGTGGTGCCGGCGGGACACACTCCGGCAGCTGGCTTTGGCTGGCCTGGTTTTCTGCATTGACCCGTCATGCCGGGATGAGGAAGGACGCCGCCCTAAAGCACAGCTGGAGTATTTCGGCTGCGAGTTCGTTTTGCGTTGGATGGACGGGGTGATCGGAACACCATGAGACACCTGACACCTTTCGGTTACTACTGGCTGGCGTGGGCTTTCCTCGGTTTCCTTGTCCCGGAACTGTACTGGCTGTTCCGCAACACAGCCAGCACGCTTTCGAGCGAATGGTGGGCATTGGAGAAACTGGATTTCGGGCACCCGCTTGACTTCGCAGAGTGGACCCCCCTTCATTTCATTTTCGGCATCATCCTGCTGCTGTTCAATTTGTGGCTGTTCGTGCATCTCACTTTCGGGATTCTGCGCTAAGGAGACATTTTGACAGGCTGGGAGGGGCTCCCTGAAGTCCCGGCGGACGGCACTAGATGGCCGTTGTCTTTCGCCGCGAAAATGCTCGACGTTG
>Ga0247679_1000235_pt1 | contig 13711 bp, 20 predicted proteins | sample CNK20_metaG_FD_182797 | JGI IMG/M metagenome (GOLD analysis project Ga0247679, IMG submission 182797) | Soil microbial communities from Purdue University Martell Research Forest, Indiana, United States - CNK20 | ecosystem: Environmental > Terrestrial > Soil > Temperate forest > Bulk soil...
TGGCGCTGTTCATGACCCAGATGTCCACCGACCTCTGGGCGTACGGCAAGCGTCACCGCTTCACGAGTTGGGACCGGGTGCGCGGTATCTACGACACCGCCGAGGACGCGCGCCAGGGCGCCGACGCGCACGAGGAGGCCAGCGAGGCGGCGGCGTGAAGGGTGCGCTCGCCCAGGCCGAGGCCGACGACGGCCTCACCCAGGAACTCGTCGACGCACTGTCCGCGGCCGTGGCCTCGCCATTGCCGCGGCGGTTCGCCGCGCTCAAGTGCGGCGTGTCCCCCAAGACGTTCGAGCGGCTGCTACAGGACGGCGCCAGCGGCGTCGGTAGCAAGCTCGCCGTCGAGCTCGCGCGGCGCGTCTACCAGTTCGAGGCGAGCGACGTGGGCGAGGAAATGCAGCACCTCAAACAGCTGGCCAAGTTCAACCCCCAGGCCACCGAGGCCTATCTGCGCGTCATGCACCCCGCGGACTTTGGCGGGTTCGTGCGCAAGACGCCCGACGAGTTCGAGGCGCCCCAGCGCCAGCAGCGCACCCAGGACCGGCTGCTCGATCACCCGCCGCCGCGCATGCTGGCCAAGTTCCGCGCGCATGACTGGTTCAAGATGCCGCCCGGTATCACCGCCGAGGACCGCGCCGCGGTGATGGCGGTCCTGGCGCGGTACGAGCAGCGCGCCGCGGCCGCGCTCACCGAGGGGCACGAAGGGGGGGACGATGCCGAGGCCACGGAGGGCACCGCCGGCCCCACCTAGCGGACCGAGCGAGATCGACTGGGGCTCGTGGCACGAGGACTGGGCCGACGCTTTCGCCGAGTACGAGCCGCGGATCGATCTCACCGCGCACCTGCACCGCAAGCAGCTCGCGTTTCACCTCGACCCGTCGCCGATCCGCGTGGTGCACGGCACCCGCCGCTCGGGCAAGAGCGAGGGGCTATGCATTGAAGCGATCGAGCTGGCCGATCAATTCCCCGGCGAGACCGTGCCGTACATCATGCCCACGATCGCCAAGGGTGCGGACGTGGTGTTCCCCAAGTTCGAGGAACTCAGTAACCGCTTCGGGCTCGGGCTCAAGATCAATCGCGGCGAATACAAGGTCCGCACGCCCTCGGGCGGTATCATCCAGATGTTCGGCCTTGCCACCGAGCCCGAGGTCGAGAAGGGCCGCGGGCCTCGGTTCCCCATGGTCATCATCGACGAGTGCGGGGCCCAGCGGCAGGACCTCTTAAAGCGGGCGGTGCGCGAGACGTTTGGCCCGGCGACGGCGGACTTTCGGGGTCTCGGCGGCCGCGGCATCGTGCTCGCCGGTACCGCCGGGTACGAGCCGGACTGCTACTGGGAACAACTCGTCGGCGGCAACGCGCACGTGAGCAAGCTCGGCGCGTCGGTGCACTTCATGACGATCTGGGATAACCCCTTTTTCAAGGGGCGCGAGGCCATGATCCTCGAGGCGCATCTCCGCGACAACAACATCGCGGCCAACGACGCCGGCTACCGCCGCGAATGGTTGGGCGAGTTCTGCGCCGACACCGAGGGCTTGTGTTACCAGCGCTGGGCCGGGGCGCTGTTGCCGCGGCACATGATCCCCAGCGGCGGGTACACGGTGATGGGCCTCGACCTCGGCGGCACCGCGTCCCCGAGCGCCTGGGTGATCGTGCGGTACGTGGTGGTCGAGAGCGTGGTCGGCGATCGGTTCCGCACGATCCATCACGGGCACGTCATCGCCTCGTTCGAGAAGACGGGGTGTAGCACCGAGGAACTCGCCAGCATCACCCGCAAGCTGCAACAGGCCTACCACGTGAGCCACATTGCGGGCGATAGCGCGGGCCTCGGCTCGCGGATCGTCGACGATATGCGGGTCATCTACAATCTGCCGATCGTGGCGGTGAAAAAGAACCCGATCAAGGCCGGGGCGATCTGGATGGTGGACAGCCAGCTCGGCGCCGGCACCTTGCACGTGCACGAGGGCTGCGAGTCGCTGATCCGCCAGTTGCGAACGGTGCCTTGGAACGCCAAGCGCACCGACCACCACGCCACGTTCGGCGACCACAGCCTCGACGGCTTGCTGTACGCCAGCACGCTCAGCCGGCAGCACGAGCTCGACCACGAGCTACCGCCCGAGCCCGGGACGCCCGAGTGGTACCGGGCCCAAGAGGCGCGAGACGAGCAAGCTACGATCGAGTTCGCCCGCTGGCGGCAGAACCGCGCGGCGTGAACCGTGGCGCCTCGTGCTGGCTGGTGTTACGGTAGCGCCCTCTCACGAAAGGCGAGTTCATGACGACCCCAATGGACGACCTCGGGCGTGTCCAGCAATCGGACACGTTAGGCACCGTTAGGCAAACGTTGCTAGAGCTAGGCAAGGCTGCTTTGGCAAAGCACCCCGTGCTCAACGCGATGGCCACTCAGATCCGCGTCACCGATCAGGGCGCCGTCTGGTTCACGTTCGACGGCCCGGCGCTGCCCGAGAAACGCAATTGCGAGGTGATGCTGCCCGCGGACCCGGCGACGCACGCGCTCGTGCTCGACGCTTTCATGGGCGTTTGCGAGGAGACCGTTGCGCGCGCCATGAGGCAAGCGAACTACAGCTATGGGCCGCCGCGCGGCGTCGTCTTCGGCGGCGGGGGTGGTGGCGGCGCGAGCCGTGGCCCGGACACCAACACGTGCGGTGATGGCGCCACGTGCGGCGGCGGTGGAAACGTCGCCCAGGGCGGCGGCGTGGGCACCGAGTGCGATCCGGAGCCGAGCTTTCACGGCGACGGGAGGGTCGACTGATGGCGGCCTTCGTGGCCAGCGTGCTCGCGCTCATCACGATGCTGTTAATCATGATCGGCATCGAGGAACTCTCGTGCTCGAGCAAGGCCGAGAAGATGGGCTTCAAGAGCGACTACGGCCCGGTTCAGGGCTGCATGATCCTCGTCGACAAGCGCTGGATCCCCCTCGAGCAATACCGCACGCTCGGGGGCGTCGAGTGAAGTTCGTTAATGACGCCACCGGCGAGGTCCTCGAGATCACACCTCGCCAGCTAGGGTGGCTGCAACGGATGGCCGCCCTCGACGAGGTCGGCGATAGCCAGATCACCGACGAGCACCGGTATAAGAGCCGCGCGCAACTGTTCGAGCAAGTCGACCGGCAGATTCGCGCGCGCATCCAGAATGAGTTGCCCGGCATGCTGAACGCGCACCGAGAGCGGTTCGAGGCAACGCTCGGCGCGGACAAGATCCAGCAGCGGATGGTCGAATTGCGCGAGCGCGTCGACCACCAGATCCGCACGACGGCCGAGCGGTTCGACGCTACGGTCGTGGTGCTCGTCTCCAACGCGCTCAGCAAGATGGCCGCCTATCAAATCGAGGAGATGGCCAGCCGTGCCAAGAAGGCCGTCGGCGCGATCGTGGCGCGCGAGGTGAGCCGCCAGCTGGCGCGGTTTCTCAAGGAGCCCAAGCCAAAGAAAGTCAAACGCACATGACCACTCTTCGCGTCGAGGTGGGGCGGCACGTGGGCACGTCGATCGAGGACGTCGTCCAGGGCTTGCGCCTGGCGGGGTGCATGCACCACCTCGAGATCGACCCGAGCGCGTATCAATTCTTCCCGATCGACGAGGTGCGGGTCGCGCTCGAAAACGACGGCTTTACCGTCGACCTCGTGCCCTGGCCCGCGCCCCCGCCGCTGCCCTTGTGGCGCCGCGTGCGGGGCTGGCCGGGGCGCGCGTATCGCTGGGGCCGGCGGCTGTTCCTCGGCGAGACCGTCGAGGAACAGTTTCTCGCGGACATCTTCGGCGCGACCGCTGGGGATAGGCTGCATGAGGCCTCGACGCGCGCGAGCCCGTTCTTGCTCAAGGCCGGCAAGGTGTACTCAGCCGAGCAGCGCGAGCGCGACAAGGCCGAGTTTGCCCGCTGGCGCAAGGACGGCGAGCCGTGATCGCATTGCGCCCGTACTCGCACGTGGGCTGGTTCATGCTGCAGTGGCTGGGGGTGCTCGTGCCGACCGCGTTCCGTGACGAGGTGCGGCGCGCCGCCCAGGCGCAAGGCAAGTCCGTCCACCAGCGGATCCCCAAGGTGGACCTGCACGCGCTCGAATTGACGTGCCCCATGTGCGGCGGCCCCGCGTCGAAGGCCCAGCTCGACGATCCGCACGGCTGTTGCGAGGACTGTTACTGGCGCTTGCCCGACGGGTCGGTGGGCGACCGCCAGGACCGCCCCGAGGTGTACGCGGAGCTAGAGCGACGCTGGCCCGCGCCCCGTGCGGGCGCTACCCCGGCGCCGGTGGTTGCCGAGACCGTGGACCTTGCCCGCGAGCTCGGGGCCCAAATGGTCCCCCGCCAGCTCTGGTGGCTCTCGTTTGCTAACGACATGTGTTGCGCCGGCATCGCGCTCGTGTGGCTCGACGGCGAGCAGACCCTCGAGCGCGCCGCCCAGGCCGCGGTCGATCAGGGTCTCACGCCTCCGGGCGGGCCGTGGGAGGTGTTCGGGTGCGAGGTGCCCGAGCAAGAGCGCGCGCCCCACTTGCCACACGCGGGGCGGCTGCTCACGACCGCCGAGGCCGCGGACCTGTTCGGCGCCAAGAGCCTCGGCGCTTGGGAGGGTGAATACCCCGAGGCGGTCGCGGCCATCTGCGGGGACGATTGAACGACGTTACCGTCACCATTCATGGGCAGCCGCAGACGCCGCTCCGAGAGTTCGCCGAGGCGCTAGCGGCGCTCGGGGCGGCCCGCGTTTGGGTCGACTGCGCGGGCCCAGGCGGGCGCTTGCTAAAAGAGTTGCGCTGGCGGGGTATCGAGGCCTTGCCGCTGCCCAAGCCGTACGGCGTCGTTGGCACCAACGACGGTAAGCGGATGCGGTTCGTGCCGCCCCGCGGTATCGACGCGGCGCTCTGGAATCCAGAGCGCTGGCGAGGCGAGTTCTGCCAAGTACCGGACCCGTTGGGCGGCCCCCCTCGGTGGTATCTGTTCGTCGAGCACCCACCCGAGCCCGACGGGACGCTCGTGTTCGGGTGGGAACTCACGAGCTCGCCCGAGTACTACGGCAAGGAGACCCCGTGACGCTCACGGCCGAGACGCGCCTGGGCATGCTGGCCAAGAGCCTAGGCCACTGGTGCGAGAACCAAACGTACCGATCGCCCAAGTGGATCTACGGGTGGAACCGCACCGATTTCCCCGACCGGTACCGGTTCACGGTCACGGTGGGCGGCGTGCCGGCGACGGATTTCGAGATCACCGAGGACCAGCTCGAGGACGCGAGCATTCTGGACCTCTGGGGCACGGTCGCCGAGCACCTCGCGCCGCACGAGCTACCGGAGCGGAACGATGAACTCTGACTGGCAGGCCATTGTATCCGAGGCGGCGGTGCAAACGTTCCTGCGCCGCGGTGACCTCCCCGTGTTTCGCCTGGCGCGCTCTGATCTCTGGGCCTTGGCCGAGCAAGCCGCGGGGCAGCCGGGGCTGGTCCGGAAACTCGAGGCGGCGCCGGTACCGGTGGCGCTCGAGTGTCGCATCTGGTGCGCCCAGCTCGGGCGGTTCGTCACCGTGCGCGAGTGGGAGGCGGGGCCGTGATCCTGGTCATCCTCGAGAGCCCGTACGCGGGGGACGTCGAGGCGAACCTCGATTACTTGCGGGCCTGCTTGCGCGATTGCCTCACCCGCGGCGAGGCACCGTTCGCCAGTCATGGCCTGTACACCCAGCCCGGGGTGCTGCAGGACCAGGTGCCGGATGAGCGCGAGCTGGGCATCCTCGCGGGCTTTCATTGGCGGCCGGCGGCGCACAAAACGGTGGTCTACACCGATCGCGGGATGTCGAGCGGCATGCGTGCCGGCATTGCGCACGCCGAGGCCCTGGGCCAGCCCGTCGAGTATCGGGTCCTCGGTTACTGGGATAGCCCGTCGAGCCGTCGAGTACCGCCCTCTCGCCCCGCGTGATACCCTCGCCCCAGGAGACCCCCTCGCCATGACGATCGCCCAAGAGCTACGCCGCGTCCAGATGCGCAAGAGCGAGCAGCAGATCCGCCGAGGCCAGGCCGACGCCCAGCGCGAGGCGGCCAAGCTCAGGAACAAGCTACGGGACCAGCGCCGCGGGGGCAGCGTCATGGACCCGGCGTTTGCCCGCCAGCTCGAGGCCAAGGGCGCGGCGGTACGCGCGGGGCAGCCCGCCGCCACGCGCCGAGACTTGCCCGACGTCATCGAAAAACTACGCGCCGAGGGCAAGCTACCGTCCCCACCCGAGGCCCCTGGACGGGTGGGATACGTACCGACCCCCGAGGAAATCCTCGGCGACGACGCCTTGCCGACGGCCACCACCCCGCCCCCGCCAGCGGCGCCGGACCGCGATTGCCCGCCCGCAGATAGCGTGCTCGAGCTGGGCGCGGTCACCTATGGGGACGGGGACCTCACGCCCGAGGAGGTCGCCGAGATCGATCGACTGAACCCTCGTCGGCCGCAAACGCTTGCACAGCCCGGCCGGGCAATGCACACTCCAGCCAAACGCCCCAAGGGGCGCTAACACCCGCCCACCGGGGGCGCTAAACCCGGCCGCCCGCGGGGGCGTTAAAGCCGCGAGGTAAGCTAGACCGTAGACCCCACCCGGGTCGAACCGAGCGCTGAGCAGCGAGGCAATTCGCTGTAGCCCTCAAGAGTTCCCCGGGAGGTCCGCGATGTCGGACATTACCTTTGCAACGAATTTCCTGAACATCTCGTACGTCGAGGGCGACCTCGCGCACCAAGCCAGCGTCCGAGCGAACCCCAGCATCAAACTCTTCTCGATCAAGGAGGCCGGCGGCGCCTCGGTCGAGTCTCGGTTCATGCTGCGCGGCGCCGCCGGCATGAGCGGCAATCTCACCGACGCGCAGGCCATTGCCGCGCAAAACAAGAACGGTCGCCACTACAAGTGGAACGTCCCCTTCGGCAAGACGCGCGGATCTTTCCGCGTCCCGTACGAGGACATCATCCAGAGCAAGCTGAGCGAGGCCGCCGAGGCCCAGGCGCTCGAGCTCGAGATGGAGAAGGGATTGGCCGAGTGCGGTAGCAAGCTCGTGCAGCTGCTCTTTGGTCGTAGCGGTCTCGCTGGCGGCGTGGGCACGTACGTCGAGACGGCATCGAGCCCCTACCCGACGTTTGCGATCCGTTTCACGGACCCGAGCGACGCGCGCAATTTCCAGCCCGGTGACAACGTCGTGATTGCGGCGGGCACCGGTGAGACGGCGCAATCTCTCGTGGGCGACGTGGCCTACGTACTCGACGCCGACGTCGAGGACGGCTTCATCCGCGTAGCGGCGCTCGCCGATCCGGACACGGCTGCGAACCCGGGCGGCTGGGTCACGGCGACCGTGTATTACGTGTTCAACCTCGGCCTTACCGGCAACGGCGAGCAAGAGGACATCATCGTGCCGCTCGAGGCGTACCTGCCGAGCTCGCGCGCGAGCGACACCTTCCTCGGTGTGGCTCGTTCTGATAGCGCGACGCTCTCGGGCGCGCGGCTGTCCTCGGCCGAATCGGTGGGCAGCATTGTGGCTCGGGTAAAGCGCCTGATCGCCAAGATGCGCAGCCGCTACACGGACCTCGCCAAGGGCGCCACCAAGTGCGTTCTAAACGCCGAGGACTTTGGCACGGCCGACGAAGAGTTGACGGCTCAGCTGCAGCGGTCCCCGGCGACGAAAACCGAGGACGGCTTCATGAGCATCACGATCAACACGGCCAACGGTGCGACCGAGTTGATCAGCGAGCCCTACAAGAACAAGGGCTCGGGGTTCGTGCTCAGCCCCGACGCGCTCAAACTGTACTCGGCGCTCGGCGGCGGCAAGCTGCTCGATCTGGTCAAGTTCCCCGGCGGCCAGGTCACTCGATCGATGGAGGGTAGCAACGATTTCGAGGTGCGAACCTTCTCGTCGCTGGCCAACACGATCGGGTTCCCAGGCGCGCACGGCCGCCTGAACACGGCCGCCTGATCTCAGGGGCTCCCCTGAATCGAAAGGAGACCTGAGATCATGAGCATTCCTGGATGCGGCACGCCGAAAACCGGCAGCGGCAAGAACCGGACGACCTGGGCACTTGAATGGACGTACTCGGACACGGGCGGCACGCCCGTGCTCGACACCGCCCAGAGTGACCGGCACCCGGACATCCCAATCCCACTCACCGACGCCGGCACCGGGCGCACGGGTGTTCGGTTTCCCAAGGGCCTACGCGCCTGGGTCCAACACCTGTCCGCGCAGGCCGTGACGATCGCCACGGCCGCCAACAACGTGCACCCCATCCCCGTCTCGGTCGACGCCGACGCCGGCACGATGGAGGTGCAATTCGCCGCCGCAAACGGGGGGACGGCACCCATCGACCCGCCCGAGGCCGGCACGCGCGTGCGTCTCACGCTCGAAATCGAAGCCCCCTAAACGAGCGGCGCGCGTCGCCCGCGCGCTGCTCACCCCTCATTGACCCTCTGGAGTTTTCCCCATGACTGCAACTCTGAGTTGGAAGACGGGCGATTTCGACCCGTACACCCGAGACCAAGCGGCCCTCTGGCAACGCCTCGCGTATGCCTTCCTCGGCGCCGGCACGCCCCAACAGCGCGCCACGGCGCAAGCTGAGATCCTCAAGAAGCCGGATTTCAAGGCCGAGGTACAGGCCACGACCGACACCTCGAACGTGCAAGCGATCGATTTGACCGACGAGGGCGTCACGTTCCCCGCGCGCACCATCCGCGAGATCCGTCTCCGCAGCTGGTGCATGACGGACAACGACACGTATTTCTACGAGACCGTAGAAAGCGTGCTCGGTGGCACCACCCCGGTGCTGCTCGGCCAGAAAATCGTCAACGGGTGGAGCGAGCAGAACGGCGTGCCGTTTGACCTCGGGCGCGTGCATTTCGCGGCGACCATTACCGCGCTCACGACGATCACCACGATCTTCGCGAGCAAGGGCCTGGCGCTCGGCGACATCTCGAATGGTAAAGCCGCGCTCACGGTGCCGCAGAACCGCGTGATCCTGAACAAGGGGTGCACGCTCGACGCCTTGGTCGCCAGCGCGACCGCGGCGGGTAACCTGGTGTTCATCGACTACACCAATCTGGACGGCCTGGGCGCGGGCACGGACGGCGTGCAATTCATCGCCATGGACGCGGCGACCACCGACGCGCTCACCGACGACCCCAAGGTCGGCACGCGGCTCGACCTCGCGTTCGAGATCTGGCCCCCGCACAATCACCGCTTGGTGATGAACTCGAACAACGTCGAGGTGCAGTGCACCGCGGTAAACGCGAACATCAACGACGACAATCTCAAGCACTACGTCGAGGTGTTCGTCGGGCCCGCAGAGAAGCAAGGGTACTCGGCGGTCTAAGGCTTTCCGCGGGCGGCTTGGTTTACTCGCCTTTTCCAGGCTGCCCGCGCGAATTCTCAAGGCGAGATCAAAAGGCGATCCACATGCAGATTTGTTGCACGGTGCTTCTCGGACCCGGTGCCGAGGCCCACGTCGGTGACGCCATCGCGTCCGTTCGGCACCAGGTCGACGAGTTCCTGTTCATTGAAAGCGGCGGCGGGCAAGTGGCCGTCGACGCAGCGTGCGCGGCCACCGACGCCCCGCATTGCACGGCCCCGTACCTCTGGCTCGGCGACTACGGCGCCGCCCGGCAATTCGCTCTCGAGCAAGCGCGCGGCCTCGGCTTCGACTACGCGCTCACGCTCGACCCCGACGAGCGGCTCGCGCTCGGTCCGGACTTTCGCGCCGTCGTGGCGCGCCACCCCGAGGCCGACGTGTGGATCCTCGCCGACCGCGCCACCGGCTATTTCAAGGAGCGGATCATCCGCACCAACACGCGCGCCTTTTGGCACGGCCAGGTCTGCGAGTTCCTCGACGGCCGCGAGGTCGCTGGCGCCCGATTGCCCGGGTATTTCTGGGAATTGCCCAAGGACACCGCCAGCGAGACGCGGCGCTGGGAACGGGGCGTCGTGGCGTGCTCGGCCATGATCGACGCGGGCGACGATTGCTACCGCTGGCGCCGGCACCGGGGGACGTGCCTCATGGGGCTCGGGCGCCAGGCGGAGGCGCGCGCCGACTACGAGGCGGCGTTGCCCTTGGCATTGAATAGCCACGAGACGGCCTGGATGCGCTACTTGCTCTGTGAGCAGTACGTGCTCGAAGGCAGGGCCACCGAGGCGCGCGAGCTCGCCGCCCGGGGCCTGGCCGACCACGCCGGCTTCATCCCCGAGTTCGGCTGGATCCTCGCCTACACCGACCAAGAGGCGAACCCACAGAACGCCTCGCGCTGGGCCCAGCTGGTCACGAGCGCGCCGCCCGATCGCACCCGGGTAGGGTTTCGGGGCCAGCGGTGCCAACAGGGCGCCCGCCAGCTCTTGCAAGCGCTCCACGGCGCCCAGCCCGAGGACATGCCCCGCCCGGAGGGCATCGTGATGCGCCCCACCCAAGCGCCTCTACGGCTGGGCGAGCCCCAACTGGTCGAGGTGCCATGACCGGCTGCAGCGTGCGCTCGCTCGGCGTCGAGGTGCCGATCCACGACCGCTTTTCGGACGTCATCCGGGCGAGCCTCGAGAGCGGCAAGTATGAGCGGGCCGAGTGCGACGCGCTCGATCGCCTCCTGGTCGACGGCGACCGGGTGCTCGAGCTCGGTAGCGGGCTCGGGCTGGTGGCGGTGCGGTGCGCCCAGCGGCTCGGCTCGGCCGCCGTGGTGACCGTGGAGGCGGACCCGGAAATGCGCCCGGTCATCCGCGCCACGTGCGAGGCCAACGGGGTCTCGCCCGTGGTCCTTGTCGGCGCCGTGAGCGCCGACGGCGGCGACCGGTGGCTCGAACGCGCCCCGCACTTGTGGAGCACCAAGGCCCATCGCTGGCCCGAGGGCGCGCTGCCGCGAAATGCGTTGCGCGTCGGCGGCACCAAGCTCTCCACACTCGTCGAGTGGCACCGCCCAACCGTGCTCATGATCGATATCGAGGGCGGCGAGAGCCAACTCGCCCCGACCGAGTTGCCCGGTGTGCGCGCGGTGCTGATCGAGTGTCACTCGCGCCAGGACAAGCTCGCCGTCGACGCTTGGCTCATCCCGCTTGGATTTGGCCGCAGCGGCGACCAGCCCACGCGCTTGCGACTCTACGAAAGGATCCACCATGGTAGCTGACCCGAGGATGTATGACGAGATGGCCCTCGACGAGGACGAGGACATCGCCGCCGAGGCCGAGCCCACCGAGGACGAGGGCGGCGAGGAGATCGACGAGGACTTTCGCCTGGCCGCCGAGGCCGCCGGCATGAACACGCCCGCCAAGGTCGAGGCCTTCAAGCGAGCGGTCGAGCGGTGCGTCGAGTTGCGCGAGCAGAGCGCGTACGTGCCCGAGGAAGAGGAGGCCGAGGCCGACGACGCCGAGGTCTGATCCATGCCACTTACCCGGACGCTGGCGGCGGTTCTGAACCGTTGCGTCAAGATGGCCGACGTCGTGCTCGGGGCGGACAGTACCGCCCGCCACGAGACGACCGACGCGATCCTGTACGTGAACGATAGCTACCGGGCGCTGCAGACGTTTCTGGTCACGCGAGGCTTCGACTATTTTCTGGTCGAGACCTCGCTCGCCAATCTGCCGAGCTCGCGCGCGGATACGAACGAGCAATACAGCCTCATCGACTGGCCTACCGGGGCGGTGAGCCTCAAACGGATCGACGTCTATTCGGACGGCGAGTGGAGCGAGCTCGACAAGCGCGATTGGACCACGCTGCGCAGCGAGTACCGCGCGGGCAATTCGAGCGGGCACCGGCGCCCGCTCGTGTACGCGCCCAAGAGCCACGGCAGCGTCGCTACGACCGTGCTCACGGCGGGCAAGATTGCGCTCGCGCCGTTCAGTTCGAACGGCCAATACAAGATCAGTTACCTCCCCGAGTGGACCGACATTGCGGCGGCGAACACGACGTATTTGATGCTGTTCCCCGACGAGCTCTGCTGTCAGTGGCTCATCTGGGATTTCGTCGCCAAGATCTCGATCCGGGACCGAGACAAGCTGGGCAAGCATGATGACTCGGTGATCGAGCGCGGCCGCATCGAAGCGCTCATTGGTCACCACGTGCCGCACGTCGCCGGCACGGGGGCGATCAGTGTTCAACGCAGCCCGAGTTACAACCGATGAGCCACCGGCACCGACGGCAGAACCTTTGCAATCAGTGGGGCTTCGATCCACGCAGCATCCCCGAGGTGGCCGCTGGCTACTGGTGGCACCCGGACCTCGACACGGGGTTCGGCACGACGGACTTTCGCTGTCCCGAGGGCAACGGGCACACGACGTTTGACCTCGTGCAGCCGACCGTCGCCAGCCAGCCCACGCTGCTCACCGAAAACGGCGGCAAACAGTATCGGATGCGCAATGCCGCCGACGGCAACCCCTCGCTACTCGGCACCGCGGCGGCGGTCGCGGCGGGCTGGACTGGCCCCACCTACATCGGCGGGTGGTTTCGATTGCCCGCGGGTGGCACCGGTGCCGGGGTGTTTTTCCAACACAACACGGCCGGAACCCAAGCGCGAATCAATTTCAACCTCAGCACCCTGGGGCTCATTACCGCCGTGTCGACGAACGGCTCGGCGTCGGTGAACAATCAGTATCTCGCCGCGCCCGTGCTCACGAGTCTCAATTGGGCCTGGTGTGAGATGGCCTTTCTCGGCGTGGGCGCCACCGACGCCGACCGCGCCAAGGCCTTCGTTGATTTCGTCGAGCAGACGCGGAACAGCGGATCGGGCACCATCCCCGCCACCATCTTCGATGCGACGGCCAAGATCGGGATCGGGTGCCGATTTCAGAACGCGCTGGCCAACGTCGACACGACCGATCGATCCGGCGTGTTCTATTGCAACGGCATCCCCTCGACCGCCAACCGGCACCTCCTCGCGAATGCGTCCCGCCCCATCGCGGCGCTCTTGTGAGGCGCCATGACCTCGCGCTTTCGCCCACCCCGCGACGTTCCCGATATCGGCGCCAGCCCCGCCGAACAAGCGCGCTTCAAGGCGTGGATCCGTACTGCGTTCGTCGAGATTGCCGAGGACCTCTCGGTGGCGCTCAGCGTCGGATCACCCGGTGTGATCGAACAAGAGCGGGTCGATCTACCCGCCGATGCCTCGCGCCGCGTCTCGCCGTCGCCCGCGGGGGCGGTCGTGGTGCTGCCGTGCCCGTCTCCAGTGAACGCCGGCGCCATCTCGCGGCTGTTCATTGAAAACCCATCCGGTCGCGTGATCGTGGCCGCGACGCCCGGGGTAGGCGCCGACGGCAAGGTGTTTCAACCGACGATCAACGGCCAGGTGCGCGCCACGTTCACGCTCCCGGGCGTCGTCACCTTTCACAGTAACGGCGCCAACGATTGGAAAGCCCAAGCCGAGAGCCCAGGCGAGACCGCGGCGACGGCCGCCAGCGCCGCCGAGTACGTGCTCGGCAGCGCGAGTTCGGCGCTGGCGCGCGCGCGCGTTCTGAGCGATAGCGAGACCACCGTCGTCGACCGGAGCACGCCGGGGCAAATCTCGATCATCGTCGGCGACCCGGCCAGCGGCTATCTCAGCCGCGGCTGGTACACGACGCCCGGAACGTCCACGATCTGGTCGACCGAGGAGGACCTGCCACCGGGCAACACGATCGAGCTGGTCGCGTGGTCCGGTGGCGGCGCGGGCGGCAACGGTCGTGTGCAAACGGCCGCTGGTGTGAGCCTCGGCGGATCGGCGGCTGGCGGGGGCGGGTGCCGGCACGCCAAACGGTTTCCGCGCGC
>Ga0247679_1000252_pt1 | contig 12979 bp, 12 predicted proteins | sample CNK20_metaG_FD_182797 | JGI IMG/M metagenome (GOLD analysis project Ga0247679, IMG submission 182797) | Soil microbial communities from Purdue University Martell Research Forest, Indiana, United States - CNK20 | ecosystem: Environmental > Terrestrial > Soil > Temperate forest > Bulk soil...
CTGTCAGCCGGGCGGTTTGCGGTACGCACCCAGTAGGCGGCGGAGACGCCGCCTGGCCAGCCGGCGGGACGCCGGCGTTCCGCCGGCGCAAAGTGCGCTTCTGGCGGATGGAACGCTGGCGTCCTCGCCGGCTGGCTCGGCGGCGTCTCGCCGCCGTGGCCGCGGCCTCAGATCGCCTTGATCACCTCGTCGATCGCGCTGCGGTCCCCGGCTTCCATCGCCTTCTCGATCAGCAGCGATTCGCGGTCGAGGCCGATGGCGGCTACTGCGATGATCTTCGAGCCGGCGTGGTAGGCGGCAAGGGCGCGGCGCTCATCCAGCGAGCCGTGAATCTCGACCTTGTCGAAGCCGGCGCCGTTGCCTACATAGGCGATCGTCACGTCGTAGTGCGCGCTCCAGAAGAACGGCGGCGCGGTGTGGGGTGTGCGGCGGCCGAGGATGTTGCGAGCGGCGGTTTGGCCCTGGCGGCCGGCGGCGACCCAGTGCTCGACGCGGATCTTGTTTCCGGTGAAGGGGTCGGGATAGTGGGCGACGTCGCCGGCGGCGAAGATGCCGGGGGCGCTGCTTTGAAGAAACTCGTCGACGACGATGCCGTTGTCGATCGTCAGGCCGGCGGATTGGGCGAGCTGCGTGTTCGGACGGACGCCGACGCCGGCGACGACGAAGTCGGCGGCGATCGGTTCGCCGGTGGCGAGAACGACGCGGTCGCCTTCGAACGTGGCCACGGTCGTGCCGAGGCGGAAGTGGACGCCGTGTTCTTCGTGGAGACGGCGGATGAATGCGCCGACCTCGACACCCATCGTTTTCCCGAGCGGGACCTGGTCGGGCGCGACGACGGTGACTTCGACTTCGCGCGCGCGCAGCGACGCGGCGACTTCGAGTCCGATGAAGCTGGCGCCGATGACGACGGCGCGCTTCCCCTTCACCGCCTCGGCGATGATGGCCCGGCTGTCGCGCAGCGTGCGCAGCAGGTGAATGCGATTGGCGCCCGGCGGCGACAGGCGGACAGGCTCGGAGCCGGTGGCGATGAGGATCGCGTCGAAGTCGCGTTTCGATCCGTCGTCGAGCGTGAGCGTTTTCGTCTTCGCATCGAGCTGCAAGGCGCGACGACCGGTGAGAAGATCGATCTTCTGATCGCGATAAAAGTCCGTACCGCGCAGAGGCATCCAATCCTCGGGTGCGCTGCCCGCGAGATACTCCTTCGAGAGATTCGGCCGGTCGATCGGAACGGTCTCCTCCGCGCCGATCATCGTGATCGAGCCTTCGAATCCTTCGCGGCGCAGCGTCTCGGCTGCTGCGTTTCCGGCACAGCCGGCGCCGACGATGCCGACCGAATTGACGGTTGTCTGCGCCCGGGGGGATGGGGGAATGTCGCGCTTCGTGGTGACGAAGACCCGGCCATCGCGTTGCTCGACGTTCCAGACCGCGATCGGATTCAACGCCGGGGCGCTCGGAGCGCCGGTTCGCAGATCGAAACAGGCGTGATGCCAGGGACAGCGGATCGTCTCGCCGGCCACGATGCCCTCGGCCAGCGGACCGTGATAGTGCGTGCATTCCGCGCCGACCGCGAAAACTTCCTTCCCGTGGCGGACGAGAACCAACTTTTCATCACCCACTTCGCCGGAAAGCATGCCGCCGTCGGCGATGTCTTCGATCGCAATGCCGGATTTCAGATCCATAGTCACTCCGTAAGCCGCAGGAACTCGGCGCGCGCCATGGGGTCGCTGCGCAGCGTGCCCAGCATCGACGACGTCACCATCTCCGTGGTCTGTTGCCGCACGCCTCGGCATCCCATGCACAGGTGATGCGCACGGACGATGACGCCGACTCCGCGGGCCTCGAGATGCTCTTCGATCGAGTCGGCGATCTGCCGCGTGAGCCGCTCCTGGATCTGCAGGCGGCGGGCGAAGCAGTCGACCAGCCGGGCCAGCTTGCTGATGCCGACGACTTTCCCGGGCAGATAGCCGACGCTCACCTCGCCATAGAACGGCAGCATGTGATGCTCGCAGGTGGAGTGAAAACTGATGTTGCGCAGCACGACCATCTCATCGCTCGTTTCGTCGAACGTGCGCGCGAGGATCTCGGCCGGATCGTCGCCGTAGCCGGATGTCATCTCCCGCCAGGCTTTGAGCACGCGTCCCGGGGTGTCCGCGAGGCCGTCTCGGGAGGGATCCTCGCCGATGAACCGGAGAATGGTGGTTACAGCCTCGGACGCAGCCAGATCGGTGGGGAACTCCAGCACTTCGTTACGTTTAGCCTCATGCATCGAATACCTCCTCGTGTGGCAGGGCAACGATCTCATGAACGGTTGTGTTTAGCAAGTGTTTGCTTGCTAAACATACGCGAATTACGAACCCATGCGTCACCCAAGCAAGAACGCTACGGATTTCGACCTCCGCCCTGACAGCACTCGGGCGAGGACGCCCGAGCGCCTGCGGTCGAGACGACCGCACTCCTTGCGCTGAGGAGTGTGGGCGTCTCGCCCGCGGCCATCGGGGCGTCCCGCCTCGGTGGTTGGATCGGCCTGATAACTCCAAGGTTTGAAACAGGTCCAGGTCTGAACAGCCGCAGGACAAAGCTAGAGTTTGCGCGGCAGAGACTACGAACCCGTACTTCACCCAAGCAAGAGTGCTACGGATTTTTTAGACCTCCGCTCTGACAGCACCCGGGCGAGGACGCCCGAGTGCCCGCGGTCGAGACGACCGCACTCCTTGCGCTGAGGAGTGTGGGCGTCTCGCCCGCGGCCATCGGGGCGTCCCGCCTCGGTGGTTGGATCGGCCTGATGACTCCAAGGTTCTAAACAGACCCAGGTCTCAACAGCCGTAGGACCACGCTAGAGTTTGCGCGGCAGAGACTACGAACTCGTACTACACCCAAGCAAGAACGCTACGGATTTTCGACCTCCGCACTGACAGCACTCGGGCGAGGACGCCCGAGTGCCCGCGGTCGAGACGACCGCACTCCAAGGAGTGTGGGACCAACAAGCTACTTCGCCTTCGCCGCCTCGATATTGATGTTGATCGTGACGTCGTCGCCGAGGAGGACGCCGCCGTTGTCGAGGGCTTTGTTCCAGTTGACGCCGTAGTCCTTGCGGTTGAGGGTCGTCGTCAGGGAGAAGCCGGCGCGCTCGCCGCCCCACGGATCCTTGCCGAAGCCGTTGAATTCGACCGGAAGGGTGACGCGCTTCGTCACACCGTGCATCGTCAGGTCGCCGGTTACCTCGTAGAGGTCCTTCTTCTTTGACGCGACGATCTTCGTGCTCTTGAAGGTGATCTCGGGGTTCTTGTCGGCGTCGAAGAAGTTCGCGCTGCGGAGATCCTTGTCGCGATCGGCATTGCCGGTGTTGATCGAGGCGGTCTTCATCGTGAACTCGACCGATGAGGCGGCCGGGTTGGCGCGGTCGGCGTTGATCTTGCCGCTGAAGTCGTCGAACCTGCCGCTGACTTTGCTCATCATGTGGCGCACCTGGAACGTGGCCTCGGAATGCGCTTTGTCGACGTTGAACGTTTCGGCAAAGAGCGAGGACGCGGTAACGAGAAATGCTGCAACTGCGAGGGTACGGAACTTCATTGGGAACGTCTCCTTTCGGTGAACTGCCGGTTGGCATGCTCGCGGGTCCTGTCGAGAAGGTCGATGAGGCTCGCGAGCTCGTGTTTTTTCAGATGGCCGAGGGCGGAATCGGCGGCCTCGATCATGGGGGCGTCGAGTTTGTCGAGAAGGGTGAGACCGGACTTGGTGATGCGACAGAAGACCTGGCGGCGATCGGTGGGGCAGCGTTCGCGCGACACGAGTTTCTTCGTCTCGAGCCGGTCGATGAGGCGCGTGATGCCGGGCGCGGTCTCGATCATCCGTTCGGCGATGTCGAGCGTCGGCAGGCCGTCTTTCCCGGCGCCGCGCAGAATCCTGAGGACGTTGTACTGCTGGAGGGTTATGCCCTTCGGCTCGACGATCGAACCGACCAGCCGGCGAAGAACGTCCGCGGTGCGCATGAGACCGACAGCAACCTCCTGCGCCTTCGACGGAAAGGGCCTGGTCTGCTTCAACTCCTGAACGATGCTCTTCGCCATGGCCGGTACTTTAGTGGTCATTAGTTGATTAGTCAAGTATTCGGCACGCGCTTTTATTTCGTCTCCGCTGCGACCGCCCGGACATCGTTGAATCGCCCGATCGCGGCATCGCGGTCCTCCGCCCCTGTGAATGCACCAACAATGGTCGATCCGGAGCCGGACATCGCTGCCCAGGCCGCTCCCGCCTCGATAAGCCTTATCTTCAGCTCGCGCAGACGCGGGAGTTGCGCGAAGATCGGCTCTTCGAAATCGTTGACGAGCTCGTTGGTGTGCGAGAGCAATCCATCTTTGACGATCGATCGATAACGGTCGATGCCGATCGGTGGCGAGAAACGGCGCAAGGCGGCGAAGGCGCCTGCCGTGCTGACGCGCTCTTCCGGGATCAGCAACAGAAGCGGGATGCCTGCAACGGACGGCATCGGCGTCAGCACTTCACCGCGGCCGGTGGCGTAGGCGGTGCCGCCGGCGAGGAAGAAAGGAACGTCCGAGCCGAGGGTGAGGGCAAGATCGGCAAGGGGCTTGTCGATGCCGAAGTGCTTGGACAGCGCGACGAGAACGGCGGCGGCGTCGGATGATCCGCCGCCGAGACCGCCGCCGGCGGGAATCGCCTTCTTCAACTCGATAGCGACGGGAGGGGCGCCGAGGGCGCGCGCGGCGCGGAGGACGAGATTGCTGTCATCGACAGGTATCGACGGATCGTCGCAGGTCAGCGAGAAGTGGTCCGACTCGCGGATCGTCAGCGTGTCGTGCAGCGAGATGGTCTGGAAGAGCGTCTCGAGATCATGGAACCCGTCCGCCCGCCTGCCGGTGATGCGCAGCGACCAGTTGATCTTCGCGTACGCGGGGATCTCGGTGATCAGTTTTTGTTGTGTCATCCGCCTGCTCAGAATGACACAACGCAATTGGAAAAAGCCGTTTCACCACAGAGACACAGAGGTCACAGAGATCCTCTCTGTGTTCTCTGTGTCTCTGTGGTTGCCTTTGCTTCGGCGACCATCCGCGCCCTCACATCTTCGGCACGAAGCAGCATCGGTAGTCCGAGGGAATCGCGGGGGGGACGATCGCGGCGGTCGTTGTCGCGGACTCCAGCGTCTGGATATCGAGACTCTGATCGCCGTGCGTCAGGAGGATATGTGGCGGCGGATAGGACGGCGGATCGTAGACGACTACGACATCGCCGGCGTTGGCGCGTTTGAGGCCGGTGGCTGCGTATTCGTACGTGAAGTCGGCGCTCGCCGGGAGTCCCATGAGCAGCAGGCCGATCGACGATGGCGATGCGGAGCCGAAGAAGCCGAAGCTGCGTCCGAACTCGGCCACGCCTCCGTGCCACCACGTCCCTTCGATGTCATTGACAAACGTCACCTGGCCGCCTTCGGCGTAGAGGCGGATCGCATTCGTGCCGAACGGCGTGTAGGCGGTCAGGAGCATGCGTCCGCCGTTGTCGATTTGGAGTTGGGCGCGCAACGACAGCGAATGGCCCGCGGTCGTCGCGCGAATCATGACCAGACTGCGCTGGCTGGTCATCTGCGCGCGGCGCTCCGCAAGCTGGCGCGCGGCGTCATTCGCCGACGTCGATGTCAGCGGATTGAGCGGCGTCTCCTCGCCTGCCGGACGCGTAGTCCTGCAACCGGCTGCGATGGCGCAAAGCACCAGAACGACAAGCGAGCGCCGCATCTCAGCGTGGAGTCTGCTGCGCCTGCTGCTGCTTTTCGAGCTCGGCGATCTTGGAGCGCAGCTTGGCCTCGTCCTTCGACTCCGGATCGAGAGTCAAGGCCACGCGGTAAAGCGAGAGCGCGCGGTTGGCGTCTCCCCGCTTGGCGAGAACGTCGCCGAGGTGCTCGTGCACCGTGGCATCACGCGGCAGGATCTGCGCGGCATCGTTCAGAAACTTCTCGGCTAGCTCGAGCTTCCCCTGGCGGAAGTAGGTCCAGCCGAGGGAGTCGAGATAGGCGCCGTTGTGCGGCTCGAGCTCCACCGCCTTGGTCAGCATCGTGGCGGCGCGGTCGAGGTGAACGCCCTGCTCGGCGTACATGTACCCGAGGTAGTTCAGGACGCTGCCGTTGTCAGGATTCTTCTCCAGGATCTCCGTGAACATCTTCTCAGCACCGGCCTTATCGCCGGAGCGCTCGATCACCGCGCCGAGCTCGAACTGGAGATCGACATCATCGGGCTTCGTGCGCAGCGCGTCTTTGAGCACGCCGATGGCAGGCTCGTACTGCTCCGCCTGCACGTACGCTTCCGCGGCGGAGATGCTGTTGCGAACGCCGAACTTCGACTGCGTGGCGGCAGCGACGCGGGCCCGGTCTTTGTCGCCGGCCCGCGCCAGCATTTCGATGTAACGCGCGTTGACGAATGGATCGGACCCGTACTTGTCGGCGAGCGGCTGCAGCAGCGCGACGGCGTCGCTGTAGCGCTTCTGCTTCTTCAGCGCGTCGACGGCGATGTTGATCGGCTGGGGGTTCGGTTTGTCGTGAAAGATGAAGAGCGGCTTGACGGCATCGATGGCCGCTTGAAAGTTGCCCTTCTGCAGATCGATGAGCGCAAGCTGCGTCTTGGCAATGGTCACCGCGCCCTCGGGTACATCCGGAACTGCCAGCAGCGTCTTGAACGTCTTCGTCGCATCGTCGTACTTCTTCCGGCCCATCTGCGACAGGCCGAAGCTGACGAGAATGTCGGGATCGTCGGGCGTCTTCTCGAGAAGCTGCCGGTAGATCTTCTCGGCATCCTCGTAGCGCTCCAGATCACTCAGCGACTCGGCGAGATAAAACTGCGTGCGCGTGTCTTTCGGATCGGCTGCCAACAGTGCAGCGAAACGGCTTCGAGCCTTTTCCGATTGACCGGCACGGAGATAGAAGTAGGCCTGCTGCCGCTGGAAATCGAGGTTGGTGGGATCGTCGTTGATGAGCGGCTGTAGAACGTCGGCCGCCTTCTGCCACTGATTCGTGCTCTGGTAGATCTCGACGAGCTGTTGGATAGCGGGGCCGAAGGTCGGATCGACCTCGACGGCTCGCTCCAGATATTTGAGGGACTCGGCGCCGCGGCCGAGCTTCGTGAGAACGAGCGCGTAGCTGTAGTTGAGTCCTCGCTGGTCGGGCGCACGTTCCAGCATCGCGGCGATGACCTTCTCCGCCTCGGCAGGCCGTCCAGTCTGTTGGTAAATCTGCGAGATGGCCATGCCGGTGGCGAGATCATCGGGATTGATGCGGAAAGCGTTCTGGAGATGGGCGAGCGCCTCATCGACTTTGGCGCGGTCGGTACCGGCGCGGTCGAGCAGAACACGTCCGAGAACGCGCTCGGCATCGAAGAAGTTCGGCTGCAAGGCGACGACTTTGCGAAGCTCCGTTTCCGCGGCGTCCATCTTCGACGCGTCGACCAGGATCATGGCGCGCTCGAAGAGGACGACCGTATTCTGCGGATCTTTGGCGATGATCTTGTCGATGCGGCTCAGCGCCTCGTCGAGCTTCCCGTCATCGGCGGCAAGTTTGGCAAGAATGAATTCGTACGCGTCGTCGGAAGGTACCTGGGCCCACGCCGCCGCGCTGAACGCCAGTAGCATCAGCAGCAGAACGGCAATCTTTTTTGCTGGTTTCATCATCACCTCGGAGCACACTCGGCAGAACGGAACAACGTCAACGGACGGGGCATTCTGGCGGAACTGTCCGTCTTGCAACAGCATTGAGACGAAGGCGGACGGAGCCCGTTTCATGCCACATTTGTGCTAAAAGCAGAGCCTTAATCGAATTGAGGATGCGGCGTGAGTCTGGAGCGTATCGAGATCACACCCTTCGCTGTGATCGCGGGGGAAATACTGCAACAGCGCCGAAGCGGGTCCCTGACCATCGTTCAGGCCCGCCTGCGCAAAACTCTGTATTGGGCTCAGGGCGAGCTGGCTCTGATCACGTCTGCCGCGCCTGAAGACTCGCTGGCCGACTTCCTCGTCCGCCGCGGCGTCGTCTCCCCTGCCCAGGCGTTGCAGCTCGCGACGCAGAATCCCTCGGAGGCCGTGTCGGCGTTTCACGAATCCGGCCTTTTCGACATGTCGAAACGGCAGACGTTCCTGCGCGAGTGGCTGACGCTGCAGTTCGCGCAGCTTTTCTCTCTCGAAGAAGGGACCGCAGCATTCACCGACGAACAGGCCATCGAGCCGGAGAAGCGGGTCTTCCTGCAATCGACCGCCGCCGTGGTTCTCGATGGCATCCGGGCGATCACGAATGGCCTCGTGCTCCGGCGCTCGCTCGGCGATCTATCCCGCACGATCGAGCCCGATCCGGCGGAGCAATCGCTGCTCGATGCGATCCCGCTGACCGATGCAGAGCGCAAGCTGGCGGAGGCGCTCACCAAACCGCAAACGATCGAATCGTTCCTGAAACAGTTTCCCAACGATTCGCTACAGGCTGCCCGCGTCGTGATCGCGATGATGACGCTGGGAGTCTTTGTCGTCGCCGACGAGACGCGTACGCAAGCGGCTGCCATCGCTGAAGAGAGCGACACGCAACGCGACCTCGAGATCCTCGCGGCGCTCGGACCGAACGATCAGCGCTCGCTGCGCGCGGTGGCGTTCTCGCGGCAACTGGCCTCGATCGATCATTACCAGTTGCTCGATGTGCCGCGTGCGGCGTCGCGCGCACAAATCATCGCCGCCGCGGAAGAAAAGAAGGGGCAGTACTCCCCTTCAAAGTATCCGGCGGTGGTGAAGGATGCCGTCACCGCGATCAGCAAACGCATCGATGAAGCCGCAAGTACTCTCGAACATCCGGCCAGACGCCAGGCCTACGACAAGCTTCTCCATCAAGACCCGGGTTCCGGCGGCGGAAGCGAGGATCTACAGCGACGCGCGGTACGGCACTCCATCGCCCGGCAGAATGTTGCGCATGCAAAGGACTTGAGCGCGGCGGGCGACTACTACGGCGCGATCATCCTGCTCAAACAGGCGGTCGCGTACAAGCCCGATGACGCCGAGGCGTGGCACCTCCTGGGGGCGTGTCAGGAGCGGAATCCGAAGTGGCGCCGCGACTCCGCGGAAAGCTTTCAGCGCTCCCTCTCCCTCGACCCGAATTCCATCGACACCCTCATCTCCCTCGGCGACCTTTACCGCGGCGAAGGCCTGACCGCGCGCGCGCAAAGCTGCTACGAAGACGCGCTGAAGATCGATCCCGAACACGCGGAGGCGAAGGGACGGTTGGCGGCGATCACGAAGAGGTGACGATGAAGACTTTCACGATGACTTTTGCGTTCTTGTGCTGCGTATCTCTGGCAGGGTCCGCCCGAGCCGTCACCGTCGACGACTGGCGCCGCGATCAGGCGGCAATCGAAGCGCAACTGCAGCAGAAGCAGTACGCCGCGGCACGAAAAGCATCGATCAAGCTGACCAATCAAATGCTCGACCGCCTCGGGGGCAACGCCGAAGCTATCCGGCTGCTGGCCGACACGGTATCGCTGCGCGCATCCGCGGAAGAAGGCCTCGGCAATGCCGATGACGCGAAGTGGTATCAGCAAGTCGCCGCCGCGATCGATCCGCCGAGAAAGGCGTTGGCGAAAGACCCTGATTCACCGCTTGCACGCGCGGTCTTTTCATCGCCCGCAATCAAAGCGCCTGAAGTGATCCACCGCCAGCAGCCTGTGCGGCCCGGAATCATCGATGCAATCGGGCCGTCGAAGGTGACCGTTAAAGTCGTCATCGATATCGACGGCGTGGTCCGCCAACCGGCAATTGTGGAGTCTCCCGCTCCTTCTACGTCCTACGCCGCGTTAGAAGCAGTCCGTCAATGGCGCTTCCGCCCCGGAACGTCGGATGGCAAGCCGGTGCCGGTGATTTTCAGTTTGACGGTGACGTTTCACTGAGGGCCGGTCGTCCAGCCGCGCGAAGCAGTCAGCGCGCGCATCGAGGCAGAGATGCCACGAGTGCTCCTGATGAACAGTCCTGCGGGCAGTCTTGCGCGCCTCTGCTTAGTTGGGATTCGGATACACTTTGTACCAGCAGTGAACCATGTCCTCGCAACTGGAGTGGGCACGACTTGTTGTCGAAGTACTCAAGGGCATTGCGTGGCCGCTGCTCGTGCTGACACTTGCACTCGTTTACCGGCGGCCACTGTACGCGCTGCTCAGCAACATAGGGGGGATTGCTCACCGCGCAGTCACTGACTCCTTCGAGCTATCGCTTGGCGAAAAGCTACGTGTCGCATTTCGAGAATCGATCTCGGACGCCAATCCTCAAACAGTCGCTGAGGCAATCGCCGTTGCCGAGGAAAACGCCGACAAGGCGCTGACGCTTCTCGCGACACTCAAGAGCGTACCGTTGTCTCATTATGAACGGCGCTTTCTCTTCCAGGCGGCAGAAGAGGCAGCGCGTGAGGGTAGCTGGACGCCAGCCTACCCAGATGCCCGCGCGCAACGAGCAATCGGTAGCCTTGTAACAAAAGGATTGCTAGAGAAGGACGAGAGCGGCGCATACCGAGTTCATCCTCTCGTCGCTCACTACGTTCTCAATTCCTATCTTGAATGAGTCCACCAGCGTATTCGGTCAGACTGTACGACCTGTCGCTCGTCAGCCGCAATGAGGTATGAGCAATAGCCGACGTTTACAGATCGCAACCACACACGGTTGGGCTCGCTCTACTTTGGAAAACTTGCGTTAGTTCGCCTAGCGGATATCTTCGGGCTTGTTGTCCGCTAGTTCGTCCTGCGCGTTGTTCGGACGCTTTGGGGAGTTTTCGCCGCTGTGTTCTTCGCGGCCGGCGCCTTCGTAGCCGAGGGATTCGGATCCGCGGATGACCTCGATTTTCTGCATGTCGGCTTCGGTGGCGCCTTTTTCGTCTTCGCTCATGGCGTATTGCTGAGCAAGAGGCGGGCCGGGTCTCACGCGAAGGCGCAAAAGCCGCGAAGAGAGCATCGCTAATTCCCCTTCGCGTCTTCGCGTCTTCGCGTGAGAAGTCTTAGCAGCTACATCAACTCGCGCATGATCTGGTCGAGCGCTTCCTTCGGCGGACGCGTTTCGGCTTCGGTGAGCAGGCAGAGTGACTTTTCGCTCATGTTAAGCAGGCTGATGAAGCTCTTTTTCTCGGGGCGCAGGTAGATGAGGCCGGTGAGCATGGCGCCGTCTTCGATTGCTTTGTGCGAGCGCTGGAGCGCTTGCACGGCGCTCGACGGGTCGTAATCCTCTTCCAGCTTTTTCAGCAGGAGGCGCGAGCCGTCGTGCAGGGTGACTTCGCGCATCGTGCCGGGCTCGTACTCGATCTCGATCTGTTCATACGACTGCACGAAACCGATCTGGTGGAGTAGTTCGTCATGTTCTTTCGAGTATGTGTAGCCCTTCGTCGAGCCGTCGTGATTGTTGAACGTGACGCACGGCGAGATGACGTCGATGACAGCAAGACCATCGTGCGCGATGGCGGCTTTGAGGATGTTCACCATCTGCTTCGGATCGCCTGCGTAGCCCCGGGCGACGAAACCGCATCCGAGCTCGACGGCCAGCGCGCAGAGGTCCATCGGCGGGAGGTCGTTGACGACGCCGGTCTTGAGCTTCGAGCCTTCGTCGGCGGTCGCGGAGAACTGCCCTTTGGTCAGGCCGTACACGCCGTTGTTCTCGATGATGTAGATCATCGGGATGTTGCGCCGGACCATGTGCATGAACTGGCCGAGTCCGATGGAGGCGGTGTCGCCGTCGCCGGAAACGCCGATCGAGATGAGATGGTGATTGGCCAGCATAGCGCCGGTGGCAACGGCCGGCATGCGTCCGTGAACGCTGTTGAATCCATGGGCACGGCCGAGAAAATACGCCGGCGTTTTCGACGAACAGCCGATGCCGGAGAACTTCGCCACCATCTCCGACTTGACGTTCATCTCGTAAAACGCGCGGACGATCTGATTGCTGACGGCGTCGTGGCCGCAGCCGGCGCAGAGCGTCGACTTGCCGCCCTGGTAATCGGCCGCTTTCAGTCCGAGCCGGTTTTCCTTCGGTACGGCCGCCTCGTTGGGCAGTTTGAGAGTACTTTCGGCCATGAGCTAGTCCTCCGAGGCAGTCTGCGTCGTCGTGCGGCCTTCGAGACCGACGCGAATGACGCGCGTGCCGTCGCTTTCCATCTGCAACAGTGAGTTCGTGATCGAGCGCGCGTCACAGGGCAGACCCGTGTAGTGAAGAATCTTGCGGATCCTGTCCTGAATGTCGCCCACTTCGAGCCGGATCAGATCGCCCATTTGTCCATCGCGATTCTGCTCGACGACGTAGACACGTTCGTGCGATTCGACGAACGCTTTCACATCGTCGGTGAACGGCAGCGCCCGCAGACGAAGGTAGCTCGTCTCGACGCCGTGCTCCCGGCGGAGCTGATCGCGCGATTCTTCGAGCGCAGGGTCGGTGGTACCGAAGGCGATGAAGCCGATCGTCGCATCGGGCCGGCGATCGATCACCGGCTGCGGCACGAACTTCTTCGCGGTCTGATGCTTTTTCGCGAGCCGGTCGACGGTGGCTTTGTAGTCGGAAGGCTTCTCCGAGTAGCGCGCCTGCGCGTCGTGTCCCGAACCGCGCGTGAAGTACGACGCCATCAAGTGATCGGTGCCCGGAAGCGTACGGAACGGAATACCGTCGTCGTCGACGTCGGCATAGCGTCCCCACTTTCCGCCGAGCTCGTCGAGCTGTTTGGCGTCGAGCACCTTGCCTCGGCGATACGCCTTGGTCGGATAGACGAAGGGATCCGACATCCAGTTGTTCATGCCGAGGTCGAGGTCCGAGAGAACGAAGATGGGTGTTTGGAACATCTCGGCGAGATCGAGCGCCTCACCGGCGAAGTCGAAGCACTCCGACACCGACGCCGGAATCAGAGCGATGTGCTGCGTGTCGCCGTGCGAGAGGTAGTAAACCTCGAAGATGTCGCCCTGCGCGGTGCGCGTGGGCAACCCAGTGGACGGACCGACGC
>Ga0247679_1000276_pt1 | contig 11764 bp, 9 predicted proteins | sample CNK20_metaG_FD_182797 | JGI IMG/M metagenome (GOLD analysis project Ga0247679, IMG submission 182797) | Soil microbial communities from Purdue University Martell Research Forest, Indiana, United States - CNK20 | ecosystem: Environmental > Terrestrial > Soil > Temperate forest > Bulk soil | place...
TCTGCTCGACTACACGCTCTGGTGGTGGCATTGGGCGAGTCATCGCGTTCCGTTCTTCTGGCGGTTCCACCTCGTGCATCACATTGATCGCGATCTCGATTCCTCCACCGCGCTGCGCTTTCACGTCGGCGAGCTGGCGCTTTCGATTCCGGTGCGTGCCGCGCAGATGGTGATCATCGGCGTTGATCCGCAGGCGTTGTGGTTATGGCAGACGATCCTGTTCGGCTCGATCCTCTTCCACCACGCAAACGTGCGCTTGCCGCTTCGCGTCGAGCGGGTGCTGGTGCGGTTGATCGTCACACCGCGGATGCACGGCATTCATCACTCCGAGGTGCTGAACGAGACCAACAGCAACTGGTCGAGTCTGCTCTCATGTTGGGATTACCTGCATCGAACGATTCTGCTCAATGTGCCGCAACCGGAGATCACGATCGGCGTCCCCGCGTACTCTGAGGCGTCCGACGTGACGATCGGGAAAATGCTCGTGCTACCGTTCAAGCGTCAGCGCAGCGATTTTCACTTGACCGATGGGACGCTCGCGATTCGAGAGCACGAGAAGGGAAATAGGAGCCTGGTTCCGTAGCCGTGGATCGCGCCGCATTGGCGCTCAAAGGCGCCGATGGTGGTGCTCCTCTCCCAGCTCGTCCGACGGATCGACATGAACGGCAACCGCAGCAACATGCGGTAGAGCTTTCTGGATGTTCGCCTGCACCAGTTTTGCGACCTCGTGTCCGTGAGCGACGGTGAGCGACGGCGGCACACCGAAGGTCACCTCCGCCATCAGCCGGTGACCGAGCCATCGCGCCCGAACCTCACCGACATCTGCGACACCTTCCGTCTTACGAGTGATGTCGGTGAGTTGGGGGATGAGCGCGGGGTCGACGCCGTCCAACATCCGGGTAAACACGGCGGCGACGGCATCCCACACGACTTTGCAGATGATGAGTGTGATGAGGATGCCGACGATCGGGTCGGCGAGGGGGTAACCAAGCTTCACGCCGAGCGCACCGAAGAGGACTGCAAGGCTGGCGATACCGTCGACCCGAGCGTGGTTTCCGTCAGCGATGAGGGCCGCGCTCTCGATTTCCTTCCCAACGCGGATGCGGATGATCGCGGCGATTTCGTTTCCGGCGAAGCCCACCACCGAAGCCACCATCACCGCATACAGGTGACTGAGCAGCACCGGATGGAAGAATCGCTGGATCGACTGATAGCCCGCTGCCACGGCGCTGAAGAGGATGACGAAAACGATCGTGACCCCTGCGAGATCCTCGACGCGACCCAGGCCATACGGAAACCGATGGGATGGTCGGCGCCGCGAAAGCGTGAAGGCGATCCAGAGCGGTACTGCTGTTGCGGCGTCACTGAAATTGTGGATCGTGTCTGCAAGAAGGCCCACGCTGCTGGATCGGTAGTAAACGTAGATCTGAATCAGAGCGGTGAAGAAGAGCACAAGGAAGGACCAGCGGATTGCCCATATGCCCCGTTCCGACGTCAGGATCGACGAATCGACGACGCCGTGCGTATGACCGTGCCCTCCTGCTCCATGTGGCTCGTGATCGTGAGGATGAGGGTGTGCTTCGTGGCCGTGCACCGTGCCGTCGTGAGGATGTTCGTGATGATCTGGGGTCATGAGTTTCTTGCCTGAATCATCTGCGAGGAGAAGATAGGCGGTTGCTCGAGCGATGTCGAACGTCGAGGGGAGTGATCTCGGCAATATCAAGCGTAGCAGGCATCGTTTGACAACCCTCCGCCGCGTGCCGTACCCTCGACCCTCCTGGACTGATTTGCGGGGCTGCTTGCAACCAGGTTAAAAAAAGCTAAAGAGCCGGCAGTGATCCGCGTTCTGACGCCGATTTTCAGCCCCGCAATTTCCGCGGGGCTTTTTGTTTTCGGGAGAATCGATGGCGCAACCGGACCGTACTGCTGAACTTCGTGAGCTGCTCGATCGCCGCATCCTCGTGCTGGATGGCGCGATGGGGACCATGATCCAGCGCTACCGGCTCGACGAAGCGGCCTTCCGCGGTGTGCAGTTTGCTGCACATCCGCGCGACCTCCGAGGAGCGAATGACATTCTCTGCCTGACGCGCCCCGACGTCGTCGAATCGATCCACCGCCAATACCTCGAGGCCGGCGCCGACATCATCGAGACCAACACGTTCAACGCGCAGGCGATCTCCCTCGCAGACTACGACCTGGTCGAGTACTCCTACGACATCAACAAGGCTGCCGCGGAGCTGGCGCGCAAGGCGTGCGACGCTTACGCCACTCCCGAGCGTCCCCGCTTCGTTGCCGGCTCCCTCGGCCCCACGAACCGCACGGCCTCGCTTTCGCCCGATGTGAACAATCCTGCATTTCGCGGGGTGACGTTCGATGAGCTGGTCGACGCCTATTACGAGCAGACGCGCGGTCTCGTCGACGGCGGCGCCGACATCCTGATGCCGGAGACGACCTTCGACACGCTCAACATCAAGGCAGCGCTCTTCGCGATCGAGAAGTACTTCGCCGACACCGGGATCCGACTGCCGATCATCGCTTCGATCACGATCACCGACGCTTCGGGCCGCACGTTGTCCGGCCAGACGGTCGAAGCGTGCTGGAACTCGATCTCGCACGCCAACCTTCTCGCCGCCGGCATCAACTGCGCGCTGGGCGCTGCCGAGATGCGGCCACACATCGAAGAGCTGGCCGCCATCGCGCCGGTTTACATCAGTTGTTATCCGAACGCCGGACTGCCGAATGCGCTCGGTGAATACGATCAGACCCCCGAGGAGATGGCGGCGCTGCTGCACGAATACGCAGGCAACAACTGGATCAACATCGTCGGCGGCTGCTGCGGAACAACGCCCGACTTCATCCGGGCCATCGTCGATGCGGTGAAGATGTTCCCGCCGCGCGTGCCGCCACAGGTCGAGAAGCATCTACGCCTCAGCGGACTCGAAGCGCTCACGGTCCGCAACGACGGCGGCGAAGGATCGCAGTTCATCATGGTCGGCGAGCGCACGAACGTCACCGGCTCACCGAAGTTCGCGCAGATCGTGAAGGCTGGCGATCTGGAGCCGGCACTGGCGATCGCCAAACAGCAGATCGACGGCGGCGCCAACATTCTTGACGTCAACATGGACGAAGGGCTGCTCGACTCCGAGAAGGTGATGACCGAGTTTCTGCACCTCGTCGCCTCGGAGCCCGACATCGCCCGCGTCCCGATCATGATCGACTCGTCGAAGTGGACGGTGCTCGAAGCCGGCCTCAAATGTACGCAGGGCAAGTCGGTCGTCAACTCCATCTCGTTGAAAGAGGGAGAAGACAAGTTCCGCGAGCAGGCCCGCATCATCCGCCGATTCGGCGCGGCTGTGATCGTGATGGCTTTCGACGAGCAGGGTCAGGCCGACTCGATCGAGCGCAAAGTGGCCATCTGTTCTCGCGCCTACCAGATCCTCGTCAACGAGGTTGGCTTCGATCCCACCGACATCATCTTCGATCCCAACGTCCTCACGGTCGCCACCGGAATCGAGGAGCACAACAACTACGGCGTCGGCTTCATCGAGGCGGTCCGGCAACTGCATGAACTGTTTCCGCTCGCCAGTTTCTCGGGCGGCATCAGTAACGTCTCGTTCTCGTTCCGCGGCAACAAGGCCGTGCGCGAGGCGATGCACGCAGCGTTTCTCTATCACGCCATCAAAGCGGGCTTGACGATGGCCATTGTCAACGCCGGACAGCTCGCCATTTACGAAGAGATTCCTCCCGAGCTGCTTGCGCTGGTCGAAGATGTTCTCCTCAACCGACGTCCGGATGCGACCGAACGTTTGCTCGCGTATGCGGACAACGTGAAACAAGGACCGGCAACGGCAAAAGAGGAAGAGGCCTGGCGCAGCGGCAGCGTCGAAGAGCGGCTCTCCCACTCGCTCGTCAAGGGAATCATCGAGCATCTCGACGAAGACCTGGGAGAAGCGCGGCAAACCTATCCCAGCGCGCTCTCGATCATCGAAGGGCCGCTGATGGACGGCATGAACGTCGTCGGCAATCTCTTCGGAGCGGGCAAGATGTTTCTCCCGCAGGTCGTGAAGAGCGCGCGCGTGATGAAGAAGGCGGTGGCCTATTTGCTGCCGTTCATGGAAGCGGAGAAGGCGAAGGCAGGCGATCTCTCGCAGCGCGGCAAGGTGCTGATGGCGACGGTGAAGGGCGACGTTCACGACATCGGCAAGAACATCGTCGGCGTCGTTCTCGGATGCAACAACTACGAAGTCATCGACCTCGGCGTCATGGTTTCCGCCGACAAGATCCTCGACACCGCGATCGCCGAGAAGGTCGACATCATCGGCCTCTCCGGCCTGATCACGCCGTCGCTCGACGAGATGGTTCATGTGGCGCGCGAGATGGAGCGGCGCAATTTCGTGCTGCCGATGCTGATCGGCGGCGCGACGACGTCGAAGCTGCATACCGCAGTGAAGATCGCCCCGCGCTACTCGCACGCGACCGTCCACGTGCTCGACGCCTCGCGCGCCGTCGGCGTCGTCAGCACGCTCCTGTCCGATCGCCGCGACGAGTTCGTTCGCGAGCGTCATACCGAATACGAGCACCTCCGCGAAGCCCAGGCCAAGCGTCAGAGCGAGGTCAAGATCCTCTCGATCGAGGCGGCACGCCGCCGCAAGCCGGCGCTTTCCTTCTCACCCGATCGTCCGCCCTTCCTCGGCGTTCGCGTGCTCGACGACGTTCCGCTAGAGCGCATCGAGCCGTTCATCGACTGGAATCCGTTCTTCACCGCATGGGAGCTGCGCGGGCGTTTTCCGCAAATCCTCGACGAGCCGCGGGCGAAAGAGCTTTACGACGACGGCCGCAAACTGCTCCGCGAGATCATCGACAACCGTCTGATTCACGCCCGCGCCGCTTACGGTTTCTGGCCCGCCAATTCGGTTGGCGACGATATCGAGGTGTACGGCGACGAGTCGCGCAGCGATGTCATCGCGCGTTTCCACACGCTGCGGCAGCAGCAGGAGACGAATACCGGCCGCAACTACGCGCTGGCCGATTTCATCGCTCCGAAAGAGAGCAGCATCATCGACTACATCGGCGGCTTCGCGGTCACGGCCGGGATTGGAGTGGCCGAGGTCGTGGAACGCTTCGAAAAAGACCACGACGACTACAACGCCATCATGACCAAGGCGCTCGCGGATCGCCTGGCCGAGGGGCTCGCCGAGATGCTGCACAAAGAGACGCGCGCGGAGTGGTACGCGCCGAACGAAGACCTGTCGAGCGAGGATCTGATCGCCGAGAAGTACCGCGGCATTCGCCCCGCGCCGGGATATCCAGCCTCACCAGACCACACGGAGAAAGCGACGCTCTTCGCGCTGCTCGATGCCGGGCGCGCCGGTATCGACCTCACCGAAAACTTTGCCATGACGCCGGCCGCCTCCGTCAGCGGCCTCTACTTCGCACACCCGGAGTCGAAGTACTTCTCGGTCGGCCGGATCGGCCGCGATCAGGTTGCCGACTACCACGCACGCAAAGACATGCCGCTCCCGCTGGTCGAACGCTGGCTCGCCCCGTCGCTGGCGTACGAGCCGGAGACGGTGGTGTGACGACGGAACGGTAAAACTGATCTCCGCGGAGATTTGGCGATGAACACAACCCAATCCCAGCCCAACGTTAAACAGGCGGTTCCCTTCTTCCGCGTATCGGACATGGATGCGTCTCTTCGTTTCTATCTCGACGGCCTCGGCTTCGTGATGACGAAGAAGTGGATCGACGAAGGGAAGCTGCGGTGGTGCTGGCTCGAGATCGGCGACGCCGCGCTGATGCTTCAGGAGTTTCGCAAGGAAGGGCTCAATTCGTGGGTGCCGGACGCGAAGGTCGGCGTCGGCGTTTCGATCTGCTTTATCTGCAGGGACGCACTTGCGATTTATCGCGACGCGATCGCTCGCGGTCTCGAGGCGTCACGTCCCTTCGTCGGCAACGGGATGTGGTGTACGTCTGTATCCGATCCGGATGGCTACCGGCTCGAGTTCGAGAGCCTGACGGACGTGCCGGAAGAGACGGTCTTGTCAGGCGATTAGCCGGGCACAACATTCGCTCCGAAAAAAGTTTGCTCCGCGTGTCGATTTCGCCGATCGCCGCTCGTCGTGTAGATAGAGGCAGGGAAATCCTGCTCCGAACGACAAATCAATCGAAGGAGAAAAATAATGCGATTCATGGTGCTGGTCAAAGCGAACAAGGACTCGGAAGCGGGCGTGCTCCCCGACGAGAAGATTCTCACGGCGATGGGCAAGTTCAACGAAGAGCTGGTGAAAGCCGGCGTGATGCTCGCCGGCGAAGGATTGCAGGCGAGCTCGAAAGGCGCGCGGGTGCGGTTCTCGGGCGGGAAGAAGACGGTCATCGACGGACCCTTCGCCGAGACGAAAGAGCTCGTCGTCGGCTTCTGGCTGTGGCAGGTGAAGTCGAAGGAAGAGGCGATCGAGTGGCTGAAGCGCGCGCCGTTTGAGGATACCGAGGTCGAGCTCCGTCAGGTATTCGAGATGGAAGACTTCGGCGCCAATCTCACGCCGGAACTGCGTGAACAGGAAGAGCGCACTCGCGCCCAGGCCGCCGCGAGGAAGTAGGCCGCGGCGCCGTTGCGCCGGCGTGGTGAAGATGGTGTGATCGGCAGCCATGACAGCTGCCGACATCCATCGCACGATCGATGCAGTCTGGCGGATCGAGTCCGCCAGGCTCATCGCCGGCTTGACGCGAATCGTTCGCGATGTCGGGTTGGCCGAGGATCTCGCGCAGGACGCGCTGGTTGCGGCGCTCGAGAAGTGGCCCGAGGCCGGCGTCCCCGACAATCCGGGCGCGTGGCTCATGGCGACTGCGAAGAATCGCGCCATCGATACCCTGCGCAAGAACGCATTGCACGAGCGCAAGCATGAAGCGATCGGCCGCGATGTCGAGACGGTGGAGCCCGATCTCGTGACGGCGCTTGACGACGAGATCGGCGACGATCTCCTCCGGCTCGTGTTCATCGCCTGCCATCCGATTCTGTCGACCGAGGCGCGTGTTGCGCTGACGCTTCGCCTCCTCGGCGGACTGACGACGGACGAGATTGCCCGCGCGTTTCTCGTTCCGGAGCCGACGATCGCGCAGCGCATCGTGCGGGCCAAACGGACGTTGACTGAGGCGCGCGCACCGTTCGAAGTTCCGCGCGGCAAGGAGTTCGTGGCGCGACTCGCGTCGGTTCTGCAGGTGATCTATCTGATCTTCAACGAAGGCTACGCCGCCACGGCGGGCGACGATTGGATGCGCCCGCAACTCTGCGAGGAAGCGCTACGCCTGGGCAGGATTCTGGCCGAGCTGGTGCCAGCCGAGCCGGAAGTGCACGGCCTCGTGGCGCTGATGGAGATCCAGGCGTCGCGAATCGGTGCGCGCGTGAGCCCCTCGGGCGAGCCGATCCTGCTGCTCGATCAGGACCGTGGCCGCTGGGATCACGTCCTCATTGGACGCGGCCTCGCGGCCCTCGCGCGTGGCGAGAAACTGGGGGGTGCGCCGGGGCCGTACGCACTGCAAGCCGCGATTGCCGCGTGTCACGCCCGAGCGCACGCCGCTGAAGAGACGGACTGGCGGCGGATCGCGTCGCTCTACGAAGCGCTGGCCGAGCTCACGCCGTCACCGGTCATCGAATTGAATCGCGCAGTAGCAGTGGGGATGGCGTTCGGTCCGGCCGCGGGACTGGCGCTGGTCGATGAGCTCCGTGCGGAGCCTTCGCTGGCGTCGTATCACCTGCTGCCGAGCGTGCGCGGCGATCTGCTGTTCAAGGTGCAGCGCTTCGATGAGGCGCGCGAAGAGTTTAAGCGCGCGGCCTCGCTCACGCGGAATGTCCGCGAACGTGCGCTGCTGCTCGAGCGCGTGGCTGCGTGCGAACGCGAGTCGTGACGGGGGCCACCAAAACCTTTGCACCACAGAGACACAGAGGACACAGAGTTGAAGCCGTTCTCTGTGTCCTCAGTGTCTCTGTGGTGCAATCTTTTTCGACGAAAAGCGTAACCTCCCCACCGAATGCTCTGGCCGCTACGAATCGCGCTCGCCAAACTCCGGCCGTTCAACGCGGCGACCATCATTCGTACCTCGATCGTGTCGGTGCTCTTCGCGGCGTTTCTGTATGGCGACTTCGCGCTCTTCCGGCGGCTCTTTGCCACGATGGCGAAGGTCGAGCAGGAGTCGCCTTTCCTTGCGCTCGGACTGCTGCGCAATCTCCTGTCGCTCGTATTTCTCACTGCCGTCGTCATGCTGTTTTCGTCGTCGATGACGGCGGCGATCGGCGCGTTCTTCAGCGATCTCGATCTCGACACATTCCACGCCGCGCCGTTGTCGAAAACGCGCATCGTCGTGTTGCGATGGGGGAAGACCTTCGCGCAGAGCGCGACGATGGTCTACGTCTTCATCGCGCCGATGTTCGTCGCCTTCGCGCTGCGCTACAACACGCCGGCACGGCTCTACCCGATCGTCCTCGTGAATCTGGCGCTGCTGCTGGCCATTCCCGTGACGCTCGGCGGACTGATGATCATCGTCCTCGTGCGCTTCTTTCCGGTCCAGCGCGTCAGCCAGATCGTCGCCACGATTGCCATCCTTGTCCTCACCGTTGCCGTCGTCGCCTTCCGTATGAGCCGTCCGGAGCGTCTGTTCGCCAGCATCAACACGGACGACGTCACGCGCGTGCTTCGCTCGGTCGAGTTGCCCTCGCTCGACCGCTATCCGGGAACGGCCCTCGCCGACGTCATGGTGGCGCTGGCGGAAGGGCGGCCCGCATCGATCCTGCCACCGAAGATCGGCGTAACCGCGCTCGCACTCTTCGCGATCTTCGTATTCGTCGCGCGGCGGATCTACTTCACCGCGTTCGTGCGCGCGCGGGAGAGCATGGCTCCCGCGGCGCTCGGCGCGGGCGGGATGACGCGTGCAGCCGACATCCTTCTCGCGCCGTTCTCGGCACCGACGCGCGCCATGATCGGGAAGGAAGTGCGCACGCTCACGCGCGACGTCGCGCAGTGGTCGCAACTCTTTCTGATGATCGCTCTGATGTTTCTCTACCTCTACAACATCCGCATGCTGCCGCTCAGCGGCGACGCCCGCGCCACCATCGTCGCCTACGCCAACCTCGGCATGGCCGGCTTCGTCGTGGCGGCGATCTGTCTCCGCTTCGCGTATCCCTCGATCTCGTCGGAAGGGAAAGCATTCTGGATGCTGCAGAGCGCGCCGGTGTCGTATCGCCGGCTGCTCATCGTGAAGGTAATCGTCTACGCCGCGCCGCTGACGATCCTCTCGCTGCTCCTCACCACCTTTGCCGACGTCCTGCTCGATGCCAATCGCGTGGTCTGGACATTCACGTTGTTCGGAGCGTCGATGCTCGGTGTGACACTGGTCAGCATGGGAGTCGGTCTCGGCTCGCTCTCGCCCGACTTCGGCGCGGAGAATCCGCTGCAGGTAGGTCTTTCGCTGGGCGGTTTCGCCTACATGGCGGCGGCGCTGGCCTACGTCGGCAGCATCATGACGCTGATGGCCAAACCGGTCATGCGCTACTTCTTCTGGCGCCTTTTTGGCATCGAGAGCGACGGAATGGCGGTCGATATCCTTCCGGTCGTGACTGCGGTCACACTCTCGATCGCACTATGCGTGTTTCCTCTGCTGGCCGCGGAAAAACGTTTAACCGCGCTCGCGGAAAGCCGTTAGAATCGCCCGAACCGACCAACTTTCACTGAAGGAGAAGCAATGAGCGAGACACCGTCTTCGTACACGCCGCCACCGCCACCGCCGGGTGGAAGCTACACACCGCCGCCGCCTCCGACCCCCGGTGCTGCCGCGCCAGGCGGAGACAGGACCATCATGATCGTCCTGTCCTACCTCTGGATCCTTGCGCTGATTCCTCTGCTGACGAAGAAAGAAGACCCTGAGATTCAGTGGCACGCCAAGAATGGTCTGGCACTCCTCGGCGCCGAGATCATCTGCTGGATCGTCTTCATGATCCTCGGCATCATCCTGAGCAAGATATTTGCAGCACTCTCCTGTGGAGTGACCCTCATTCAGTGCGCCGTGTGGATCGGCTTCCTCGTCGTCCGTGTGATGTGTATCGTCAAAGGCACCAGCGGGCAGCGATTCCGCGTTCCGGTCGTTACCGACATGGCCGAGAAGATGTAGTCAAAAGGAGATTCCGATGGATACACCTGGCGGTTCCGGTTCCTACACTCCACCACCACCTCCTCCACCTCCGCCTTCGAGCGGAAGCACGCCACCGGCAGGTCCGAGCGCTGCGGACATTGTCTATCCGACGGATCCACCGAAGGATCCGGTGCTCATCGCCGTGCTGAATCTCGTCGTGGCCGGCTGTCTCGGCTACTTCATGATCGGACAGAAGATGAAGGGGATCGTAGCGGTCATCGCCTGGGTCCTCGGCCTCTTCTTCACCTGCGGCACGGTGTCCGGACTCGTCTCCATCGTGGCCGCGATCGACGGCTACATGCAGGCGCAGCAGCTCAAAGCCGGGTTCCCGGTCGCGCAGTGGACGTTCTTCGACAAGCACCAGTAAACCAGCTTCCAGAATCGGGAAAAGGCGCCGCAACCGCGGCGCTTTTTCATTTTGCAGGGTAGATTGGTCGCACTGATGTCGAGGTCCGAGACATCGATGACAAGATTTGAGACATCAAAGTCTCGATCGTCGACATCGATGTCCAGATCTCTAACACCGATGTCCAGATTTTCGACATCGAAGTCCAGATTCAACGCTGCGATGTCCAGATTTTCTGCTGCGATGTCCAGATCTCTAACACCGATGTCCAGCTTTTCCACATCGAAGTCTAGATTTAACGCTGCGATGTCCAGCTTTTCCACTGCGAAGTCCAGCTTTTCCGCTGCGAAGTCCAGATTTTCCACTGCGAAGTCCAGATTTTCCGCTGTGAAGTCCAGATTTCGATGTCTCGGTTCTTCACAACGATGTGGAGATCGACGCTTTTCGTTTGTAGCGAGCTAGCTCTTTTCGCCCGCCGACACGCTTCACGTTTAGACGTGCGCTAACCGCCACCGCGAGATCACCGAAAGTCCACCCTGGTGCGCGCTAGGTAGAATCCCGATGTGCGACGAATGTCTTGGTTTCTCCTTGTGATGATCCTCTCGTGCCGTGACTCTGGGAATCGGCAGACCGCTTTCGATCGAAAAGTGAAGTGCGCACGCGAAGGGCGCGAGTGGTTTGCGCGTGTTTCGGAGAGTCAGCGACGTTATAACGAGACACTCATCAACCCGCAGTTTGCATACAACGCTGAGCTCACAACATGCCTGTGTTACTACCGCTTGAACCATGGCCCTGAGCATAGCCTCGTCGTCACCGACATCTCGACGGACAAAGAGGTTCTGGTCTGGAGAGATGATCTTGGAGGTATCGACGCCCGACGATCTGGTGCCCGCCGGCTAACACTTGAGGAGTTTGACCACCGCATTTCTGATCTTGGATTTCAGCCCTGAGCGTGGCCAAATCAGACCAACTCGTTCTTGTGGCGGGCTAACTCCTGTATCATTCCGCTCTCAACGCAACGTGCCCGAAAACGTCATCGCAGTCGCTCTGATCCTTCCTGACCTGACCCGCAGCGTCGCAGAAGAGCATCTCGCCGAGCTGGAAAAACTGATCGAGACAGCCGGGGGCACCGTTGTCGACCGCGTTTTCGCCAAGCGGCCGCGGCCCGATCCGGCCACGTACGTCGGCAGCGGCAAGGCCGAGCAGATCAAGTCACTCGTTCATGCCAGCGGTGCGAAA
>Ga0247679_1000279_pt1 | contig 11610 bp, 17 predicted proteins | sample CNK20_metaG_FD_182797 | JGI IMG/M metagenome (GOLD analysis project Ga0247679, IMG submission 182797) | Soil microbial communities from Purdue University Martell Research Forest, Indiana, United States - CNK20 | ecosystem: Environmental > Terrestrial > Soil > Temperate forest > Bulk soil...
AAATTCCTTTTAATTGTTACGCCCCAAGCCTACTACAGATTTTAAATAAAGTCAATGGACATAGAACAACGCAAAGCCAAGATAGCTGAAATAACCAACTCTGGTTTAAGCCCAAAAGACAAAGTTAAAGCTTTGGAGGATTTTGTTAAGGCGGAAAAAAAAGCTGATGAAAAAGCGTTAGCTGACGAACAGAAACAAGAACAGGCTACAGCGAAAGCTAACCATGTCCAAAAAGTTGAAATCTTGGGTGCAGAACTAGCCACTATTAAAGGCGCTAAAGGTGATAAGGGAGATAAAGGTGACCAAGGCGAGCAGGGGATTCAAGGGGAAAAAGGCGACACTGGGGCAGATAGCACAGTTGTTGGCCCAAAAGGTGATAAGGGTGAAAAAGGTGATACTGGCCAAGACGGGATAAGTGGGATTGACGGTAAAGATGGTAAAGACGGAATTGATGGTAAGGATGGAGCCGATGGTTCGCCTGATACCCCGCTAGAGGTTAAAAATAAGCTTGAGAGCCTAACAAAAGACGACAGGCTAGATATTAAGGCTATTAAAGGCACTGATGCTTTACAAGATAATATTGTAGCTCATGCCGTGGGACAATCTAGGGGTATGCTTTATGCAGGCTTGCTAGAAAACCAAAATAGCAGTAGCGGAGGGCATACAATTGAAGATGAAGGTACGCCTTTAACCCAGAGAAAAAATTTAAATTTTGTAGGTTCTAGTGTCACTGTAACGGATGACGCAGGTAATAACGCTACTGTAGTCACGATTTCAGGTAGTGGCACAGGTTCAGGAAGTCAAGGCACCCAAGGCAGTCAGGGTAGTATTGGTATTCAGGGAGCGACTGGTCCAACTGGTCCCCAGGGACCCCAAGGCACACAAGGAACCCAAGGTTCACAAGGTTCTATCGGGGTTACTGGTGCTACGGGAGCACAAGGAGCGACTGGCAATCAAGGTAGCCAAGGTTCTATCGGGGTGCAGGGACCTCAAGGTACAGCTTTAGGACCAACTGGAGCAACAGGTCCTACAGGCCCCCAAGGAACCCAGGGAACACAAGGGTCCATCGGTGTTCAAGGTCCGCAAGGTACGCAAGGTTCTATTGGTATTCAGGGAGTACAAGGCACCCAAGGTAGTCAGGGAACTTTAGGACCGACAGGAGCGACAGGAGCCATGGGCAATGCTTTTTTGTTTAATTATTCAGGACCTACAGCGGCCACTGCGCCGACTGGGGGAAATTTTAGATATAACGCTTCAGGTCCCTCCAACACCACGCAGATTTATATTAGCGAACTTAATACTGCCACGATTGATGTATCGGCGTGGCTAGCGAAACTCACAATTTCTACTAATTCGTCCGCCACTGCAATTCTTTCTATTGTTAAAGCTTCGGACCCAACAGTGTTTGCAGTATTCAGAGTGACAGCTTTAGTAGATAATGGTTCTTGGAATACAGTGACTGCGACATATGTTAATTCTAACGGCTTGTTTAGTGGTGGGGATGCATGTTATATAACATTTAGTGAAATTGGAGATAAGGGTGGAACAGGCCCTCAAGGAACGCAGGGCAGTATCGGAAGTATTGGCGTTCAGGGGACTCAAGGGTCTTTAGGGGCCACGGGTGCGACGGGTCCGCAAGGGACGCAAGGTTCCCAAGGGAGCATTGGTATCCAAGGCCCCCAAGGGACCCAAGGTAGTATAGGAGTTCAGGGTTCAACTGGACCCCAGGGAACCCAGGGGAGCATTGGCGTGCAAGGTTCGCAAGGGACCCAAGGGAGTTTAGGTCCAACGGGTCCCCAAGGTCCTACGGGACCTGGGGTAGGTTCACAAGGCTCTCAAGGCTCACAGGGGACACTTGGAGCTACAGGGGCGACAGGAGCTACGGGAGCTACAGGCACTCAATACCCATGGCAAGGAGCCTGGGCCGTGGGGACAGTGTATGCGACTAATGACTGCGTAGGCGACGCGGGTAATGGTTATGTGTGTATTGCAGCTAACACTGCAACAGGCAATAGCAACCCTACTGTTGGGGGTAGTGCGTCTACTTTTTGGAATTTATTAGTACAAAAAGGCTCTCAAGGCTCACAGGGTTCGGCTTCTACGGTAACAGGACCTACAGGACCGACTGGAGCACAAGGGACACAGGGTACTCAAGGTAGTCAGGGGTCGCTAGGGCCAACTGGAGCCACTGGAACGCAGTATATCTGGCAAGGAGCCTGGGCCGTGGGGATTTCTTATGCAGTTAATGATTCTGTGGGAGATGGTGGCAATGGTTATATTTGTATTGCTGCTAATACAGGTACAGGCAGTAATGAACCTTTTGGCGGAGCCAGTGCTTCAACTTTTTGGAGTCTACTAGTAGCTAAAGGCACCCAAGGCACCCAAGGGTCACAAGGTAGCGCCTCGACTGTTACTGGTCCTACAGGCCCACAGGGGACGCAAGGAACACAAGGCTCAATTGGTTTACAAGGCACGCAAGGCAGTGCTGGCTCTAATATGCGTAACCCCAATGTCAACACAATCAGTGGCGCAACGGGACATACTCCTAACGCTAACAGTGATGATATTTATGATGCTGCTAACCAAGCTAGTGCCAATACTTTTTATGCCACTAGTGGCACGGCGAATAATGGACAGAGGTTAGTTATTAGGATTTTATATACTACTACGGCTGCATCTTTTGCTGCCAGTTGGCAAGATGCGACTTTTGGTTATACAGCGCGAATAAGTCCAACTTTACCAACCAAACCCACTCTGGGAGGAGCCTTGGGAGGTAGGGCGCAACTAGAATTTATGTATGATACCAATAATAGTATTAATCGGTGGGTTTTGATTAATAGAACATCCTAGTATGACTACTTTTTTAGAACCTGGTGGTGATGCAACCTTTGACTTTAGCTTATGGGGGAGTGTTACTGGTAGCCCAACTATTGTCAGTGATTTTGTGCGTGGTAACCATTTACGGTCAATTCGCTATGCTCCGTCAGTAAGTAGCAGGACAAATGGGCTTTCTAATTGCGTGGCGGATGCTGGGACAAGAATTAATTTTGGTTTCTATATTGCTGCTTTTCCAACTGGCGGAACTGCTGCACCTTTTTTACAAATTTATGGGGCGAGTAATGTTATTTATTTAACTTTAACTAATGCGGGAGTTTTAAGAGCTACTAGTAATGGTACTACTCAATTAGGTAATGACGGTCCGACATTATCAATTAGCCAATTTTATAGAATTACTTTTACCCAAGTAATTACCTCAACTTCAGTAAATCGCTTTGAAATATTGGTTAATGGAATTCCAGCTATTTCTCTTACTAATGTAACCTTACCTAATATTGGTTCTACTAATTTCCAATTTGGAAATATTAACAACGTAGCTTCTTTTGATTTTAGAATAAGTGATGTTTATGTAGATAATTCTTCTTCCTTGACTGACCCTGGTAATATTTGGGTTACAGCGAAACGTCCTAACGCCAATGGATTGACAAATGGTTTTTTGGTGCAGATAGGCAGTGGTGGGTCAGGATATGGAAGTGGACACTCGCCCCAGATAAATGAACGGGCACTCTCTACCACAAATGGCTGGTCAACCACTCTTCTTGGCACTACAGAAGAATACACGATTGAAGCAACTTCCGCAGGGGATATTGATATTTCCAGGGCTGAAATTATTGATTATATGGGCTGGATAGATGCTGGAGCTTCGGGGTCAGTGACGGGTTCCATAATTGTGGGTGGCGCAGTTTCAAATGTTTCTTTGACTACTACTATTACTACTTTTACAGCTTTTGCAGGGTCTAAAACCTATCCTACTGGGGGAACGGATATTGGCATGATAAGTAGTGGCAGTGTGGGAACTGATAGTTTATATGAATGTGGAGTTGTCGTTGCTTACATTCCTTTGGCTCAAACTAGAAGCCCTTATCCTAATCATTTATAAATGCCCGCTCTCGAACTTATTAATACAACTTTATATAGTGATGCTAATTTAATCTCTTACTATCGTTTGGAAGCAGATGGAACAGATTCTAAAGGCAGTAATACTTTAACCGTTCATGGTAGTCCGTCTTTTGCAGCAGCTAAATTTAACAATGGTGTAGATTTAGGGACCAGTAACACCACAAAATATTTAGATATAGCTAGCAATTTAGGGATTACCGGAGGAGCCATTACTTTAATGTGCTGGATTAAAATAAATGCCGAACCCCCTAATGGCGGTAACAACTATACTTTCATGCAGCAGTCCAGTAGTACTAATCATGTATTTTATCAATTAGCCTATTACCAAGCTTCGGGAGTTTTGCGGTTATATTTTGACCGTTTAAAAAATCCAACTGACCAAGCCCTAGATGTTGCTATTACTGCCTTAGGGACAACAAATTGGCATTTTATTGTTGCTACTAACGACGGAGTAAATTCAAATTCCTATGTAGATGGCAGCTTAGTTGGTGGTCCTACAGCAGCTTCGGGGAATGGCAGTAGCGGGCTTTCAAATACTTTTAATATCGGTGACGAAAATTCTGGTGGAGTTCAACAATTTTTTAGTAATGCGATGATTGACGATGCAGCAGTTTTTTCTAGAGCTTTAAGTGCAACTGAAATTTCCAATCATTATAATGGATTAGATGGGATAATTAAAACTACAGGAGCTTTCCCTACCCATTTTAGAGGAGTCCATACATGAAAACTATATCTGCAGTTTTAATTGTCAAAAACGAGGAAGTCATGCTTGCCCGCTGTCTTGAAAGTGTCAAAGAGGCAGACGAAATTATTGTAGTAGATACAGGGTCAATTGATAAGACAGTAGAAATTGCCAAAAAATATACGGATAAAGTTTTTACTGATTTTAAGTGGTGTGATGACTTTGCCAAAGCCCGCAATTACGCTAAAAGCAAAGCTACTGGGGACTTTATTCTTTCTATAGATGCTGATGAATATTGTCATGATTTTTCTAAAGTTCGCGAAGCGGCCAATACTATAGACGCAGATGCAATTAATGTTCGTATGGTGATGGGACGAGTGACCCCTCCATCGTTTTTTTACTTCTCTCGCTTATTTAAAAACAAACCCGAAGTTTACTGGATAGGGGCGATTCATAATTGTTTAAATGTGGGAGGGACTAGGGATAGTGAAATAGAAATAACTTATGAATACAGCCCTGCCCATGCCCTTGACCCTGACCGAGCTTTAAGGATTTTAGAAAAAGAAGTCAAGGAAAGAGGCAATGACGCTCCACGAGAAATGTACTACTTGGGGCGGGAGTACTGGTACAAACGGATGTGGAAAAAGTGTACGGAAATGTTAGGTCGATACGTCCAAATTGCCCATTGGGACCCAGAAAAAGCCGATGCCTTTTTAATAATGAGCCGAGCTTATTCAACTCAAGGACTAGACGAAGACGCACGTGATGCTTGCTTGCAGGCTATTAAGATTAACCCGAATTTTAAAGAAGCTTTGTTATTTATGGCAGCAATAGTCCCAGACCAGCACGCTAACCAGTGGAAACGTATGGGCGAAACCGCTGACAACACTAACATTTTATTCCAAAGAACATGAAGAATAACTACAAACTTAAAGCTGAGGCAATCACCCATTCAGATTTACTCGTTAAACCTATTAGTTATAGTCTAGTCCGAAAATTTGTGAATAAAGAAGGGGATTACTACTTACAAAGCGAACCTATTAATTTAAGCGAATATTTAGAATTAGAAGCCAAATTTGGCGGAGTAACAGCTTATATTTATGAGTGAAGTATCTATTGATGTTTTAGTAGAAAGAATAGACAACTTGTCTAATCAATTTGGACAAGAAATTAAAGGTGTAAAAGAACAATTAACCACAGTTTCTAGCAGTTTAGTAAACTTAAAAGACAATTTTCCTACACGGTCTGAACTACAAGCTACCGAGTCAAGGCTTAAAACCCCTATTGAAAAAGTAACCAATGTAGTGTTTGGTCCTGACGGTAGTGACGGCTTAGTTACTAAAATAAGCGCACATTCAGATAATATCTCTACCCTTAAAACGGTTATAGGGATTTACGTTACGATTGCTACAGCCATTTTTAGTTTTATTATTTGGAAATTATTTTCACAATAATATGTCTTGGACTATAGAAACGTTAAAAGAGTATATAGATAAGGTCTTTTTCGAACACGAAATTAGATATAGTCAACGCTTTGAGTCCCAGGAAAAATCCGTTGCGTCTGCCTTAGCTGCAGCCAAAGAAGCTGTAACTAAAGCTGAAAATGCCGCGGAAAAACGTTTTGAAAGTGTAAATGAATTTAGAAACACCCTTTCTGACCAGCAAAGAACTTTAATGCCTAGGCCAGAAGCTGAACTGTTAATTAAAGGCTTAAGCGACCGTTTAACTAAGCTAGAAACTGTTAATACTGAAACCCAAGGACAAGGACAAGGAAAAGAAGCTTTGTGGGGTTGGATAGTTGGGATTTCTGGGTTCATCACAGGACTAGTTGGTGTCCTATGGGCAATCCTAAAAAAATAGAACTGATGATTTGGACTATTATTTTCATAATTGTTGCCTACTTACTGTACAAACAACCGATAACATTTTTATTTATTAAAGGACTTTGGGATTTATTAACCTTTACCATTAAGTGAAAGGATTAAAATGAAAAATCCAACACAAGCAGCACGACAGGCGGATTTGGAGAAAATCCAAAATGACCACGATGCTGACCCTACTAAAGTAGGGCTTACCCCTGCCGAAGAAAAAGAGTTAGACAAGCTTCAGGCAGCTGAATAAGGGAAAACAAGCGTAGCGCTAATCTACGCTTGTCTCCAACTAATACAACGTTTAATTAACTTAATTATAACTATATGGACTTAATTTGGAAAATATTAGCAGCTATAGTGGTAGTAGTTTTGATTGCAAAACTTTTAGCTCCCTTACTTATACCGCTTTATCCGCCACTGGGTGTAATAGTTTTGATTGTAATTTATCTAGTAGTCATCGCCTGGGTTTTAGGTTACCTTAATCTGCCTCCATTGAAATGAGCGACCCAACAATAAATCAACTCCAACAAAATAGGGGAGTAATAATAGAAACCAAAATTACAGATTTTATTGCTGGGGTTCTTCCTTATCAAGTAGTCAATCCTTTAGGGGATTGGTCTGGTTTTGAACCTAGAGGCGAGAACCAGTTTTCTAATCACCAAGACTCCATGGCTTGTGTGACTTTCTCGGCTCTTAATTGTATTGAAACCCAGTATAAGTTCCTGACAGGAAAAGAGATTAATTTTTCTGACCGCTTTATAGCCAAACTTTCCGGCACAACCCAACAAGGTAATACTATCCAAAAGGTCTTAGATACCATAAGAAAATATGGTTTGGTTTTAGAAACAGAATGGCCTACACCAGCCTCTTTTTCCTGGGATGAGTATTATGCCACCATACCCCCTGAAGTCCTTGCTAAAGCCCGAAAATTCACTATAGGCTATGAGTTTGGTTCACCTGACTACGCTCATGACCTTAAACAAGCCCCATTACAGATGATTATCGTCAAAGACAACCCTTATCATGCAGTAGAAATGATAAACTTAACCAGGCAATTCGATTCTTACCCCCCTTATGATGAGATGCAACAAAGTATTCACACAGTTTGTAAAATTATTTTGAAAGGAGTTCCTATGACTGAGTTTGTCAGAAATTTAAGTGTTCCAGGAGAATTTGGATTACTAATATCCAGTCCTGTTTGCAAAACTTATGTTCCTGCTTCTACAGAGATAGATTTAAAAGCCAGAGGCGGAGATAACATCCCCTTAAAAGCTGACGGCACGGTAGACTATACTAAAGCACGAGATATAACTCTTTAACGAAAGGAGCTTAATGGACTTTAACAAGGTGTTCGAAATGATTAAAGAATTAAGCGAGAACAAAGACTTAGTATTAAAAGATTTAAGAAAAGATAATAAGATAATTTACTTAGAACTGGAATTAGTTGAACCAGTTAATGAAGAGCTTCAAAAATTAATTAAGGAGTAATATGGACGCAACAGGATTAGTTAATGGTTCGTTAAGAGCAACAGGTGTAGCCACAATCGTTTTAGGTTCCATTGAAATAACTAAACAACATATTCTAGGCGGGGTGATTTTGTTAGTTGCAGGTTTGTTAGCTTATATAACTTATGAGTATACACCTGATAAGCCATAGAAAGGAGTGTTATGTCACAATCAATTTTCGTTCACAAAGTAGGCACAAAAGAATACGGGGTTTATGCCCCAGGATTAAGTGAAGCGACAATTAAAAATATTGCTTTAGATTTTGGTTTAGACATCCTGAAGCCAGACGGCAGCGTAGACTTTTCTAAGGCACAAGAAATGACGCTAGGAACAATACCTGTTCCCCCTCCTATTCCGCCACCCTCCTCTATCCCTTCTGACGGTGCAACAAACTTCCTGGTCGGAGCTAGCTTGTATACCGATTCGTTTTCACAGTTAGTAAAGTTTTTAGCTTCTAACCCCAACGACCCCAATATCAAACTCTTAACCAAACTTGACCAACCGACCGGAATTTGGCTGACGGGCGGGACCCCGGAACAAGTTAACTCACAAGTAAAAAGTGTGTTAAAAAACGCAACTGGGGAACTAGTGACGTTTGTGGTTTACAACATTCCCCACCGGGATAACGGCGGGGCTTCCAGCGGGGGTGCGGCTAACCAAGATGCTTACGAAGCCTGGATTGGGGCCATAGACGCCGCGGTCAATGATTCAGGTAACCCGAAAGTGGTGTTTATTATGGAGCCAGATGCTATAGGCTTTGCCTCCCAAACGCAAGATTATGCCCAGTACGAGGCGATTCAGATAGCAACCGATATTTTGACCCAACACCCCAATAGAAGCGTGTATTTAGACATTGCCATGTGGGACAGCAAACCGGACAACATGATTACCGCCATAAACTTCTTAAAGACCGCAGACCACTTAAAAAACGTTAGGGGTTGGGCGTTAAATACTTCTGGGTACAATTTAGATTCAGTTTGTAAAACGTTTGGTGAAGCTCTGGTTAAGGCTGTAGGTGGTCATTACATTGTTGATACTTCCCGTAATGCTAAAGGCGGGGTAGCGGGACAGTGGGAAAACGTACCTGGACAAGGTCTTGGTGCTGTGCCTCTTTCCCAACCCGCTACCGCAACTTTTGACGGTAACCTGTGGATAAAACCACCCAGTGAGTCAGACGGTCCTAATAACGGCAACCCTTCCGCGGGACAGTTTAATTACAACTATTCAGTAGAACTGGCCAAAAATTCTTAGTGATTCCTCGCCCTTTAGTCTTGACTTTTGGGAGAGTTTCACCAGTAGTTAGGCTTCTAAAAGTCCGGCGATTAATTAGGGACTATTTTAGGGGCTTATATTACGAGAGGAGGAATTTTGGAACCAAAGCCGGTAGTGACTTTTATGTCTTGGTGTGAAAACTGTAAAAAGTCTACCAAGCATCAACTCACGCCAATTTATGGCAAAGAAGCCTGCGTCAAGATTTGCGTGGCCTGCGTTAATCGAGTGATTTTTGCTCAACTAGGAAGGGAATAATGACCAATAAAACGTGTTGGATTATATGTAGTATTTGCGGCGTATTGATTGTTGGCGGACTGATTGTCCTGGCGAGGCTGCAATGACCAAAAAGGAAGCCCTAGAGAAGTTCGACTTCCCCAAGCGGTCATGCTACCACTGCCACCTTAAAACTCCAGAGGGTAAAGCTTGCGTCCACTGCGGCAAGTCCCAGACCCCACCTGAAAAGGTCAAGACCGCAACGGTTCACTGACTTCTGCCTTAGGACAGATACCCCTTGGGAAAGGGTTTTGTAGGCTCTGTGACAGGCTTACATTTGCGGCTCGCAAGAGCTGAAAAAGGGGCGACTTAAAATACCGCCCTTTTCCATATTGTGGATAAACTGTGAATTGACAGTTAGTTTGTTTCTTGCTATTATTAAATTGCTCTTGAGAAGCGGAATTTTTTTATATACTGTACAGTTAAACCCCGTTAGCCCAAATCCGCCCTCTCAAGAGCGTTAGTAGGCTAGCGGGGATTTTTAATTTAAAACGAAATGTATCAATGGTTCAAATTTTATGGAAGCGAATTTTTATCAGACCCAAAAATCGTTCCTCTAAACGCAGGTGAAAGAAGTTGTTGGATAACGCTTTTATGTTTGGCTAGTCAAACAGAAAATGGGATAGTTAGATTTATAAATGAAGACCAATTAAAAGCTATGTCAGGGATTATTGCTGGGGATGAAATGTGGATAAAATGTACTGGAATATTAGAAAAACTTAAGAATGCTGATATGATAACGCTTAGTAACGGAAATGTAACGATTAAGAATTGGATTAAAAGACAATATTCAGAGGGGTATTTAAGAGTAAAAGCATATAGGAAACGAAAAGGTAACGAGGAAGTAACGCCCCAGAGAGAGAAAGAAAGAGAGAAAGAATATACCGCTAAAGCGGATTTTAGAGCAAACCCTAAACTACCAGACGCCGAGGAAACTAAACAACTAATTGAAAGGTTAAAGAAATGAACCGAAAAAGAAATGCTGCAGATTGTTTATTTTCCGATGAACAAATAAGAGATTACATTAGGCAATATACTAATGGATTTCCTGATAGAGTTAGAATTTTAATAGAAAAGCCCCCTTTCGGGAGCTAATCTCTATGCATAATCGCTAGTTGATTATAGCATGCCAGGATACTTTTTTCAAGAATCTAAATTAAGTATAGCAAAATTATGGAAGTCTGTAATATTTGTGGTAAAAATAGGGGGATTGGTTGGACTTTTGTAGATCTAAAAACAAGGAAAAGAAAAAAGTATTGGTGTTTATATCATTATGAAACGATAGGAAAATATGGCACTTCAAAAAGCAATGGTAAGTTCAAAAACAAATGAATGGGCAACTCCGCAAGAGTTTTTTGATAAACTTAATAAAGAGTTTAATTTTACGCTTGATCCGTGTGCTACTAAAGAAAATGCTAAATGCCCAAAGTTTTATACGATTGAAGACGATGGATTAAGTAAGGATTGGGTGAAAGAAGTAGTTTTTATGAACCCGCCCTATGGTGGGCATACAGGTGATTGGATTAAAAAAGCATATAACGAGATTTATAAAGGGACAACAACAGTTTGTTTAATTGTAAGTTCAACGGATAGGAGTTATTGGCACGAATATATTTTCCCTTATGCAACGGAAATTAGGTTTTTAAGAGGACGATTAAAGTTTGGAGATTCTAAAACAACAGCGCCGTTTGCTTCTGCTATTGTAATTTTTACTCCCCACCCTAGAGTTATTCAACCAGAGATAGTTTATGAAAAACGCTAACCCTTAACCCCTCCTCTAATCAAATTAAAGGAAAAGAAAATGAAAGATTTTCTGGCTTAGTTAACGAACGTTTGTCGGTTATGCACAGTTAGACGGTTGACGAGCGTTTAAAGATTTGTTAAGATGTATATATATGTTACGAAAACAACAAGTTATAAAAGAATATGAAAAGGTAAAGACAGTTCACCCTAGTTATGGCGAGATTGCTAGAAAACTAACGGTTAGCAAGAGTTACGTCTACCAGGTGATACAAACCTACCTCCGAGAAAAATCGCCCCATGGCGGGC
>Ga0247679_1000282_pt1 | contig 11470 bp, 20 predicted proteins | sample CNK20_metaG_FD_182797 | JGI IMG/M metagenome (GOLD analysis project Ga0247679, IMG submission 182797) | Soil microbial communities from Purdue University Martell Research Forest, Indiana, United States - CNK20 | ecosystem: Environmental > Terrestrial > Soil > Temperate forest > Bulk soil...
CTGTCGCCCGGGGCCATCTCGCGGAGCACCATGAGGCCCTGCCGGATCTCGCGGGCGTGGGCGGCGGCGTCGCGGCCGATGACGAATCCCCGGTCGAGATCCTGGGCGAGGCCGATGATGCCAGCCGCGATGCCGCCTTCACGCAGTTCTTCCGGCATCTTCCGGAGGTCCGCACGGACGCCCTTCTCCCGTGGCCCGACCGGCGGGCGGCGGTTCCTGACCGGGGGCGGCTGCGGTTCACGCTGCGGGGCGGGGGCCGGGTCCAGCAGGTCCAGCGCGCTCGGCGCCGTCTCCGGCCGGCTGCTCTTGCGGGGCATCGGGGATCTCCTCGCTATCCAGTTCCTACCCGGCCCTGACGATCAGGTAATCGCGGAACTGGTCACCCACGAATTTACCCCGCGTCCCTGAATCGCTCTACGTCATCGATCCAGGCGGGCAGGCCGGGGTCATCGTCGTCCATGACCTCGAATGGCTCCCCGACCGGGCCGGCCCGGACGCCCATGAGGACCGGCTGGCCGAACAGCACCCGGATCCGGTCCAGCAGGCCGAGCGGGGGCACGACATCGGGGACGATGAGATCGGCGCCGGCCAGGCCGGAGGCGACCGGGATCCCGGTGCAGCCTCCGGCCATGCCGCTCGCGTAACCCCGGCAGCCAGGGCAGTGCCGTACGGTCATCGGTGTCTCCTCACGCGGCCCGCTGGGTCATCACGAGCCGTTCGAGTTCGGTCAGGTCCCACGCCGCCAGGACGGCCCACAGATCGCCCCGGATGTGCCGGAGCAGAACCGGGTCTTCCGGGGCGACGTACGTCCACTCCTCCACTTCCCACAGGACGTGGAGGAGTGGCAGCCGGGACGGCTTCGGCCGGAGCCGGGGCGGGACGATCGGGACCATGGTCCGCCCGGCACTCCACGACTGGCGCGCGTGCCGCTCGGGCAGCTCGTCTCCGGCCAGCGGGACCCGGACCGAGTGGGCGCCGACCAGGGCGCCCCGGTTGACGTTCCAGTCGTCGCGGTCCGCGAAGATCACGCTGCTCCCGGACCAGCGGGCGAAGCACTCGGTGGCGTCGGCCCGGATGACCGCGAGCCGGGGCAGGCTGTTGCCGTGGAACCCGCCCGAGGCGACGGAGCGGGACAGGCTGATGACGGGCAGGCCGCGCGCAGCCGCCCGGTACCCGGCTGCGATGGCGTCGTCCTCGGCCGTCCGCTCCTCGTAGAGCAGGCTGGTGTACTCGTCCAGCTTGGCGACCGCCTCGTCCTTGCTGATCTGGATCGTGGCCAGGTCCATTACCGGGTTCCCCTTCCGAGGTCGATGTGCCCGGCGGCGAACCGTTCCAGCAGGGTGTCCGCGTGGCCGGTGCCGGGCTGGTACGCAGGCTCGGCTGATCCGCAGACCCGGCAGATCCAGCCGCCCCGGTCGTTCGACCGGATGGTGTCACCCGGCAGGATCTCCCCGCCGCAGCCTGGGCAGAAGCTTTCGTACGCCGCCTCGATCCACGGACCGAACATGGACGGATCCGGCGGGGGAGGCCAGGTCATGCCCGTTTCCCGGGGCTGGCAGTCAGCACAGTCCCGGGGATTCATGAAGTGGGCGCATTCAGGCACGGAATCAAGTATAGGCACACGTTGTAATACTCTGTGAGTACTCCACTGCCAGGGAGAGCCATGAGCCAGCCGCGCTCTATCGCCGTCCTATGGATGGACGACCGGGTTGAGGTCTACGACAACGCCGAGACGAGCCTGTCCGGCGGGGTCCTGCACATCCACCAGCGCGCCGGGACCGGCGGCACGATCCTGGGCGAGCACCACATCCCGCTCTGCAACATCCGGGACTACTACCCGGCTGACCAGGATGAGCGGTGAACCGGGACTGCCGGTGCGGCCACGGCCGGGACGCCCATGACCACTACCGGAACGGCACGGATTGCGGCCTGTGCCCGGCCGGGACCTGCTCGCGTTTCTCCTGGCGCTGGCGGCCGGGGAACTGGACCTGGGCGCGGGCCGGCAGGAGCTGATCAGTGGAGGGCTACTGCTGGACGTGCGGCGCGTACAAAAACGAGATCAGGCCGGGGTTCGCGATGTGCGGGGCGTGCATAACCGGCTGGACCGAAGCGCAGACCGGATTCGCCGAAACGACACTGGACGGATGCTGCGGGGCGGGCGGGGCTGCGCGCGGCCTGACCCGGGCCGGGCATTACGTCATCGGGGTCGACACGAACCCGGCGGTGCGGGATTCCTACCTCCGGTCCGGGGCACATGAATTTGTCTGCGCGTCCATCCTGGATGTCCTGTCGGACAAGTCATTCATGGCCCGGATCACGTTCACCTGGAACAGCCCGCCTTGTCAGTTCTTCAGCAAAATGGTCCGCTGCCGCCCGGAGCTGCGGGCGAAGTACCCGGACCTGATCACGCCGTCGCGCCCGCTGCTGGACGCCTGGGGCGGCCCGTGGGCGATGGAGAACGTGTACGGCGCGAGAGACTGGATGAGGACACCGGTCGTGCTGTGCATGCACGGCCATTTCGGCCGCGAGTTCTACCGGCACCGGCTGGTGGAGGCGGGCGGCGGGCTCGCGCTGACACCGCCCCGCCGCGCCGCCTCCGGGCACCATCCTTGCGACAGCAGTGCCAAGCCTAACCGGGAATGCGGCTGCGTGCACCCGGTCGCTGCGGCCAAGGCCGGGCACTGGAAGCCAGGCATGTTCGTATCGGTGGCCGGGCACGAGCGCAAGGAACCGGTCCGCCGGGTGATGGAAATTGACGAGCGGTGGATGCCGAAGCGCGAGGACGTGTCCGAGGCCATCCCGTGGTATATGGCCTACGAGATCGCGGTGCAGCTCGCCGCCTGGCGGGCTGAGGCGGCGGCGTAAGAGAACGGTAAGCCACTTCCTGGTCACGCACCGGTACGGTGACAGCGAGGCGGTCCCGCCCGGACAGCGCGGAGCCCGGCACCCCGAGGCGGTGGGGGACCGGGCTCCGGCGTTCCGATCGATCGGAAAAGATCAGGTGTTGTTCTTGCCCCAGAGCTGGCCGGTGAAGTGGTGATCAGTAGCGAACCTGGTCTGGATGCGGTGGCCCACGGTACCGATCGAGCCGTTGTTGGCGGGGTTGGTCAGCACGAGACCGTGGATCGGCTCGGTGTAACTGACGAACTGGCCGTCAGCCGCGCCGAAGTCGGTCACCTGGAAGGTCTGGTACGGGTTGAACTTGTTGGCGACCGTGTTGCAGGGCCTGAGCTGCGTGGAGGCAAACCCGTTGGGGTTGACCGAGGACAGGCACAGCCCCGAGCGGACGCCGAGCGGCGCGAACTCCAGGCTCACGGCGTTGGTGAAGCTGATGCTGGTCAGCGTGGTGGTCGTGAGAAGGGTGCCGACAGCGACGGTTGACGTGTCGGTGCCCGCGTGCGTCACGACCACCCAGTCCTCGGCCTTATCCGTGGCCGAGCGGGTGAAGACGATGACGGCGTTGCCGACCACCTTGGCGCCGCCCTGCACGTCCAGGTCGGGGCGGTTCGGGACTTCGGACTGGATGCTACGGCAGCCGTTGAGTGCCGTGTCGCAGGCGTGGGTGCTGGCCATCGCGCCCGGAGCCGCAAGAGCGATCGAGCCCGTGATAAGCCCGAGGCTGCCAAGCCCGAGGGCTGCCCTGGTCCGTAGTTTCATCTCGTACCTTCCGTTGATTCCGGTTGAACCGCCTGACCCAGGACGGGCGAGACGTTCGTGCAGGTAATCCTCCGGAAGCGGGAAGCCGGAGGGCAGTGGACCTTGATACTCTACTCGGACCCCGGTATCGAACAGCGCCCGTGACCTGATCGTGACTAGCGCGCCCTGCCGAAGGTGCCGGTGATCTCGCCGTGGTAGGTGCAGCCGTCCGCGTAGCCATGGCCGGCCTGGTAGCTCTGGAGCCGGGTGATCTGGTCGTAGCTGAGCGGCCGGTGGAACTGGGGGTCCTGCTCGCCGCCGGAGGGGATCCGCACGGTCTTCGACATCGTGAGCGGGGCGTAGCCTTCCTGCGGCCAGGTGATGGTCAGCTTCACCACGATACCGATGTTGCCAGTGTTCTTCGCGTCGATGTCGCCGACCGCTGCTGCAGTCCCGGTGGCGGGCGAGTCGCCCAGGGTGTAGTCGCAGGAGCCCTGGAAGGTGCCGTCCGGGCTCGGCACCGCTGCTGGTGACGGGGGCGGGGATGCCGTACCCGCCGCCTTGGCCGGGCTGGAGGACGCAGGGGCCGTGCCGGTCTTGTCTCCCTGGCCGCTCCCGGCCGCAAGCGCGATGATGACGATAATCACGACGAGGCCGGCAATGACCACTCCGGCTATCAGCGCGGCCCGGCGGCATCCGCCTCTCCGGCGGGACTGTTCCTGTCCGGTCATGGCTGGGTCGAACATGGGTGGTTACCTCCGTAGTGGTTCCTATCCGAGTGCCCAGGCGGCGCGGACCAGCCGGAAGATGCTCCGGCGTTTCCTCAGGACCACGCGGGTGATGTCGGCGGCGACCAGGAGCCGCTGCGGGTTGCGGCGCTGCGGCCGGTACCAGATGTAGCCCTTGCGGCGGCCCCATCGCTCGCGCCAGTAGTTCAGCTTGATCTCGTTGTGCTCGTCGCACAGCACGCAGAGATTGAACAGGGTGGTCCGGCCGCCGGCCTTCCAGGGTTGCCCGTGGTCGATGTGCACCCGGCGGGGCGTCAGCACGCCGTTCAGGTTTACCCGGGGCGGCAGCAGGGCCAGCTCGGCGGCGGTGATCCCGCAGTACAGGCAGGAGTTCCGGTCCATGGCCGAGACGACCCGGCGCAGCCCGGCGCTGATGTACGCGGACTTGCAGTGCTCCCGGTCGTGGCGCATCCGGTGACTGATCCGCCACTGCCGGAACGGGCCGCCGATGATGATGGCGGGCAGGCAGAACAAGGTGAACACCACGGCGGCGGGAATGATGACCAGGCCGGCGGCGGCCATGGCGGCGAGCCCGGCCCAGTGCAGCGGCTCACCCAGGTACAGCCAGCCGCCGAGCGGGGCCAGGAAGCCGGGGCCGAACGTGAACGAGCGGCGCAGGTGATACTTCCGGTACCTGCGCCTGCGCCGGGCCGGGCGGCGGTACGCGGGCTTCCTGACTGTGGTGCTCACGACGGGGCCTTCCAGGTGACCACCACGATGTCAACAGGTGCGCCTGAATACGGGATCAGGGCCAGGCTCAGGTCGTTCCCGGTCAGGCCGCCGAGCCCGCAGCCGATCATCGGCATGGCGATCCGGGTGACCCCGAAATCGTGGTAAGCCTCGGTGATCATCCGGCCGATCGCGGCGGTAATCATCCAGGGATTCGCGAACGGGCCGGGCAGCGCCTGGGTGGCCAGGTTGAAGATGACCGTGCCGTCGTCGTGCTTCCATGGCATCACGTCGCCGGGCTTCATCTCTCCCCGCAGGCACCGCTTGCGGTACGACTCGTACATCTGCGGGTACCGCTGCCGGAACTGGACGGCGATCCCGGCGCCCATCACGCCGGAGCAGTTGACGCCGTGCGCGATGACCGGGGTGCCGCAGGTGAACAGGTCGCCCTCGGTCCAGGTGATCATCGCCTTCCTCCGCTCGTCCAGGCGGATACCGCGAGGCACAGCCCGGTGAACCCCGCGAACACAACCCAGGCCCAGGCGCCGATCAGTGAGTAAAGCCACCGGAACAGGTACTGGATCAGGATGCCGAGGCCACGGCCGCGCCCGGACCGGTACGCCGCCTCGATCAGCAGGTGGTGGGCGGGGTGCATCCCATGTCCTTCCATGCGGGCTGACCCGCGTCCACGAACCGCCACCGGGTTTCCAGCTCGCGCCAGAACGCCCGCGCGCCCGCCTTATCCGCCAGGGCCAGCTTCCACCGGATGGTGTCCCGCTGGGCCGGGTGGCAGTGCACGAGCGGGGCGATGCGGGCGGCCCGGATCCCGGCGGCCATGGCCTGCGCGATAGCATCGCTGACGGTGCTCATGAGATCGCCGCCTCCTGTACCCATTCGTCCAGCAGGTCCGCGAACCATTCTGCGTAGGTGGTCCCGTCGCCGCCGTCGTTGAAGGCGTAGCCCTTGTCCTCAGCGTCGAACTGGCGGGTGAGCTGGATGGTGCGCTCCCGCAGCGGCAGGGCCGGGTCGACCGGCGGCGGGACGGCGGCCCGGATGCTATCCCGCATCGCGCAGCTCCGGGTTCCCAGGCCACTCGGCTTCGGCAGCCGGGTGCACCGGCCTGCCGCCCCGCTCGCTGTGCAGCGTCCCGTTCAGGTAGACCGAGTAGGCCACGTCCGGCGGCAGGCCGCCGTTCAGGGCGCGGTCGGCGTACCGGGCCTCAGCCGGGCTGGTCGTGCTGACGATGATCATCAGTTCCTCCCCTTAGCTCGCTCGATCTCATTCTTGATGCGCTGGTGCGCGGCCGGGCTGATGACCCGCAGGGCCAGGCGAGGGTGGGACTTCCGGCCGCCGCAGCACCAGCAGTCCCCGAACGGCCTGCGGAACCATCTCCAGCCGCCGATCCGCGAGTACCTGGCGCCACCGCCAGAGCAGACCCGGCACGGGACCCGCTCGTGGCGTTTCACGTCGAAGTAGTACCAGCCCCCGAACACGGCCGCTCCCAGCGCCCAGGACGCGGCGCCGAAGCCGGCCCAGTAGCCGAGGATGACCGGGGCCAGGAAGATGCCGAGCGCGATCACTGGTCAGCTTCTCAGCCCGGCGAAGAAGTTCCTGGTGCCGGTCAGTATGGCGTGGGCGGCATTCCCGAGGTGCTGGCCTGCCAGGGCCGGTCCCCAGATAAGAACCGCGACTACGACGATCAGGATGATCCATCCGGTCAGCGTTTTCGGCAGCATGGCGGTTTACCTCCCTCGCCTGGGCAGGCGAGCCCTGATGGACCTCGCTATGACCGTGCTCCCTGCCAGGGCGATGCAGGCGGTCAGGGTGACGCGGGGGGACAGGTTCCAGGCGAGCCCGGTCAGTGCCCCGGCGGCCAGGATGGCCGCGCTCATGGCTATCTTGCGCGGCCGGGTCAGGTCGTGCCACCACTGGCTGTGCTCCGCAGTCGGCGGCGGGGGCTCGTTCCGGACCCAGGCCAGCAGAGTGCGGTGCCAGCCATGGCCGGCGAATCCGTGCCAGCAGGCAGCGGCGGCCAGGGCGGCGAGGGCGGACGCGATATACGTCACTTCGGCACCTCCTGCCTGGTTTCCGGCGCCAGCTCAGGCTCCGGGCCGGCGAGCGGGCGCCGTCCGGGGTAGACGACCGTGGCGAGACCGGGGTCGCGGTGCGACGGCTCAGGCGGCATTTCCCACGGCTGATCCGGTTCCGGGGACAAGTCGATGTCATCACGGGGCCGGCTGAGCGGGACGGCCCGGCCGGTAACCGCGCGGGCGGTGAGGACGACGATGGCGTACGCGGCAGCCATGAGCAGCCCGGCGGCGACCTGGCGGGCCAGCCGGATGGTCTCGGCCATGTTCGAGCGGAGCCACCCGGCCCCGGAGGTCAGCAGGATGAACAGCACGATGCCGGCGAGGACCGGGAACGGGTTGCGCTGCATCCACCTGGCGATCACTAGTCCTCCTCAGGGTTCCCGGGGCTGTCGTCGGCCAGCAGGTCGGCGTCACCCGCCTGCCTGATCCAGATCCAGCGGGCGTACGGGTCGTTCTTGGCCCGGCCGTGACGCCGGACCCGGCCCAGCTCCTCGTCGTCGCGGAGCCATTCGTGCAGGGTATTCCGGTGCACGCGCAGTTCAGGGTTGCCGGTGGCGCCTGCCTCGGAAGCCAGTGTCTTGTGCAGGGTGCCCACGGTCAGGCCGTGCGGCCCGGCCCGGAACAGCAGCTCGCGCATCCGGCGCCGGGCCGGGTGGATCTTGCCCTCGGGGTCGTCGGGGTCGGGCAGCCTGGCTACGATGTCGGCCCAGGCGGCGTCCAGGTCGCTGTCCCGGCCCCCGCCGCCGGGAGCGCCGCCGTGGTCTCCGGCGGGCGGGCGGTCCGCGACCGCGACCGGGCGGCGGCTCCGGGGCTCGGGCGCGGCACCCGGGTCGTCATGGATCCCGGCCTCGGCTTTCCAGGCATCCGCCGACCGGCGCCACAGGTCCAGCTTGTCCTGCATGCGCTCCCAGCGGGTCTCATAGGCTTCCCCGAGCGCGGCTTCCAGGTGCGGGTCGGGGGCCGGGCGGTGCGGGCCGGTGCGCCTGGCGATGTAGTAGGCCAGCCTGGGCGTGATCCGGTAGAAGTGGACCGGCGGGCTCATCCGGCCCTTGAGCAGGACCAGCCCGGCGCCGTCGTCCTGGATCTTGGCCAGCAGCTTGGCGTGGGCGTGATCATCGGGGAACACCGAGTCGCCGTCGCCGGACTGGCTGACCCGCAGGCCGATCCGGGCGAGGGCCTGGGCCTTGATGGCGGTCAGGCCCATGGTCTCCACGTCGCCCCGGACGGCGGCCAGGACCGGGACGAGCGCTTCGGACCGGTAGGTCTCGGCCAGCCGGGCCACGAGCACGGCCAGGTCCCGGCTGCTGATCCCGTCGTCCTTGCGGCCGTGGCCGGTGGCGACGGCGGTCTCGTCCATGATCAGGACGACCGAGGGCAGATCCCGCCGGGGGGTGATCTTCTCGCCGCCCGCAGCCTGTTCCGCCCGCGCCTCGCCGGCCGCGATCAGCGTTTCCAGCATCAGCTTGGCCTCGGCGCGGGTGGTGGCCAGCCAGTCGATAACCGGGCGCCGCACGCCGTCCGGGTCCTCCACCCAGGGCATGATCCAGGGCCGGGCCATCCGGCCGCCCTTGAGGTCGATGCAGAAGATCAGGACGTCATCGCACCGGGCGAGCTGGCCGATGAACACGTTGAGCAGGTTGGACTTACCGGATCCGATGACCCCGATGATCAGGACGGCGATCTCGCGGAGCAGCAGCCGGAACGGGCGGCCGTTGTCGTGCAGGCCGAGTTCCAGCGGCTCGTTAACCGTGGTCCACTTCGCGTTCTCGGGCAGGTAGACGACGGTGCGCTTCCCCTTGCGGGTGCGCAGGCTCATGATGAACGCGGCCGAGTTGTCCGGGTCGGGCTGCTCGAACGTCGCGGCGTCGGCGGCCAGCCGCAGGTCGGTGGCCAGTTCGGGGCCGAGTTCTTTCATCCGGTCGAAAGTGACGACGCCATGCTCGTCGGTGGCCTTCCCGAGCTGGCCGTGCACCTGGATGCCGTTGGCGTGCTTGGTTACCCCGGTGATCTGGATGCCCTTGATGCCGAGCTGGGCGAACTTGATTACCCAGCGGCTCATCTCAAGCTGCCTGCGGGCGCGCTCCTCGGCCTCGGCGTCCCGGTTGCCGAGCGCCCGGTAGTTGGCGATGACATACGGGCCGAACGAGGTGAGAAGGACGAACCCGAGCACCAGGGCGGACAGGATGCCGGACGTCCACGCGCCCAGCATCCGGGCGGCGGTGAACCAGGTCGTCAGGAACAGGCCCCAGGCGAGCAGCCAGCCGGCCAGGCCGCCGGCCCCGGTGATCCGCAGGGTGACCCACCAGGTGACGCCGGAGAGCACGCCGAGGATGCCGCTCACCTGCCACAGCGGCACGGAATGCGGCAGGATCCAGGCGGCGGCCACGACGGCGGCCGTGACGATGACGGACGTCTCGATGACGTGCCACCACAGGTCACAGCCGACCGGGACGGGCTTCCGCTCAGGACGGGGGGCGGACGGGAGCCGCCTCGTCGGGTCGTTCACCATCCCTCCTCTCCGGCTCGGTCGCCTGACGCACCAGGTCGCGGAACAGCTCAGCCACCTGGGCGTCTCGTACCGGGATCTCGGCTTTCGCGGCCGGCGGGTAGTCGTCGGCCAGGTCGGCCAGCAGGTAGCGGGGCGTGTTCCCGCACCCGACGCAGACGTGCGGGAAGACGGTGAGGGCGAGACGGCCATCGCGGGCGACGCAGGGGCTCATGTCGCTCTTAGCCCACGGGCAGCCCACGTAATCCGGGTCGTCGCCATACCGGCCGTAGCCGGCGGGTCCCTTCGCCATCACCGTCTCCTGTTCCTTCTCAGCCCCGCAGGACGCCGCCGCCGACGACCTCCTGGAGCTGGTCCGCGCTGCCGGACAGCGTGCCCGCCGCCTCCTGCACCGCGTCCCGGTACTCGGGCTTGATCGCGGTCTCCTCCAGGCTGTCGCCCACCCGCTGGAGCCGTTCCTGGGTCGCGGCGATGATCTCGTGCAGGTGCACGAGAATCTGGTGCAGTTCCTCGGCGTCGTCCCAGTCGACGTTGAGATCCCTGATCTGGTCCGCGACTTGCTGTGATGTGGCCATCTGGTTACCTCCTGTGCTGTTCCCGTTGTTACGGTTGCCGGCCGGCCAGGACGGCACGGGCCGCCTGCCTGTTCCGGGGCTCTGCGGCCGGGGCCGTGGTGAGACCGGCGGGGCCAGCGGCGGCTTGCGGTGCGGGAACATCTTCCGCATGAAGCGCGACCGCCGCCACTGGTCGAACCGGATGACCTGGGGCTGCCATTTCGTGCCCCGGGGTGCCCATGGCTGCGGTGGCCGCCTGCGTATGCGCCGCCACCTGCGCCAGGCCCGGAGCGGGTTCGCCCGGCGGCGCCAGCCCCGCAGCCGGGTCCGCAAACGCCGGCGGCCGGGGTGGCCGAGGCCCGGGTGCCTGCCGCGCCAGATGTCGGTCCGGCGCCGGATCCGCCGGGCCAGGCTGAGCTGCCGGAGCCTGGCCCGGCGGCGGGCGTGACCCACGGTCCTCGGCCGCCACGGAGCCCACCAGTGCCGCTGCTTCGGGAAGGCCCGGTTCACCCTGTCCCGCCAGGCCCGCAGCCTGGCCCGGTGAGCACGGCGAGCCGCCCGGCGGGCAGGTGCCGCCCGGCGCCATCTGGCCAGCCTGGTCCCGGCCCGGCTGAGCGGGCCTCGGCGGCCACGGAACGGGGCGAACCAGCGGCGCGGCTGCCCGGGTGAGCCGTGACGCCACCTGCGCCACCCGGACCGGATCCGGCGGGGCCTCGGCGGCGGGGCTCCAGTCGGCCGCTTGCTCGTCCTCGGGCGGTGCCAGCCGAACAGGCGCCGGCGCGGGTGGCTGGTCCCGGTGGTCCGGGTACGGCGGAACGGGCGGAACCGGCTGCGTGTCCGGGGAGCACCGCCCGGCCGCGAACCGCTGCCTGTTCCCGTAGCGCGGCGGCGGAACGGGGTGAACCGCCTGCGGGTCCGGGGGCCGCCGCCAGTACCGGTGCCCGGCCGGGACCGGCGGCGGCCAGCCAGGGTCCCGGGGATGCTTCGCCGGGTTCCCCGGGGACGCCCGGATGTCCCGCGAGAGCGGCGGAAAGCCCCTGAACCCCGGCGAAGGCCCCGGGAAGTCCCGGAACCTCGCCGTGAACCTGCGCGAGACCGGCCGGAACCGGCCAGGCCCCTGCGCGACCGGCCCGAACCTGCCCCGGTGCGCTTCCGGCTGCCGGAACCGGCCAGGCCCCTGCGCGACCGGCCCGAACCTGCCCCGGTGCGCTTCCGGCTGCCGGAACC
>Ga0247679_1000285_pt1 | contig 11280 bp, 7 predicted proteins | sample CNK20_metaG_FD_182797 | JGI IMG/M metagenome (GOLD analysis project Ga0247679, IMG submission 182797) | Soil microbial communities from Purdue University Martell Research Forest, Indiana, United States - CNK20 | ecosystem: Environmental > Terrestrial > Soil > Temperate forest > Bulk soil | place...
TGCCGCCCTCCGAGCAGATCTCGTTTCAGGGCAACGAATGGCTGCTCGTGCGCAACATGCGCGAGGACGTCTCGGACTATCTCTCGCTGGCGCGCGCACTGCCACGCCCCGCGGAGCGCACGCTTGTCGCTCATATCTCCGGCAACCTCGGATACCTGGGCCGAACGCTCGTGGACGATCGCAATCGCGCCGCGTGGCAGTCGTATGTGCGCGAGACGATGCGCGGCTTCGCGCCGGTGACGTGGGAAGCGCCCGCCGGTGAGACGCCCGAACAACGGATCATGCGCGCGACCGTGTTGGACATGCTGGGCATCGAGGGCGCCGATCCCGAGGTGATCGCGGGAGCGAAACGGATCGCCCAGCAGTACATGAACGATCCCTCATCGGTCGATGCCGTCATTGCCGACCGCGCACTGCCGATCGCCGCGATCAACGGCGACGAGGCGATGTTCGATCAAGTGCTCGCTCATATGAAGAGTGCACCGACACCCGAGGTTGCCGCGCGCTATCGCCAACTGATACCGATGTTCCGTGATCCGAAGCTCATCGGCCGTGCCGTCGATTTCATCTACAGCGATCAAGTTCGCTCTCAGGATCTTCCCGGCATGGCTGCGCAACTATTCTTCAATCCCGCCGCCCGGCAGATCGCGTGGAGCGCCGCGCAGTCGCATTGGGAGATGTTGAACAAGAAGATCCCGACCGCCATCGGCGCGATCACCGGCTCGGTCGGAAGCTTCTGCGATCCGGCGATGAAACAGGAAGCGCAGGCATTCTTTGCGACGCATCCTGCCGGCTCCGGCGAGCGTTCGCTGCGCCGAGGACTTGAGCAGATCGATAGCTGTATCGCGTTCAAGACGGCGCAGCAGACGTCGTTCGATACCGCGCTGGGAGTAACGAAATAAGACCTCCTTCGCGTTCTTCGCGGCTTCGCGTGACACGGATGCGCACGCGAAGACGCGAAGGCGCGAAGTGACAGATCCCTCCGCTCGTGGTTGAATCCTTCCTTCCAGTCTGGACAGGAGAAACCATGAAACGAGCGGTTGCGCTTCTCTTCGCGTCTGTTCTCCTTCCTGCGGCGGCATTCGCCAGCGAGAGCTTCATCCTGAACATTCCGCAGCGCTTCGATGCCTCGCAGGAGATCGGCGAGGTTCGCATCGTGCTCGGCCTCAGTGCAGCTCCTGCCGGCTCGCAACTCGTTGTCAACGGCGCTCCACCGCTGAACCTCGGCGACACCGGCACGTTCGCAGGGGACAACGTCTCATTTACCGCGGCGGCCGGCAATCACGTGCTCATCACCTACGTCCCGAAGTCGAACTTCGGCGCCGACTTCTGCGCCGGTGCGAACGCGACGCCGAAGAACATTCCGTTGCGCTTCTCCGGTGCGCAGGATGTCGTCGACTACGCGATGTCATCGTTTGTCGTCGGCTCGCCGATGGTGGAGTGCTCGAAAGTATCGAAGCGCGTGGCCGACACCGTGGCGACGATCACGCCAATGGCGGATAACGTCGCTCCGGCACTCGATGCGATCGCTCGCGGGAGGCTCCCTCTCGACGTGGTGCTCGTGCTCGACAAGTCGGGGAGCATGAACGATCTCCCGCCGGACGCTGGCGCCGGCAATGTCACGACGAAGGTACAGATCCTGAAGTCGGCTGTCGACGCGTTCGTCGCCAACTGGCAGATGCTCGATCAGCCAACGGCGGATGGAGGCGACTGGTCGGGCGACCGCATCGGTGTCGTCTTCTTCGACTCGGCGGCCGTTGCCCAAACGCTGGCCGGCGCCGACGCTCCCGCCAACTTCTTCGTGCGGCGCAGCGCGGGATGGAATCCGATCATCAACGATGTCGACTCGCTCACTCCCGGCGGATCGACGTCGATCGGCGGTGGCATCAACACTGGGATGCAGCAGTGGGTGGCCGACCCTTCGAACGACGCCACATTCGTCGTGGTCACTGACGGAATCCAGAACACGGCGCCGCTGATCCAGCCCACCGCAAGCGGATTCCTCGGACTCCTGCCCGTTGCTGGACTGCCGCAGGAGCTGCGCAAGCGATTCATTCCGATCCTGACCATCGGCTTCGGAACGCCGGCAGCCGTCGATGAGGATCTCCTGCGCAACATCGCCTTCGAGACGTCGGGCCGCTCCTACATCAGCGTCAATGCAACGACGTTATTCGACGACTTCGCGCTGACGCTGGTCAGCATCCTCAAAGGCAACACCGCATCGCTGGCGGCGCGCCGCCGCGCGACATTAACGGGTCCTGGACCCGGCCCACTGCAGCGAGTGACTGTCGACGACTCGGCGCGGCGTGTCGTCTTCTCGCTGCAGTGGACGCCGCCGCTTAGCAACGCGCTCGACCTCGAAGTGTTGCCGCCTGGCGCGTCGGCACCGGCGACGCCTGCGTCATCACGAACACTGCCGCAGGCCTCGATCCAGTCATTCGACATCCCACCCGACCATCCCGGCACCTGGAACGTGCGCGTCAAGCGTTCGAAGAAAGCCGATACAAAAGGCGATGTCCCGTATTCACTGAACGTCTTCTTCCTCGAGCGCCATCTCGATTACCGCCTCTCCGTCAACCCGCCGCACCCGAAGAGCGGCGAAAAGATGACCCTGCGTGCCGAGGTGTCGTACGGCGGCAAGCCGTTGACGAGGCTGCCCGACGGTGCGCTACGAGTTCAAGTGCAACGTCCGAAGGCAGCCATCGGATCGCTGCTACGCGAGCTCACCGAGATCACGAAGCGGGGGCAGTCCGGCGATGTGAAGACGCCGTATGAGAACAAGGTGGCGTCACTGCCGCGGGCGGCCCTCGCCCGCATCCTTCCGTCCGACGCGGAAGCCCTCACGCTGAAGGAAGAGGGACGCGGCTTCTACTCGGTCGCGCTCGACCCAGCCACGATCCCCGGCCAGTACGCCCTCGAAGCCGTCCTCGACTGGGACGATCCCCGCACCGGCCAGGTCCATCGCGAAGAGCGCGTCGAACAGCTCGTCGCCGTGAAAGCCGACCCCGCAAAGACCGAAATCCGAGCGACACGCTCCGCCGATCGACAGAGCGTCCAAATCGCCGTGGTTCCCCGCGACCAGTTCGGCAACGCCCTCGGGCCCGGCTACGAATCGAAAGTGACCGCAAGACTGACCACGAAGTCCGGCAAACTCACCGGCCCAACCGACACCCGCGTAAACGGTACCTACCACTTCACGCTCGCCGGCCTCCCTCGCGACGAACGCCCAAACGCAGAGATCAGCGTGGATGGCGTGGTGGTAGGAGATCTGCGTACCATCGCCGCGAAGGCAAAACGATAGTGCGCAAAGCCCCTCTGCTGTTCGGACTAGCCCTCCTGGCCGCTGCCCTCGCCGCGTTTCACATCTTCGGAAAAGACGCAAACGACATGGTCTGGGGATTTGCAGCGGGAATTGGGATTGGGGCGGTGGTCACTTGGTTCGCGGAGCGCGGAAGACCCTGAATTAATCACGCCCGTTCGTCGCGAGAATTACTATCGCAGGAGAACCTTTGGCGGAGCCGTGCCGTCTCATGAGTAAGATGAACGGACTCCTGCGGTCGTTGCGGCGCGTCCTGATCGCACTCGCGATCAGCGTGAGTTTGATCCTTATCCTGTTGGCCACAGTTGTTCGGCAGCCAAGTAGTCGCAGCCTGGCGTACCCGCCAGGACCAAGATCCTCTGCCGACATCTTGCGGCGGCACGTCGAGTTCTTGACAACGACGGTGCGCCCGCGAGGTGCGGATCAACCGGAGAATCTCGATCGTGCAGCCGCATACATCGGGGAACGATTCCGTGAAGCAGGCGCTCGAGTCTCCGAGCAGCCCTTCACCGAGCGAGGAAGAACGTATCGCAATATCATCGCGGACTTCGGACCGCTTGCCGGTGACAAGCTCGTCGTAGGAGCGCACTACGATGCGTTCACGTCCACGGGTGATCTGCCGGGCGCGGACGATAACGCCAGCGGAACGGCAGGTCTTTTGGAGTTGGCGAGACTGCTCGGTGTTCGCCCGCCGCAAAGTCCGGTCGAGTTGGTCGCGTTCACAACCGAGGAGCCGCCGTTCTTCGGATCGGACGAGATGGGGAGCGCGGTTCATGCTGCGCAGTTGCAACGTTCCGGGACACGGATATCGGGAATGATCTGCCTGGAGATGATCGGCTACTTTCACGGCCAACAAACGTGGTCGTCACCTCTGTTGGGAATGATGTATCCGAGCAAAGGCGACTTTGTAGCAGTAACCGGAGGATGGCCCGATCGTGAGCTCGCGCGCGACGTGAAGGCGGCCATGCGCGGCGCTGGCGGCCTTGACGTCTACAGCTTCACCGGCCCTCGTGAAATGTTGGACGCATCCGACCAACGCAACTACTGGTCCCGAGGCTGGCGCGCCGTGATGGTGACCGATACCGCCTACCTCCGGAATCCAAACTACCACACGAAACGAGACACATACGACACGCTTGATTACGAGAAGACGGCGCGCGTCGTCGATGGCGTATTCAACTACGTGCGAGGATGGGCTGAGTGACCGTGCACCTGAGGGTTGGTGCGTGAGGCAGGAGTCGAACCTGCGGTCTAGCGGTAGAGCGGCCCCCAACCGCTTCGACAAGGTTAATCGAGGAGGTAACAGTCCGGGCTCTGCTCCTGAACGAGCCGGAGAGGAGCGCCGAGATCAAGGCTGCGATTTACCTCCGCGAGGGCTTGTCACCATTGCTCAGGCAAAGATCGCAGATCCTCCTGGGTGAACGGGTTCCGGCCAGCGCGCATGCTTTCGACCCACCGCTGACGCTGAGCCCGTCGGTCCGCTTTGTCAGTGGCAGCGATGAAGAAGTTCAGATCTTCAATGGCACCTTGTGTTCGCCCCGTCATGGCCCTTGCCACTCCTCGGCTGTCGCGAATATGGTAGTCGTCCGGAGACAGTGCCACGGCATTCTCACAGGCGTCATCGACCACTTCCGCAGCATGCTTGTAAGCGGTTGCGAACCAACAGAGCGCATTCCAGTCGTTGGGGGAAATTACAACATTTGGGTCAATCCGCCGCGCCTCGCGAAATTGAGCAAGCGCCGCAGAGATTTGACCTAAACGCGCGTTCTTTGTCCCGCTTTCGACACGTGACTGGGCAAGAGCCGTGCGAGGAGGCGTTGCATTGTCACCCAAGAATCCCGAGAATGGAGTCTGAGCAGGAACCGATGCAGATGGCGTGGGGGAAGGATTCCACAGGTATGCCGATATTATAACGGGCCGTGGCAACGAAGACTGAGCAATACCGTTCGTCCGCCGGAACAGGGCGCCAAGAGTCTCCAACGTCTTCGACAGTGCATTATTTGAAGCCAGTTCGGCGTTACCCAATCCAAAGTAAAGTTCGTATGTGCCGGCTGTTAGCATCCTATCGATAAATGGGTTCCCGGTTTCCAATTGCTTATGGCTCGAATCCATTAGCACTACGTTATAGGGAGCCTGCCATTGCAAGGTCAGTCGTACAGTTTGTCGAGCATTCAGCGATACATGAAAGGGCACCTTGTCAACCAAAATTTGTTGTCTAGTCGTTGTCGGTGTGGATTCGAGTTTGGCGCCAATCGGCAACGCATCAAGTCTCACATCGCGGTACTTTGAGCTCCCAAGATAGGCCGACAAGGCCAGATCTAAGAGCATAATGACTATGAGCACAATCAACGAACCTGCAAAAAGGGCGCGCGCGCGAGAACGTGCGCTCGACGGTACGCGTGCGTCGACTGACGCAAACGCAGCAGCTAAGGCAGCGGCGCCGGAAAGAAACCAGACCCAAAGTTGAGGCGTCGATAGCAACCAGCTAGAGATCGTCGCAGTGATCAGTCCGGCGGCCGCGGCGGCCGCCGCGGCATAGAAGAAACGTTTTAGAGGCGAACGAGCGGTTCCCGCGGCGAGAATCGTAACGATTCGCGATACGGCGATCATTGCGAGCAGCGGGACGAGCGGCATGAAAGCTGACGAGGCGGCCGCTGCTCGCATCGAAATGATCACGACCGCAATGAGGGTGTAAAAACCCGCTGGAAAGATCAATGCTTGTGCGATCTCTACGAGCGCGCCGATCCCGCGTGAATAGTGCAGGGTGTATGCCGTGGTCCGTATGGCGGATAACTCCGCTCCAACCACGCCCAGAAGAGCACCCAATAAAGCGTCGACGATTAGGTCTGAGCTCACGCCCTGATGCATACCCGCGGCTCCGGCGACAGCCCCAAGAATCAGGGCCGTTAGTACGAACCCAACCACAGCACCGGCAAGGGCGGCGGGGAATACGCGAAAAAAGAATTTCCAGCCCCGCGCGGGATAAGCGTAAGTGAAGAGCGCCAGCGCTTGCCTCAAATCACCGTGGGCGGACGGCGTAGCGGCTCCTTTTGCACGCAGGCGCCCCATAAGTGCATATAGCATGTTTCTCTGTCGCGGTTGACCGCGCGATTGCTCGTAGAGGTCAAAGATCCGCTTGTTTCCGCTCTTTATCGCATCGACGAGCTCTCGTTCTGCCGCTTCGCTGACGGTAGCGTCAACGTCGGTGAGGGTTACGTCGACAAGCCGGTCGACGCAGCCCATAGCTCTGAGAGTCCCGAGGGCGACAACTGCATTTCGTCGCAGTTGCGGTTGATCGCGCTGGAGGAACTCTTCGATCACGAGAACGGGATCTTTGCTCATGCCTTTGCCCTCATTGACCAATAGCGGATGTCCACTTCGCTGGCAGGCGTTCCGTGCGCGAGCTGGCTACGCAAAACGAACGCCGTCTGCTTAGGAGTGAGATCCGTCGTCTGTCGAACCGCGTTCAACTTGCGTAACTCCTCGGCGGATAGAATGTCGCGCGTCGCGTCTCCGCGCTCGACCCGGGAGAGAACGGCGAGGACATCGGCATCGCCACCTGTCTCGGCGAACGCGCGTGACCAAGCCGAGATCGTCTCACGATCGCGTCCATAACAAATGCTGGCCCGAAACATCAAATCCGTGGCCGTTGGGGTCCATTCGATCTTCTCGCGGTTCTGATGCAACGTCGTGAACGAGTGCTCGGGCAGAGTACCTTCGATGTCGGTTCCCGCGTAGGTGCTTCCGAGAGTCCGGAGCGCCTGTAAAGCCGCTCTCAGGCGCTGATACTCTACGTTGGCGAAGAACACCTCCTGCATGACTTCCTGGATCGAAGAAATCAAGAACTCGTGAGTGATCTCTACGAAGTCGCCGCCGAGACGGATTTCGATGCGGACGATAGTCCTGTTCACCAACCCTTGCAGGAGCCTCTTCCTGCGTTCGGTCTTGCCGAATGGAACGTCGATCAACTGACTTCGCTCGACGATGTTTCGCGTCCCCGTGCCGGTAATCAGCGGCTCGAGAAGCTCGAGCGACTCGGTGCGCTCGTCCGCATCACGGAGGCCGTCGAGGTAGTCACGCAGGAAGGCGCGGAGGATTCCTTTCGCTCCTTTCAAACGCGTCTCATAGATGTCCAATCCGATCTCGGGAATGCCTCCGTCCACATCGGCGGGCGACGCATTTGCGGATCGTTCACACCCCGCCTCATCCCACAGTTTTTCGCAGATCAGCGAAAGGTGAGTCGGCTCAACGAACCGCTCCTCCTTGGTCAGATCCTCAATGATGCGCTCATAGCACTCCTTCCCATACCGATATCCGTACAACCGGGCCGGCTCCTGGATCGCATCGAGCGCTCCCTCTTTGGAGAGAAGCTGGAGATGGAACACCGATTGATCGATCTCCGGCGCGAACTCCCGGATCGAACCCAATTGAGCGATGTATTCGCTGCGCATCGAGATCAGGAAGCGTATGGAGGGAAGCTCGCCGCCTGGCGACGGCTGACCGTCGATTGTCGAAGCGGGCAGGCGTCCGCAATAGACTTCCTGCAACTCCTCGAAGAACTGGTATCGCAGCCGCCAGTCCGGCAGGTCGGCGATCGAAAGTACGGCCGCAGTCCCGGGATCGACGAATCGCGTGAACATCTCCTCGAATTGATCGAATACGAGAAGGAGCGCAAACCGCGGTCGGCGCTCGCCGTAGACCTGAATGAGATTCTCAAGAAAGGGCCACAGACGCTTCGAGGGAGGATCGAGATACGCGAGAAGCGTCTTGTACTGGATGGCGAGATGTTCACTGTCCAGAAGTTCCCGCAACGTGGTCAGCGAGGTGCTCCCGTCGATGGCATTGCCCGTGGCCAGAGCGGCGTCGCCTCCTTGTCTGACCGCAGCAATGTGAGACGCGAATGCATCGACGTCGATCGTCGATCGGAGCAGCCGGCAGAACTGGGGCACCAAATCTCCCCATTCGCTCAGTGATCGCCGGTGCGACGCACCAAGCGGGGCGATCAACGAGCGCTTCCTCAGATCGCGAATGTCCAGCGAGTCGTATACGTGTAGTAATTCGCTGATCGTCATTTCGGAAGCGGCGGGTAGTGCACTCAGCACTCTGTCGATTGCGGCCACTTCCGCCTCCGGCGGCGGCAGGACGGTGCCGAGGGTCGCGGTTCGTGCGGAAGCCATTGGGTCGGTGTGCGGGAGAATACGGACGGGCGTCCAGCCGCGCCTCTCCAGTCCCGGTATAACGGTGGCGTTGACGAGCGAGGTCTTTCCGGCACCCGACTGCGCATGCAGCAGCGTCAACCGCGCCGAAAGAACTCTCGCCAGAAGCTGCTCTGCGTCGACCCTCCGTCCGAAAAAGAGCTCGGCATCCTCAGCCTGGTAACTGGCGGTGCCTTTGTACGGTTTGTACGTCGAGCATCCCGCGGCAGACATGGTGTCAGCGATGGGATGCGAACGCGTCCGCTAACCGGCGGAAGAACACGTCTTCGCGCTCGTCCAACATCTGGATACTGTATTTCTTGAGTGCCATGACGCTCAGCTTGTCCCAGGCTTCCATGGTCAGCCGGTGCGATCCGTCCCGGCCGTCACCGGGTGCGCGGGGCAGTACAGCGAAGCGATCCTGGTCTGTGCCCGACTCCAACGATGTGCGCAGGAGCGTGTAGCTCAGGCGGAAATCCGCATCGAGAATCCGCGAGCCAACCAGAACAAGCGGTGTATTGGAAATGATTGTGGCCAGCTGGTCGGGAATGCATTTCTGGTCAATGGACCGCCACAAAGTATCGAAGTATTGCTCGGTAGAAATGGCGCAGCTCTTTGCGACATCCTGCGAACCATGAAGTTTGAAAAGGATTGGCTCGACCATCGCCGACACCAAAGTAGCAGTCGGGATCTTACCGGCCTTGTCGTCGCACATGATGCCGCCGTTGACGTAAACTGTCCGAACGCCGCTGCGGCTGATTAAATCGCCGAGCGCCGCGTCGTCATTCGGATCGGCATCGCCGACCAAGCCGGTCGGGTCGCAAACCTGCAGCTTCCCCGATGCGAGCTTCTGTACCGTTGAAACAGTATTAACCTGAACTCTTGATGAGGATCGAAGCTGCACTAGCCGGGTGAACGGTACTCCTTCCAGAAGCAGCGCCTTCTCGAGAAGGACATCGAGGTTATTGCTAATGATCAGCTGTTTGTATTGGTCTTTTCCCCGGATTGCTTCGCGGGCCGAGAGCGCCTTCTGAAGCCGCGCCAGCGCACCGTATGATTCGGGCATGGCACCCTTTCGCTGCGAGATCATGTCAACGACTTCGTTTTCTAGACTGATATCTCCGTGTTCCACCGCAAAAAAACTCGCCGCCAGATCGAGCGGCGGCAATAGTCCCTCCGACGCGGCATCGATCATCCCCAACTGGGAAAGCAGTTCCGAGGTGATATCGCTGTTGGAGGGTGGATAGGCAATACTTCGACCGAGAAAGAACGTGATGTTCCCGGTGGTGCGCAGATGGTCGGCAAGAGATTCAATGGCCGCAGTGGCAGGGTTTTGCGCCTCCCTTGGCGGAGGCGCGGGCTGGGCGAGTTGGGCACGTCTTTGGAGTGGATTCTGATCGGTGATTCCCCAGATCAATCGATCCACCGCAGTCTGATCGATCGCGCTCCATAACGCAGAATTGAAAATTGCGCAGCATCAGCGGAATTCCATCGCTTGTTGCGTTCGCACCCGGCAGGAGGACAGGAATGACTCTGGTCTTCGATTTGACCGCCAGATCGATCGCGGCTCGTACCTCCGGAAGCTCCCAGGAACTGATGCCATTCGGACCAATGAACACCGCGATGGATCGGCTCGCGGTAATCCCCTTTTCGATTTCAGGCTGCCACGTGTCGCCGGGCCGCAGTCTCCACTTATCGAACCAAACCGACAATCCCTCCTCTTTAAGTGCAGTGGCAATCGCCTCGACTGATGTAAGGTCCAAGCTGCTGTAACTCAAGAAGACGTCGTAACCGTCCGTTAGAGGGGCAGCGAAATCGTTGAATGCAGTCATGGGCGCTCTAGCAACCGCGATTCCATGGGTCTCGTCCTCGATGAGCTAACTGAATGACGCCGATAAAGAACTGGAAAGCGACGAACGCTCCGGCAAGCCCCGCTCTCTTTTTGGGTGATAAATTGACGTTACTCCGTGTCAGCCGATGTGTCAAGCTTCCACCGTTCGGGCGAAAGGCGCGATGGAGTTACGGGTGGGCGGATCGCGGCGTTCAACGCTGCGCGAGGCGAGAGCTCGGAACGGAAGCCTTGGTGCGCCCCGCAGGATTCGAACCTGCGGCCTATAGCTCCGGAGGCTGTCGCTCTAATCCGACCTGCGCGATTTGCAGAGATGGCTCGCGTTGTCGATGGCGTGCTCAACGCGGTGTTCTCTGGACGTGATACGCGCCAAGCTCTCGTCCTGCGTCATCGACGAGTTGCAGATAGAACGTCTCCAGAAACTCCAGGCCTCTTAGCGGCGGCAATTGCCAGATCTCGGCCGTCGGGTCTGTGATGCGCGTCATTGCCGCTGGAAATCCGAGGGGACTTGGCGTCAGTTCGATCCAGAGGGGCCATGTACAGTTTCGCGGGAGCTCGAGACGAACCGCGCCGGTAGGTTCTGCAGCGAGCTCCTGCCAATCCGGAACGACCTGTTCCCGTTTGGCTGCGAGAGCCAAACGCCGCATGAATCGTTCGCCGTAATAGCGGTCTCCGAACCGTCGAAACGATTCGGCCTCCCATTGAACGCGTTTCGCTTCCCGGGCAAGTTTCGTATTGTGACGATGAATCGCTTTTGCCGAGGGGACGTACAGAGTGAGAAGTCCTGCGTGGACGGCACGAAGCAGCCAGTCATCCTCTTCGAAATAGAGCGAGAACCCTTCGTCGAACGGTCCGATTGTGCTCCATGTATCCCGCCGAAACGCCAGAAGTGCACCGCTGAGCGCGGTCGTTGGCAG
>Ga0247679_1000286_pt1 | contig 11151 bp, 8 predicted proteins | sample CNK20_metaG_FD_182797 | JGI IMG/M metagenome (GOLD analysis project Ga0247679, IMG submission 182797) | Soil microbial communities from Purdue University Martell Research Forest, Indiana, United States - CNK20 | ecosystem: Environmental > Terrestrial > Soil > Temperate forest > Bulk soil | place...
GCAAAGGACTCGTATTTGAGCGGTTCTTTACGGACGGAAAGATTTCGCCATTTGACGGCGTCGAATGGGAAAAGCGCTCGGCGCTGATCGGCAACGAAAAGGGCGTGACGATTTTCCGCCAGGACGACGTGGAAGTGCCGAAGGGCTGGTCGCAGACGGCGACCAACATTGTCGCCAGCAAATATTTTCACGGAAAACCGGGAACGAGCGACCGCGAAGGATCGGTGCGCCAACTGATCGGACGCGTGGTGAATACGATTGTTCGCTGGGGCGAACAAGGCGGCTACTTTGCGGACAACGCGTCGCGCGATGCGTTCAAAGACGAGCTGAGCCACCTGCTGGTCGAGCAGAAGATGGCGTTCAATTCGCCGGTGTGGTTCAACGTGGGCGTGCAGGCAAAACCGCAATGTTCGGCTTGCTTTATCAATTCCGTCGCGGACAGCATGGATTCGATCATGAATCTGGCGAAGACGGAAGGGATGCTGTTCAAGTGGGGTTCGGGAACGGGTACGAATTTTTCCTCGTTGCGCGGAAGCAAGGAAACCTTGAGCGGCGGCGGCATTGCGAGCGGCCCGGTGAGCTTCATGAAGGGCTTCGATGCTTTTGCCGGCGTGATCAAGAGCGGCGGCAAGACGCGGCGCGCGGCGAAGATGGTGATCCTGAACATCGACCATCCGGACATCGTGGAATTCATCGAGTGCAAGACAAAGGAAGAGCGCAAGGCGCACGTGCTGATCGAGCAGGGCTACAACGCGGCGATTGACGGCGACGCGTACACCTCGATTTTCTTCCAGAACGCGAATCACTCGGTGCGCGTGACGGACGAGTTCATGCGCGCGGTACTCGAGGACAAGGATTGGTGGACGAAAAACGTCAATGACGGGCAGCCGAACGAAAGACTGCGCGCGCGCGACCTGATGTACAAGATTTCCGAATCGACCTGGCAATGCGGCGATCCGGGCATGCAATACGATACGACGGTGAACCGCTGGCACACGTGCAAGACGACGGCGCGGATCAATGCGTCGAATCCCTGCTCGGAATACATGTTTCTCGACGACACGGCGTGCAACCTGGCTTCGCTGAATTTGATGAAGTACGTGAATTCGAGCGGGCAGTTTGACGTGACGGCGTTCAAGCACGCGGTGGACGTGACGATCACGGCGCAGGAAATTTTGGTGGACTATGCCAGCTATCCGACGCCGAAGATCGAGAAGAATTCGCACGACTTCCGCCCGCTGGGATTGGGTTATGCGAACCTGGGCGCTCTGCTGATGTCCATGGCGCGGCCCTACGATTCTGACGAAGGCCGCGACACGGCGGGCGCGATTACGGCGCTGATGTGCGGCGAAGCGTACGCGCAGTCGGCGCGGATCGCCGAACGCATGGGTCCGTTCCCGGGCTACGCAGCAAACCGCGAGCCGATGATCGATGTGATCCGCATGCACCGCGAAGCGATGCGTGGGATTCAGCCGGACCACGTGCAGGCGGATCTTTACATGACGGCGCAGGAATCGTGGGACAACGCGCTGACCTTGGGCGAAAAGCACGGGTTCAAGAATTCGCAGGTGACGGTGCTGGCGCCGACGGGAACGATCGGCTTCATGATGGATTGCGACACGACGGGCATCGAGCCGGACCTGGCGCTGGTGAAGTACAAGAAACTGGTGGGCGGCGGATTGATCAAGATTGTGAACAACACGGTGCCGGCGGCGCTGATGAAGCTGGGCTACACGCCGGAAGAGACGAGCGAAATCGTTTCCTACATCGATAAGGAAAGCAAAGTAGAAGGCGCGCCGCACTTCAAGGCGGAGCACTTGCCGGTCTTCGATTGCTCGCTGGCGGCTCCGGGCGGCCGCTCGATTGCATGGACGGGACACGTGCGGATGATGGCGGCGGCACAACCGTTCCTTTCCGGCGCGATTTCGAAGACGATCAACATGCCGGAAGAATCGACGATAGAAGACATTTCGAACGCGTACGTCGAATCGTGGAAGCTGGGGCTGAAGGCCGTGGCGGTTTATCGCGACAATTCGAAGAAGTCGCAGCCCCTCAATGCGGGGAAGAAAGAAGAGAAGAAAGCGGAAACTGCGGCGCAGGAGATTTTGCCGATGCAGCGCGAACTGTTTGCGCGCGCGCAGCGGGAGAAGATGCCGTACGAACGCGCTTCCGTAACGCACAAGTTCAGCGTGAGCGGTCACGAGGGCTACATCACGGTCGGCATGTACGAAGACGGGCGGCCGGGCGAAATTTTCATCAAGATGTCGAAGGAAGGTTCGACGCTTTCGGGCGTGATGGATGGGCTGGCGCTCACGATTTCGCTGGGCCTGCAATACGGCGTGCCACTGAAAGTATTCGTGGACAAGCTGGTGAACACGCGGTTTGAACCGAGCGGAATTACTTCGAATCCCAATGTGCGGTTTGTTTCGTCGGTGCTGGATTACATCGCTCGCTGGCTCGGCGGAAGGTTTATTTCGGCCGACTATCTGAAGCTGAATGGCTCATCTCCGGTGGAAGCGGGGGCGGCGGGTACGGCGATGGCGCCTGCGGTCACGTCCATGCCTTTGATGATGCCTCCGGCGGTGAAGCCCTCGAATCCGGGTTCGAGCTCGATGACCAATGCGCACGAAGGCGCCCCGACGTGCAGCGAATGCGGAATGCTGATGGTGCCGAACGGCGCGTGCTACAAGTGCGAAAACTGCGGGAGCACGAGCGGATGCAGCTGAACCAGTGAGAAAAAAGGAGACGCGAGCGACTGAATGAGCGCACACGCTACCCGAACAGCACTGGCAGCCAATCCGTTAACCGTTACCCAAAAAACGCGAGGGTTTTTGCGCATCGTGCGGCATGGCGCGGGACCCTCGGCCATTTACATCATCACGTACCACAAACTGGAAGCGCAGGGCGCTTTGCCGAAGCCGGCGATGGCCGAAGGTGCGGAAGCGTTGATCGATTTGCTGGAAAAGATCGGTGTGGACTTCCGCATGAGCGAAGTGCGGGGCGCGCTCGAAGACGTTCTTCGGTTTGGTTCGGCCAATATTCCGGATTTGTGGCTAAGCGATGAAGAGATGGTGGAAAAGGGGCTGGTCGAAGCCTGACGTCGTTGTCTCGGCAATCGCTCAAGGACTCAAGGAAAAAATAACGTCGATGGTCGTGTCTATTTCGACCGGCTCCCCATTAAGTAAAGTTGGACGGTAGCGCCAACGGCTGACGGCGCGCTTTGCCGCGTCGACAAGCATGGGAGGGCCGGTAACGACCTCCAGTTGTTTTACGCTCCCGTCGGTTCCGATAATTGTGTGGAATCGTACGGTGCCAGAAATGCGCTGCAGCCGCGCTTCTTCCGGATAATAAGGCTGAACCCTGCATACCAGGCTTGCCGCCTGCACAGGGCCGCCCATTCTAATGCGTCCATCCGGCTTAGAAACCGTCGAGCCGGCGCCGTCTGCTTGCTCCGGCGTTCCACCGATCGATTTAGAAAAATTCGGGGTTAGGACGAGTCGAAACGCGCCGCCGACGTAAGCGAAGGCGAAGACGGCCTTGAAGCGGTCGCCGTGAGTAAACCTTAGTTCGTAGAGAGGAACTCGCGTTTTCCTCACCGTCATTGCGCTAAAAACCTGCGCGGTGCTGGTACAGGCGCTTTCTAAGTCGTCATAGCGCACGGCTTCGATCGACCGGAAACCTTCTGCATAGTTGCCGAGAAAAACGCTTGCCAGCTGTGCCGGCAGGCGCGGCGCACTGGCCGCGTACGCCGGCACCGCCCTTGCTATGGCAGGTTCGTTGAAATTCTGCGCGTACCACTCGCGAAAATTGGGTAAAACGAAACTCTCGAAAAGTTCCTGGGCTTGCGAGGCATTATTTTCCTTTTGCGCCTTAATGATATCGGTCGCGAGTTGCTTCAAACCCGCCTGCGTGTCTGGGTATGCGATCTGGGATTTCGAGGCATTTGTTTCAAAAGCGCCTGGTTGCTCGGTTGATTGCGCGCGGACTCCGGTCGGCAGAGATAAAGTCACAACCAGCAAGGCCAAATAAGCAGGCTGACGGGCGCGACTCACCTTTGCATGATTACCGAAGCAGAATTGATTGACAAGCGCCGGCTCAGCGCGGTCGCAGCGGCGGACGCGCGGCGAGGGGGCGCGGGCGCATACGAAGACGCGGGCCGAGCGGCGGCGGAACGGCTTGAAGGGAGCAGCCGCAGCTAGGGCAGAACTCAAGGCCGGCGTTGGGGCCGGAAAGATGGGCGCGAAGCCAATGACCGCGAGCGGAACATTCCGGATTGATGCATTGCACGGTCCAACCGGGCAGATATTGCATATTTGTTTTCTCCGGGTGGCCGCCTTCCCCAGTGCGGGGTTCCCCTGGGCGGCGAGATGAACTGCAATGGCGGGGATTTTGCGCCGGAGCGCCTTTGGTGTCAAGAGAAAAGCACTACAAGATGTAGTGGTAGGGTTGCGATTGGACGGTCCGGGCACGTAAGATGGCTCGCAACGAAGCGGGTCTGCCGCGCGCTTAGAAGCTGCCAGAGGAGGAATTTATGGCGAATGTGGAATTCAGTTTTGGCGGGGGGAAGCCGGGGATACCGAATTTGAGCGGGCTGAAGTCACGATTTTTGACGATAGTGGCTGTTGTCGCGGTGTTTATTCTTTTGATGGCATCGACGACTTCGATTCCGACGGGACATGTGGGAGTGCTGACGCTGTTCGGGCGGGTGACGGGAGACGTCTTGCCCGAAGGGATTCACCTGATCAATCCGCTGAAGTCGGTCGAGAAGATGTCGGTGCAAACGCAGTCAAGAAAAGAGAGCGCGAGCGTCCCGTCGAAAGAAGGGCTGACGCTTTCGCTCGACACGTCGCTGCTGTTCCGGCTGGACCGCGACAAGGCGGCGCAAGTGCTTCGCACGATCGGCGTGGACTACGCGGAAAAGATCGTGGAGCCGGAGTTGCGGTCGGCGATTCGCGGAACGACGGCTTCACATTCTGCCAATGATCTGTATACGAACGGGCGGGAATTGGTTCAGCAGCAGATCAAAGACGACCTGGTTTCGAAGCTGGCCCCGCGTGGCGTGATTGTCGAGGACGTGTTGCTTCGGGACGTTCAGTTGCCGCCGCTCCTGAAGGCGTCGATTGAAGCAAAGCAGCAAGCGGAGCAGGATGCGCTGCGAATGAGTTTCATTTTGCAGAAGGAAAAACAGGAAGCGGACCGGAAGAGCATCGAGGCAAAGGGTATTTCCGATTTCCAGAAGATTGTGGCGCAGGGAATCAGCCCGCAATTGCTGGAGTGGAAGGGAATCGAAGCGACGGAGAAACTGGCGGCGAGCTCGAACACGAAAGTTGTCATTATCGGAAACTCGAAGAACGGACTGCCGCTGGTGCTGGAACCGAAGTAGGCAGTTTCGCGCCGGATTAGAGAAACGAACGGAGCGTTTCGGAGACTTCGTCGAGCTGCGAATCGGTGATCCGGTTGAAAAAGGGCAGCGCGATCGTGCGGGCGCCGGCCAATTCCGAAATGGGAAGCGGCCGGTGCCCCAGGCCAACGTAGGCGGGTTGCAGGTGAATCGGCGGGAAATAGCGACCGCAGGCGATTCCTTTAGAGGCCATGGCCTCAACGATCCGCTCGCGGTCTGGCGGATCAGCTTCGTCGCCTAATCGCACGACGTACACGAACCAGCTGATCGTCTTGTAGTGGTCCCTGACGAGCGGTCTGATCAGCGAGGACTCCGACTGAAGCCGTCGGTTGTAAGAGAGCGCGATTTCGTCACGACGCGCCAGAATTGAGTCGATACGCCGCAACTGTGCCAATCCGAGAGCGGCGTGCAGCTCCGATAGGCGGTAGTTGTAGCCAACTTCGGCGTGCTGGAGCCAGGCCCCGGAATTTGTTCGACCATGGTTGCGCAGGGAACGGACGCGCGAGGCGAGTTCGGAATCCTGCGTTACGACCACGCCGCCTTCCGCGGTCGTGATCTGCTTGTTGGGATAGAAAGCAAATACCGCGACATCGCCGATCGCGCCAACTTTCTTGCCGCGATACTCTGCGCCGAGAGCTTCGCAGGCGTCTTCGATCAAAAATAAATTGTGACGCTGGGCAATTGATTGCAACCCGTGCATTTCCGCCGGCCTGCCAAAAGTGTGCACGGCCAAAATTGCACGGGTGCGCGCCGTGATGGCTTCTTCCACCAAGTTGGCATCGAGGTTGAGTTCAAGGTAATCGACATCCACAAAGACAGGCGTGACGCGCTCGTAGCGGAGAACGTTTGCGGCGGCGATGAAAGTGAAGGAGGGAAGAATAACTTCGTCGCCTTCCTTGAGGCCGAGTGCGCGAATCGCGAGATGAAGACCTGCCGTGCCGGAGGAGACGCCAACCGCGTGTTGTGTGCCGGTGTACCGGGCGATTGCGGATTCGAAGGCGTCGAGCTGCGGGCCGAGACTGAGCCGGCCGCTACGGAGAACTTCTGTGACGGCGGCGATTTCCGTGTCGGTAATGTCAGGTGCCGAAAGAGGGATTCTCATTTTCTTAAGAAATGGCGCGCTTCGTAAGGAGCGTTGTGCCGAGCGGAACACTGGTGAGGACGCCGGTGATTTTCTCGGCAGCGTTGCCATCGCCGTAAGGGTTGGCCATACTTTCCAGCGATTGACGGAACGCGTTGCTACGAGCCGTTGCTGCGGCGTTGAGGATGGCTGCGCTGTTTGCCGGAGCGTCGATGATGTTGCGTGCGCGTTCGCGGCCTTGCTGGCGAATGCCGATGTTGACTGTAGGCAGTGCGAAGGAAGGGGTTTCCATGATGCCGCTGCTCGAATTGCCAAGGAAAAGAGCGGCTTGACGGAGAAGGCTCCAGTAGGTGACAGCGTCGAGATTGACGAAGATGCGGCCGTTGCCGCGGGCGCCAAGGAACGTTTTCGTGCGTTCGATCAGCGCGCGGCTGCCTGCGTCGGCATTCGGGTAACAGAAAAAAAGCTGTTCGGGAAGTTGTCCGAGCGCGCCGAACAGCGCATCCGCCTCTTCGAGCGTGTCGTTTGCAAGTGTGACGGGGTGATAGGCGACGACGGCGCCGGGAATGTCGAAATTGAGTGAGAGTTTTTCGGCGAGTTGGTCGCGCGTGAGGAGCCTGGATTTTTTCAGGTGATCAAGCGAGGGCGCGCCGGCCCGATGAACGCGCCATGGTTGTTCGCCCATGGAGATTACGCGATCGCGGGCAGTGAAGGTGGATGTGAAGTGAACGTGGGCCATTTTGGTGAGAGCGTTGCGTACGGCGTCGTCAATGGCGCCTTCGCTGATTTCACCGCCTTCGATGTGCGCGATGGGAATGCGGAGGGCGAGGGCGACACAAGCGGGTGCGAGCATTTCGTAGCGGTCGGCGATAAGGAGCAGAAGATCGGGGCGGCGCGCGCCCAGATGATCGGCGAGGCCGAGCGCAGCGACGCCGATTGTTTTGGCCATGCCTACGTCGGAGTCGGAGCTGAGCAGGCATTCGATGCGTCCGGCGATGGGGAAGCCGTCCTTTTCGATTTCGCGGATGGTGGCGCCGAATTCAGGCGAAAGGTGTGCGCCGAGCGCGATGAGTTGCAGATCGACGAGAGAGTGTTCCGAGAGCGCACGGAGCGGCCAATACAGATGGCTATAGTCGGCGCGCGAAGTCGTAACGACCGCTATTTTCCGGCGCGCGTCGGTCATGACGCGTGGATTTCGTTGCGCGGCGCCCGTTCAGTCAGTCGGGCGCTGGGTTCGTACTCGGGAACAATTTCGCGGATGGTTTCAAGGAGAGCGGAAAGATTGCGCTCATGGGTTTGCGATCTGAGGCGTTCGAATGTGGCGTCGATTTTTGAGCCGGAGATGAACGGGCTTGAGATCCTGTGAATGCCGGCGAGGGAAGTGCGTTCGACCGATTCCGATGGCGAAAGCAAGTCTTCAGAGAGTTTATCGCCCGGGCGAAGGCCGGTGAATTCAATGGCGAGATTCAGAGGGGCGTCAGGGGCGGCCAATTGCAAGAGGCGTTCGGCGATGGCGCGAATTTTTACAGGCTGGCCCATTTCCGGAAGAAAGAGACCGCCCGCAGCAACCAGAGACGCGACGCGAAAAATCAGATTCACCGTTTCGTCCATGGTAAGGAAATAGCGCGTCACATCTTTGTGAGTGACCGAGAGGTTTTGGCCGCGCGCAATTTGCCGCAGAAAGAGCGGGACGACACTGCCGTGTGAGCCGAGAACGTTTCCAAGACGGATGGCGCGGCAGTTTGCGCCGGCCGATCCCGATCCCGCCCTAAGGATGGCAAGCTCGGCGAGGCGCTTCGATGCACCCATGATGCTGCGCGGATTCGCGGCTTTGTCAGTGGAAATGAGCAGGAACTGCGCTACGCCGTGTTCGGCGGCGAGGCGCGCGAGATTCCAGGTGACCAGCGCGTTGTTGCGAATCGCCGCGAACGGATTCGCTTCCATGAGGGGAACATGCTTGAACGCGGCGGCGTGATACACAATCGGCGGCTGATTTTCTTCAAACAACGAGGAAAGAAGCTGGCGATCTCCGGCGTCGCCAAGCACCGCAAGAAACGGCACTGCCGCGGAACCCGAGGAAAGCGCTGTTTCGATTTCGTAGAGATTTTGTTCGGAATGATCGACGAGAATCAGCAATTCGGGAGATTGCTCGGCGATGGCGTGGACCAGCGCAGAACCAATGCTGCCGCCCGCGCCGGTGACGAGAACGGTTTTTCCGGAGTGAATGACCGGAAGCGATTCGGGAACCGGCGCGAGGCGTCGCGCAGGCAGGAGCTGATTCCATTCGAACGAAGTGGTCTCCGGGCTCATTTGGTCCGGCTTTAATTATACGGATTGCGAGGGAGAAGGTCTTGAACTCAGTATGCAGCGACGACAAAGACGGGATGGCAAAAAAGGATTCGTTGTCAAAAGCAACTTCTGCAGAACTAGATTCAGCTGCGGGGAGGAGCGGCGGGCTTCGCGTCGTCCAAGGAAATGCCGGCCTTTTCCGCCAACTCAGTCAGTTGCCGTTTCAATTCTTCAACCGATGTTTGTTTGTCGAGAATCAGCTGCTTGAGGCCGTCGAGTTTTGCTTTGCCGTTCGCGTCGTGGGCGTAGTCAGGATTTGAAAAGAACGAATCGGAATCGAGTGCGAGTTCGCGTTTGAGGACATCGAGTTGCGTCTGCGCCTCAGCGAGCAATTCCTTGGTCTTGGCCGCGGCGGCTGCTGCTTCGGCTTTCTTTTTCTGGTCATCCGCGGCGGTAGAACGGTCGGCGGCTTTAGCAACTTCCGTTGACGCCGCGGCTGGCGATGCCGCATCGGTCGCTGGCGTATCACCGGTTGGGGCAACGGGAGTCGTATTGATGACCGTGCCCGCGGGCGGCGCGCCGCTAGAGTCGGCGGAGGCTGGCCGAAGCTTTAGCGTGTCATCCGTGATGACGTGAGTTTCTTTTGCGGCAGCCTTTTTACGCTCTTTGGCCTTGCGAGCAGCTTCGGCGACGGATTGCGAAGAGTCGTCCTGCGACTGCGCAAAGGAGGGCGTGGGAACGGCGAAAGCGGCAATCAATGCCACGGCAGACCCCAGGGCAAAATTTCTGATGTGAGAGTTCATTGGCGTTTTCATGGTTCTTCCCGCGTTGGGCTCAAGGTGCAGAATACGCCCAGGGGCGCGTGACGTGCAATCGCCCGAAAGGACAGGGCCGCGAATGAGGCACTGTTTTTGGGGTTGCGAGGCGGGCGGTCAACTGCGTTTATACTGAGTGCATTTGCAAATGAGGATCTTCTTGAGAAAGTTCGGACCAGCGGCACCTAAGAGATGTTTCTTCATCGGGTTTGCGCTCATCTCGGCGTCATTCGTTTTACCCGTTAGTGCGGCGCAAGACGTGCCCGTGGCGCCGGCTCCGAAACAAGACCCTGCTGCGGTTGCCATCAAGAAAATTGACGAACACAAGTTCTGGGACGGAACGAATGCGTGGCTCTTTGCTGGTACCGGCGCTTCGCGAACACTGGACTACTTTTCGACGCTGAACATGAGGCGGCGCGGGCGGCAGGAGATCTTTCTGACCAACGACGCGGTGGATAACCATGCGGCTTTTGCCGCGATCGAGGCGGCGGGTACGGGAGTTTCGATCGGTGCCGCCTATGTCTTTCATCGAACCGGCCACCACAAACTGGAGCGATGGACTTCCATGGTTCATATCAGCGCTGCGACTACCGGAGCCGTTAGAAATTATTGTTTGAAGACGGCCCATCCTGCGCCAGCCCCAACGCCCTAGTTCCCTCGCCCGAGTTCGGCTGCTTTCCAACGGCGTTTTCGCGCATCTAAGAACGTGGGAATCCGCCGAGGGCTCGCCGGGCGGTTCGCGGAAGACGTTGCGGACGAAAGACATGTGCTGCATACTCGCGGCGCGCGCCGGGGCCCAGCACCCCGGGCGCTTCAGAATCCATAGCAGGAAGCGGGGAGGGTCGATGAAAGGGAGCGGCTGTGTGGGCCGTTTCTTGGCGACGCTGGTGATTTGTTGTGCCGTGCTGGTGTGCCGCAGCGCCGCGCGGGCGCATGACTTCCGTGCGGCAGAAGTTGATGCGAATAAAAAGTGTACGGAGGTCCTCGTCGCGCAGGAAAAGCCGACGGTGGACCCGCCAACAACGCAGCCTCCTGAACCTCCGCAGAATCCTCCCGTCACGGAAGCGAAAACCGAAACAGACCGCTACACCCTCTCCCACGAACGCTATGAAAAAGCGGTGGCGTATTCGCGCGCAGGTTACGCGGTCTATTTCCTTTGGGTAGGGCTGGGGCTTACCGCCGCGTGGCTCATTTTGCGATTGGGCATTGTGGCGAAAATTCGTGATTTCGCAGAGCGCCTGACCGAGCGCCGTTTGCTGCAGGGCCTCGTCTTTATCCCGATTCTGGTAGTTGGCGTGGAAATTTGCGAGTTTCCGGCACTTCTCTACTGGCATTCCCTCTCGCTGCGCTACGCGCAATCCGTTCAGACCTGGAATTCCTGGTTTTTGGACTGGGCCAAAGAGGAGGCACTTTTTCTCTGTGCGGCGATGCTGTTTGGCTCGATTCTCCTGTGGCTGATCCGCCGCAGCCAGCGCCGATGGTGGGCGTTTTTTTGGCTTTGCGCGTTCCCGATTGTCATCTTTATGGTCTTCATCAGTCCGTGGTTCATCGACCCGCTCTTCAAT
>Ga0247679_1000287_pt1 | contig 11143 bp, 9 predicted proteins | sample CNK20_metaG_FD_182797 | JGI IMG/M metagenome (GOLD analysis project Ga0247679, IMG submission 182797) | Soil microbial communities from Purdue University Martell Research Forest, Indiana, United States - CNK20 | ecosystem: Environmental > Terrestrial > Soil > Temperate forest > Bulk soil | place...
CGGCGTCTCCTGCCAGCCGACGGGGATGCCTGACATTGTGAGGCTGCCAGCGCCGGGCACATGCCACTTTGCCGTGATGACGTTGGCGCCGTCCACGCGAGCTTTGTCGGCGCCCGTCAAGAATCCGGATGCGCCGCCCGCGATGGCCGCTGCGTGCGTGGTGCCGCCGGCTCGAAGACCGTGCTGCGCGTCGGTCGCGATAACGCCGAGCTGTATGCTGTCAGCAGCCACAACAATCGAGCCGTCGGCGTGCGCGACCACGTCGAGCTGATTGCCAGTCTTCGTCAAGCCGGCGCCGGCGATGACTTGCCCGGCGCCGGAAACCTGCGTAAACGCGAGGGCGGTCGTGCCAAGCACGATCGGGTCGTTTGTGGTGAGGGCCCATCCGCTGTCTGCGTTCGCGGTGCCCTCGGTAACAAACACATACATGCCCGAGTTGACTTCGGCCGAGCTGTCAGCGTCGGTCGAGCGGGCCCAAGCGCCGGCGGCTGTCGTGTAGATGCCGTTTGCGCTGCCGGCGGTCTGCGCGGTGAGCAGCACGCGGTCGCCGGTCGATGTCGTGACGCCATCGATGGCGACCGCTCCGGTGAGCGCCGGCACGTTGGCCGTCGCGACCAGACGCACAGAGGCCTTCGTATCGAGCCCTTGAGCGACGGCGTCTACGTAGGCTTTCGTCGCAGCATCCTGCGGTGAGCTAGGGTCGGCGACGCCGCTCAAGCGCTGCGCGTTGAGGGCGACGGCCGAGCTCGCCGCGGCGAGTGCGGTCTGCACGCGCGCAAAAGACGTGACTTGCGCGCCAGCTTCGACGCCGTCGAGCTTGGTTTTATCGAGTGCCGCGAAGAATCCGGCGACGGTGGTCGTCGCTGCGGCGTGCTGCGTGCCGCCGCCGCGGCTGCCGTGCTGCGCATCGGTTGCGAGGATGCCGACCTGCACGGCGTCTGCAGACACGGCTATCGAGCCGTCTGCATGCGCGACGACGTCGAGTGTGTTGCCGGTTTTGGTGAGGCCGGTGCCGGCGGTGATTTGGGCAGCGCCGCTAAACTGCGTGAACACGAGGCCCGTGGTGCCGAGCGTGATCGGGTCGTTGGTCGTCAGGACCCACCCGCTGTCAGCGTTGACCGTGCCCTCGGTGACAAACACAAACAGGCCCGCCGTGACTTCGGCCGAGCTGTCTGCGTCCGCACCGCGCGCCCATGCGCCCGCCGCTGTGACCCATATGCCGTTTTGCGATGCTGTGTTTTGCCCTGTCAGCAGCAGACGGTCGCCGTTGACTGTCGTGATGCCGTCGATCGTGTAGTTGCCGGAGAGCGTCCCGAGATTCGTGGTCGCAACGGCTCTGCACGAGGCCTTTACATCTAGACCTTGCGCGACGGCGTCTGTGTAGGCTTTCGTCGCGACGTCTTGAGCGGCAGTCGGGTCTGCGACGCCGCTCAAGCGCTGCGCGTTGAAGCCGACGGCCGAGCTCGCGGTAGAGAGCGCAGTCTGCACGCGCGCAAAAGACGTGACTTGCGCGCCGGCTTCGACGCCGTCGAGCTTGGTTTTATCGAGTGCCGCGAAGAATCCAGCCTCGCTCGTCGTCGCTGCGGCGTGCTGCGTGCCGCCGCCGCGGGTACCGTGTTGCGCATCGGTTGCGAGGATGCCGACCTGCACAGCGTCTGCAGACACGGCTATCGAGCCGTCTGCATGCGCGACGACGTCGAGCGTGTTGCCGGTTTTGGTGAGGCCGGTGCCGGCGGTGATTTGGCCGGCGCCGCTGAACTGGGCGAATGCGAGGCTTGTTGTGCCGAGCGTGATCGGGTCGTTGGTTGTGAGGACCCACCCGGTGTCAGCGTAGGCCGTACCCTGTGTGACAAACACAAATAGGCCGGCCGTGACTTCGGCCGAGCTGTCAGCGTCGGTCGAGCGGGCCCAAGCGCCGGTGGCTGTCGTGTAGATGCCGTTTGCGCTGCCGGCGGTCTGCGCGGTGAGCAGCACGCGGTCTCCGGTCGATGTCGTGACGCCATCGATGGCGACCGCGCCGGTGAGCGCCGGCACGTTGGCCGTCGCGACCAGACGCACAGAGGCCTTTACGTCTAGACCTTGCGCGACGGCGTCTGTGTAGGCTTTCGTCGCGACGTCTTGGGCTGCGGTCGGGTCGGCGACGCCGGTCAAGCGCTGCGCGTTGAAGGCGACGGCCGAGCTTGCCGCGGCGAGTGCGGTCTGCACGCGCGCAAAAGACGTGACTTGCGCGCCGGCTTCGACGCCGTCGAGCTTGGTTTTATCGAGTGCCGCGAAGAATCCGGCGACGGTGGTCGTCGCTGCGGCGTGCTGCGTGCCTCCGCCGCGGCTGCCGTGCTGCGCATCGGTTGCGAGGATGCCGACCTGCACGGCGTCTGCAGACACGACTATCGAGCCATCTGCGTGCGCGACTACGTCGATCGCGTTGCCGGTCTTCGTAAGCCCGGCGCCGGCGACTAGCTGCGCGGAGCCAGTAAACCGCGTGAACGTAAGCGCCGACGTGCCGAGCAAGATCGGCGCATCGGTCGAGAGTATCCACCCGCTGTCCGCGAAGGAGGTGCCGGCGGTGATGAATATCACCATGCCGGGTAGGAGCTCTTCGCTTGAGTCTGCGTCGGTGCTGCGCAGCCACGCGCCGGCGTCGTTGGCGATGTAGATGCCGTTGTCGACTGGCGACGCTTGCGCCGTGAGCAGCACGCGGTCGGCGTTCACGGTGGCGACCGAGTCGATTACCTGCGTGTTCGACGCGGTGATCGGAATCGTTGCAACGAGTCGACACGGCGTGCGTGTGCCGGCGCGGTTGACGGCCGCGATAACGCTCGAGAGCGGCACGGCGTCGCCTGGTAGCAGTGGGACGCCGACGTTATGGATGATGTGTCCGGCGGCATTCTGGTCGCCGGTAAAGGCGATCGTCCCGTCGGCGCGCAGCAGGTTGTCGCTAAGCGCCGGCGCGAGCTTCTCTTCGGTGATGCTGCCGTCGGGTATTACGCCGCCGCCGCCGCCGACCCCACCTTCGATGGCTTCGACCATCTGTCGGTGAAAGTCGACGAGAGGGCGGTTGGTTGAGCCCTCATTCATCTCGGTCAACTCGACCGACGGCACGGTCGGCACGAGCGTCGCGTTCGGATCGTACCTCTCGGCGAGACCCGGATAGTCGATGTGGTAGCCCGGCGAGCGGATCGATATGCGCCGCGTGACAGATGACACCACCTGGCCGCTTGCGGTCGCAGTGACGCGCACGCGGAACGGACCCCAACACCCGATATCAAACTCGAGCGTCCACGTCTCCGGCGCGAGCTGGGTCAAGAGCGGGTTGCTGTTAGGCGGCTCGTCAAGCAGCACGACGTCGACGAGCGCACCGGTCGGGATGTTGCCGACGGTGATCGTCACGGTGTGCGCGCGCGTCGCGGCGACAGCTCCGGTGCTCTTGATGTCGGTGCGGCCGCGGTCGACGCTGCCGGCCGGGATGCCTGCGTCTACTTGGTCGAACGTGAGTGTGATTGCCATATCTACACCACACCGACGAGCTGGCCGCCGGTCGTTTGCGCGATGTCCGCGAAGCCTTGCTGCACGTTGATATCCGGAGTGACAGCGGCGCCGCCGAGCGTGAACTGCTCGCCCAGGTCGGCCGCGGAGAAGATAACGTCGATGCGCACGCCCGCTGCTTTCGCCTCCTGAAATAGCTGGCGCAGCTGCACGCCCGTGGTTGCGAACGTGATGCCGAGCAGCTCGAGCTTGAACGCCCCGGGGAAGTATTCCTGGAGGAGGATAGTGCCGCCCGGCGGCATGATGGCGCGTGCGATTCCGAGGATGTCGGGCGGTCTGCCGCTCGACTTGTTGAGCATGATCCGCGCTTGTATCCAGAGCTTGTATGTAAAGTCGTCGCGGCCGGCGCGCGGCTGTCCGATGAGCTCGCCGAGCATGTCGAGTGCGTCGCCCTCAGCGCCCGGCAGCATCGTTCCGACGAAGACATCATAGATGGCGTCTTCGAGCTGCTGCACTTGCTCGAGGTAGGTGGCGAGCAGCGCGAGAAACTTCGGCGTGCGCAGGTCGTAGATAGGCAGCGCTTGGCCTTGGGTCACCACGTCCGGGTTGTGCGTGAGCGTCACGGTCCGACCCACGTCGCGCCGGCGAAGGTCGCGACCTCGCGCGTGCCGACGAGCAAGACGTTATCGGGCGAGGTCGGGATCGCATCGGGCGGCAGCGCCGGCGCGAGCGCGATGTCGAGCGTGACGTTGACGACGCCCAGCACTTCGGATGCGATGGCGAGCAGCCGCACGAGATACACCGGCTCGCCGATGCCGAAGTGCGCCGGGCTCGTCGGGTCGACGCTCGCTTGCTCGAGCGCCGCACGGATGCTGGCGGCGACGTAGCTCGCATCTGTGGTCGCGGAATAGGTGACGTTGACGATCTTCTCAGTGGGGCGTGAGAAGCGCACCGTGTGCGTCACGCCCTCGCTGTCGAGTATCGACACGCTCGTCGTGCCGTAGGTTTCGATGCCCGCCGGCTTGTTGCGCCAGATGGATTGCGCGATCACTTGGTCGTTGCCGCCGGAGACGACGATTTCGAACGAGTGCGGCGGCAGCGAGTTGACGACGACGTCTAAGACGTTTTCGTAACCCTTCGCGGTGAGCACGTTAGGCAGCAAGGCGACGTCGGCGACGATGCCGTCGAGCGTCGAGCCCTCACTGGTCGCGCGGAGCTCGGCTTGGCGGATGCGGTACTCTTCGTCGGTTTCGACGTCGCGCCCCGGGATGGCCGGTAGTGGGTTTGTGACGGCTGTCCAACCGGATGCCGGGCTTTCGATCTTGGTGAGTGTGTTGGCGCCGGCCGTGAGCTCGCCGGCCGTCTCGGCGGCGGCAGCGACGTCGACGCTTGTCGACGTGGTCGAGGTGAGTGCGTCTTCGAGCGTGACGAAGCGCACGCTAGGGCGCGTGGGGTCCGACACGACGCTGCCGCTCGGGACGAGCGTCGACGGCGCCATCGTGAGGTGCAGCGTGGCGAGCGCTTGCGTCGCCGGCAGACGCGGGACACCGACGAGCGAGCCGTTGGCGTCGGCCGCGATGCCTTCGGCGCTCACCGGGTCGTGTGCGTCGTAGAGCTCGGCGAGGGCTTCCCAGCACGCAGCGAGCTCGAGCGCGAAGCTCATGTTGAGATTGGCGATGACGCCGGTCGCGCTGGTGTTGAGCGAGCCGTCGACGGTCGAGCGCTGGGCGGCTTGCAGCTCGGCGATGATTTCCGAGACGGTCTTGGCGACGAAGCCTTCCGGGGTGAGTCCGCTCACGGTGAGCCCCCATTGAAGCGCGCGGGCGCCACGGTGCCGGTGGGTGTGGCGATGTCTTGGGGCTCGGTCGACGCGTCGAGCGTCACGAGCACGTCGCGGTAGACCGGCACGACCTCGCCGGCGGTCGTCGTGACGGTCGCCGAGATGTTGAGCGAGCGCTCCGCGCGCGCGAAGCCAATCTGCAGCCGGTCGACGCTGGCGACGTCGCCCGTCTCGCGCAGCACTTGGGTGAATACCGCGCGCACGACCTGGTCGGGCGGCCGGCGCTCAAAGAAGAGCGTGCGGTAGTCGATGCCGACCCGGGTGTCCAACGGCCACTCGCCCTTGAATAGGGCGACGCGCAGCTTGATGTCTTGGGCGACGGCGTCGGCCCCGTGGACGAGCGCAAGGTCGCCGCCAGCGATCACGATGTCCCCGTCGAGCGGGTCGAGCGCAAGGTCGGTCACGCCGGGCTGTACAGGCAGAGTCGACCGAAGCGCAAGAGCACCGGCGAATCGGTGCACCGGTGCACTGGTCGCTCGAGCAACTAGTCGCTGGCGACGACGGTTGAGCCTACGTCGCCCGGGTCCGATGGCACCTTGGTCGCAGGCAGCGCGGTCGAGCCGACGGCAGCGGCGAAAGCGGTCTTGGCTGCGGCTCCGCCCGGCACAGCGCCGATCGCCGTTTCGGTGGCGATGGTGAGACGCGAGAGGTCGGCTGAGATGCGAGCGAGCTCGTCTTCGACCTTGCTGGCGAGCGCGACCGAGTCGGTCGGCGCCGAGCTGCCTAGGTTGACCCTGCTCGACGTGACGTAAATCGCCTTACCCGTATCAGAACCGAGCCGCATGGCGGTCGACGACACCGGGCTTAGGAGGTGCCCCAAGGGCGCCGGGCCGAGCGGTAGGGCGACGGCGCCGTCGAGCGTGTGTGTCCCCAGGTCGCCCGTCGAGATGGCGACCTGGCGGCTCTTGGACGCAGTGGCGAGCCATTGGTCGATAGAGCGCTCGGCGAAGACGAGCAGCACGAAGTCACCGGCGGCGAGCGGCCATGTGATCGCGAAGCCGCCGCCCTGCGGGAACGCGATCGGCACGCGCGGGATGATTGGCAGGTCCTCTTCAACGAAGGGCGCAAACCCCTCTGCGTCGTCGGCCATCGCCAGCGCGTTGCGCAGACAAGGGCGCACGTCGGCGAGCTGGCCGCGGCCGCTCGCGTCGGTGTGCACAGCCACGACCTGCCCCGGCATCGCCGTATGGGTGTCGAAGAGCGCCGACGCGATGGCCGCCTGCACTATCTCGGCCCAGTCGGGCGTTGCGAGCGTCACGCGTCGGGCGCGACTAAGGCGCTCGCGAGGTCGTCTGCCTCGAGGTCGGCTTCGGCGCTCGCCGGCTCCGGCACGGGCTGCAGGTCGCCAGTCGGGATGGCCGGCTCTGGGAGCTCGAGCGTCTCGGTGGTCTCATCGGTGGGCGTTGGGTCGGTGCTCTGCATGTCAGCGCGTAGCGGCAGAGTCGCGCCGAGCGCAAGGGGCTAGCGCTGCAGAGCGCTCAGCTCGAGCTCGGTGCCCCAGTCGTTGCCGAGCCACTCGCCCTTATACGTCACGGAGTCGATGCGATAGACGCCGTCGACATACCGCGTGTCGAGCTCGACCTGGCGACCGGGATACAAGCCCGGCAGCATGAGCGTGCGAGCTTTCACTATCTGGTCCTTGCCTAGCTCCGGCGACTCAATCAAGCCGCTCTGCGGCGACAGCAAAATCGGCGGGTCCGGTAACGCTGCCGCGCGCGTTGGCAGAAACTGCAGCTGGCCGTCTTGAATCGACCACGACAGCCCGCACGACCGCGTGATGCGGTCGAGCTGCTGGGCGGCGTCGCCGCTCGTCGTGATGCCTTTACCGACGGCGGCTTGCCCCGTTTGCCAGTAGCGGGCGTCGGCCGCGATGGTCGCTGCGTTGCCGGCGCCGACCTGCATAGCGGCGGCGATGTCGGTGATGATTTTGGCAAGGGGTGTGCCCTGTACGTAGTTGCGTTGAACGCGCGCGCTTTTCTTCTTTTTGCCGCCGTCGTCGCTCGTGATGGTCGTGGTCCACTGCGTGCCGTCGCGCGAGCTCCAGGCTTCCGAGAGGTCGCCGCGAAAGATGAGACTTAGGCCCGTGGGTGCATAGCCCGCTTCGAGCGAGACGTAGACCTGGCGCATCGCATGCAGCCGCTTGCGGGTGTCTTCGGAGAGGTTGTTGATGACGACGTCGCAGCGACCGGACACCTTCGCGGAGAGCGAGCGCTTGACGTGAAAGCTCACGTTGAGCTCGGTGATGGTCATGTCTTCGACCTGCAGCGAGTAGACGCGGTCGAAGAGTGCGTCGGCCGGTATGATGCTCTGGTCGGCCATGCGTCACCACGTGTCGTCTGTGACGTAATAGAGGCGATAGCGGTCGCCCATCTCGGCGAGCGTCGGCTTGCCGCCTTCGTCGCGAAGGTCGAGAAACCAGAGGTCGCCCGGCGGGAGCTTCGTGTTGTAGTGGTAGCGCTCGAGCAGAGGGTAGAGAGTGATCATGCGCACGCCCACAATCAGCGGCACGCCCGCGGTGTCCGACACGCTCATGCGGAAGCACGCGCCGCGCTGGCTCCATACGATGCGCAGCGAGTAGCTCGAGCCGCTCAGCTGCACGCGTTGGGTCGTGTCGACGTCGGGCGTCGTCGTGATGCGGATGCTTGCCATGCGTTAGGGAGCGGGCGCGACGCCGGTGAGTCTGTCTTTTATGTCGCCAAACAGTTGTTTGGCGACACTCACCTTGCGCTTGAGGTCGGGCGAGACTTCTCCGGGCTTGGTCGGCTTGGTGTTCTGTGTACCTTTGGCTTTCGCCGGCGTGGCGCGGACCTGCGTGGGTACCGGCGAGCCGTACGTGACGCCGACGATATTGACCATCTGGCATTGCGCCGTGAACATGAGCGCGTTCGCCGAGCTCGACGCGTCGCGCGTCACGGTGAGCTCAACCAAGACGGCGTTGTTGTAGACGCGGTAGGCGGTGACGACCTGGACTGCCTTGCGCCGCGCGTAGGTGTCACGCAGCGCGGCCGCGACGGCGGCGACGCGGTCGAAGGAGCTGCCGACCGCGTTCGCGTCGCTCGGCCCCAGCGGCGTGCTTGTGATGGTCGGCGCGACTACCATCTGCAGCGCTTGCATCGACATGTTGTTGCGGATGCCTTGGGGCTCCGTGACCGCCATCTGCAGCTTCTTTTTGGGCGTGCGCGGGTCGCTCGCGGCGCGCGAGAGGTCGTAGACCTGGCCGACGAATGGCAGCACGCTCAGCCAGCCAGCGACCGGCTCGCCTTCGATGGGGTACGTCTTGAACGTGTCACTCGTCGTGAGAATGGCGCGGCCGTCTCGGTCGAGCAGCGGGTAGCTCGTGCTCATGAGCACGTCAGAGCCCGCGTGTGACTTCGGCGCTTCGATGGGCGTGTTGGTCACGATGCCCTCGATGTGCAGCGTCTCCGGCTGCGTGCGCACGTGGTCGCTGATGTTGGGCCCGTCTTCGACCGGAAACTGCGTGCACTGCGCCGTCATGCCGTGACTTTCGCGCACGCTGCAGTCGATCCAGATGCCATCGATTTGCATGTGCGTAACTTCGCGCGTGTTGTTGAACGGCATCGGGCTCGGCTCCTACGGCGCGGTGCGCTCGAGCGCTTCTTTGGTGCGCCGCATTTGGATGTCATTCGCGCGTTGCTGCGCGCGCGTGTAGTCGGAGACGTTGGCGTTCTGCGGCAGGAAGTTGTTGATGATGACTGAGCCCGGCGTGATGCTGTTGATCGTCGACGCCGGCGGCGGCAGCGGTGCCGTGACGGCGCCGCCGGAATAGGATGCGTTGGGGGGGGCATACGCAAAGCCCGGCGTGCCGCGATTGGTTTCTGCGCCCGCTGCGAGCTGCCGCTGCGCTTCGGCTTCTGCTGCGGCTCTCTCGGCGAGCACCTTTGCGTGCAGCTCGTCGGCGCGCTTCTTTCGCCCTTGCGCCGCGAGGTTGTCCGCGGCTTCGGCGAGCACGCGCGCGTTGTGCCGCTCGGCGAGCGGGCCGCTTGTTGGCGAGCCCGCCTCTTCGTAGAGAACCTCGTCCCATTTGTTCTTGAACTCTCGGAGCGTGCCGCCAAACTCCCGGATGCGGCGACCCCATCGGTCAAAGAAACCTTCCCAGTCGAAGCTCTTGAGAGTCTCGATAAACCGGTCGTAGACCTCGCGCGCGGCTTCGATGGCCCCCTTGAATCCGGCGAGCGCTTTCTCCGATGCGCCCTCGCCAAACATCTGATTGAGTAGGTCGCCGAAGAGTGAGTCGCCGCCCTCGAACCACGTGATCAAGTCGTCGAGCACACCGATGACGACGGCCAGCCCCGCCGCCACGGCGGCAATGGTGAGCGCCGCCGGACCGAACGCGTAGAGCATGGCGACGCCGAGCACGACAAACGCCGCCTTTAGGATGTTGCTCGTCTGCGTGAGCTTGCCAAACTGCTGTATCGATGCGAGCGCCCAGCGGAGCATCTTGGTAGCGACAGGCAAGAGCGTTTTGCCGATGTCGGTGGCGAGGTCGTCAATCGCGGCTCCGAACGCTTTTTGTTTGTTGGCGTAGCTGTCAGAGGTGCGGGCCGCATCGCCCTGCGCCTTGGTCGTCTTGCTCAGAATGAAGCCGTAGCGAAGCTCAGTTTTCTCCGCATTGCTCATTGCGGAGAGCTTCTTAGTGATCCCTTGCGTGTGGGCGTACTCGGCCAGCGTTGCATCGCTCATGACGATGCCGAACTTCCGAAGCGGCTCGGTTTCGCCAGAGATGCCGCTCTTCAATCCGGCGAGCGCGTCTTCGTCGCTGGCGTTGAAAAACGAACCGAGGTCTACGGCGAGCTCGGCAAACTTTTGCGACATCTCTTGCGCTTCGGCCGCGTTGCCCGTCATGGGCTCGAGCATCGCGCCGAGCGACGCGGCGCTGGCCTCCATGGCGTACTTGGAACGCCCCATCGACTCGCCGACGGCCGCGGCCCAGGTGTGCACCTGCGCCTCGCCCTCGGGGCCGAAGACCTCCCGGAGCACGTTGTTAGTTTCGTCGGCCGAGCTGGCCAGATCGGTCATGTGCTTAAGCCCGGCGACGACAGCAGCGCCGCCGAGGTACTTGCCGAGCGTGGCGCCGATGGCGCTGCCGATGCCGCCGCCGTCTGCGACTTTCTTGGCGATCGACTTGGCGTTCGCGCGCGCACCATCCGCCGCGCCGTCGCCCATGGCTTGGCCGGTCTTGAGGAATCGGCCCTTGGCGTCGCGCATCTTGCCGTCGACGCCCTCGAGGCCTTTCTTAACCTTGTTGAGCCCTTCGTCGGCCTTCTTAAAAGCCTTCTCGTCGACCTGGAGGCCGAGCATGGCGACGAGCTCACGTAAGACGACCGCGCTCACTGGCGATCCTTGATGGCGGCTGCTTGTCGGCGCTCTAGCTCGTCGTACATGTCTAACACCGCGTGTGCGTCGTAGAGGTCGTCAAGAGTCCAGTCGTGGAATATCTCCGTTAGGCTTGACCGGTAGTGGGTGCTGGTTGCGATGCGGTGGATGTCCCAGTCGACGCCTGCGGGGATTGCGGCAGTAACGACATCAGCGTCTTGAGTCGCTCCGCGAGCGTGCTCTTGTCGCTCGCGGTACCTGCGAAAAAACTCGAGAAATTTGCCTCTAGTCCGAACGCAAACCACTGCAGCATGACGTCGTAGCGCCCAACAAAATGCTCTTCGAAGATGGCGTCGAGCTTGGGCGCGTGCTCCGCGTCGAGGTGCACGACGGTGAAGCGCGCGAGCTCGTCGCTGATAGCGGCGAAGTCGGCTTCGGTGACGCGCTGTGACAGCTCGCGAATCGCATCGGATGCGCCGAACGCGA
>Ga0247679_1000289_pt1 | contig 10982 bp, 10 predicted proteins | sample CNK20_metaG_FD_182797 | JGI IMG/M metagenome (GOLD analysis project Ga0247679, IMG submission 182797) | Soil microbial communities from Purdue University Martell Research Forest, Indiana, United States - CNK20 | ecosystem: Environmental > Terrestrial > Soil > Temperate forest > Bulk soil...
CCTTTTGGGCACTGGTATCATGAAGTACGGTTTCGTCGAATTCGAAAAGAAGATGCGCCGTTACAAGCGCAAAGGCGAACGTAAGCCTATTGAGCAACCAGACGGAAGTGTCAAGATGGTTGACACACCCGAATCGGATGATTACGAAGCCGAAGAGTACACGAAGAAGATTTCGCATCCTTGGATTAAATTCTGCGATATTCGCACAGTGCTTGTAAATCCGGGTTGCCGCGTCGGCGACATTCGCCGCGCGGGCTGGGTTGTATATCGCGATTACGCAACGTACAGCGATCTTAACCGTCTACGTGGCGTAGAAGGCTACAACATTCCTGAAGAGGATGTGCTCAGAGCAATCTTTGCGCAGAACCCGACATCGGGTCCAGACAATATTACGATGACGCTTCCGGAAGGCATGATGGGATATATCCAACATGCTTTGCCACGCAGCTACAAGACTTCAGCCGATCCTAACCGTTCACCTATCGAGATTTTGGAACGTTGGGATGACGAGAAGGTTATTGTGATTCTGTCCTTCAACGGACACAATATTCTTGTTCGCAATGAAGCGAACCCGTACGGACACATTCCGTTCTATTCGTTCAATTGGCGAAACATTCCGGATTGTTTTTACGGACAAGGGCTTGGTCTTCTTATCGGAAGCGAGCAAATCGTTGAGCAAGGCGTAACAAACTTGGCTCTTGATTTGTTGGCGTACGGTTTGCAACCAACCGCCGTTCGTAAGAAAGGTTTTAACGCTCTTACCCAAGACGTCCGTTGGCGTCAAGGCGGAATTATCGACGTCGAAGAAGACGTCGACAAGGCATTTAAGTTTCTTCAGATGCCGCCGGTCCCGGGAGAAGCGTGGCAGTTCATTGCACAAGCTCAGTCATCGGGAGCGTCGACGTCAGGAGCGAACGAACAAGTTGTTCAAGGCGCAGGTGCCGCTGGTATTAAAACCACAGGCATGCGTTCGGGAACGGGCGCGGCAGCGGTTATTCAAGCTAACGCCAGCCGACTTGATGGTCCGACAGGACGATTCGTTCGTCAAGTGTTCAAGCCGTGGCTGTATCAGATGGATGAACTCAACAACTTATTGTTGCCGACTTCAGTCATTCGTGACTTACTTGGCGATGAACTCGGTGAGCCGTATTTAGTTGACCACATTGAATTCCGTGAAGCGAACATTGAATACGAAGTTCTCGCGGGCGCGCAGTTGGGCGCGAAGAAGGAAATGGCGCAAGCCCTTCCTATAATTATTCAACTTTTGAACAACCCCTCATTCACAGCAAATGCTAACGATGCAGGGTATCAATTTGATGCTGTTGCAATCTTTAAGGCGTTTGTGGATGCGGCGGGTTGGAAATTTAGTCAATCGTTCCTCCGCAAGATGACACCAGAAGAAGCACAGCGTCACCAAGCTAACTCGCCTGCAGCCTTACAGCAAGCACAGGCAGCCAGTGCCGCTCAAATGCAGAAAGCAAACTTCGAGCACGAACAACAAATAGAGAACCAGAAACAGTTGGGTAAGGCAGGAAATGAAGCGTTTCGTGCCGCCATCAATAAGGCTACACAGCCTGAATTGATAGGACAAAATACAACATCTGGGTTCGGTTCAACAACAGCTTTGTAAAATACTTCCCGTGGGCTTATAATCCACGGCTTTACTGATACAGGGGGAGCCTTATACTCCCCCAGATCACTCTTATAAGGAGAGACAAATGACAGACGCAGAAAAGAAACATGCTTGGTATCTTGCACACGCAGAAGAAGTAAAAGAACGTTCGAGACTATGGGCACTGAATAACCCCGAGCGCATCAAAGAATTAAATCTCAAGAAAAGCAGAAAGTACGAACAGACGCACAAAAGGCACAGAGACCCCGAAAGAATCGCCAGAACTAAAGAGTGGATTAAAAAGCATCCTGACAGAGTTGCTGAAATTGCTCGCAAGCACAATTACGGTATTACGCCTGAAGAGTACAAAGAGAAAGTTAAAAAACAAAGGAATCGTTGTGCTCTGTGCGGCAACAAAGAAACCCACAAAGACCATCGTTCAGGCAAGGTAAGAGTTTTATCGGTAGATCACGACCACAAGACAAACGAGTTGAGGGGTCTTCTTTGTGGCAATTGTAATAGGGGTTTAGGCATGTTCAAAGACAGCATAGACCTTTTACTTAAAGCAATCAAATATCTGAAAAAATATAAGAGGTCCTAATGACTGAGAGACAACTAAAAGAAAAGCAAACAATTCTTTCACCAGATTTATCACCGACAAAGAAAGCACTGCTGTTGCAAGTAATTCTTTCACCCGGTTGGAAAGTGGTCGAAGAAATTGCCAACGAAGCCTGTCTCAGGTTTACACAGGACATTATAAGATTAGACCCAGAATCAGAGGATTACGAGCGTGTAGCCCAAACAAGGACATTACGCGCTCGTAACGCCTCAGAGTTTAGTGATCTTCTTTTCAAGTCGATTGTCGTACACGCTAATTCAATACGACAGGCGCAAGTGAAGGAAGATAGAGAAGTGGTTGAATCCGTAGGCGCAGCGTTCGGAATTCATCCAGCAAAGAAAGCGGACTCCAAGGCCGATCCGGCAGAAGCCATAAAGAAGACTTTTGGCATTCATCCGGCTCGTCCCAAGAAGTCTGAAAATAGTGTTAAGTAATTCCCTCCCGAGGGGAAGCAGTTGAATTAATCTTAAGGAACAATAAAATGAGACTTACCGCAAATGACATCAGCCTAACATGGCTTGAGTCCGCAACACTCGATGATTTGAAATCCGCGATGAGAGTGGGTGGGGACGTATTGAATGCCGTCAACGCTTTGCTCGTCACACCCGAAGGCAAAACAATTGCCAGCGAGATGTTGAACGACCCGGATTACGTGCCGAAGTCCCGTCGTCAAGTGGACCCAGCCGAAGCCGCGCAGATTGCAGAAGATGAAGCGCGCGCAGCCGCTGCAGCAGCCGAAGCAGAGAAGAACAATCAAGCAGCCAATCTTGGTGCGCCTATTACTCCCGAGGGCGAAGCTCCCGTCGTGGAAGAACCAAAGAAAAAGATTGTATTGGATTATCAAGTGACCGACGAAAACGGTCAACCTATCGGACGTCCAACTCACATCGAGGGATGGTCGTGGGAAGAAGTTTCCGAGAAGCAGAAGCAAGCGCACATTCACGCGGTTCGTTACGCAGAGCGCTTGAAGGCTAATCGTTCGAAACAAGCAGTTGTGGCAGCCGATGCCGAAGTAAAGAACGCAGCCGTCAGGGCCGCGAAAGACAAGACCGCTCAACTTCTCGACGAAGCAGCAAAAGAACAAGACCCAGAGAAGAGAATTGAAGCAATTAAGAAAGTCGCCGAAGCCGAAGTAGCAGCACGAGAGGCCGAGGTAGACGCCCACCAGCAAGGCAAGAAAGTTGCCGAAGCTTGGATGGAAGACCATAAAGAAGATTTCTTGCCGTGTCTCGCATCCTCAAACATCATGCGCGAGTATATGTCCGCTAATGGACTATCTATGTCGTATGAAAATCTTGAGAAGGCGTTTCAGGCAGTAAAACACCAGTTGCCTAAGGTTGAAAGGCAACAGGCAACTGAAGTGACAACATCTGCTGAGCCGTCGAATAATACTTCGGCATCAGCGTCCACACCCGCAGCCTCGGCCTCGGCGTCAATAACGCCAGCCGTTGTTCCGAGTAAGGAAACAGTTCAACCTACAGTACAGCCGTCAGCGGCACCGGCAACACCGGTGGTACCTCCCGCAGCGGAAACGGCCCCGAATTCTACGCCTGCAGTAGCGCAAAATGCGCAACAAACTGCCCGTAGGTCGGGAGTTAACGGTAGTTTGCAACCCGGCTCGATGTCTGCAGCACGACCGAGTGAAGCACCTAAGCCAACCATCGAACAAACTCGTTCAGTACTATTGAGAGAAATCGCAAAGATGCCCCGTGATGAATATCGCAAAAAACTTCGTGACGCCAATTACGTCAAGAAGTTGGAAGCAGCGGGTATCCCAGTAGTCGGACAGCGCGGATAAAACCGACGCTTTAATTTAAGAGGCAAAGGGTTGATCCCATGAGTGGACCATCACCTTCAGCATCAAACGTATCAAACGTACTCACCGCGCAGGCGATCTTGTTCGACAAAGAACTGATCCCGAACCTAAAGGGTGAGACAGATGCATTCGTGACCGTGGCAGAACGCCGCGTTCAAGGCTTGCATATGGGCATTAACCGTCAGTTCTTCCAGTACAACACTCTAACGGGTGACACTGCACAAGCTGCTGACGGCAACGTTGGAGCACCGGAAGTTGTTTCTCAAATCACCGCACCCGCAACGGTCGGCGAATGGAACAACTATACGAACTTCAGCGCGTTCGCAATCGCTTCTAGCATTGACGAACTTGTTGGCAACAGCGCAGTCGAACTCGGCTATCAAGCCGGTCAGTCGATTAGCGAGTTGTACAGCGCAGTTGCAGACAGCGCGTCAAGCGTTGACGGCAACGTAAACCAGAACGGGTTGCTTTCTTCTCCGTTCACGCTCGATCTCGCGACCGTTCGTGAAATGAAGCAGCAGCTTGTGTCGATTGACGTACTTCCTTGCAAAAAGGGAATGTACTACGGCGTCGTGTCGCCCAACGTGCTTGGCGATATTTACAACGCAACGACTGTGAACAACAGCATCATCGACAACTGGAAGCACACGGAAAGTGGCCAGCGCAAGTTTGACGAAATGGCCGGATCGGATCAGACAAAGGAAATCGTGCTTCCGGGTACGAACATTCTTTTCCGTCAGACCCCGTTCGTGACCAAGACGGCTAACTTCTCGGCTGGTAAGACTGCATATCGTACGTACGTCTTCGGAAATTATTCGATGATCGGCGTTTGGTTGCAGGTTCCGGGCGACACCGACCTTGATGAAGGCGATTGGCGCACGATTGACTGCCGCGTTGTAACTGACGCGCCGCCGTCTTCGTTCGACCCAACAGCCACCATCGGTGGGTGGGCTTCCTCGAATAATCTTGAGTTGGTAGCTTAAGATTGGGGTCACTCGAAAGAGTGAGAATTCTCTCTGATTGACTTGAACCCTGAAACGGGAACAAGGGGCAAGCGAAAGCAGCCTGAACGACTAAGCGAGAGAACGTCGAAAGACGATGCGATAGTCTGCTCTCATAAGAACAAAAATTATGAGAGGTTAGCAGAAATGACTAACCCTTTATCAAAAGATAATGTAACATTTTAGGATCGCTTCCACCAAACGGTCACGCTCCCACCGGCAACGGGAACAAATACCCAGCGTCTACGCTGGATTGATAGCGTTCAATACGGACTCCTAGCAGCGTAATCTGCTAGTAGAGAATTCTCTCTGATTAAGCTGAACCCTGAAATGGGAACAGACTGGAAGGAAGAAATTCCACCAGTAACGACTGAGCGAGAGAAAACCCTTCGGGGTTATGCGACAGTCTGCTCTTACAGGAAACGAAACTGTAAGAAGTCGGCAGAAATGACCGACTCCGCGAAGGCGGTAACAAACGGCCAGCTATCCAGTAAAAACTTCTTGACACGGGTTGCAACTCGTGTTAGGATTAAGATTGATGGGGTGTGCCTAGAACACACCCCTCAATCGCTCTTTCTAGGAGAGAAAAATGAAGAAGAAACAAGAAATATATTTGAAACGAGAATTGAAAAGCCTACGCCAGCAATTAGCCGATAGACGATATGCTCTCAAGCATGCAAAAAGGCTCAAAGAAAAAGAAAAGAGGCGCTGGCAGAATAACAAAGAAGCATTGAGAAAGAAAAATAAGAAATACCACAAAAAGCATCGTAGAGCTATTTGGCTCCGCCATATGAAGAATCGTCATAGATTTGATAGTATCGAAAAATACTTTTTGATGTTCAAACAACAGAAGAATCGCTGTGCTGTTTGTGGAGAAAGATTTAAAAAGACACCACATGTGGATCACGACCACACTTGTTGCCCGCCATCTAGGAGTTGCAACGATTGTCGCAGAGGACTTCTCTGCAATGATTGTAACTTAGGGTTGGGACGATTCAAAGACTCAATAGAAACTCTTAAAAATGCAATTCGATATTTGAAAAGGTATAAATAATGTCACCTAACCCGTTCACCCTCGCCGAAGGTCAGCAACACGTTGATCTCCGCAACACACGCGCCCACGAAGGCGAAATCATTACCAGCCACCACGACGTCCCCACCACCACGGCGTCCATTCAAGAAATTCTCGCGGGGGGCACACCCGACTGGGTCCGATTCCCCGGCGACTACAAAAATTACGCCCGCGAAGCCTTTCAACGAGAGAAAGAAATCTCCAATGAAATGGTCGAACGCTATCAGATGGAGGACCAACTTGAGTTAACAAACGCCAAGGCGCGCTTAGTTAACCCAATGTCCACCGATCAGTTTATGCACAAGTTGAGAACGAACTCAATTTGCCCTGTCAAGTGTTTCACGGTTTACAACGGCCTTCAAGGCACAGTTGGCTTGTGGTGCATCCCGCCCAAGGTTACAGGCCGCGCAAGGTACGTTTGTTACATTCGAGTTCCGTTTATGTACGAATGGAGCCTATTGAAGCTCGACAAGCACAACCTTCCCGCTGGTGAACTCCGAGGCTGGCGAACGGCAATCGTAGAATTAGTCAAGTGTGAAATCCTGACCGAATGGCAGGCACATCAAATTTTTGGGAATCCCTCGGGCAACCGATGCTTCCGACGCTATCGTGAATCGTTGTGGGAAATCCGCAACGGCAAGCGATACACGGCAGACGAGTTAACCGGTAAGGATACCCGAGCGTAGTAGAAACAAAGGTTAGTCAACGACCTAATGTGTTGACAAAAATAACTGGGTAACGTACGCCACAAGGTACGCGCAGTTTAATAAGGAAAATATGAGTAATCAAAGCAACATCCAGAAACCGAAGTCAGTGTTTGAACAACTTGCGGCGGGCGAAAAGCCAGTTGTTGACGGGGTTCAAGAAGCACCGGCTACGCAAGAAGCACCGGCTACGCAAGAAGCAATCGCAGGAAAGCAAGTCGTATCGCCAACCGCAAACGTTGACGCAGGCATGCTCGGCCAACTTCTTCAATACCTGATTTTGAAAGAAGGACGCGAAGCACAAACGGCGCAAGAAGCCGAGGCTCGTCGTAAGACGATCCAACGCCAGCGCGACCGTAACGCAAAGGATCAGGACTCCAAAGTTCTGTTGAAGCAAGCTCGTTGTAAGCACCTCAAGGGTGGTAAGAAAGGGCCTAAGACGCAGAATAAGGATTACGCCGTTTATCAACACCGTTTCATCGCGTTTACCACGTACATCCGTTGCCGTATTTGCGGTATGAAGTGGTTCCCGAAGGACACCGTTGAATATCTTGTCCGCGAAGACAAGACCGGCAAGGAAAGAAAGATTTCAAATCACACGAAGATTGGATGGCGCGAAGCGGTTAACATGTGTGACGCTTCTACCGATACGCAGTCGGCATCGGAATCCATCCCGAACGTGGCACCTAACGCAACTAACCTCGACGCGTACGGAGCGGAATTCAACAGCCGATTCGTCGACAAGGATAGCGGCGAAGTGGTTGAAGGCGTCACGATCTAAGAAGTTAGGTAGACAAGCAAGCATGGGGCGGCTACGGTCGCCCCTTTTTATTTTCAGTTTCCAGTAGTCCAAGGCAGAATGCAGATTTCCCTCCTTCAATTGACAGAGAACGCATCCACACCCTTCTGTCACAATCATTTTCAAATCGCGGCCCCTTCTTTTGCTGCGCAAGGTTTTTAATTTATGGCTAACTCTATTTCAGGACAGGCGCTAGCGGGCGCAACAATTACTCTTAGCGGCACGGCTTCCGCCGTCACGACTGCGGGACCAACTGGCTTGTATAGTTTTACTGGGTTAGCCGCCGGTGCGTACGTAATTAAGCCTACCAAACCGGGAATTAAGTTCACACCGGCATCGTCTAATCAAACCATCGTAGCGTCAGACATCACGGGCGTCAATTTCTTAGGCCAACCTGTAGGATCACAAGGCTCAACGTACACGATTCAAAATATCGTCGACCGCGTTATGAGTTTCGCCGATATCGAGCCCGTTCTCAACGTGGGCGGTTTTTCGCAAGAGCCCGCGCTAACGATTGCAAACGACGTGTTCAACGAAATTTGCTCCGTAAATTTCCCCCACAAGTGGAACTCGGCACAGCTTCCTCTTTTTTACACGTGGTCTTGGCAGCAAGATTACGCTCTCGTGAATCCAGATAATAGTTCTGTGTACACGTTCGAGTGGTTGGAAAAAGGCATAGCGATTGATATCAGTAGCACTCAGCAACCCAAGCCTTGGGTTCGCGTCGAATGCGGCAGAGCCTTGCCACAACGTACAGGTACGTACTTGGCGAACGGCGGCACAAACATCGGTGACCCGGGTTTCCTTGTTGCTTCGTATCCCAACAACGAACTTTATTACGGCACGTGGGGACAACCGAATATCAACAGCGCATCTTGGGGCAACAACCCTAAGGCAGGATCGGTTTACATCGGACCTCTGGCAACAACAGCTATGCCTGCAAACCCGATTTCTCAAATCATTGACTCGAACGGAAATTTGCTCGTGTTGACTGGTTTCGGAACCGAGGGCGTTAACGCGCCGACGGCTCCGATTGGCGCAGTCCCGGGAACACAAATTACCGGTGCAACTCGCGGCGACGCGTCTACTACGGTGTGGACAGTTGTTGATCCAATAGGTATGGGCATTCGTATTTTGAACGTCCCATCGCAAACGGGCGTTGTGTGGCAATTTACTATCAACGGTCAGATGGTTCCGCCTAAGTTTGTAACGTTGGATGATGTTTTGTCCCCGTTGCCGGATAAATACGAGCCGTTCTTTCGTGCCGGTTTTATCGCTCAATGCTATCGCTATTCTCCCGAAGCAAAGGTGCGCGCGAAGTTTAAAGATGAATGGGCATTGTGGAAAGCTTCTTTGACTCAAATGCGCGAGACTCAAGACCGCGAATTGGAAGAGTGGTCTTTCCTTCCTGATCGCACAGTTATGGGAAGCGGACGCAGCAGAAATCAGTTCAAGGGGGCCGCGTGGCCTTTTCAGTACCCTGTTGTGGGCTAATATGACTGGAATAATTTATCACATAGTTCACAAGAATACTAATCGTGTTATCAAAGTAGGAAGTACCATTCGTTCTTTGAAAATTCGTTTCAGACAACCTGATTATAGAGATAGATATAAAAACTACTTCATCAAAGAAGTCAAAAGAATTGAAAGCAGTGACTTGGATTTGTATGATTCGCAGGATTCTTTCTGTCCATTTCTATGGCATTTGGCAGCCGCCGAGCATATGGAAATGATTCGAATGGGCACGTATCGTATTGGCGCTTTGTCCAATCAGTTTTCTCCTCTTTGGCAGAAATACGTAGGATTTGATGCCGTCGAAGCATCGAAAGCTGCCGGAAGTTTAGGTGCCAAAACAACCGTTGAGAAAAAGTTGGGAATCCACTCCCCTGATTTTGATAGAGTAAGCGCCTCTCGCAAAGGTGGCTTAACTAACGTTGAAACAGGACATTTAAAACGCATATCTTCAGCAGGCGGCAAAGCCTGTGGACCGATAGTGGGCAAGAGAAATGCAGAATCGGGTTGGATGAAAAAAGTTCAACAGATGGGTTTAGGAAAAGGCGGCAAGATTGGCGGTCCCAAAGGTATGCACACCCGCTGGCACATTAATCGCGGGTTGGTTTCTTCCGACTGCAAATACTGTAAGGCATCGTAAAAATGTACACACTGACACAATCAATTAATTGGGCCCAAACGTTCGTCGAGTACGCCCCCCTGAATGCAGGCTTCGGCCAAGAGCCTGCAGTATCAACTGCGACGATGATTCGTTCTACGTTCTTGACCCCACCGATTGCGTGGCCTTGGAACAGAGCAACGTTCACTTTGTCTTCTCCGACGGTAAAAGGAACGCAAGATTACACCGTTTTGCTCTCCGCGATCCCCGACTTCGGGTTTCTTGAAAAGGTAGCTATTCTTGATTCGAACGGTAAGTATTGGGAAATCACAGACGTCTACAACAACAACCCAATTTCGCTTGCATCCGAACCTCAGCGTCCCGAGTCTGCTTGTATCTTTTTGATTTCGAGCACGCAAATAACGCTCCGTTTTATGGGCGTCCCGAACGCGGCGTACACAGTGACTTTGATTTATCAAAAGAAGCCACAGATGTTTGGTCCGTTTTCAATTACTGCGGCGGCAAACGCAGCCGGTTCGAACACCGCGTACACAGGCACGTTTGACCCTCTTTCTTTTCCAACAGGGTCAGTTGCTCAAATCACAGGCTTCACGGCGCACACAGTCAACAACGGTTCGTTCGTGGTGGTTTCTTGTACAGCAACAACGCTCACCGTTGCTAATAATGCAGGCGTCGCAGAAACAGCAGCAGCGTTCGTATCCAACTTCGATTGGGCACCAATCCCTGATTGGTATCAAGACGTATACAACAATTTGTTCCTGAGTGAGATGTTGGCAGTAAACGACGACGCACGCTCTCAAGTTTATAGACAGCGCGGCGTAGCGGCGTTTTTGAGTAAATCTGAAGGTTTGACAGAAACGCAGAAAAAAAGTTTCGTCCAGCAATGGCTTGCACGAAGTGTTGAGATGAACACAACAGCCATAATGGCGCAAATGGGTAATCAAGGCCGTGGAATTTAATCAGTAGTGCATAATAGGTGTAACAATGAGTAGTTTAAATGAAGCTTTGTCGAGTATTCAACGACACAAGCAGTTGTTAGAAGAGGAAGAAAGGCAAAAAACGACGGGCCCACAAGGTCCTAGAGGAGAAACAGGTCCACGAGGTGTTCCGGGCCCGAGCGGTCCACAAGGTCCACAAGGCCCCGTAGGTGAAAAAGGAAACGTCGGACCACAAGGCGTTCGAGGACCACTAGGTCCCGAAGGTCCGCGTGGTGTACCCGGTCCTCAAG
>Ga0247679_1000294_pt1 | contig 10862 bp, 12 predicted proteins | sample CNK20_metaG_FD_182797 | JGI IMG/M metagenome (GOLD analysis project Ga0247679, IMG submission 182797) | Soil microbial communities from Purdue University Martell Research Forest, Indiana, United States - CNK20 | ecosystem: Environmental > Terrestrial > Soil > Temperate forest > Bulk soil...
GCGTCGCTCTCATCCGCCGAGCGCCTTCACGACAGGAGCCAGGAGGTGCTCGAACTCGTGCTTCGCGACGAAGACCGCGAGATTGAACAACGCGAGCCCCGCGATCAGGAGCTTCACCTTCGCCGACGCGCTCACGACGTCGCCTCGAGTTCGTCAGGGATGCGATGCAACGAGCCGACTGGGCTCGCCGGTCCCTCTCTGTCCCCTGGGAGCGCTCGCAGCAACGGCCTGGGTGCTGCACCGCCGTCCAGATCGTCCAGATCGTCGAGCGTCTGCCTCAGGTGGGCAAGTCCATCCCAGAACGGAGCAAGGTGTTCGCTCGCCGGAGCTATCTGCTCGCACACCGCCAGCAGCCGCGCGACGCCCGAAGACGGTGCGAGCCGCTGATCTCGCAACGCCCTCACGTCGCCGCGCCTTCCTTGGCGTGTTGCATCTGCCGCTGCACGCGTGCGTGCAGGGCGAGGTAGAGATCCATTTCGTCGCGAGACAACGGAGAGTCCTCCTCGTCGTCGTCGGTGTCGGCATCGGCGGCGTAGAAGTCGCCGATCAGGCAGTCGAGCTCCTCGGCGAGCGCGGGGAGGACGGCTGCATGCGGCTGGTGCCCCTTCGACTCCCAGCGGCTCAGCGTCGCCTGTGTTGTCCCGAAACCGCGAGCGCGGAGACGAGACGCGAGGTCGTGCTGCGTCAGATGCTTGGCGAGCCGGCGCCGCTCGAGCTTCGAGCCTGAGAAGACCTGTGTGCGCGATCCCACGGTTGCCGATTATGACATCCCACATCTGATATGTCAAGTTGGAATGTCAGACGTGCTATTGCGGAATCGGCGCGGGCTGATGAGGCTTCCCGTCGTGCATCCGACCGCCGCCGAACTGCTTGAAGAACTGCGCCGACCGGGGGAGAGCTATGAGTCGCTCGCAGCTCGCCTACCGATCAGCCTGAGCACCGTCAACCGTTGGAAGCGGCAATCGCCGCGGGACTGGGACACGACGCTCACGTTGCTCGATCAGGCCGGCTGGCTTACGCCACCTCGTCATCTGGCGGCGGCACGAGCCGAAGCGGTGGAGGCTGACCGTCAGGCGGCGCAGATGCGATCTCGGCGGCGACGGCCTGCTCGAGATGAGAAAGCGAACTGATGACGACCCTCAGCACCGACAGGAGGTCGCGGAGAAACTCTGGTTCGCACCCGGTAGCTAGCAAAAGCCGCAGCGCAACAGCCCCATCCCCTAAATACGTCGTTCGGTCGTATGCTCGTCACACTGTCGAGTGCAGGGAGGGGCGCGTAGATCGGCCGAGAGAGGTATTCAAGGGGAGAAGACGATGAGGAATCTGCTCTATGTCCCGTTCGTCGGGATCTGGGTGTGCATGTTCATGGTGACCGTCGGGCTGCTGCTCTGCGCGACGATCATCGGCATTCCCCTCGGGATCACGCTGATGGCGCTCGGGGTGAAGATGCTCACGCTGAAGCCAAAACCGAAGGTGATCGTCCAGCACGTAGAGAATCCGGGCACCCGCTGATGAGAGCGAGTGCCCGGAGAGTCGATTCGCAAGTGCTTCAGATGCCGCAGTCGGGTCGCCAGGCCGAGAAGTCCGTCCCGTACCCCGATAGGTGCCACGAGACCGCGGCGGCGTACTTCCACGATCGTCTGATCTTCGTTCCGTCTACCCACGAGTGCGCGGCGAGGTTCACTTGCCACGGTCCGACGTTGACGCCGTTCGTCGCGGCGAGCTCGTATCTCGACTCGGTGTACGCGATGCACAGCATCAGCCGCGCGTTTGCGCCGTGCCCGAAGTAACGGTGCGTCCAGTAGGACGCTGCCCCGTAGTTCGGCTCGTGGGCTCGAGCGAGGTTGATCCTGAAGAGCGCTTGCGAGATCCAGCGCCGATCGATCTTCGCCCGCCACCGCCAGTACGCTCGCGAGTGGGGCGGACGATGCAGGTAGGCCTTCCGGAGTTCGGCGTGGGCGCAGCGGAGCTCGAGCCGAGGCCTAAGCTTCCCGCAATGCGCGGGCGCTATCGACGCTGTCCCGCGCGCGTAAGCCACGCGTTGGAACACTGGCGGCGCGAACGCGCTGAGAATGATGCTGATGATGCAGATCGCTAAGCAACGGATTCCTCTGCCCTCTCGGTAGCTGGCACGGCCTCGGGACTCGAAGCCCCGGCGTTCATCGTGAGATCGCGGCACCCGCAGCCGTGCTGCCTGCACGGGCAGCCGGGAGTGCCCTCACGGAGCGGCGTGTGGAAGAGCAGGGCGCAGTGGTCGCAGCGCCTCGGGCTGTCCACCAGCCGGTTAGGGCTTGGGGTTGTGCTTGCCGCCCGTTCCGTGCAGGAAGACGTTCTTCACGGCGTTCCAGGTGCCGATGGCGCCGTTGCGGCCGATGAAGAGCGCGGCCGTGGCGAGGCCGCCGGCGACGTAGAGGCCGTCCTGCGTCGACAGCGTCCAGCCGAACCAGTGCTGGCACGCGGTGACGACGAGCGAGCCGAGGCCGAAGCTCGAGATGAGCGCGACCGTCGCGTTGGGATGCTTGTTCAGCGGGTTCACGACCGGAAGAACCACTTTGCGGCCGCGATCGCGATGACTCCGACCTCGATGAGCAGGATCCATGTCTGCGTGTGCGTCACGGTGTCTTCCCCTTTCAGTTAGTAGAGAGCGGTCAGCCCCAGCCCCAGTGGTGGGCGAGGACGAGGCCGACGACGACGAGCACGAGCCCGATGCCGCCGTGCCATCTCGTGAATCGGAACTGCGCGGCCTCGGTCGACATTTCGAGGTCGTGGCGGCGGCGTTCGGTTTCGTCGGCGAGCGTCGTCTTCGCGGTTGCTACGCGCTCGTCGCGGATCCTCAGCTCCTCTTGCAGCGTTCGGATCTCACCGACAGCGGCTCGGATCGCGTCCTCGAGCTTGTACTGGACGTCGCGAAGGGCGCGCTCGCCGCGGACGCTGCGGTCGCGGACCTCGTCGGTCAGCGCGACCAGTGATCTGGCGGTGTCTTCGACGCTGCCGTTGATCTTCGCGAGATGCTCGGAGTGGTCGAGTAGCAGCGCGTCCGTCTGGCCTTCCTTGCGGGCGGCGGCGATCTCGGCCTGGCGCCGATCGCGGTCGTCGTCCATCAGTTCGACCGGGGCAGTCGGTCGCGGATCTCCGCGAGGAGCTTCTGCGTCGTCTTGTCGCGCTCCTCGACGCCGGCCGCGCGGATCGACTCGGCAACGGTCACGCGGACGGCCTCGGCGACGGCCGTCGAAACGGCGGCCGAGACGGCGGCGACGGTGCTTTCGTTCATCTCGCGGATCGACTCGAGGGCGGCTGTCAGGTCGGTCTTTGCCTCGAGCGCGGAGATCTGATGGCGCTGCGCCGCGATCGTGTTCTTGAGCTCGTGCCTGAGCTCCTGCTGCTCGCGATCGAACTTGGAGCGGTCGGCGGTGGCTTCGGCGAGTTCGCCTTGGAGCCGGTCGGCTCGCGCGCGTTCGGCGTCGCGCTCCTCTCGCCACGTTTTCGCGATCTTCGACCGGACGGTGAAGAGGCCTGCGAAGGCGATGACGACGAGCGTCGCAATGAGCGATCCGGTCGTGATCGTGTTGCTGAAGTCGACCGCTGCGACGCTCAGGGCCCCCATCAGGTAGGCGGCGTGGCCCGCCATCTTGTGCAGGAGCGGTAGCAACGGCCCTGCAGCCGACATCTAGCCGTCGAGTCCCTTCGGAACGCAGACCGAGATCGGCCGGCGAGCATCGTCGAGAACGTGGTACGAGTCCGGGGCGCCGTTGTGGCCGTCCGACCACACGAGCGGATTCGGGCCTTTCTCAAGGATGACCGCCACATGCTCGCCGCCGTTGAGACCCACCACGAGGATGTCTCCGACCTCGCATCGCGCGAGGTCCGCGCTGGCGGGGTGGTAGGCGTTGTTGAGGCCGAACCGCTTTGGCAGGTGCGCGTAAATGCTCGAGCTGTTGCCCCAGGGGCCCCAGTTCGTCCCGGTCGGGTCGTCTTTGGCGCCGATGAGCCAGAACAACGTCTTGGCCCCGAACGAGCAATCCGACCGGTACCTCGACACGAGCAGACCGAGCCCCTTCTTGACGCCAGCGAACGTCGCGAGCTCCGTGACCGTCAGGCGGCGCTTCGGTAGGTAGAGCGGCCTGACCTCGTTGTACGTCCACCCGTACGGGTTCCCGAGCGTCGCAACCATGACGGTGTGCAGATGCTTCTGCCAGCCCGAGAGTCCCTCGCCCGGCTGCTTCGTCGGCGGGCGATGCGGGAGGACGGGACTCGGAGCGTTCGGCTTGCGGTGGATCCGCTTGACCGTCCACCGGGTGCCGCGCAACAGATGACGCGCCCTGCGTAGGCGCTGCCAGACAGTCAGCTTCATAGCTGGTTCTCCTTCGATGTGTGAGAGGGGCGAGAACTTAGACGCCGAGCGCCTGGAAGTTGAAGCCGCGGTCGCTGTCGAGGACGCCGTCTTTGTTGTACGTCAGGACGACGATGGTGTCCTCGGTGACGCTCGACACCTGGATGAAGCTCGGCGGGTCGGTAGTCGTCTCATTCTCAGAGGCGACGACGGTCGGGATGACATTAAAGGGCGGATCGACCGTGATCGTCCACACGCCGCCGAAGTCGGTGTCGACCGTCCAGTCGAACGAGCCCGGATCGTGCGGCGTTGTCGATCCGCTGTCGATCTGCCCGTACACACGACGGGAACCGGCACCGCCTGGGCGGCGCTCGAGGTTGCGGATGCGCAGTACGTGCTTCTTCAGCGTGTGCGGCCCGTGATTGCCTGCGGGAAACGGGTTCGCGCTCATCCGACGTCTACGCTTGTGAGGAGTTGGCCGAGGCTCGCGACGTTCTCGCGTGTCCACGTCTTCGTGTACCCGTAGCAGCGCTGCGCCTCGGCAGTGATCGTCTTGCCGAAGTCGGCACCGACGTTGATCTCGATGAGATCGAACGCGTCGAAGTCCTGCGGCGCCGTAAAGAGCGCCTTGGCGCCGTCGCACGGCGTGATGTAGAGCAGCTTCCGCGGGTAGAGGCGCTGCAGGATCTCGTACCGGTAGAGGGCCTCGTACAGCGGCCTGCTCGAGCTCTCGGTGCCGAGGCTGTCGAAGACGCGGATGAACTCGTTGTAGCCCGGTGGATCATTCGGGCCTCCGAAGTACGCCGCGGCGGCGTCGATGAGCGGGAGAAGGTCAGCGTGCAGCGGCTGGTCGTGCGGCTGCAGCACCGCGCGCCACTTCTCGTTCGCGAGGCGCGGCCCGAGCTCGTACCACAGATGCGAGTTCTGCTTCGCGTAATCCGTGTCCTCCACGGCGCCCTTCGCGTTGAAGCTACCGGTGAGATGATCGAAATACACGTCCCCGGTGCGGTCGACGCCGAGTTTCGACTTCGCGGACGCCTCGACCATGATGTAGTCGTCGAGGTCGCCGGCGGGGTTGCGGCCGGTGCCGGGCCTGATCGGGCGAAGGTCGAAGTCGACGACGTTCGTGTCGATCAGGCCAGCGATGAAGTCGCCGATCATGATCGGGAAGTCGAGCGTGTCGCGCGGATCGAGGTCGATCGCCGGGGGCACCTCGAGATCCCACTCGCCGGAGTAGATGTCGATCGGGAGCGGCCCCGCGCCCTGGATCGGGTCGGTCGTCGGGTCGCCCTGACAGTAGGTGAGCGCCTGCCGGATGAGGTCGGGGCCGCTGATCTCGGACTGGCCTTCGACGCTCGACTCGAAGTTCAGCGTGAGGAACGACTGATCGCCGCGCGTCGCGGGGGAACTGTCGCGAAGGATGCGGCCCCCGCGGTCGTCGGCCTCGAAGCCGAGCTCAACCCACGGGTCGAACGCGGTGATCGTGACGAGGCTGGCGTTCTCGTCGCTGTCGCGCTTGCAGCCGAAGATGCGGCCGTGAAAGATCGGGTCGTCGGTCTCAGGGTCGGAGTTCTCCCACACGACGAGCTTGCGGGTGCCGCCGTCGCCGAGGATTGGCTCGCCGTCCCCTTCCTCCCAGAGAGCGGTGAGCAGCGGATCGTTGGCCGGCGCGACCACGGTGAAAGCGCGCGGGCCATTCGCGAGGCGCGGCATGCTCTTCTCGAGCGTGATTCCGCTGATGTCAGCGAGCGCCGTGACGCCCAGGTCGTAAATCCAGATGCCGAGAGTTGAAGCGGGCGCCCACTGTGCGTAGAACGTGACGTCCTCGTCGGGCATCGAGAACCGCTGGCCGGGCTCGAAAGCGTGGCCGCTGCCGTCCGGCGCGGTGTTCCAGCCGACGAACGCGTGCCCGGTTTCGGTCAGGTCGCCCTGGTCGAGAACGGTGACGAAGTCGCCGGCGTTGTATGGACTTGCAGGATCAGTCGGGGCTGTCCCGCCGTCGGCGCCGTTGCCGTCATACGTGACGCTGTGCGGCTCTCCGCCTCCGCCCCCTCCATCTTCCGGCTTCCACTGTGCGTAGAGCTCGTAGTCCCTGGCGGGCATCGAGAACAGCTGCCCGGGCAGATAGGAAGCCCCGGTACCGTCGGCGCGCGTGTTCCAGCCGATGAAGACGTACCCCGTTAGGGTCAGGTCGCCCTGGTCGAGGACGGTAACTCTCGCCCTCGGCAGGTACGGGTTCGCTCCGTCAACCGGGGCGGTGCCGCCGTCGGCGCCGTTGCCGTCGTAGGTGACGTTGTACGAGAGCGGCGTGTCGCCGTCGTCAGTCCACTGGGCGTAGAGATTGACGTCGGAGCCGATGAGGAAGGTATCTGCAGGGCTGTAGGCGACTCCGGTGCCGTTGGCCACGGTGTTCCAGCCTGTGAAGGTGAAGCCGGGCCTCGTCAGGCTTCCCTGGTCGAGGACGGTAACGACCGCGCCGTAGGCGTACGGGCTAGACGGGTCGGTCGGTGCCGAGCCTCCGGTCGCATGGTGCGGGTGATAGGTGACCGCGAAGGTGGAAAGCGTCGGATCGTCGACGACCGTCAGGCCATCGCCGGTCGCCGACCATGACGGCGACAGAGTGCCGGCCTCGAAGTCGTCGCTGATGATGTCGGAGCCGCCGCGGGTCGTACCGATCTTCACGTTGTCGAAATAGAACGGCGCGTCGGCGCCGGAGGTGTCCCACGGCCCGAGCGCGAACGAGTTGAGATCGTGCGAGCCTGACGGGGCTACCGACCAGCGGAGCGTTCCATCGATATACAACTCCGAGACGACGCCTTGCTTGTAGTGGTACTCGACGGTGTGCCATGCCGCGTCCGGAGCCGGAGCGTCACAAGAACCGCCGTTCGTTCCGTCAGCCCACACCGCTCCGGGGTCGCCTCCGACTCCCAAACCGCCGGCTACGCCCGTGACGAGAACGGCGGCATTGTTGCTGGCATCGTCCTGAAGCAGCAGGATGAAGTTGCCGCCGTGATCGTTGAACCACGCGATCGTCTCGGGCGGGAAGAGAACGTCGAAAGTGACCCACGCCTCCGTCACCGGCGGCGATGGATACAGGAAGTATTGGAGAGTCGCCGACCCCGAGGCCGGGTTAGCTCGGAGAACTTTCCCCATTAGGCGAACACGTCCTGCACGAGGGCGAAGGTGACGCGCAGCGTGTAGAAGCTCGTCCAGGCCGGGTCGAGCGGTCCGTTCTTCCACACCTTCATCGAACCGTCCAGGTGGATGAGGTCGTCGGGCGCGTCGCGGAGCGCGTCGAGCGCGGCCTTCAGCGATGCGTAGAGAGCGGCCACGGCCTCGAAGTAGCCCTCCTCGACGCTGTGCCCTGTGCTCGTGACGACGAGGTCGCCGACGAGAGTCATCGCCAGCGCGCCATCTTTCGGCGGGTACACGAGCGCCCCGTGCCGGCCGGGTGCGTCGTACACCGTCGCCCGAACGGGCGCATCGCCGAAGCCAGAACACGCGTCCGGGGCGATCGCGAGGTAGTCCTCAAGCCCGACGCCGAGGAAGTCGTTGTCGATCGCCGTGAACGAGCCGATCTGGGTGATCGACTGCGGCATGATGACGGGAACCTGGGTCACGCCGTCGCCGCCAACGTGAGGCCCATCCGACCACCAGAGGAGCGACCCTGCTCGCGGATCGCGCCCAGGTGCTCGTTCGTCTTCCGCGCCTCGTTCTTGATGTCGTACAGGTGCGTATCGGTCTTACCACCATTGCTGCCGCCGACGACGAGCGGGAAGGAGTTCGGGGCGAACTGGTTCTGGATGGCCTTGAACGCGGCGAGGAACTGCGATTCGTTGGCAGTGGCAGCCGCCTTGATTGGCGCGAGCAGCGCCTTCAACTGCTTCTGGTACTTCAGTTCCTCGCGGAGAGCCTTGTCGCGCGCGTCGGCCGACAGCTTGCTGTTGTGTGCGCGCTTGTCCCAGTAGCGAATCTCGGCCTTCAGCGCCTTTTCCTCGGCTTTAACGGCACGATCCCATGCAGCGGTGCCCTGCTGCGCCTTCTCGACAGCAAGCTTCGTCTGGTCGAGTACGAGGTTGAGATGCTGCTGCATCCGCTGGCCGGCCGTCAGGTGCTTCTTCTGGCCGGCGCCTGCACCTGCGCCGGTGTTCTTGGTGAATGGGGGCGGAGACGAATACGTCGGCTGCTGCGTAGGGTCGTAGCCGAGGTACTTCATGTACCAGGCGTGGGTGCCCGGCTTCGGGTCTCCGTGATGGTGGCGTTTGTCGGAAAGCTGTTTGGCTGCGGCGGACGCGACAGCCTTGAGCCCTGAGAGGATGTTGTTGGCGAGTCCCGCGAGGAATCCACCTTTCCACGCTTCGCCTGTAGCGGAACCCGCAGCTGCCGCGTAGCTGCTCCAGTCCATGTTTGGTGCGTGCAACTGATCGAGTTGGAACTGCATCGCGTCCTTCGCATCACGAGCCCAGCCGCCAAGGAACGAAGGGAGATGCGAGAACGGCTCTACGACCGCGAGTGCGGCCTCGAGGGCGCCCTTCTTCAGGAGGTACCAGACGTACTCGAAGGCGTGGATAATCCAGAGGCCGAGGTTCTTGAAGAATGTGCCGACGCTGCGCCAGTGCCGTGTGACAAACGAAATCGCTCGTGCTGCGCCCTCGATGACGAAACCGAACGCGGTAGCAACCGTCGAAATCAGGTAGGCGGTGAACCGGAGAATCGGGTCGAGAACCTTCAACGCGCCGGCCAGCACGGGGCCAAGCGCATGGATGAGGTCGGCGGTCGGCTTCGCAAGGGCCTTGATCCCCGGCATCAGCGCGTGAACGACGTCCTTGATCAGCTTCTCGAGTGGCGGCGCGACCTGTCTGAACACATCGCGGAGGGCCGAGAAGATCGGCGTCAGCGCAGCGACGACGGGGACGAGGGCACGCGCGAGCGTGCCGATGATCTTCAGGATGATGTCAGCGAGGGTGCCGAGTACCGGACCGAGGGTCTTCGCGAGTTGGCCGATGAGTGCGAGAACGCCACCGATCGCGCTGCGGATATCCGGTGCGGCCTTCGAGATCCCGCCAGCGAGCGCGTTCAGGCCATCAGTGAGGAGCTTAACGGCGACCTTCGCGACCGGGTAGACGGCCTTGCCGAGCTCGATGATCACCTTGATCAGAGCGCCCGCAAGATGCCCGACGAGACGTAGGCTGTCCTCGGCCTTATGGAAGAACCCGGCAAGCTGTCCCGAGGCGTCCCGTGCCCGTAGCCAGGCATCTGCGAACTTAGCGCCCTTGTCGATGACGTCTGTCAGCCAGTTCGTGAACGGGATCGCCGCCCGGGCGATGACGCCGAGCGCGTCGAAGAGATGAAGAAAGGTGTCGGAGAGCTTCCCGATATTCCGGGCTGCTGACTGCATCAGCGGCCCGAAAATGTGTTGGAAGCGCGCCGATCCGAAATACTTGCCCCACTGCGCGCCGGCATTGCCGACCGCGCGGCCAAGTTGGACGATCGCGGTCTCGATAGCGTTCACGGTGCCCGGCGACAGGGCCGCTTTCAGGCCCTTCGTGAGGCCAGGGAAGACCGACTGAGCGGCGATCTGCTTCAGCCGGTCAGAGAGCGCATCGAGGCTCCGGACGGTGAGGACGAACTGCTTCTGGGAGGACGTCAGGCCGTCGAAGGCCCTTTTGTCTCCGCCGATCGCCTTGCCCACGCCGGAGAACGCGAGAGCAAGGACGCCGAGTGCACCGACAGCGGTGGCTGCGAGCGCAGGGATCGAAGCGAGGAGGCCGATCGCCGCCGGCGCGGCTGCCGGAGCGGTGAGCGCGCCGAGCGTGATCGCAGAGCCAACGAGGCCGACGCGCCCGAGACCGGATCCTAACGGCCCGACGCCGACTCCGGGTCTTCCCTGAGCGGCGAGGCGCAGCCGGACCTCGTCGAGCTCGCGTGCAGTACGCGCGGCGTTGTCGCGGATCTCGTCGAGTTTATGGTCGATGAGGTCGCCTGCGGCGATCGATTCTGCGGCCTGCTCAGTTCCGAGCTTGACGCGATCGATCTCGATGGCGGCCGCGCGCGAGTCTTCGCTGATGTGCTTTACGCCGGAGAGGATCTCTTGCGCCGAGACGCGCGACTCAGCGGCCTTGCCGGCGCCCAACTTGATGTCGTTGAGCGCCGACTCCGCCATATTCGCGACGACGACGATCTTGTCGAGTGTGCCGCGGAGGCTGTCGCCCCGGTTCTCGGCGGCGAGCACGTTCCGCTCGAACGGGCCGAGATTGGCCTCTAAATCGAGACTAGCCTTTCCGAGCTCGCCCGACATCGGGTTCCTCCTTCGGCACGTAGCGCACCTTCATCGACGCCATCAGCTGTTCCGCCACCGATTGCGGCCTCTCACGCGAGAAGCGGCGCCGGTAGCGACTGACGACCTGAGTCGCTGCTTCTGGCTTCATGCGCGGCACGGTGACGGCCTCGATCGCGAGTAGCTGCCGGCCAGCGGTGAGCGGGCCGAGCATCTTCATGTAGGCCGTGACCATCCAGATCGGCATGTGGAACC
>Ga0247679_1000301_pt1 | contig 10673 bp, 13 predicted proteins | sample CNK20_metaG_FD_182797 | JGI IMG/M metagenome (GOLD analysis project Ga0247679, IMG submission 182797) | Soil microbial communities from Purdue University Martell Research Forest, Indiana, United States - CNK20 | ecosystem: Environmental > Terrestrial > Soil > Temperate forest > Bulk soil...
ACGTGGGAATGGCGATGACGGTAAGCACTATTGGATCACGCCGTCAGAACTCTACGCGTCGCTGCACGCCGAGTTTCAGTTCACGTTCGATCCATGCCCATGGCCTTTGCCGCAGGGCTTCGATGGCCTGATATGCGAGTGGGGCGCGTCCAATTACGTGAATCCGCCATTCGGTTCCATCGAGCATCAGGGCAAGAAGAAAGGCCCGACAGCCTGGGCACGCAAGGCGATCGAAGAACACCGTCAGGGCAAACGCGTGGTGCTGGTCTATCCGCTGGACAAATGGGTGCTGATGCTGCTCGCGGCCGGCGCCACAGTGCGCAATCTGGGCGACGTGAAATGGTTGGCGACCGAAGATGGGTCCGCCGGTCCTGGCACGGGGCGTCATATCGCCTGCTTTATTCTCGACGGGAAGCCCTGATGCCCAGCCTGCTGCCTGTCGATGAGGAGCGGCCCACCAACCTCTTGGATTATGCGCCAACGAGTGACGCTGATGTTGGACTGCTGGGACGCATCGGTGACTGGATAACCCGTCAGCAGCAGAAATCGGCGGACATGGGCCTGTGGACCGGCGGCCAAGCCTGGGAGGGCGGCCATCCCACGGGCAAGGGTGTCACCGATGCCGGCCTGCAGATGGCGGGCAACTTCGAGGGCGGTCTGAAATTCGCGCCGCACCTTACCCCCAACCTGCCGCGCGCCGACACCATCAGCACCCGCGTGCCCACCTCAGTGAAGTTCACGGGCGACGCGCACGGCGACGACAGCCTGATCATCGACCGCGCCGCGATGCGCGAGTCAGGCGACGCCTACACCAAGAACGCCGACCTGATCCGCAATGGTGACTATCCCGGGCTGAAGGTTCCCGAGGGCGCCACGGACGAGGAGGTTTATGACCTGCTGCATGACCATGTGAAGGACAACCTGCGTTTCCTCTATGACAACGTGCCCGACGCTGTGCGTGAGCGGGCGCCGCAGTGGTATCCGGGCGGCAATAAGCTGCTGAACAACTGGGCGAGCGACTACGACGTGCTGCCGCGTCAGGTGGCCGGCACCATCGCCTCGCTGTCACCGCAGAAAGTGTGGGACGAGAATGTTAGTCTGGCAAAGCGCATCCTCGACGTGCGCCGTGACAAGGGTGACATGGTGATGACGCCCGAGATGTCGGAGCTGATCCAGGGCTACGCCGCCGCCAAGAAGAACCCCAAGTGGCAGCAGCACGTGCTCGACGCCCACGCGACATTCGAGCACACGCCGTTCGGCGAGCTGAACGACCCGCTGCATCAGGCTTACTGGACCCGCGCCTATGACGAGGCGCACAACGACAGTGCCTTCCAGCTGGTCAGTCCCGAAGGCCGTCTCGGCGAGGTGTCACTGAAGAAGGACGGCACACCGGCCGGCGTGTCATGGGGGTCATTCGGTGATATCGCCAAGGCGCACAGCGTGCTAAACGATGGCACGGTTGACAATGTCAGCGCCTCGATGGGCAGCAACCATAAGGTGCGCAACTTCTATAACAACCTGATCGACCCGACCGACCCGCGCCACGTCACGATCGACACCCACGCCGTCGCCGCCGCGCACCTGCTGCCGCTGGGCGGTAACCACGAGATCGTCACCAACGGTCTGGGACTGAGCGGCTCAGCCTCCAACGCCACGGGCGCCAAGGGCCTCTATGGCGTCTATGCCGACGCCTACCGTGATCTGGGGAAGGAATTGAACATCCCGCCCAGGGCGCTGCAGAGCGTCACCTGGGAGGGGCTGCGCGGGCTGTTTAGCCCGGCGCAGAAGCGCGACAAGAACTTGGTTGCTGATGTCAACAACATCTGGCGCCGACACACTGATGGAGAGATTGATGGGCCTGCTGCACGACAACTCATCTTCGACCGCTCCGGCGGCATCGACAACCCGGGCTGGGTCACGATCAACCGGTGATCCGGTGCTCGAGACCATGCGCAGGCTTGGTATCCCCGAGACGCGCGAGAACTACCTCGATTGCTGCTATGACGACGGCAACCGGCCGGAGGAGTGGGGCGCCGAGCACGAGATGCAGCTGCCCGAGCACCTGCAGGATCCGTCCCTCGGCCGTAAGAAGTAGATGAACCCGCTGGTTGTCATCCTGGTCGTGCTGCTGGTCCTGGTGATCCTGGGCGGCGGCTGGGGCTATCGCGCCGGCTGGTATCCCGGCGGCGGCTGGTATGCCCCCGGCGGCATCATCCTCGCCGTGCTGCTCATCCTCGTGCTGCTCATCCTGTTGGGGAGGCTCTGAGTGCCCGGCCTGCTGGACGAGGGGCTGGAGACCGACCCTAGGGCCGCCGTGCTGGGCTGGGTCGGCCCCAACGCGATCGACCCGCGGTGGCGCGGTGCGCCGTCCTACGAGCTGCCGAAGCAGCCGCCGCCGGGGACATACACAGGCGATATCCCCACGCCGCCCAGTGACTACGGCTCCACTCTGTTGAACCTGCCGCACGACTATCAGCGGCAGCTCGAGCTGCTGCGGCCGAGCGACCCGGAAGCGTATCGGGAGCTGCTCAAGCTGATCTACATGAACCGCGACAATCGGAGGGCGTAGTGTCTGACGCACTGCAAGCGGGCCTGCTCGGCTCCAGCGCGCTGACCGGCGCCGCCGCACCACCGCTGCCGCCGGTCCCCGGCCTCATGCCGCCCGGGATGAGGCCCACCGGCATGCGTCTGGGTGACGAGGAACTCATTGCCATCCTGCTGCCGCCCCGTGACGACACCGACCTGGGCGAGGATCCGGCCGATGAGCTGCCGCAGTCGCTGCGTCGCTACGCCGCCGGCCTGCGCCCCGCGGTCAAGCCCGAGGGCGCCGAGTGGCAGCAGGAGATCATCTACGAGCGTCTGGGCAAGGACGATCAGGAGGTTGAGGATATCAACCGCCACTATTTCGATGCCGCCAGAAACTATGATGAGGAGCTATCCCAGCAGCGGGTGACCGCGTCGGAGTATTACAACGGCCGCGGCTTCGGCGATGAGCCGCAGCTGAAAGGCCGATCGCAACTGGTGCTGACTGTGGTGCGCGATACCATCCGCTCCACGTTGCCGAGCCTGCTGCGCATTTTTACCGGCCTCGATGACCCGGTGCATTTCCAGCCGATCACCACCGACTTCGCGGGCGATGATAAGCTGGCTACACAGTTGTCACGACAGGCCACCGACTACGCGCGCTGGGCGCTGATGACCGCGAACCCGGGCTGGACCATCTTGCATGATGCGCTGCTGGACGCGCTCACACGCAAGGCCGGTTGGGTGCGATGGAGCTGGGGCAAACGCTCGCAGATCAGGACCGAGGTGTGCGAGGGGCTGTTGCTGCCGCAGCTGCAGATGCTGCTCGCCGAGCCGGGGATTGAAGCGCAACGCATCGTGCGCCGGCCGATGAACTCGGAGGAGCTGCAGGCAGTGCAGCGCACGCCGGAAGGGCAGATGTATTTCGGCCAGGGCGGCCAACCGGAGTATTGGGCTGCGACCATCGTGCGCAGCACGCAGCAGGCGTGGCCCGTAGTGTCCTATGTGCCGGCTGAGTCAGTGTGGATCGTGTCAGACGCTGACGCGATCGAGACCGCGCGCGCGGTGTTCTGTGTGCGTGATGTGCCCGCCAGCGAACTGATCGAAATGGGGCTGCCCGAGTATGACGTGCTGCGGGCCGGCAGCGCCGAGCCGCGGGCCGGGGCACGGCGTCAGGCGGAGGCGCGCGATCCGGCCGGCGGCACCCAGCGCCAGCTGGGTCCAACCCGCGACCGCAGTATGAATATGGTCAGGTATGTCGAGGGCTGGATAAGGTGCGACGTTGACAATGATCACCGCGCCGAGCTGATCCACACCCACAGCCTGGGTGATGGCGTGCATCTGGTGCAGTGGGAGCGCGCCGATGAGATACCCTTGAGTTGCTTCACGCCCTATCGCGAGCCGGGGCGCGTCATCGGCAACTCCATGGCGGACATGGTGATGGACCTGCAGCGCCTGCAGTCACGGGTGATGCGCGCCACGCTCGATAGTCTCGGCCAGGCGATGTATCCCAGAACCGTGGTCACCCTGGGTCAGGCGAACATGGCCGACGTCAGGCAGACCGCGATCGGCTCCGTCATCCGCGTGGCGCAGCAGGGCGCCGTGCAGGAGCTGATCAAACCCTTCGCCGGCAAGGAGGCCTTGCCCATCATGCAGGTGCTCGAGGCGGTGCGGGAGTCACGCACCGGCATCACCCGCGCCAGCCAGGGCCTGACGGTGGATGAACTCCAGAGCACCGCGCCCAACGCCGTCTCGGCGCAGACCAGCGCCGCGCAGGACCGCATGGACATGATGGCGCGCACCCTGGCCGAGACCGGGCTGGCGCCGCTCTACAGCGGTCTGCTGCGCATGATGGCGAGGCAGCAGGACAGGCCGAACGTCATTCGTATCCGGGGCGAGTGGGCGGCGATCGACCCCCGCGCCCTGGCCACCGCGTGGGTTGCCAGTGTCAACGTGGGGGGCAAAGGCATGCCGATGGAACGATTGGCCATGCTGTCGCAGATCGCGTCGAAGCAGGAGATGATCGTGGCCAATTATGGGTTGCAAAACCCCCTGGTCGGCGTGCCGGAATACCGCAACACCCTCGCCAGGATGCTCGAGACCGCGAACATCGCCGACGTCTCCAGCTACATCAAAGAATTGCCGCCGGGCTGGCAGCCGCCGCCGCCCAACCAGGGGCCGACCGCCGACCAGCTGCTGGCGATGGTGCAGCAACAGAAGACCGCCGCCGACCTCGAGACCGACCGCGCCCGCGCGCAGACCGATCGAGGCAAAGCCCTGAGCGACGACGACAGGGAACGGGATAAGGCGGCGCTCAACGCCTGGGTTGAGTTGTGGAAAACCGGCGCGCAGCACGGCACGCCTGTGCCATCGCTGGACGAGTTGCGTCAGGCGATGCAACCGCAGCAGCCCCCGCTGGGCCTGATCGGCGAAGTGCCGCCGCCCACCAGCCCGCAGCCGCCTGCCACCGGCACGCCGGGGCCGCAGCAGCCGCAACGGCCGCAGACGCCGATGGGCGGGCCGATGCCGGGCGCCGGAGGGCCGATGATGCCGCGCGCGCCGCAGCCGCCCATGGCACCGCCGGTCGGCTCCACCGACCCCAGCACCGCCCAGGCAGTCCGCAGGGCACTCGCTGGCGGTCAGATGCCGACCGCCTATGGCCAGATCACCGACCGCGCCGTGGGCGGCCTCACCGCCGGCATGGGCGGCCCGCAGATGCCACGCCCGGGTGGCGCGTGAGGGTCTCAGCGCTCCGCATCACCCATGAGATGCCGCCGCTCCCGCCGATCGAGTGGGAGGAGGTCGAGGACATCCACGCCCAGATCCAGCGCACCGGCCAGCTCTGGGCCGATACCGGCATTGGGAAACCCGGATACGAGCATTATTACGAAATAGAGCCAGAGAGGGCCGACCAGAAGAACGCGGCGAACCTCAAGCGCGCGCTCGCCCAATACGAATACAACAAACCCGAGAACCTGCACCTGCGCATCATGCAGGCCGCGCATATGGCGCAGCAGCGCGAGAAGGCGCGCCTGGAGCAGGAAGCCAAACTGGCCGAGCAGCGCCGCCAGCTCGCCCTCACGCTGCAGGCCGAGAAAGAACGCAATCTGGCGCTCCAGCGGGAACGCGACCGACTCAAGAGCGAGTGGCACGCCCGGGGGCTGGAGGAGGCGAAACGGTGGTGAATCGAGTTCGACCCAGGATACAAGAACGAAAAGTTCAGCTTCGTCACCATCAGACGCACCGGCAGCTACCGCAACGTCGACCTGAAGGCGAGCCATCAATACTACCTGCCGCATACCTTCATCGCGGCCATCAAGGGCGCGCTGATATGAGCCAGACCTACCAGCCCGCCAGCCGGCTCGAGCGACCGGCGAAGTCTGCCGGACAGCTCCGGCTCGAGGCATCCGCCGCCCTTCGAGCGCTGAATGACGAGGGACTGATTGCGCTGATCAATGAGATGCAGGAGGACGCGGCCGACGCGGCCCTGTTCGACACCGACAGCACGTCGCGCGAGATCGCGCGGGTGAAGGTGCTCACGATCGCCGAACTGCGCGGCCGGTTGCAGCTGGCCGCCGCCTACCAGACCGAGCAGCGCGAGGATGCCGCCCGCGCCCAGACCTATGAGTGAGGACCGATGAGCGAGACCAACAGCGCCCCGCCGCCCTCCGGCGACGCCAGCGTAACACCCGTAACACCCGCACCACAGCCCGAGCTGTCGATCAGCGATGCCGCCCGGATGCTGCGCAACCAGCGCCGCGCCCAGGCGTCGCAGCAGACATCCCCGGGCATCGGCCACAACTCGGGCGAGGCGCCGCCGAGTGTTTCACGTGAAACACCGCCCGCCGCTCCTCCGCCCTCCGGCGCGCCGCGCGGCATGGCCGCCCTCGAGGCGGCGCTGGGCCTGCCGCCCGGCGAAGCGGGCGCACCGCAGCCGCCCCCGGTGCCAGAGGCCGGCCTCGAGATCGACGGCCGCCGCTGGTCGCAGGCCGAGATCCAGGCCGAGCTGAGCAAGGCCAGGGATTACACGCAGAAGACCCAGCAGGTGGCGCAGCAGGCCCGCGAGCTACAGGCGCAGCAGCAGGCGCTGGCCGCGTTCCTGCCGCTCATCCAGCCGGAATTGACCGCCCTGCAGCAGCGCCTCGCCGACAGCCCGCGGCCAGACCCCGCCCTGCGGTTCCAGGATCCGGCGAGCTATTGGGATCAGTTCGCCGCGTGGCAGGACTCCCTCGCCGAGCAGCAGCGGGTGCAGCAGCTGATCAACACCCAGGCGCAGGCACGCGATGCTGCGATGCAGCAGGCGGTGGAGCAGGCGAACCGGGAACTCGCGCAGAAGTATAGTTTCTGGGCTGATCCGGCGCAGCGTCGCGAAATTCAGACCAAGATCATCGACTGGGCGCGGACCCAGGGTTACACCGACCAGGAATTGCAGGGCCTGACTAACGCCCGCTACCTCGAGACGCTGTTCAAGGCGGCGCTCTACGATCAGGGCGTGAGGGGCGCCACCACACGGGCGCCCACACAGGCTGTGCAGCCTGCCCAGGTGCGTGGCACGGCGCCGCCGCCCTCCCAGCCGGCCGCCGTGGCCGCTGCCATGGAGGCGTTCGGAGCCAAGCCCGACGTGCGTAACGCCGCCGCCCTGATCGGCGCGCGACGCGCCGGACGCCCCAACGGACAGGCTAATTGGTGATTCAGTCGTGGCGAGACGTGCGACACGTCTGGACACGTCTGCCTGGGCACCTACAGGGCGTGTCGGTCTACCCAGGCGCGCAGATCAGGACCAGTGCGCTTCGACTGGAGGAGGACGCCAGAGAAGCGGGACACCCACGCTGGCACCGGGCACTCGCCCAGCACCCAGCGTCGCACCGAGCGGTCATCGACGCCGACGATGCGGGAGAACGAAACGGCTGAGACATCCAGCCGGATGATCGCGTCACGCAGTTCTTGTGCTGTCACGGCTCTGCTCCATGAGACACTGCTGGCACCGTCGTTTTGCGGCGTGGTCTTCCATCCAGTTCTTGGAGTAGCGCAGCACGTAGCGGTGACCGCACTCCAGGTCTTCAATCGCGTGCAGGCCGCGACCGCGCCCGGTTACCTTGCGCCAGGGCGCGACGGGCGGCGGCGGCACGGCCAGATCGGCCTCCAGCCGCGCCGCATACCAAGCCAGCCGTGGCTCTGATTGCAGGCACTGCAACAGCAGCTTCACGTCCGACCGGAGCAGACTTCCTAACTCAATCCGCGCCATTGCTTGCCTCCCGTTCGGCGCGGATCTCACCCATCAGTTCGTCCAGCAACGCCTCTGTGCGATCATGTCGCGCCTTGAGGGTGGCAAACTCTTCGGCGGTGATTTCGCGCCAGATGGCCGGCACTTTGCAGCTATCGCACACGCGCTTGAGGCGCGGGAAGATGGTGCCGCAGCAGTTGCACGCTTTGACGCCATTGCGGGTGCGGGCTGCTGTAATTGCTGATCGTAGGGTCATGCCCTCTCTTTAGGGCATAACGCCCTAGGACGTCAAGCCCTAACTTGTCTGTCTGGACACCCGCCATGGTTGCTGGATATGATTATTGCGACCCGCGACGCAGTGTTTCACGTGAAACACCAAGCCGAGCGGATCCCGTGCCGGCATCCTCGTGATGCTCCTGCCCGAGCCACCGAGCTGGAGTCACTGACCAACCAGCCACGGCCCTCGCGCCGGTAACACCACTCCCGATGCAAACAGTCGCCCCGCGAGGGGCTTTCCCTGTTGCAGGAGTGGCCTATGGCATCCCCGCCCACGATGGGCAGCGCGCCCGCGAATACCTATACCCAGGCCGGTGCATCCGGCACCGTCCATGAAGACGTCTCCGACATCATCAACCGGATCGACCCGGAAACCACGCCCTTCTACAGCTCGCTGGGCACCGACGAAGCCGCACAGACGCTGCACGAATGGCTGGTTCAGGAGCTGAACACCGCGGCCGACGTGCCGCAGCCGGAAGGCTTCACCGCGGTGATGAGTCCGGCGAAGAAGCCAGCCCGCCTGGGCAACATCACCCAGATCCTCGCCCGCACCGTGGCGGTGTCCGGCACGCTGCGCGCGGTGGACAGCATCGGCGGGGAGGACGAATACAACCGCCAGCTGGTGCTGCGCGGCATCGAACTGCGGCGCGACCTCGAGCTGGTCATGCTGTCAGCCACCCCGAAGGCCGCGACCGATCCGCGGCATATGGCCGGGCTGCCCACCTACTGCACCAACGGCAGCCGCGGCGCAGGCGCAGGCGTCATGCCGGTCGGCGACGGCACCAACGCCGGCACCGCCGGCACCGCGCGCGACCTGACCCTGGACATGGTGAACAACGCCATGCAGCAGGCGTGGACGCAGGGCGGTGAGCCGACCTTCGGTGTGATGTCGGGTAACATCAAAAATTACTTCGCCACCCTCTCGCAGGGCGGCACGGGCAACCCCATCGCGGCCCAGAACATCGTGCAGGCCAGCCCCACGGGACAGCTGACCATTCAGGGCGCGGTAGACGTGTATCGCACGAATTTCGGCACGCTCCAGTTGGCTCCTGACCGGTTCATGCCCGCGAACAACATCCTGATCGTGGACAAGAACTACGTCGCCTACTCGCCACTGCCGGGGCGCAACTTCCTGCACCAGACCTACGCGCAGACGGGTGACAATTCGCAGGGCGGCGTGCTGCTCGAGGCGACGCTGACGGTTTCGGCACCGAAAGCACACGCCTGGATCGCCGACCTCAACCAGTGACCCGGGAACCCCGCACGCTGGATTGCCCGTTCTGTGGCCGGGAGATGGGCATTCCCGGCCACCGGCCGACGCAGCCCTGGACGCCGCAGCAGGTGGCGGCAATCCGTAAAATGCGCGCGGTCGGGCTGCAGAATAAACAGATCGCGCACGTGTTCGGCCGCAGCGTGTCACCCAGCGCGATCGGCATGGTCCTGCGAGGTGACGCATGACCCGGCCGCTCTTGTATGACTCGTATGATCCGGTCACCACGCGCGCGACCTGGATCGAGTGGGAGGGTGATATTCCGATCATCACCTACACCCAGGACACCCGCCCGATCATCGAGGCGAATAAGCGCGCCGCCTCGAACTTCGCCGGCACCAACCGCGACGACATCACCCGCGTCGCCTGCATCCCAAACGTCATCGTGCAGAGGCTGATGCAGACTGGCGTCTGGTGGGATCAGCAGGCGCTGAATAAGTGGCTGAACGACCCAGCCAATCGGTGGCTGCGTGTCGATGATGGGAGAACCCTCTGATGGCTATGGCAACCACGTCACACCCCGAGCCGAACCCACGGATGCCGGCACCGGTCAAGGCAGACCCGGAAGACGTCGGCGAGCCGTTTCTGAGCGACGACGACGAGAGCGTGGATTGGGTGCAGCTGCTGCGCTGCTACCCGAACGCGAGGAGTAAGGACGAGCTGCGAGACCTCGCCATAACGGCCGGTAAGGAGGCGTTGGTGGCTGCTGCCGCGGCGCGGGCCAACAAAGACCTGCCGATCCCGGGCATGGAGATGTCCGATAAGCCGGAGCCGGATAAGCCGGCGCCCACGCCTTCGCCGCCCCCGCCGCCGCCGCCTGAGCGGGCGCGCCACGCCAACTGATGGCGAGCCTGCAGCAGCTGCAGGACGACGTGCTGAGCTATCTCGACCGCCGGGATAGCGCAGCGCGCGTTGCGTCCTGGGTGTCGATGGTCGAGACCGAACTGGGCGAGACACTCAGGGCGCGCTGCATGGTCACCTACGCCACGCAGCCGGTTGACAATGCGTATATACAGTTACCCGCCGACTTCGCCACGATGGAGAGCATCCGCGATAACGTCACGGGCGAACTACTGGTGCTGAAAGACCAGTGGTCCGGCTCGTGGACCGCAACCCGCACCTGCACGGCCTATCGCCTGGGCGCTGACTGCGTGGAGTTTCTGCCACATCCGACGATCCCTGATCCGCCGGACCCGGAGTGGCAGCCGCAGGTGGTGCGGATGGGCTGGTATGCCAAGCCGCGCCCGCTGATCCTGCCGTCCGACACCAACCCGATCCTGGAGCAGCTCTACGCGGTCTACCTCTACGGCGTGCTGGCGCATGCCGGGGTGTTCGAGCAGGACACCGAGATGGCCGGCGTGTGGGATGCCAAATACCAGC
>Ga0247679_1000303_pt1 | contig 10640 bp, 6 predicted proteins | sample CNK20_metaG_FD_182797 | JGI IMG/M metagenome (GOLD analysis project Ga0247679, IMG submission 182797) | Soil microbial communities from Purdue University Martell Research Forest, Indiana, United States - CNK20 | ecosystem: Environmental > Terrestrial > Soil > Temperate forest > Bulk soil | place...
GTGCAGCTCTTATTGGTCCTCAACTTGCTATGGTCAATGAGTGGTCTGACCAAATTAACTTGGTTCTGGAACATCCAGAAGCTCCTACACCAGTCAACCTCGTCTTTGCGATCCGCAAGGACTTATTTGTTGCGCCGCAATTCGTGCAGTGTCTCTTGGGTGTTCCCGCCGCTGAGTTGCCTCCGGCGTTTTCTGTGTTCTTGGCTATGATCCATAAGTTGATCAGCGCCCAGAAGACTGATAAAGAAAAACCCGCTGTCAAGGTTAATCCTTTCGCCTTCTCATTATTTTAATTGCTTATTTTTCTTCTTTTATTCTAGCCTAGACGCACTTCTCGTATCAAATCTAAAGCCGTTGTCGACTCCGATGACGATGTAGAGGTGACTTGCCCTCCTGTGAGTGATGTAACCCCTTCCAATAGTCCCAACAATGACACGGTGAGTCTAGCCCTATGTCTCAAGCATTTTTCTTGCTAATTTCTTCAAGAAGGCCATGGTTATCGATGACGATCCCGGTGCAGGAGATGTCGCTTCCCTTGATCCTTCTAAGAAACTCAAGGCGCCTGCCAAAAAGGTGCGCTTTCTATCTTGTTTCTAGCTTTTTCTAAGTCTTATTTTGTCTCCCACCATAAGGTTCCTGAGAAACGTCCTGAGGTAAAGTTGCTCGAATACCTCGACATTCCTGGTTTTGTGATGGATTCTAAATATAACTATTTCCAGAAGGTGATTGCCCCAGCTACCAAGCGTCCAAAGCTCGAGCATCCCACTGACCCTCAAGGTAAGTTATATCTTTTATTTTTGGGTTTTCGCCCTTTATCTTTTTCTCCGACTTATTTGTGTCAATTTCTTATAGTTCCTACTCGTCAAATGCGCGAGTATAAAGGTTGCAGTACTGAAGCACTTGTCATGGCGTCTAATATTGCCAACGGAACTCCCATCGAACCTTCTCGTATCGCATTACAAGCACATATCGCCGATCTCGAAGCCGATCTTCGAAATGTCGACTTCCGCCTTCAAAATTTCTTTCATCAACGCACTGTGATCTCCGGTATTCTCGAAGATGCTGTCTTGCGTCTCAAAACGGAACATAGTTAGATGAACTTTCGACATAGCCAAGGTTTTTCTCCCCAGTACATTTAGTTCTCATGTACCCGGTTTTCCTTGTAGCATCTTATCTTAGATAATATTTGTTTCAATCTATATTATCTGCTATGTCCTCATCTTCATTATCTGATTCGTTAAGTTTCACCCCTTCCATGAGGTAATCCTTTCCGCTGTTATCTAGATCGACTTGTCTCTCGATCCTATCTAAAATTTCTTCGTTACAATCAATAATTGCCAGTATACCTTCCGGTAACTTGATTCGTTCTCTCGCAAAATAAGGTACTACCCTAAATCTTGCTATTTTCTGATGCCAAACCGATCCATCTACTTCTGCCAATATGTACGATCCGCCTTTGTTGCGTCTCACTACTATCATTGGTCCAGTGTACCTCGGTTTCATTTTTTTATCTAAGGAATTTTCAATCGCCGTATTTCTTACCAGTACTAAATCCCCTGGTTCGAAGCGATAATCTTTTATTACGGCTTTGAAATCCTTTTCATATTGTTCTAGTCTTTTTAATTTTGCTTGATCTATGCGCTCCCGCATCTGGATCAAATGTGTTCTATGTTTAGCTAAGGCACGCGCTCTTGATCCGATCATTTCTTCGGAGGTCATTACTTCTTCCGGAGGTCTGGTCAACCAAGTAGCCTCGGCAGCGTCTAATGGTAGGATTGGGTCTAATCCAGTTACCATATAATAGGGAGAATACCCAGTCCTTTTTCTTATACTTGTCCGATCTGCCCATAGTACCGATTGTAAAAACCAATACCACTTATTTGTATTTTCAGCTCCAGTGGCTTTATATAACATTTGCCTGATATCCCAATGCATGCGTTCTACTGTGCCATTGGCGCGTGAGTTATATGGTGAAATGGTGACACTTTTAATGCCCCAAGTCTTTTCTATCCACTGAGCAGCGGCTTTAAACGATGAACCGTTGTCTGTTACTATTGTGCTAATAGATCCCCATCTACACAATATATCTTCGTACATCCAGAGAGCAATGGATCGGGCTTTTTCGTCTTTTAGTGCGCGACCTTCCACCCATGATGCTACTGCTTCTCTACCTTGTACTATGTATTTACACCCGTTTGAAGCCGGTGTCATATGCATAATGTCCGCGTGCATGACTTCAAATAATCCTGGTGTTCTTGTCTTTACTGGCGGGATTCTAACCAGTTGCTGTTGACGTTCCTGACAAGGATGGCATGTTTTAACAAAATGGTTGATGTCTTTCTCCATTTCTGGCCACCAAAACCTTTTTGTTAACAGTGCCTTCGTCCCAAAGAAACCTCTGTGACCATTATGATCGTGTGCTGCCACCATCATATAAGTCCTGTGTATCTTTGCAACATACAGCCTGTGTTGTCCTTCCAGTCCTCTTCTATAACTTTTTCCTTTATAATATAGGAATCTGTTCTTTAATTTCAAAATTCTTTGGTACATTTTGTCTTCCATGTTCTTTGGTCTATAATTTTTGTCTTTCAACAATAATTCGATGTGAACCATTAGTTCGTCCTGAAGCATCGCTCCTGGACTTCTATGTCCTTCGTGATATGGTCTTTCTTTCCCTTGCTCTTCTGTTATTTCTGGAAGGGCCAGAGCATTTACTAATTGTTGAACTAGTCGTACTCTTTCTTCCTCCCTCTCCGGTTGCTTAAGGAATTTCTTTAACACATCACGCTCGTTTAATCGCACTATCTCGGCTTCTTTTAATTCGGTAGCAAAGTCTTCTATTGATTCTGCTACGTTTTGCAAGAATCCATGCCTTGTGTCAATCTGATCTACGAATTCCATGATGTCTAGAGGTTGAGGTTCGGTGTGATCGACTACTTCAAACGCGATCTCTCCAGTTCCTTCATCCTCATCATCACTACATAATTCGTGTTTTGGGTCACCCTTTTGAACTGGTCTTCTTGACAAACCATCTGGTCCAAAAGTTGCTCCCGCTTTATGTCTTAGTGTAAATTGGAATAGTGATATCTCGTCTATCCATCTGTTAATAGTAGCCGTCGGCATCATATCCGGGTTTTGCAACATCCCTTTAATATATTTTGCGTCTGTCTCCACTATCAATTTTCTAACTCCAAATAACATCTGTTTATTTAACCTTAGCGCTTCTTTCACACCAAACAGCTCGCGCTTGGGTTGAGAGAATCTCGCCTCTCGGTCATTCATTGTCTTTGATCCGAACTTGGCATAATAATGCTTCTTCGGATCATTTACGTCTTCTTGGTAAATATAGAAACCTATCCCGATATAGGATGAATCTACTGCCAGGACAATATTGCCTTGCCCTTCGTAGTCTAAAGGTCGGATGGCTTTGGCTTGCCTAACCCCTTCTTTTAGTAGTTCCATACTCTCTATTTGTTCAGGTCCCCATGTGAATTTTACGTCTTTCTTTACTAAACGTTGTAATGCTCTTGCGCGAATACCATAGCTCGGAATGTAAGATCTTAATACGCCTGTGATCCCCAAGAAACTTCGGACATCACTAATGTTATCGCATTTTTCCCAACGCATGATTACACCAATGGTATCTTCAGTCGGTTTGCGGCCATCATAACCACATAAGTGTCCTAACACTTGGATCTCTTCAGCACATATAATCGTCTTCTTTCCTGAGAAGGTCCCTCCGCAATATTTCATTCGCTGTAATATGCGATTTACATTATTTATATGTTCCCATACAAACCTTCTGATCCCTTTATTTTCCGGAATCGTTTCATAAGTCCCATCCGGTAATTCATACCTAGAACTGGGTCCTCTAACTGGTACATCGTCAATATATGGCGTTGTAAATTCTGGTATTTCTTCTTTCAAAATTGCTGTAACATCTTCGTGAAATATGGGTACGGAGTTCGTCCATCCCATTGGTAATGTTACTAGTCTTAGAGCACCATATGGTGTCTGAAAAGTTGTCATGTCTCTAGAGGCTGGATCTAATAATCGTTCATCATAGCCAACATATAAATCAAACATTCCTCCACAAGCTCTTCCCGCATATTTCGATGCTAATTCTTCTGTAGCAGGTGGTACTCCTGAATGTCCAATTGTAATCGCGTTTAATGGTTCCAAACTGTGAACAATTCTTAGACTTTTTCCATCCTTTTTGGCTACTGTAAACCATCTTGATCTATATGATGCGTTGGAGGGTTCGTAGACTCCTGCATCTAATTTCTTCTGTACGATTTTACATACTTCATCATAGATTCCTGCCGGTATTGGAATATTTTTATATACCCACGGCGTATGTTCTACCACTGGCATTTTTACTGGTGGAAAGAAGTCTGTTCTAAAACTTCCTCGCTCAGAATCATCCCATGCGAACGCTTTTTCTTGTTCCATGATGACATGATGTACTAATTTTCTTTCTTCAGGCCAAAGGAAATCCCCTTTGTGAACTTTATCCATCGCATCTTTTCTTTCTTGCGTGTACCTCCCGGTTGGCTTAAATTCCGGAGGCCTAGGATTTAGTTTCGGCATATTTTCTAGTGGGTCTCCCTTGATCTCTCTGATAATTCTATATTTATCCGGCAGATCAACATGCAACGGTTTTACTTTTTGGGCAACAGGTTTATATTTAGTATATACCGCCGCTCTTTCTTTATTGCATTTCTGCTGTATCTTAGTCGTATTTACAACCTTATTTACAGTGTGTAAATAGTGCTGTAACCTGTCTCGATTTTCTCTCGGTATTTGTGAAGTTTTAATTCCTTCAGTTAAGTATGCTTGCATTCTTTCGGTCTTAAGCATCTCTTTTCCCTTCGGAATCGTGTATCCTTCAATTTCTAACTGTTTCGTTCTTTTGTCATACGCCAGCATTAATCCTACTTCCCCTCGATCAGCGTATGATTCCTCGAGGTGATTTAAAAATCCTGGAACTTCGTCTTCTGCAGATCTTCTGGAGTTTTCCCTCTTTCATAAGTAGGTACTACTGCCACTCTTTTCGTGTTAGGGCATTTAACTACTACTTCTGAGGATCCATCCTCGTAAGTTTGAACCACAGTTGCAGCCAAAGTTTCAAAAGGTCTTCCTAACAATACCCTATATGGCGGGTTTTCAAGTATATGGACTTGTAAGAATAACCTTAGACCTCCTATATCGAATGTTACGTTGCGCGCAACCCCTAGAGTCTGTTCTACATGGTTACTAGCGCTTTCCATATCGATACGGATAGTAGGATCCCATACTAGTCCTAACTGTACTGCCACTTTCTTATTCATGGACACAATCATGGATCCTCCGTCGAGAACACATTCTTCTTGTCCTACTCCATTGATATTACAATAGATCGATCGCAAAGGTTTTGTCAAGGCCCCTTGCTTTAATTGTTTTAAATCCGCACCCGGATTCTGAGCTAGAAATTGCAATACTGGATCGCCTCCTGTGATGCATCCAGCACGTATTTCTTCTGATTCATCTTCTTCAACTATTATCGTGTCAAAATTAACTTCGTGCAGATAGATAGTAGGTCGTTTATCCATCGTAATAGGTTTCTCCACAGTCCGATCTTCAACTGGAACGCGAGACTTCGTCAGTTGTCTCTTGATTTCCTTCTGAATTGCTGCTGATACTCCTACTAAGTTACTCATAGGTACGATTATCTCTGTTTTCATTAGAGACTCAACCAGCTTCTCGATGTCAAGTCCCATTTCCACAGGCGCTCTATTTTTGTAAGTGACATCATCTTTCGACTGACAGGGATTGACAGGTCCTGTCATTGGTGATTGCTTATGCGGAGCTAAGACCAAATCGGGGTTCTGCCGATTCGTCTCTATGTCGTCGCTCTCTCGTTCTACAGAGTCCTTTGGTTCTCCTGTCCCTTTTTCATTTAGGACTTTAGATTTCCTAGTACTCTCTATTATAGCCTTATCATTTTCTTTATCGTTTTTCTCATCTTTATTTTCGTTTTTCCTCGATCTCAAGTTGGGTTTATCTCTGACCTTGCCCTCCGTCCGCTGAGATAACTGAGCGTCTATCCTGGGGCTTAATCGAAATTTTGTTCCCATTCTTCCGCTTCTGCAATATATTCTTCTCTAGCTTGTAAGCACTGTCGTACTTTTTCTGTACCAAGTTTAAGAATCAAATCTTGCATTACACGTTCTTCGTTTCCTTCTGTCTGAGTATGCATGAAGGAACTCGCATTATTTCGTTGGTAAAGATTTTTATCTACCTTTGCCATCATAATTAATCCTGGGCGACTGTTCTTAACTGCTTCTACTAGTTCTTTAGCAGTTTTGCCGGGTTCTCTAGGCAATCGAGATCCATCAGCTAGTCTCAGTCGACCTTCGACTTTCTTTATTAATCCCAAATCTAAGTGGGTACGCACTTCCTCACAGTCTCCGATTCTATGTGGTCCTGCGCAATAAAAACAATTCATTTCACTGCTCTGCATCCCTTGATTTCCATAGTTCCTTGGAGCTGTTCGATTCTCCGAGTATGTAGTCTTGGGTTGCTGCATAAAACTTTGCAACATACTAAGCTTTTGGTCTACTGCTTTGCTATGTTGTACTTGTACTTGGATGCTATCCGTCAAATGTGCGATAGCTTCTTCAAATTTTGCCATTACTGGCGGTGCTGCACTCGCATTAGTCGCTAGAAATTTTCCAAATGGATTTGCTTGCTCTAACGAAGTCTGTTTAGCCATTTCCATGACTTCTTCGATATCGTACATATCTTCCGGATTTCTAACAACCGCTTGATTCGCTAGCAAGTTCGCATTAACTAGCCTGTGAATGGCCAATTTATTTGCCACTCTTGCCGCAAAATCTGCGTCTAACCTTCCCAAAAACAAATCCACTAGTTCCCTATTGGTATGTATTGGAGGCGTGATTTTCTTTAATTTCATGATCTCAGCGGTCATTATCCTAACCAGGGACAATAATTCGTCTCGATCATCTGCAGGAACCGGTCCTATTTTTTTAATTTTTCTTTGTAATGCTGTAACTGAACCCTTCATTACTTCTTCCGCGGCCGGATACGAAGCCATGACTTGGGATTTAAATTCTCCGTAAGTTCCTGTAGTAAACGTCGACAACGCTTTCCACTGAACTTCAGAATCAGCATCCAAATATTTTACAATTTTTCTTTTCATTTCTGTTTCATCTGTGATTTCTTCATCAAGGAACCAGTCCTCAATCCTTTCAAAGAATCTACCTAATTCTTCCGGTTTTTCTGGATCGAACTCAGGCGCATTCTTTTCTCCAGGTTTCGGCATCCTGTGCTTAGACCTAAATTGTATGCCACCACTCGTAGAAGCTACGGGCTGGTTACCGCTAGTACCACTCGAGTTTCCTGACATATTTGTTGTACGTGGTATTTTTATTCTGATAGGGGGTATAGTTCTTGATCGCCGTCCGGTAACCAATTCCAAATCGGTCACTTGTCCTGCTCTCAAAGAATTCAACGTCTGCCTGGAATTAGGAAGTCTTCTATCTCCAATCCTACGGTCGGAAGGAGGTTGAGAAGTAGAACCACGGTCCAGATCTACGTCTAGTCAATTTTATTATTATTCAGGTTCAACCCGAATGCTTTTCTTCTGTGTTTTTGTATTTTTCAAGTGTTAACTCGAATAGTTCTTGTTCTCTTTGCAAAATAAAAATTTACCCAACCCTCGCGGTGGGCTCCAAAATGAAGTGCTCGCTGCGTAAGTAGATTGAAAACAATTAGAAATCAACTAGGTTGATGTTCTAATGCTTAACTCAAGCTATTGCGTGCGCCTCTAGTTTAAACTAAACAGATCAGGACTCTGAAGAGTTCGTTCTGGGTCAAGTATCTTTTTATTTGTCTGAAGAATAGAATAATATTCGAGTCTACTTGTGTTTTTCTATGCACAAAATAAATCTCTAATATTCTTGTTGTAACCAGTGGGGCTACTTTAAAACTTGGGACACCGTGGAGGAACAATATCCAACCGGTAAACTTGGTAAAACAGCGAAGGAACAACTTCCAACCTGTACTTAAATCAAAGAGGAGAGGAGGAGAACTACCTAAAGTGTCTTATATAACTCAAGACCGCTTGTTCTGCCTCTTGCCCTTCAATTTGCGTGTCCTACACGACTTCTTTGAACCCAAACAATGTCTCTTGGACACCTTGTAGCTCACAGAGAAGGACTAATGTCCAACCTGTCTTATATGTCTTTTGGTGAGGAAAGTGTCTTAAATTTCTATCCTATCTATACAATACAATATAAACTCGTCAAGTCTATGGTGTACTGTGGTCTCAGGACGTCTGGGGTTCTCTTTCCTGGCCACAGTTGGTGTTTTCTCTAGGCTTTTATACATACCAGGCAGTCATCTGGAGATCTATCCATACTGCTGGTTCTGCTGACTCGCCTTTTCGGTTGTTATCCGATCTCGCTTGGTCGCTCCTTGCTCCATAATTACTCCATCACTTTCCCTGGGTTTCTACCAAGAAAGCGAACATTCTAGGGGTCGTTATGAGCTGCTACACCTTGCCTGATCGGTAGAGTTGTAACTACTATGCTTATCTACTCGTAATTTCTACTCTAAGTAATCTAATTTTCTTGTACAACCCTGTCTTTCATGTTTCTAATCAACTTCCCCACTAAAGCGAATCTTTCTGTTGCTTTATAGTAGGTAGGAAAGCCTTTCGAATGTCTGTGTCTGTTTTCGGTTTTGACAGTGTCTATCAATTGATCCAGATCATTTCCATTTTTGGTCAGATCTTGATTTGTGATCTCATCTTGATGGCGCATCGCATCTAGACAACGCACTCGGAAACCGTCAAATGTAAATCTTCTCGTCGCACTCTGAGGTGCTATCTCTGCTCTCTTTTAGCTTTCTTGTCATCATTTGCGGTTAAAGCGCATTAATTGATGCTTTCCTTCCTTCTTGGTGCTCGTTTTTCTCATGGACATAAGCGCTTTGTGGTTTCGCTTTGATTCGCTGGACCGCTCCGAGCGCTTATGCACGCGATCTTGTTTTGAGTCATCATTCTTCAATTTGATGTGCTCAGATTATCTTCGCTCATCTTTTGTCTTGGTAATTAGGTACACAGATCGAGTATTTCGCTCCATCGTCCTGTATTCCTTAAGTTCTGGTCTATTCGCTATTATAGCGTCTTTCTATAATCTATTCCACGTCTATTCGCTATTTCTATCGGTACTCCACACTTGTTTTATGCCTCTTAGTACCATTTGCGCGTTTTGCGTGTCATGTTTGTTTCTGATGGATATGATGCGCGGTGATGATGCGCACTGATGCGTGCATCCCAATGTAGTAAGTGTCCGTTCGAACATGTTCTACGCATTGAGTTCTGGTCAGAAAAGGTTCGTTTTGGCCTTTAATAATTTCTTTTAGACTGCAAGACCCCTGCTAGGTACTTTTGTCTGCAAGGACGAGATTACTTTTTTAGTAATTTAGACCTTTTGTACTTTTGTATAGTTTAGTAAAAGTAGACACTAGTTTTGAGCTGCCTGACTTTATCTAAGCTTTCCAAATACGTGTCTGTCTTTTGTGGTTTTCTTGTCCTAGTCTATGGAAATGAATATATCAGGCTTTCACATACTCATTGCCTGTCCAATCTAAAACTATTAGATTACTTTGCTTGTAATCCAATGTCTTCTACACTTTGTCAAAGGTAATGGAAAATTGAAAATTACATGGTAATTTCACCATGGGTCTCTTCATCTCCCCCTTTCTAAAATATCGACCGTCCTCGGTCGGCTTGTTGTGTAGCGGACTTTGTTTCATCTTTTTGCCTTTTCTGATCCCAGTTGCTCAACTTCGGTGTCTCAATGGAACTAATTCTATTTTCCGTGGACCCAGCATCACAATCCTGAAATCTTCTGGTTTCTAAGTTCTGCTTTTGAGGTGCACAATTAAGTCTTTTAGGTTTCCAAAAACAGTAATTGATGCAAGCCCCATCTTTTGATGTTCGTTCTTTGCAGAATTCTAAGTCCTGTGGCTAGCAAGATTGTTCGTAAAAATTTTTACTTGCCACCGCCTTCTTCGTGTTTGGGCTGTTTTGTATTTAAACAGACTTTGTCTTGTATTTCCGAACCGTCCAAAATGTCACTTCATCCTTCGATCCAAAATGTTCAGACCATTAAGGATAACATCTTTTCTGTTCTTCAAAATCATGCGCTACCTGCTAGTATGCGTGCAGCTCTTATTGGTCCTCAACTTGCTATGGTCAATGAGTGGTCTGACCAAATTAACTTGGTTCTGGAACATCCAGAAGCTCCTACACCAGTCAACCTCGTCTTTGCGATCCGCAAGGACTTATTCGTTGCGCCGCAATTCGTGCAGTGTCTCTTGGGTGTTCCCGCCGCTGAGTTGCCTCCGGCGTTTTCTGTGTTCTTGGCTATGATCCATAAGTTGATCAGTGCCCAGAAGACTGATAAAGAAAAACCCGCTGTCAAGGTTAATCCTTTCGCCTTCTCATTATTTTAATTGCTTATTTTTCTTCTTTTATTCTAGCCTAGACGCACTTCTCGCATCAAATCTAAAGCCGTTGTCGACTCCGATGACGATGTAGAGGTGACTTGCTCTCCTGTGAGTGATGTAAC
>Ga0247679_1000306_pt1 | contig 10537 bp, 9 predicted proteins | sample CNK20_metaG_FD_182797 | JGI IMG/M metagenome (GOLD analysis project Ga0247679, IMG submission 182797) | Soil microbial communities from Purdue University Martell Research Forest, Indiana, United States - CNK20 | ecosystem: Environmental > Terrestrial > Soil > Temperate forest > Bulk soil | place...
GAATCGCCTTCGTTACATGCGCAAACTTCACGTCATCGGCCAGCAGCAGCGAGAAATCCCGCTCCACCGCAGGGAATCGCGGCAGCGGCTCATACCGCCGCGCATTCTTTGCTCCGTAATACGCGCAATAAAGCGGCCCCAGCGCAATTTCTGCAAGGAACACGTCCTGACGGAACTTGTATTTTTCCGCCACACGTTTCGCCAGCAGTCCCGCCGCGCCTAGTTCATTCTCCTTCAGAAAAATCTTCCCGCGCTTCGCCGCATTCAGCCAGTCCGGGCCGCCGTCCTGCCAGCCGATTCCGCCGCTCATCGCGCCGATCGCATCCAGATCGCCCTTCAAATCCGCGAACGAATAATCCCGCGCGGCATCGTACAGGCCTTGCGGCCGCGCTACTCCTGTCGCGCCAATGGATAGGAGCGGCGTCTCGACCGGTGTCGCTCCCCTAAAACGGTAATGTTTGCCAATTTCAAACAGTTTCACGCTCCGCTGGCTGTGATTCAGATTCCACTCGATGGCCGCCGCCATCGTCACGCTGCCCGTTGACCGCAGAACCCCCGCCTCTTCCGAAAGCGGATTCGCCAATTTCGCGGGCGTCACACTTTCCGGACGAAAAAGCTCGTCCCGCTGCTCGTCGACATGCGGAATCGTCACGATCTCGCGGTACCCCAAACCAATCAAGTGTTCGCGCAGCCGCGCTTCTGCTTCATATTGCGGTAACCGCGCCGCGCCGGTCCGTGCCGCGGGCAATCGTGGTGGAAATTTCTCCAGCCCGTACACGCGCGCAATCTCCTCAATCAAATCAATCTCGCGTTCCACTTCCGCGCGCCACGACGGCTGCGTGCACTCCCACGATGCGAGCAAAGCACCTTCCTGGCCGCGATTCTGCCCCACACGCACCGGCGCAAATCCGAGCGCACTCAAGATCCGTTCCACTTCCTTGTCCGGAACATCGGCGCCCATCACGCGCAAAATCTCTGCCCGCGTCACGGTAATCTTTTTCGCCGCGCGCCTCCCGGGATAAACATCCACCACGCCGCTCAGAAGTTCGCCCCCCGCCAATTGCAAAATCAATTCGGCCGCCCGCCGCGAAGCCACTTCCGCCATCTCCGGATCCGCCCCGCGTCCAAACCGCGTCGAAGCCTCCGTGTGCAATTTCAACGCTCGCGCCGCGCGCCGCACGGCAATTGGCTCGAACCACGCGCACTCGATCAGCACATTCTTCGTCGAAAACGAAATCTCCGTCTCCGCGCCACCCATGATTCCGCCGACGCCGACCAGCCGCGATCCATCTCCATCGGAAATCATGCAAGTGTCCGTCGGCAGCGCCCGCTCGATCCCGTCCAGCGTCTTCAACTTCTCGCCTGGTTTCGAACGCCGCACCACAATCGAATGATTCCGCATCAAATCGTAGTCGAACGTGTGCAGCGGATGCCCCAGCTCCAGCATCACATAATTCGAAACGTCCACCACGTTGCTGATGCTCGCTAGGCCCGCCGCTTCCAATCGTTCGCGCATCCACGCGGGCGACGGCGCAACCTTCACGCCGCGAATCACTCGCGCCGTAAATCTCCCGCAAAGCTCCGGCGCTTCAATCTGCACGCCGACTGCATCGCTCGCCTTCGCCGTACCCGACTCTTTCGGCTTCGGCGAAACATTCTTCAGCGGCGTCTTGTAAATCGCGCCAACTTCCCGCGCAATGCCAAGCAATCCCAAACAGTCCGGCCGGTTCGAAGTGACCTCCGCATCAATCACTCCGCCCTGCACATTTTTCTCAACTCCGCCGATGTTCGTTCCGGAAAGCGCCAGTCGCGACGCAAGCTCCTGCGCCGTCGCGGGCACCTCCACGAAATCCTTCAGCCAGTTGTAGACCACCTTCATCTAACGAGTCCTCGCCGCGCTGCCGCTCACGGGAATTGCTTCAAGAACCGCACATCGTTCTGGAAAAACGCCTGAATGTCGTCGATGCCGTACTTCAGCATCGCCAGCCGGTCTATCCCGATGCCGAATGCAAATCCACTAACTTTTTTCGCGTCGTATCCCACAAATCCATACACCGCAGGATCCACCATCCCCGCGCCGAACAATTCAATCCAGCCCGCGCCCTTGCATTTCCCGCACGTGCCCGACGCAGTCGTCCCACTGCCGCCGCAAAACACGCACGACACGTCAAACTCTACCGAAGGCTCCGTAAACGGAAAATAGCTCGGCCGGAACCGCGTCTTTACGCTCGGCCCGAAAAATTGCTTCACGAAATATTCAATCGTGCCGGTGAAGTCGCAGAACGTAATGTCGGTGTCCACTGCGAGACCTTCTACCTGGTGAAACGCGAACGAATGAGTCGCGTCCGGATTATCGCGGCGATACACGCGCCCGGGCACAATCACGCGCACGGGCGGCTTCTGCTTTTCCATCGTTCGGATCTGCATGGGCGAAGTGTGCGTGCGCAGCAGCAGCTGCCCGGGCGCACCTTTCGGCAGTTCCATGTAAAACGTATCCATGTCGTCGCGCACCGGATGGAACTCCGGAATGTTCAACGCTTCAAAGTTGTAATAGGGAGTCTCGATTTCCGGTCCTTCCACGACCGAAAATCCAATGCTGAAAAAAATATCCTCAATCTCCTGAAACACCTGGCGGATCAAATGGCGCGACCCCAGCGGCCGCGCCACTCCCGGCAAAGACAAATCCACCCGGTCCTTCGCGTTCGTTGCATCTTCCGCGCGCGTTTCAACTTCCTTATGAAACTGCTCAAGCCGCTCTTCGACATATTTCCGGAACGCGTTTAATTCCTGGCCAACAAAGGGTTTCAAGGCGCCCGCAGCCGTTTTTAGCCAGTTGTCGGTGATCTCGGAGAGGACTCCTGATTTCCGGCCCAGCCAAGCCTGATGCAGATCGCGATAAATAACTTCGTTCCGTTGTGATTTTGCGGACAGCTGAAAGTCAAAAACGTTACGCAGTTTGGCAAATTCGTCGGCAACGGCTATCGGGTCACTGACACCCAATTCCGCGAGGGTCGACTTGTTGCGATTTTCGAGGCTCGGCATGTTCAGGAGATAGATTACAAGTAGGGGCACGATAAATCGTGCCCCTTTTCAACTTACAACTTATCACTTAAAACTTACGACTTCTTCTTCGCTGCCGCTTTCGCCTTCTCCGTCAGCGCCGTAAATCCCGCGGCATCCTTCACCGCGATATCCGCCAGCACCTTGCGGTCAAGCTCCACGCCCGCAGCCTTCAACCCGTGAATCAGTTGCCCGTACGTCGTCCCGTTTAGCCGCGCTGCCGCGCCAATTCGTTGAATCCACAGCCGGCGGTACTGCCGCTTCTTCACGCGACGGTCGCGCTTTGCATAACGATCTGCGCGATTCGCAGCCTCTTGCGCCGACTGGTACAGCTTGCTCTTTGTGAGGAAAAATCCCTTCGTCCTCTTGAGGTACTTCTTTCGCCTTGCCCGGCGTTTTGTGCCGCGTTTTACGCGTGCCATGGGTTTGTCTCCTTAATTTGCCGCGTCCATAAATCCACGCCACTTTTTATTGTTTCTGTAGTGGCGAATCTCTAGATTCGCGTCTTTTTTTCTTTTGCAGAGACAAACAGGGCGTGTTCGCGCGCAAAACTCTTACGCAACACAACGGGTTTGTCTCTGGTGTGTATTGCTTGCCCCAACTTGCGTCGGGGCTGATCGGCCGGCAGGCACCCGTGCAGCGCTGCCTGGCTCGATGCGCGCTCGCCATTTCTGGCATGCGCTTCGCAGAATCGAAATTCCGCTTTTCTTAAATAACCGCAATTCGCCGAAGCGAATCGCGTTCACTCAGAAATTCCTAGGCGATGACGTCTCGCCTCTAAACTCTGTCGCCGTTACAATCCGTACGGCAACATCTGCATCGTCTTCAGCTTGTCCGCCTTGTTCACCAGCGTCAGCTTCTTCAACTTCCGCATCCGCTTTGGCGCTTTCGTGCCCATTAGGTGGCGCTTGCCGGAGTGCATCCGGATAATCTTCCCGGTGCCGGTAATCTTAAATCGCTTCGCTGCGCCGCGATGCGTTTTCAACTTCTTCTTCGGTTTCGATCGATTCCGTGGCATGACTCAAACTCTCCTGTTTCAAATTCCTTCTTTATCTGTCTTACGCCTTCGCCGGCGCGCCCTTCTTCGGTGCCAACAACGCCACCAGGACGTTTCCTTCCATCCGCGGCATCGTTTCAATCTGCCCTTGGTCGCCGATTTCGCCCAGCAGCCGCGTCATCTTCGCGCGACCCACTTCCTGGTGCGCCATTTCGCGCCCGCGATGGAAAATCATCGCGCGCACTTTGTGGCCTTCGCCGAGGAACCGGAGGATCTGGTTCTTGCGAACCTGAAAATCGTGCTCCGCCGTGTTTGGGCGGAACTTCACTTCTTTCAGCGCACTTCCGCGGCTGCTTTTCCGCTGCTCGTGCGCCTTCTTGTTCGCCTGGTAAAGGTACTTGCCGTAGTCCGTGATTTTGCAAACGGGCGGATCGGCCGTAGGTGAAATTTCCACCAAATCCAGCCCTTTTTCGCGAGCCATCTTGATGGCTTCGAACGGCTGCATTACACCAAGCTGCCCGCCTTCTTCATCAATCACACGGATTTCGCGAGCACGAATCCGGTCATTCACTCGTATCCGGTCGCTCTGCTGCCGGAAATTCCGATCTGCGATAATTCCCCCTTGACTCAACAAAAAGCCGGCACGCCTTCTCCGCCAGCAACTTACCGGCAAGTGCCCAGCCCGATTCCACCCCGAAGCCCCCTGCGGCAGAACTCGCCCTCCAGGGACAGGCTAAAAAGTATAGCACGCCACCCAAACCCGCCCACAAGCATCAATTCACTTTGACGCCGGCCGCCGTAAACGCCGCTTCCATCCTCCGCAGCCGACTGATTTCGCCTCTGTACGGTACCGTACAGCACTCGCCACTCCGCCTCAATAAAACCGCCCATTTCCCCCCGCAACGTGCTACCTTCGCGAGCGGTTTATTGCCTTCCTTAGCGCCTTCTAGACAACAAACCTTTTGATTAGGCCCTTGCTCCTGCACCCAGGCACTCGGCTGCGAACGGAGATGCACGCATGCGGATTCTGCTCTACAACCCCGACAACGGCGTCACTCGCAACTTCATGCCTCACCTTTGGATGTTTCTCCTCAAATCCCTCACGCCCTCCGGCCATGAAGTCGTGCTCATTGACGGCAACGCGCAACCGATGGACGAAGAATCCATCGCCAAGTTTGTCCAGGACGAAAAAATCGGTCTCGTCGGTATCGGCGCCATGACCCGCATGATCGCCAAGGCCTATCGCATGGCGGACGCCATTCGCGCCGTCGGTGTTCCTGTTGTGATGGGCGGTCCGCACGTCACGGAAGAAGCCGACGAAGCCCTCGGCCGCAGTGGCGGGCCCCGCCATGCCGACGCCGTCGCTCTCGGCGAAGCAGATGAAACCTGGCCGCAAATCGTCAATGACGCCGCAAGCGGTAACCTCAAAGACCTCTACTCCCCCGTCGATGCCTTCGGTCAGGAGCGCAAGCCCAGCCTCAAGGACTATCCCGCCATTCCCTGGGACAAAATCGATCTCGACCAATTCAATCTCATTCCCAAAATGGCCACCAAAACCCTCGGCCGCATCGGCGAAGGTTGGGGCACCTTCCGCATCATTCCCATGGAGTCCGGCCGCGGCTGCCCCTACGGCTGCGAATTTTGCACCGTCACCGGTTTCTTTGGTGACTCCATCCGCTTCCGCACCAACGAAAGCGTTGTCAACGAACTCCTCCTTTTGAAAGCCCGCGCGAAAAAGGAACGCGGACAGATCGCCGTCTTTTTCATCGATGACAATTTCGCCATCAATATCAAGCGCACGAAATCTCTGCTGCGCGACATCATTGCCGCCAACGCCCAAGTCCATTGGGTCGCCCAAATCAGCGCCAATCTCCTGCGTGACGAAGAACTTGTCGACCTCATCGCTCAGTCCGGCGGCAAATGGGTTTTCATCGGAATGGAATCCATCGACCCCGCCAATCTCGCCGACGTCAACAAAGGTTTCAATAAGCCCGGTGAATACGCCGCCGTTCTGCAACGCCTCGCCCAGCGCAACGTCTACGCCATCACCTCATTTATCTTCGGCATGGACAACGACACACCCGGAGTCGCCGACCGCACCCTCAACGAAATCCGCACCTGGCCGCCCGGTCTTCCGATCTTCGGCTTGCTCACGCCGCTCCCTGCCACTCCGCTCTACAAACGCCTCGAAGCCGCTGGCCGCTTAACGCGTCCCAAGCACTGGCAAAAATTCATTCCCTTCGAAATGGCGCACACGCCGCTGAAGATGACCATCGCCGAGGCTCACGCCGAAGTGAAACGCGGCTGGACGAATTCGTACAGTCCGGAAGCCATGGCCCATGCCGTCGGTTCGCTCAAGGACCAGCCGCTCGGCTACCGCATCAATATCTTTATCGCGCGAATGTGTTTCCGCGGAATCTATTTCCCGCAAATGGGCCCGCTCGCCTGGCTCAAAATCATCTACCAAAACAAACGCACCATTTACGGTCTCGCGCGCGAAGGCTTCGCCACCTGGCGCAAACACGCCGCCCGCCCTGTCCGCGCCGCTGCCTGATAAAAACGGCCCGGTTTTGACTGGAATTTTCCGTCAAGCGCGGTCATCGGCTCAATTCCATTTCGCCCTTCGGCCCAGAAATCCTCGCCCGCAACATTTCCTTCTCGCCCTGCTCCACGCCGATCTCAATTTTGATCGCGCGGAACTTCGTTCTCAGAACTTCCGGCTTCGGACTGACTGCTTCAAAACTCACCAGCTCGCACCCCTTGGGTGCGTCCACCGATGGATGCACCGACTCCGCGCTCCATTCAATAAAAAATGGCAGCAGCCCTCCGGCATCGTCCGCTAGATTCAACGTCTTCCACTCGAGCAGCCGCCCGTCCGGACGCTTCCGCGAACCCGGCGTCGGACCTTGCGCCGCCACGCCCGCTTTCTTCAATTTCTCCGCCAGCGCCGCCACACTTCCCGGATGCGCTGCCCAAGTCACGAGCCGAGGCTCAGCCAGCTCCCGCAATCCCAATCGCGCCACTGAACTTTGCGGCCCACTCGTCGCCGCCTGCTTCGGGTCCGGCGCAATAATCTCAAGATAGCGCCGCTCGCCCAGCGACAGCAGCGCATTCTGCGTCCCGCGCCCGGGATGTACTCCTCCGAACGCCGCCTTCACACCCGTCTGCTCTTCCACAAACGCAATCCCACGTTCCAAATCGTTGCACCCCAACAAAATATGATCCAGCATCGTTGGCACCCGCGTAAATACACCGGTTATCGGCGCCACAACCGCCGCCCCGCCCGCCATCACCAAGAACTCCCGCCTCGTCTTCATGGCTTCTCTCCGTCTTTTCGGCGCAAGAGGACGATACACGAGATTTTATCGTCCCGGCGCAACCCAGCAAATGCACGTAGGGCGCCCGTGCTCGTAGTTGAGGGTCTTGGTGTTACGTTGGCTTTGAATTTTGTGGCGTCTTGTCCGTCAATGCCGCGCGATCTTCAACAACAACGGCGCAATCTCGTCCTGCAACACATGCGCGAACATTCCTGGCCGAACCGTCTTCCGCCACTCGGCGAAACATCCAAACAAAACGCCGGCCACCGCAATCACCGCTGCACGGCGCACCCCTTGATAAAGATGCGCGCCCCCAAACGCCGCCGCCGAAAGCGTGATTCCCATCCAAGCGTTTCGCGTCAGCGCGCCCAATTGCCGCTGCAAATAGCCGCGGTAAATCGCTTCCTCGCAAATCCCCGCCGTGATCGAAAGCAGCAGCCAGAGCCCCATTTCCATCGAACTCTGCGGCAACAAAAACCGGATCGATTGGTTCGCTGCCTCCGCATTCTGGTGTCCGCCCAGTATGGACGCCAGCACCGTCGACAAAATCAGGAGCCCGATTCCCAGTCCCAGATCGACAAAAGCTTGCACCGCCGACTTCCATCGCTGCCCCAGCACACTCCGCAGAGAAGCGCCCCGCAGCTTCACCCCGGCCAGCACAATCCCCAGAAACACCAGCTCAAAAAATATCGTTCGCAGGTACATCGTCGGCCGGCTCGGCCCCAGCCCGGCTTGCGCACGCGCCGCCCGAATCGTCCCCCAGTACGCATAAAGCCCCAGCGCCACCAGCACAAACACGGTATGCCAGGGACTCGCCAGCAAATTGTTGCGACGATTGTCCGTTCCCGAAGCGTCTTTCTCGATCGGTTTGTTCACCAGAATTGGCAGACTCACGCCGCAACCTCCGTCGTCCGTTTCCTCCTTCGACGCGCGAAGCCCGACGCACGCGTCTAGCGTTCTCGTAAATTCACCATAATTTCCTTGCGGCCGGAAAAGCAAAAGAGCGCAGGCTCTTCCCGCGCTTTCGCTTCTCTCAATTTGTTCTAACGGTTCACCGCGAACGACGTACGGCCTACCTGCCTCTAAGCCGTTCCGCGACCTCTTTTTGCAGTGCTTCCACCAGTTCCTCCAGCGGCCGCGGACCTAGATCGCCTTTCGCCCGATGCCGCAAACTCACCGTCCTCGCCTTCGCGCATGAACTCTGAAAGATTTGGATGGAAATTATCCTTCCGTGATACGCTTCGCCCGCTTCCCGCCAGTTCGGCATTTCCCGGGCAACTTTCGCGCAAGGAGAGCCACTTTTATGTCACCCATCGCGCGCCCTCAAGTGAGTGATCGCGCCGACAAGTATTTCTTCGCCGCCATGTGCGCGCTCATCCTCGCCACCGTCTTCGCCGGTTTCGCGCGCAGCTACTATCTCGCCGGAGTCTTCCACGCTCACCTTCCCAGCCGGCTGGTTCACTTCCATGGAGCTGTCTTCACCCTCTGGATTTTGCTGCTCGTCACTCAAGTCACGCTCGTCTCGGTCGGTCGTGTGAAATGGCACATGCGCCTCGGCGTCGCCGGTATGTTCCTCGCCGGGCTCTTGGTCCTTGTTGGATTTTCTACTCTTCTCGCCGCAGTTCACCGGAATTTCGACGGAAAAGCCACGTCCCTCATATTTGCGGGAGATACGCTCCTGCTCCTGGCTTTTTCCTTGTTGATCCTTTTAGGGTTCCGCCTTCGCCGCGATGGCCCCGCGCATAAGCGCCTTATGCTCTTTGCCACCATCGTCATCCTGGGCCCCGCCGTCGCGCGCTTGCAGTTCACCAGTCTGTTGCAGGTCATCGCCGCCCTCGACGGCTACATTATTTTCTTTCTTTTGTACGATCTCTGGTCGCTCAGAAAAATTCACCGCGCAACCATCTGGGGCTCGCTCTCTGTCATCGCCGTGGAAGGCGGCATGTTCCTTCTCGGCAACTCCGCTCTCTGGCACCAGTTCACCTCGTGGATTCAAAGCTTCTAAACGAAACCCCACCTTGCTAGCGAAATCTATCTCCCTCCCTTCAATGCCTTCCGCACGCTTTGCAAGAAGATGGCGGGTGGCAAAGAGACTTCGATCTTTTCCGAGATTTTGGGTGCCGCATCCCTGCGGTTTTCAGGGTGCGGATTTTGACTTTTCCGTCTGCTTAATTTCTCGCGGCCATCCAGATAAACCCTCTTCCGTCGTCCTCCTGAAGGCCGGCTTTCCGAAGCCGGCAGCGTCGGCTACTTCAAATCAAATCCATTCCCTGGCACGAAATGCAGGACCGCCCCCAACAAAACCAGCACCGCCGCAAAGTAAGCCAGCGTCGCTCGCCCCGCCACAGGCGGAAATTCCTTCTTCGTCAACTGATATCCCGCTCCGCCAGCCACCAATAGATAAGTCCATTCACGAAGCAAAACCGCCAGCACCACGCAAATTCCCAGAATCGCCCACCGTTCCATCTTGTCCAGCGCCTCGCTCGCGCCCGCGCCATCCAGCACCCAAACGGGAATCAAATTCAACAAATTCAGCATTCCGCCCACCCGCGCCAATCCGGCCCACAAATTATTTCCTGTCGCGCGCCACAAGATCACGCAACCGAGGCTCGCCAACCCTCCTGCCAGCGGTCCCGCCAAACTCACCGCCGCACGCGTCCGCAGCGATACTCCCATCGCTTTCCACCGCACATACGCGCCAAATCCCGGCAAAAACACCGGCATTTCCGCTGGCAATCCCCGCCGCCGGATATCGATGTAATGCCCCATCTCGTGAATCAAGATCAGCACCGCAAAGCCCAGCCCGAATTTCCAGCCCCACAAAACGAAGTACAGCCACAAGAAAGCAAAAAAGCTGAAGAAGAATTTAAACTTAAAGATCGCGAACAGCCATTTCGCTTTCGCCAAAAAAATCGCGATCGGCGCAAGCGGCCCCAGCCATTTTGCCCATTTGTGTTTCTGTTCCGGCGGCGGAGCCGTCTTCGCCGCAAGCTCCAGCCGGTAAACATGCGTCCGCACCCATTCCGCTTGCGTCGATTCGTACGGCAGCAGCGCCAGCGCCTTCTTCCACGTTTCCGTCGCCGCAGCAAAATCCTCGTCGGTTTCAAATTGCTGCGCGCGGTGCGACAGCACCGCCAATTGCTCGGAGTGCACCAAAGCGTGG
>Ga0247679_1000311_pt1 | contig 10411 bp, 6 predicted proteins | sample CNK20_metaG_FD_182797 | JGI IMG/M metagenome (GOLD analysis project Ga0247679, IMG submission 182797) | Soil microbial communities from Purdue University Martell Research Forest, Indiana, United States - CNK20 | ecosystem: Environmental > Terrestrial > Soil > Temperate forest > Bulk soil | place...
ATGCACTACAACTTCTGCGATGGCAAGTTCAGGCGCACTGTATTTCGTATGTCAGCGCATTTACAGGCGTGCCTGTGTATATGATCGCTATCGCTGACGGGGTGCTGGCCTGCTCATTAAAGAGCGTTGCGATCGTGCCGCTGCCGGCCGTCATTTTGCAGTTCCACGTGTTAAAGCCGCCCTGCGACATCTTCGTTGCGACCGTATTGACGGTGATTGATGGGTTGGCGCCAATACCAGAACCGCCTGCTGTCACCCGGAATTTGACAGCGTTACCAAACGAAAAAATCAGATCGGTCGTCGCTGTATCGCCCCACCCCGAGCCTAGTGTGATGCTGGAAATGCCTCCAGATATTCCAGCGTTTTGCGCTCCGGTCTGGTTGTTGTTCCCAGTTCGAATAGCACCGGCGGCAAGCCCGGAAACGTTTAGCCAGCTATAAGTAAGCGCTCCGTCGTCTTGAGCGTGATTGCTATCAAGTACGATGTTGCTCATCGTGCCGGCAAGGATGCTATAGCTATGCAGACATCCTATACCCGCCGAGCATCCGGCAAGACCGCCGAAGTTCGAGTTGATGACCAGATTGCCTTTGATAATGTTGTTTGAAGCGCCCAGCCCGCCACTGGTCGGAACGTCGTCGCCGAGCAGCGAGAAGCCGTTTTTACCTTGGCGGTCCATGATGTTGTTTGCAACAACGTTGCCGTCGAACTTGCTGGCCGAGTTTCCAAACAAGGATACCCCGAACGAAGCGCCACCTTTCACGTAGTTATCGGCTATTATGGTCTGATGCGCGGCGCCGACACCCAGCAGGTCTTCGGTGCCAATCATCGCGAGGTTGTTGGTAAGCGAGCCACCGCTGCCGTCAAGCGTCAGAGATGTGCTGCTGTTGACCGTCTTGATGGATTTCTGAACGGCGCCATTGTTTGCAATCAGCAGCATGCCGGATTTAACTGCTGCGAACGTCGGCCCGCTGACCCAGGTGACGGCGGTTCCAGAAATGGTTACGCGCAGCGGGTCAGACGTATTGCCGTACAGCTCGCCGACTAGCTGGTTGCCCGTAATGATGCAGCCATCCAGCCCGAGCAAGAGCATGTAGACCATGCGGTTATTCATGATCTTGCAGTAGGATGGGAAGTTGGCAGTGACCTGCACGGCAAAGAAAGAGTGTAGCTCAGTCGTATTTATCACGTTGTTCTTGACGACGAGATTAGTCTGGCTGGCGCCGGCGATACCATAGCCTGGTCCATTGACCAGCGTGTTACCGTCAATCGTAACGTCGTTGGTGTTACCGAAGTAGATCAGGCGCTTGTCGACGCCCGACGTCAAGGTTCCAGTATTGTTGGCACGATTGCCGTCGATCCAGCAGCCCCTGATCGTCGCACCCGTGGCAGTGGATCCTGCGATGTAGCCGCTAAAATCCACTAGCGCGTCGAGATTTGCAGCATTCGCCTGCGTGATCGTCACGCCAGGAGAGCATTCAAGTGTAATGTACGACCGCATCCCGATTGCTGCGGATAGTGTGTAGGTGCCGGATGTAACGTATACAGTGCCGTTTGCGCTCGCGGCGTTGATCGCAGCCTGGATGGTCAGCTTAGCGCTTTCCGGCGAGAATCCATTGTTGCTGTCGCTGCCAGATGTCGAGACATAGAGATCGTTGTTGCTCGTCGGTGTAACGACAGCTCCAACTTTTCCATTGAAGGACGTGACGCCTGGCGCCGCACCGCAGTTCTTCACGTTGCCGGCGGTATCGGCAAAGCAGGCGTACTGGTCCGCAGCGACCGCGCCCTGAACGGTCAGAAAGCTTTGCAGGGTTCCATTGATGTCGAACGTGATGCCGGGGGTCGTGGCGCCGCCGTAGGCATAGCTGGAGATCCTGGAACCGCCATTCGTCGTGGCGCCAAGACAAAGCTGGTTATAGGCCGATGTGATGGGTCCGGAATTGACGCAGATGGCGCCAGGACCGTTGGCAGTTACGCCGAGCGTCGTGAGCAGTCCGGAAGACGCGGTGCCGGCATCGCCGATGACGCCGTTGGTGATCCACCGAACGGCATGACCTGGAGTGATGGATCCTGACTGTCTGATGGCCGGTGTCTGCGCGGTTGTCGTGCTCGAAACCAGCGCCAGGAGAGCAAGAAAACCGAGTACACGACTGCGCATCCTTTTAACTCCGTACGGTCAGATCCAGGCCCACGAGGTACACGTCAGCCGTCGCAGCTGCCCCCTGCCCTGTGGTCAGCGAGAAGTAAATGGCCCAATCCGGCACGTTGCTGGCGTCGAACCGCGTCGTTGAGCCGTACGAGGCAAGCGTCGCGTTGAGCAGCTTCGCCGCGGTCGTGAGTGATGAGTACGCCTGCGCACTGGAGACGATCGCCGTCCCGCCCTTGGCTGATTGCGGGTAGAACCCGCCGGCAGCCGTCGTCAGCGACGTGGACGCGTTGGTGATGATGATCCGCGTCAGACAGAAAACGTTGATGTCGTCTGGAAGCGCGATCGCCTGATCCGACGTACTGTTGAAGTTGCAGTTGAGATAGCCCAGCACGCGCTCCGAGACACCGACGGATCCGCCATCCTGGATCACATTGTCAGTCGCCCACGTCACGAGATGCCCTGGTGTTACATCCCCACTCTGTTGAACCGGCACGTCAGTTTCCTCCCACCAGAGCCAGAACGATCTCGAACGTCAGGTAGTACCACAGCGCTACGAACAGGATGGTCATCGACGCCTCACGATCACGTTCAGGAGGAGAATGAAGACGGCGTAGACGCCGAGCGCGATGAGGCGCTGTGGCGATGGGTCTTCCGGAATGAGGTAGAACAGCCAGAAGACGGAAGCGGCCGTAAACAGGCAGAACAGGTCAGCCAGCGCCACCAGAGCGCGCTGAGACAACGCCTTGAGGCTTAGCATCAGCATCGCTACTGCCGCTGAGGATGGTTCCGCCGTTGATCGGGGCGACGCCATCCCAAGCGGGTCTTCGTCTTCCACCACCTGGAACTGCCTTGGTTGCGCCATCCTGTTTCTCCGCTACGGCCTCGATCTCGGCCTTCAAATCCCCGAACGTGAGCCCCATGTCGACGTCTGCCTTGTTCGCTTTGTACAGGATCGCGAAGTAGGGGGTCAAAGCTTTAAGCGCGTCAGTGCTCTCGGCCAGGGGCGTATTCGTCTCGGCAGCCTTCTCGGCGACCGCGGTCGCGAGGCTCTGCATGGCGTCGAAGAAGGATGTCATTTTGGGCCTCGCACGGTTTCGTTGCCCCCTTTTCGAGCGTACATTTGCGCGGCAGCCGCTTCAATGGCATCCAGCGCTCGCTTAAAGTAGTCGCTCTGGGCTAGCTGCTGCGCCTGTTGAACCTGGCTGTTTCCGGCCTCCGCGATGCCTTCTTTTCGTTTTTCCAGTTCTCCGAAATGCCTTAGCATGAGCCCCCTGGTCAGCATCTCCTCGTTACCGTACGGCAGCTTAAAGCCTGAGTTTTTGAGTAGCGTAATTCCTCTATGAATAGCCTCATGTACCGCAGCATCCTCGTGATTTCGATCGTACCACATCACGTCGGTTTTTGGGTCTTGTATGCCGGCTACGGTCAGTTGCCGATCCGGTTCTTGCGGCGATGACACGGTTCTGTGCGGGTTAAATCCCAGCGATGCCGTCGGGCTTCTTTGTGCGGCGAGCCACTGGCGATAAACCCTGTCCGCCTGCTCGGGAGTCGTGGTTTTTAGAGGGTAGTTTTCGAATCCTTCAAAGCTGCGACGAGCTTCTGCAGGAATTTTAGGCAAGGGAACTTCGCGCGTTTTCGATACGCCAGCTTCGGTAAAACCTGCTGCGGGCGTCCCATAGGCGTTATCGACGCCGCGAGACAGTGCGACATCAGCGTCAGTTGGCCACTTGGACATATCAACGCGCGAGCCGTTGATCGTCGAATCGTTACTGGCAGCGTTCACTTCTGGCGCTGGCTGCGCGGCTGCCGGGCTCGACAGGTACTGCGCAAGATAGGATAGGAGCGTGGGAGAAACTCCTGCTCCAACCAGCTCGTCGAGCGAAGCGCCCATCGCTACATCCTATCGCAGATTTACCCGTCGCGCCTGGGCTGCCGCCGAGCCCGTGAAGGCAGGCGGAATACCGGCTGGCACGATGTTCAAGGTCCGGCCTTCTGGGACTTCAGCCGCGGCTTCAGCCTTTTTGGCTTTAGTGGCCTTCACTTTTGCCGCCTTTTCCTTGGTGGCCTGTGATTCGCGCAGAACTTTTTCCAAAAACAGCTTCTGCTCTCCGGCTGTAGCCATATTCGGCTGAACGTGAGTGCGCCCTTTTAAAAGCGCTCCGCCTGCATACGAAGCTCCGCCGGCTCGGCCAAAATTCTGAAGTATCTCGGCCTTGGCGAGTGCAGCCTTGGCTTCCTGCAAGCGAGCGATATTTCCTTCGCTCGGATCTGCTGTGAACGCTTCGTTGGCCAAGCGCAATTCTTCCTGCGCAGGCTGTACCATAAGAAAATCCGCTCCGAGTCCTTCGCCTTCGAGCACTCCCGTTGCCGCGACGTCTTTAGCCGCGTTCATTTTGCTCGGTTTTGCGAACAGCTTATCCGCTCCTACGGCTTTAGGATTCACTGCAAATCCTGGATCAGCCCCAGGGGTAGTGAGAAATGGAACCTTGGCGCCCGCGCCGCCTTGTCGATAGAATTCATTCACTTTCGCCACGCGGCCGAGATTGTCGGCGGCTTCATTCTCGAATATTTTTTCCGCAGCAGCCGCCTTATTTCCCATGACTTTGTTGTACGCCTTGGCAATTCCTGCCTGCAGCGCTTTGCCGCCAACGAGCCCGAGAGTGTATCCGAGAGGGGTGCCGTAATCTCGAATGAATTTTCGATCGGCGGGAAGATTCGATTCTACTTCCCTAAGCCGCTGGTTTCCTTCTTTGCGCTTCGTATCTTTCGCGAGGCGCTCTTTTTCATCGTTTTCGAGCTTCTTAAGTTGCGCGTCGGCGAGCTTGTTTTGTGTGTCCTCTCTTTTAGTCGCCGCTGCGGTCGTTTCGCCCTGCAGCCGCAATTCTTCGTCTTTTTGCTTCTTCAGTTCGGCGGCTTGTTTCGCCTCGAAATCCGCTTGCGCCTTCCTGGTGCTTTCACCGTCCTTGCCGTCTACCTTGACGTCATAGCCGGCGGCACGCAGTTTTGCTTGCCGCGCCATTATCTCGTTAGGAGTTTCAGCCGCGTTCGTCTCGTCGGTTCCAGAAAGCCCGTAGTAACCGGCAAGAGCGGCTGTCGCGAGCTTCGGAGCGGATGTAATCAGGCGCGCGGGGCCTGGTGCAACAACGGCGGCAAGCGCTTCCGCCATCTCGGCCGGTGTGGCGCGATATGCGGGCTCGGGCGTGGGACGCCCGCCACGCTGCCGCAGTGCTGCGCGCTCGAATGGACTTTCAGGCAGCGGAGGACGGCTGAACTCGCCGGCTGGAGCTTCCGTCGGATATGTCATGGCCGGCGTGACTTCCGGCACCTCGGTTTCACCGACCGTCGCCGGCTCTCCGACTTCCGGCCGGCCGCCTTCGGCATATCCAGGCATGCTGCCGCCAAAGCGATGGCGCCGGTTTTCCTCGTCATCGTCCTGCTGCAGCGCCGGGTTCTCCGGCACATCGTGGTGAAACGACCCTGGAGCCATCGCCCTACCAAATCCGCCAGTCAATGAATCCAGGGAAGGCGAACCCTGCGGCATGTTGCCGGTAAACGCGCTGGCCAGCCCCGGCATGCCGCCGAACAGGCTCGCCAGGACGTTGCCTTGGTTCGAAGTGTCGACGCCTTCGAGCGGGTTCTGTCCCATGAACGCCTTGGCGATCCCCGGCATCTGGCCGCCCGTAAACAGGCCGGTGATCCCCGCCATCGGGTTCGCGGGATCGATGCCCAGCGTGTTGGGCTGATCGCCGACGACAGCCGGCTGTCCCAGCGGAGGGCGCCCGCCTTCGGCATAGTGGCCGTTTGCCGCCTGCCCGCGCCGCGGTGGCTGCACGAGCCGCGTCAATTCGGGGCTGCTGCGTAGCAGAGCTGCGACCTGATCCAGCAACCCTGGACTGACTGCCTGCGGCTGCGCGCGACGAGGCTGCTGGCGCGGCGCTTGGCGACTCTTGCCGCCACCTCCGGCAGTCCCTTCGCTCGGAAGCGCTCGCATCTTCCCCAAGTCGCCACCTTCGACCGATGTGGGTGCTCGCTCGACCACAGGCGCTGGGCGCTCGATTGTCGGCGCGCTGTCTTCGGCGATCGCAGGAGCTGCCGGGCGCTCGACCGCGGGCGCGCTGTCTTCGGGAATGAGGTTGGTCGCCATCGCCCCGCCGACCAGCGGCGAGTTCATGACGCCTGGGTGCGCCCATCTTGGATCGTCTGTATGACTGGCAAAACGGCCTCGGACCTGGAGCCGCGGACTCGCGGTATTGGTCGGCGTCAGGCGCACAGCGCTCGGGCGCAGCGCCAAGGTCGACAAGGGGATCGACCCTGCCAGATCCTGGGGAATGGAGCCTGTCTGTGGTCCAGGCGGCTGCACCAGGCGCGTTGGATCCATCCGCTGCGTCAGACTGCGGATCGCGTTCATCAGGTAATCCTGATACGTCGGCTTCCGGATCTGCTCGTTCGGAATGATAGTCCCTGGTTCGTTCGGCACGATTACCTCCGGGCCGTTCAGGCCGACTGGTTTCACTTTTCCGCTGTCAGAAACCCACAGCTCGGGGCGAGGCTCGTCGCCGTCACCAACAACGGCTGGAGAATTCGGTGCGGGCCGACCGCCCTTCTCGTAAGCAGGTGCTACGCCGGGTTCGCCTTTTTGAGAAGATGTCGCATGATAGTCGAGAGTAGGAATCTTCTCGTCACGAGCACGAGGCAGCGCGTTTTTAACGAGGGGCTCGGCCGTCGTTCCAACATAGGGAGCGGCAGCCTTGAATGCTTTGGCTGTCGCCGCCTGCTTGGGCCCCGGATTAGCGATCATTTGCGCCAAAGTCATACCGGGCGTCGTGTACGGAAGCGACGTTCCAGCCAGCCCCGCGAGAACTTTTGGGCTGAGAAATGCCAACGCCCCTGCGCCACTCATATGCGCCAGACGCTCGCCCGTTCCGCTATCGGCCATCTTGGACGGCAGTAAGCGATGCGCAGTTTCTGCAAAATCCAGCATACGTGGAGTAGTGGTGCCGGCCGCAAAATAGTGATGGCGAATGCTCGGATCTTGGTTGCGGATGGCAGATAACAGGTGCGAAGGCATGAAATAGCCTTCGTTCGTAGCGCCATTAGCGGCCTGTTGTATTTTTGTAATTTCTGACCACGCCGCATCTGCACGTTTTAGCGCTTGAGCTTCCTGCGGGTGCGCCGTCGCAAATGCGTTGCGCACTGCGACACGAACATCCTTGAGATGATCGGCCATCTGTCGATACGCGGGGTCAGCAGCACCGCTGTACGCCGTGATGAAATGGCGCAGGTCGGCGTCAACTTGCTTGAGCAATGGCGCAGGCAACGATTGTCCTTGCGACAGAGGATCCAAAACGCGCATGACGCGATCCTGCAGAATCTGTTGAAACTGCAGCCCCGTCGAATTAGGTGGCAGCGAGCGCGCTAGAAACGCCGCGTTGTTGATATCGTTTTCGAGTTTAGGCCATATTGTCGGCGGTATCTTCAGTTGCGGGTTTGACTTGAGAATATCGTCATACGCCTTGCTGCCGGCTTTTGTCATGAAGTCGATAGCTTCATGCCCCGCTTTTACGGTGTCAGGAAGCTTGACGCCGATATGTTCGAGCGCCTGATTTATGGTAGCCAGATTGTAGGTGCCGATCGAACGCTTGGTAGCGTCAGCGATAAAAGAGCCGGTTACAGGAACGCTCCTGAACGCGTCTTCTGTTTTGCGTGCAATGGTTCCACCGACATCTCTCCCAGTAAGTCCTACATTAACCATGCGCGCAGGAGTCAGTTCTACTCCCGCGTCGACCAGTTTTTGCGCGTCGACGCTTAACTGAGGAGCGAGCGCCTTGCCAATACCTTTGACGACGGCTCCGCCGGCACCGCCCGTGCCCATGCCCACTAGAGTCTTTTTTATCTTTTGTTCTTTGTAGTTGCTTTCGCCCTTGGCGTTGACATCCGTCACGACAGGGTTCAGCAGCTCGTCGAGCCCTCCACCCACCGCCGCAGCTGTAACGCCGCCGCCTACTGGCCCTGCTACGGCCGTACCGATCAACGCTCCTGGCACCATGCGGCCAGCCGCACGCGCCCAATCGCCTTCGCCGGCACCTGTCGCGCGCAGTTCGCGCTCGCGTTCATTGACATACTTGTCAACGCCGATCTGCATTTCGGGGTCGCCGAAAGTGTGCGCGTAGAGCTGCTGACTGCCGACAACAGGATCATACATGCCTGATCCAGCACGCGAGATAACACCGGCAGGCTGCGTATCAACCGGCTTGAATTCTGCAGGATTGGAGCGCGAGATGACCCCTTCCTGCGCTTTCGGAGCCACACCGCCACTTTTGAACAGTTGGATAGCCGTCGCACGATCAGGCGCATCGACAGGACTGATGCTGCCATCGCTTTCGTTCTTAAACTCGTACGTCGGCATTGCTATCTCTCGCGGATACTAAACCCAGGCAATTCGTCCACTGGAACGAAATCTGGGCGCGTCAACTTGCCTCTTGCGGCAATGCCGTCACGCCAGAATTTCTGAGCATTGCGCGCGCCCTGCTTGATCAGCTCGACTTCCTTGACGATCTGGTTGACGGCTGCAACGGTCTGATCGTGCGTGAATGCTTCATTAAGCTGCTCCTCAGTTTTCTTCTGCGCATGCACAGACAGCATGGCGTTGCCGCCGACTGTGGCACGGGCGTATTCGGCCAAGAACGTGCGCAAGGCAGCGCGGAATTCTATGATATCCGTGTCGCCTGTTCCCTGCATAACCGCGTTGGTAACTGCGTTCAAATTCGGGAATTCGCTTCGAGGCACTTTCTTGGAAAGCTCCTTGACGCGATCGGCCGTCGATTTGACCAGCTCCATGTTGACTTCGAGACCGCCGACACGTTGCCCGATAGTATTCGCAGAAGCCATAGACGCTTTGAGATCGGCTGCTTGCGCGATGAGAAAGCTGGATGCTTCCTCAGAATTCATGCCCAATTCGCGCAGAGTTGTCAGCGCGCTGTTCCTGGCTTTTTGAATATTGGCGGCATCGACTCCATTACGAGCGCTTGTACGAGACGCGATCGATTTCGGCGATCCTCTGATAAACAGATCGCCTTCAACTTCGGCGTCCACATCCGTCAGAGACGGCTTGGCCTGAAAAGCGTGGTTCATGATCGCGCTCAGCTTTTCAGGCGTCCGGTCGACTTCCGGCAGTTTTTGGAACTCGTCAATGGCATGACCGACTTGCGCCAGGCGCATTCCAGCTGTGGAACCTTCGGCCAGATACGCCTTGCGAATAATGCCTTCGACGAGCGGAGGCGCCTTCATGCCTGTAGCTCTTTCAAAATCGGCGACACCGGCATCGGCGATCCTGTTGCGATTTTCAGCCTGAACAGCCTTGGCTGCTGCGCCTTTGGATGTGTCTCGCGTTACCTCGCTGAGCGCCTCGCTCCATGCCTGAGCAGGCGACATCGTCTTTACTTTTTCTTCGTATATGGCGCGTGCCGCTTCGGCACTGACAGAATCCATGCTGCCTGTGCCATGACGTCTCTTTAGTTCCGCTGCCTTGGCAAGCTGCTGCTCGGATGTTTCAAACAATCCGCCTTGCATGAGGTAGTTGGCGTACGCAGTATTTTCCGGCTGCGGAACTTTCTTGTTAAATATCAGATCGTGCGCAGCGATTGTGTAGGCCGCCTGCTGCGCCGGGTCACTCGTCTTTTCTTTGATTTGAGCTTTCAGCGCATCGAACGCTTTCATCTTAATGGCGCGATCCATGTCGCTATCGATCAGCGCTTCCAGATCCTTGGCGACGCCAATGCGCGAATGGATGGCAGAAAGTGCCTCCTTATCCATCCCATTCTGGATAAGGGTCAGGGTCTGTGCATCGTCGTATTCGGATGCGATAGCCGCAGCCTGTGCGCGCCATGATGTCATGTCGCTCGATCGCAGCTTGTCGATGTCGTTATAGCGCTGCTGCAGGATATTATGACGCTTCAAGGCGATATCGGTATTCTCCTTGAACGCCTTGAACGCACGTTCGTATTCCTGATCGTTGCCGTCCTTGATGGCGTTCATTGCAGCAGCGCCGGCATTGAGCGCATTGGCCATGGGCGCTTTTGTGAAACCAGCCGCGATCATCGCGAATATGGATCCAAGCGAGCCGAACGATTCAAGCGGGTTGGTCTTGTATTTCTCATAGGCTGCAGCCTGGTCCCAGGGCTGCAACTCGCCCGGCTGGATAGCTGTCGCATCGTATGCGCGCTTCTGCTCGGCGCGCGTTTCCTCGTCACGCTGCATCATGCGTCG